>Ga0335082_10000952_pt1 | contig 30475 bp, 30 predicted proteins | sample Lox_Sample_41_FD_206718 | JGI IMG/M metagenome (GOLD analysis project Ga0335082, IMG submission 206718) | Soil microbial communities from Loxahatchee National Wildlife Refuge, Florida, United States - Lox_Sample_4.1 | ecosystem: Environmental > Terrestrial > Soil > Wetlands | place: USA... | reverse complement strand
GCCACGGCTCTCTACACGCGCGGCCTGACCGATTTCCTCAACGTGCTCACGGCGCAGCAGAATCTGTTTCAGACCCAGAGTAATCTCGCCCAGAGCGAGGCCACCGTGTCGACGGATCTCGTCGCCCTGCACAAGGCTCTGGGCGGCGGCTGGGAGGCTTTTCCCATGCCAGCAGCGAAGGAGGGCTAACGTGGCCTGCGGGTTCGACCGAAGCGCGTCGAAACGGGCGCACTGCGCCATCGTACTGCGCAGCCGAGAGCAGCATCGTACCGCCCGCGCGCGGGTTGCGGCATCGGGCGAACCGCCCGGTATGGCCCTGGCCTGGCGAACCGAAGACTTACGCATTTGCTTGCACACTTTCGCATTGCTCACGAGAAAACCCCAGAAGTTCAAGGTGCTTATGCCTGTCAACTGAGGACTTAAAATCCTGTGGGGGTTTCCCCCGTTCGGGTTCGAGCCCCGCCCCCGGCACTTGTTCTTCGCCCAATTTCGCTCGCTGCGGTTGGCCAGTCCGATCGGGCACACCCCGAGTTTCCCCGCCGCGTCCACCACGCCCGGCGACGCGTTCCGCTGCAGGGCCCCACGACGCGCGCTCCTCCACCGGCGAACGTGCGACAGCTCCCCTTGCGAGTCGAAGCGTTGCGTGTGCCCGTGCAGGGAGTGTATTGGTGCGGGCCTAGGGGTGGCGCGAAACCGGCTCGCTTGAGGTCGGGCTCGCGTGCGAGCTGGCAAATGGCGGCGTGGCGATCGACTCGACGAGAGAACGGCTCTTGGTTGGCGGTGACGCTGGTCGTCACGGCCGTTGTGTGCAGCCGCGGGCCTCGTGCCGCGGCGCAAGCCTGGTCGTTCAGTGATCAGACCGTTGCGGCGCGGCTCAGCTACCAGCACGGCTACGTCGGCGGCGCCTCCACCTCGGTGCGCGCGGAGGCTGGCGGTGTGGCGGCCGGCGACTACGACGGCGACGGCTTCGTCGACCTCTACGCGGTTCACGGCGACACCGGCGCGAATCTGCTCTTTCACAACAACGGCGATGGAACGTTCGACGACGTGGCATCGGCTGCAGGTGTGGCGGCCCCCGGCACGCTCGGGTCGGGGCCGGTGTTCGCGGACTATGACGGCGACGGACGACTCGACCTGCTGGTTCTCGGCATCGAAACCACAAGCCCGAAGCTCTTCCACAATCGCGGCGACGGAACGTTCGAGGACGTGACGGCGGCATCGGGGCTTGCAGTAACCGAGAACAGCCTCTCCGCCTCGTGGGGCGACTACGATCGCGACGGGGATCTCGACCTGTTCATCACGCACTGGGGGACGGTCCTGTCCGATGTCGGCCCGACGCAAAGTCTGTGGCGCAACAACGGCGACGGCACCTTCACCGACGTCAGCGACGTCACCGGTATCAGTGACGGCATCCGCGCCCGCGCCCGGGTCTCGTTCGACTACACCTTCACCGCCAACTTCGCCGACATCAACAACGATGGGTGGCCCGATCTGCTGATCTCGTCGGATTTCGGTACGAGCATGGTCTTCTTGAACCAGCAGAACGGTGGCTTCGCGCACGTCACCGATCCGGCGGTGATCACCGACCAGAACGGCATGGGCGGCTCAGTCGCCGACTACGACGGTGACGGTAACCTCGACTGGTTCGTCACCAGCATCTGGAACACCACGAGCGGCAAGACCGGCAACCGCCTGTATCGAGGTCATGGCGACGGCACCTTCACGGACGTCACCAGCACGGCGGGCGTCGCCATCGGCTACTGGGGATGGGGATGCACGTTCGCCGACCTCAACAATGACGGCAACGTCGACATCTACCACGTCAACGGGTTCGGCGCGGGGTCGAACGACCCGGCCCGCTTGTTCGTGTCGAACGGCGACGGCACCTTCACCGAGCAGGCGACGGCGAAGGGCGTCGACGATCGCGGCAGCGGGCGCGGCGTCGTCGCCTTCGATTTCGATCACGATGGGGATCTCGATCTCTTCGTTGCCAACAACTCGGGCGCATCGCGCTTCTACCGCAACGACGGAGGCAATGCGCAGCATTGGCTCGATGTCCGGCTGCGCGGCCTGCCGCCGAACACCGAAGGCATCGGGGCACGCGTCTTCGCGACCACCGCCGGCCACGTGCAGTTTCGCGAGCTGCGCGCCGGCAGCAACTTCGAATCGCAAGATCCGGCCATCGCCCACTTCGGCCTCGGCGCGGCCACGAGCGTCGACACGCTGCGCGTCGTCTGGCCCGACGGCGCGGAACGCGTGCTGACCAATGTGAGCGCCAACCAGTTGCTCAGCGTCACCGATCTCCGTTCAACCCCGACGCCGACACAGACCACCGGGACCAAGACGCCGACGCAGACCGCCACGTCGACGCGGACCGGCACCGTCACCCGCACGCGGACGCCGACGCGCACCGCTGCCGCGACGCCCAGCCCGTCGCCCAGCGCCACCCCAACGCTGTCGACGACACCCAGCCCGTCGCCGACCGGAACGCCGAGCGCCTCGCCGACAAGTACTGCGACTCGGACCGCGACACCCACCGGAACGCGCACACCGACCACCTCGCCGAGCGCCACCGCCACGCCGACCGCGAGCGCTACCGGAACCTCGACATGGACGCGCACCAGCACGGCGACGCAGACGCGCACCGCGACCCCGTCCGAGACCGTACCCGCTACCGCGACTCCGACTGGCACCCCGAGCGCTACGGCGACGACCACGTCGAGCCCGACGCCGGCGCTGGTCGGCATCAGCGGCCACATCAGCTACTACAGCAACGGACAGCCGGTGGGCGGCGCTGCCGTGCTCCTGAATGGCAGCGTCACCGATGCCGTGAGCGACGCCAACGGCGACTACGCCGTCGGCGCTCCGGGTGCGGGTACGTGGGAGTTGCAACCACAGAAGCTCGGCGACGCCGGAACGGCGATCACGGCTCTCGATGCCGTCTACATTCTCCAGAGCACGGTTGGGTTGCGCACCTTCAACGACCGGCAGAAGCTGGCGTGCGACGTCACCGGCAACGGCGCGATCAGCGCCCTCGATGCCGCCGTCATCCTGCGCTACAAGGTCGGCCTGCTGTCGGCGCTCCCGGTGCGACAGCTGTGTCACTCGGATTGGTTGTTCGTGCCCAACCCTGCCCCGGCGCCGAATCAACAGATCGCCGTGCCGCTGGTTGCGCCCGGCCCGTGTCAATCGGGCGCCATTACCTGGGAGCCGCTGGCGACACAGGCCGATCACCAGGACTTCTCCGCCGTGTTGTTCGGAGACTGTACCGGGAACTGGCAGCCGCCGGCCGCGGCGCTGACCTGGTCGGGCGCCGGCGCCGCGGCTGTGCGCGTCGGTCGTCCCGAGCCGACCCGCCGCGCGCACCACCTCCGCGTGCCGATCACCTTACCGAGCGAGCTGACCTTCCAGGAGATGGATCTCGACCTGGACTACGATGCAACGCAATTGGCGCTGGCTGCGGTGCACCGCGTCGGCGCGGCGCGAGCGGCTGTCGTGCAGGTCAACCACAGCGTCCCCGGCGCGATCCGGCTCGCGCTCGCCGGCCGCCGGCCGCTGCGCGGTGGAACCGTGCTGATGCTGGAATTCCAAACCACGGGACACACTGCGCGCGACGCGGTGCGGCTGCGACGCGCCACGGTCGACGGCGGTCCCTAGGTCGGACGGTTCATGGCGGTGAGCCCGCCGCGGGTTCAACGCTTGAGAATCAGGAAAGCGTCGCGCAGGCGTTCCACCTGGTCTTGCACCGAGGGGAGGCGGCGCGCTTCGTTGAGGACGCGGAACACGTCCAACTCGCTGACCTCGCCGCGCCGCTCGCCGGCTTCGCGCACCGCATCCAGAATCTCGTGGATGAGCCGCGGGATCTCCCGCTGCGGAATGACCAGATCGCCGCGACCGAGTGTGCCGCTCCAATTGGAGGCGTACGGCCGCAGCACGTTTAGAATCTTCTCCGTGGCGCTGCGATCGTCGGACATGCTGCGATCTCCTCTCCGACCCTCATGGGCGATACGTACTTGGACGATAACATAGGCGTCGGAGCGGGGGAATCGTTGCGGGGAGTGGCAGGGAGCGCGGCTGGGTTCCACGTGAAGGAAAATTAGAAACCGGAAGCCGGAAATCGGAAATTCGAAATGGGAAACGTAACAAAGCGCCGCACTCCTCATTAGCCGGTTCCCCATTCCCGGTTCCCTGTGTCCGATTTTTCATTCGCTGCGATCCATACCGTTCGGGGGTTGCGCGTCGGATGCCTCGGCGATACATAGATGCGATTCACAGTCGCACCTGTTGCGGCAATCCACTACCCAATAGGGGGAATGATGGCGCTTGATACCAAGAACCTCGCGGCGGTGGCCGCGGAATATGCCGGCAAAGACCCGCGCGATATTGTCGCCCTGGCGATCCGCGAGTACGGCGGTGACATCGCGATCTCGTTCAGCGGCGCGGAGGACGTCGTCCTCGTCGACATGGCGAAGCAGGTTGGCGGCAAGTTTCGCGTCTTCTCGCTGGACACCGGCCGTTTGCATCCGGAGACGTACCAGTTCCTCGACAAAGTGCGCGAGCACTACGGCATCCCCGTCGAGGTCTTCTGCCCGCAGGCCGAGCCGCTGCAGAAGTTCGTGCGCGAGAAGGGCCTGTTCTCGTTCTACAAGGACGGTCACAAGGAATGCTGCGGCGTCCGCAAGGTCGAGCCGCTGGTCCGCGCCCTCAAGCCGTTGCGCGCCTGGGTCACCGGGCAGCGCCGTGATCAAAGCCCCGGCACGCGCGCCGAGGTGCCGGTGGTGCAGCTCGATCCCACTTTCGGCTCAGCCGAGAGCCCGCTGGTGAAGTTCAACCCGATCGCCAACTGGACCTCGAAGCAGGTCTGGGCCTACATTCGCGAGCACAACGTGCCGTACAACTCGCTGCACGAACGCGGCTTCATCTCCATCGGCTGCGAGCCGTGCACGCGGCCGGTGAACCCCGGGCAGCACGAACGTGAAGGACGTTGGTGGTGGGAAGAAGAGACGATGAAGGAGTGCGGCCTGCACGCCGGCAACGTGAAGTAAGAGGACAGGCTGTTAGGGGGTTACGTTGTTAGCTGTTAGGTTCGGATCTTGCCTAACCCCCTAACCCCCTAACAGCTAACCCCCTGTTCTAAATTCCTCCAATATCGTCCGGGTCCACGTCGCGCGCTTGCTCCTGCGTCGTGACCTCCTGTCCGAAGCGTTCGCGGATCAACTGCAGCACGCTGGTGTAGACCTTCTCGCCCTGCGCGTCGCGCACCACGAAAAACGGCGCGCGCTCGACGCCGAGACGGGTGCCGAGGACCATGCCCGGGCTGCTGGGGTCGTCCTCGCGAGCCCAGACGACCTCATCGATACGGTCCCACAAGCCACGTGACTGTAGGTGGTCGGTCACCTCGGCGCACTTGCGGCAGTCGGTGCCGTCCTTCATCTTCTTCTTCACCATCGTGATGTGCATGGTTGACTTGTAATCCTGGCAAAGCGTTGCGGCAACCGTCCCCGCGCCGAGGGGCTCTGCACGAACCAGATTTTCATTGCGGTCGCCGATCAAGACGTGGGACCAGAGTCGACATCTCGCCGCGATCAATTTGCGGCTTCGACTGAAGGAGGGGGGCAATGCAGAAATGCAGCTTTGCGACGATCTGCGCATTAGCGACGGTGGTCGTGATTGGTGCAGCCAGAGCGGATGCGACACCACCCGCAGCGACCAGCCTGAACAACTGCCAGAACGGGTGAAGACCGCGACCGCGCAGTTCGTCAGCAAGAAGGTGGCGACGATCGGCACGTGCCTGCAGGCGGTGTCGACCCAGATCGTGAAGAACAACGCGCTCGACGCCAGCGGCGCGGCCTCTATCTGTGTCAAGCAGTTCCGCAAGGTCAACGTGGCCTCCCAAAATGGCTTGGCTGTCAAACTGCTCGCGCAGATCCAGGGGAAGTGTTCTCCCGGCCAGGCAGGGATCACGCACACGGAGGGCGATATCGTGGGGGTCGGGGCTACCGTGTCGCAGCCGCTCAACGCCGGCAACCTCGGCGCGTGGTGCGCGCACTTTTACGGCGACGGCTCGATCGACGACCCTAACGAATGGGAGAACTGCATTTTGAATGCGGCGGAGTGCGATGCGGATTCGACAATCGCTGTGCAGTACCCCCGAGTGCTCGACTGGCTGGCGCTCGTGAAGCCCGTGATGCAGGCGCTCACACCACCGCCGACCGACCCGCTCAGGATCACGGAGGCGCTCGCCGCGCTCGATATGGTGAGGGCGGCGATCGACGGCGCCGACGACGACAACGTGGTGAGCATCCAGTGCGGTGGCAGCGCTGCCACAGGCACCGCTGGAGTGGCCGACGTCCTCACCGGAAAGACGTTCTCGAACAGCACCGCCAGCGGGCCCGTCGGCACGATGCCGAACAACGGCGCGGTCACGCTGACTCCCTCCACCAGCGATCAAACCATTGCTGCGGGCTACCACAACGGGGCGGGCAAGTGTGCCGGCGACACCGACCTGATCGCTGGCAACATCCGCAGCGGCGTGAACCTCTTCGGCGTCAATGGCGACTCGAACGTGGTCAACACCAGCTCGGAAACCGCCGCGGCCGGCGACCTGCTCTCCGGCAAGATTGCCTGGGTAGCCGGTGCACAAGTCACCGGCTCGATGCCGAACAACGGGGCGGTGACGCTGACCCCCTCGACTATCGGGCTGAAGACGTTCACCATCCCGGATGGGTTGTACTCAGGCTCCAAGACCGCCACCGCCAACGACTCAAATCTGATTGGGGGAAACATCGTGACCGGCGCGACCATCTTCGGCGTGGCGGGCACGCAGCCCCCTCGCAGCCCCTCAAGACCGGGCAGACGACGGCCTACGGCACCCGCAGTGACGGGAATGTGCAGAAGGGCGACGCGCGCTCGTACACTGACAACGGCGACGGCACCATCACCGACAATAGGACCGGGTTGACGTGGGAGAAGAAGGACCGCTCGGGGGGCATTCATGACTACAGTAACACGTACACGTGGTCCGGCGCCTCATATGGCCTCGGCACGTACCTCATGGACGGTACCATCACTACAACGTTCCTGGCGGCGCTGAACGCTGGAGGTGGCTTCGCTGGGCACACGGACTGGCGGATTCCGAACGTGAACGAGCTGCAAAGCATCGTCAACTACCAGAACTCCAATCCGTCGGTGGACACGGCCTTCAACACAGGCTGCGTGGCGAGCTGTACCGTCACGAGCTGCAGCTGCACGCAGTCCAACGTCTATTGGTCGTCCTCTACGGTCACGGCCAGTCCGGGCCTCGCGTGGATCGTCGTCTTCAGCAGCGGCTACGTCGACTTCGACGGTAAGTCGGATAGCGACTACGTACGTGCGGTCCGCGGCGGCTCATGATCGATCATTGGGTCATTTGAGTATTTGATTATTTCTTGATCTCCGGAGGGCGTCAGCCCTCCGGTTTTCGAAAAGGCCGAAGAGCGATGGCACAAACAGAGCACCTGCCGATTTACAAACGTAGCTACGATCTCTGTTTGTACTTCGAGCAGATCGTGAAGAACTTCTCCCGCTACCATAAATACTCGCTGGGTTCGGACTTGCGTGATGGCGCGCGGCGCGCACTGAAGCTGATCGTGCGTGCCAACGCCCGCCGCGACAAGGTCCCCGTGCTGCTTGAGCCGCGGGAAGAAATGGAGGAGCTGAAGGTACTGCTGCGGCTATGCCACGACGCGAAGGCGTTTGCGAACTTCAATTCGTTCGAGCACGCCATCACGCTGGTCACGGACATCGCCCGGCAGAATGAAGGTTGGCTGAAGAGCCAGCAACAGGGCCATGGCCCCACAGGGGCTGGCCAGAATCGGAGCGCGATGCTCTCCGAGCTAGCGGTGCCGAGCGTGCCATGATCATGAGGTCCCGTTTCCACCAGCGGCCCCCTTCCCCAACCCTTCCCCCGTCGCCGGAGGTGGCGACAGGGGAAGGGAGCCAACAAGGTTCCCTCCCCTGTGCGCACCTCCGCGCACGGGGGAGGGCCAGGGAGGGGGCCTTCGGTGAAGGCCAAGGCCCTGTAGTGGGGCGGCGGCACAAGGGCACCTTCCCCGGTTGCGGCCGGGCCGGGTGTCCGGGTCCGGGAGCCAAGCTTCGCCCTCGCCCGCATTGCACGTGGGAGAGGGTTGGGGTGAGGGTTCCGGGAACAAGCGACGAGGGCATACGCGTCCAACAACTACTGGTCCGCTACTTCAATCGCGCCCAATCCCAACAACGCGTGGATCTTCAACTCGAACAACGGCAACGTGAACAACGACAATAAGACGAATAACAACTATGTCCGCGCGGTGCGTGGCGGCTCGTGATCGGTCCTGAAGACGCGGGCCAAGGGCGTGGTTGCCCTTGGCCCGCGCGGGTAGTCTTGAATACGAGCGGCAGATAAGCTCGATGAGTGCGCAACGAATTGAGGCGGTCTACGAGCGCGGAGCGTTCCGGCCGGTGGTCCCGCTGCCAACGCCCCTGCGGGAAGGGCAACGCGTGCAGTTGATGGTGGAAGCACCGCCGGAGACGCAAGCCTACTTCGATTTGGTCACGCACGTGTTTGACGGACTGTCGGACGAGGAGGCGGCGGCCATCGAGGCGATCGCGCAGCGCCGACACGAATTCTTCGGCGGCCGCGACCTGCCGGCGGACGATGCGCCCTGACGCGTTGCTCGACACTGACATTCTGTCGGCGGTGATGCGGCGGCGGGAGCCAGCGGTCACGCGCGCCCGCGCCTACCTGTCGGACCATTCCAGCTTTGCGTTTTTCGATCCTCACGCGTTTCGAGATCCTTCGTGGGTTGAAGGCCCGTCACGCCGCGGCCAATGGCCGCCGGCCGGCCTGGGCGCTACCGAGAACAGCCCCTCACGAAGCCAGTTGCTCTGCGTCGTCGATCATCTGTTCCAATGGCTCCAACCCGAGCCGCCAGAAGGTCGGGTCCGTGATGTCGATGCCGATGCGCCGCAGCAAGTTTTCCGGCGTGTCCGACCCGCCGGCGGCGAGCAGGTCGAGGTAGCGTGGCACGAAGGCCGCGCCGTCGCGCCGATACATCTGGTAGAGCGCTAGCACCAGCAACTCGCCGAAGCCGTAGGCGTAGCAGTAGAACGGCGAATGCACGAAGTGCGGAATGTAGGCCCACCACCAGCGATAGTGATCGCCAAGCCGCACCGCATCGCCATACATCGCCGCATTGGTCTCTTGCCACAGGTCGCAGATGCGCTCGCGCGCGAGCTCGCCGGTGGTGCGCCGCGCCTGGTGCAGCTTCTCCTCGAAGCGCGTCAGCGCCACCTGGCGGAACACCGTGGCGATGGTGTCCTCGATCTTGTTGCACAGCAGCCCGAGCCGCGCCGGCGGATCGGTAACGGCGCCCCGCAGGTGATCGAACACCAACATCTCGCCAAAGACGCTGGCCGTCTCCGCCATGGTCAACGGGGTGTCGGCTTGCAGATAGCCTTGCGGACGCGACAGGTACTGATGCACGCCGTGTCCGAGCTCATGCGCGACGGTCATGACGTCGTGCACGCGGCCGGTATAGTTCACCAGCACGTAGGGGTGCACGCTCGGCACCGTCGAGGCACTGAAGGCGCCGCCGCGCTTGCCGGTGCGCGCTTCGGCATCGATCCAGCGCCGCTCGAAAAACTCGCCAGCGATCTCGCCGAGCCGCGGCGAGAAGGCGTCGTAGGCGCGCCACACGATGTCGCGACACTCCGGCCACGGTGTCGTCGCATGCTCCGCCACGACGGGTGCGTAGCGGTCATAGTCCGCCAGCGGTGTCAGTCCCATGAGCCGGCTCTTGAGCCGGTAGTAGCGTTGCACCAGGTCGTGACGGGCCTCACACGCCTGCATGAGCGCCTGCACGGTTTCGGCGCTGATCTCGTTGGCGAGGTGCCGTGCCGCCATCGGGTCGGCATGCATACGCAACCGATCGTCGACGGCGTGGTCGTGGACGATGGTATTGAAGATGAACCCGAGGAGCAGCTGATTGGCTTCGAGGCCGCGGGTCAGCGCCTCGGCGGCGGCGCAGCGCACGTCGCGCCGCGGGTCGTAGAGCAACGCCAGGACGCCGCTCTCGTTCAGCTGTTGTCGCTCGCCGGCGACGTCGACGTCGAAGACGAGCGACGACACCGTCTCGTCGAAAAGTCGGCAGAAGGCCCGCACTCCCGTATTCGCCTTGTCCTCGAGGATCTTTTCCTCGGGCTCCGAGAGCACGTGCGGCCGATAGCGCCGCAGGCTGCGCAGGAAGTGCCGGTACCGCTGACATGCCGGATCCGCGAGGATCACCTGCGCGGCAGCGTCATCGAGCGCCAGCCATTCGAGCTCGAAGAAGATCAGCTCCTGGCGGATCGGCGAGGCATGCTCCTGCGTGTAGGCGACGAGCGCCCCGTGGGCCGGCGGTGTGGTGTCGGCGGCGTGCAACAGATCGGCGTACACGCCGGCCCGCCCGACGCTTTCAAGGATGGCCTCCATCTCGGCCGTGGCCGCCGCGACCCAGCTGGCGGCGGGCGGCGGTTGCGCCTGGATGGTGCCGCGGTAGCGTTGCGCGAAGCGCTGCGCCGCGGCGAGCGCCGCGTCGAGGTCCTGGCGAATGCGCGGGTCGTCGGGGCCGCTGTAGAGATCGGTCAAGTCCCAGGCGACCCCGGTTGCGGTGGTAGGCTGCATCGATGGGTTCCTCCCCAGAGAGTGTTGCGGCAAGCGCGAAGCCGGAAGACGGAGCACCGAACACGGAACACGGATCCCGTATAGTCTGTGCTCCGTCCTCGGTGATCTGCAATCTGTAGTCTGTCCTCGGTCCTCTCTTACTCTGCCTCATTCGTACCGACAATTGAACCCGCGTGCCCAATTTGCGCTTGAGACAGGTCCGGCGGTTCAGTAAGAACCCTGCATATGAGCAATCTGAAGTCGAAGCATGTGGTCTGGCATCCCGGGGCGGTGACTAAGGCGGATCGCGAAGCGGTCACCGGCCACAAGGCGTGCACCATTTGGATGACCGGCCTCCCGGCGTCCGGGAAATCGACGCTGGCGGTGGCGCTCGAAAAGGCGCTGTGGGATCGCGGCGTGCACGCCTATGTCCTCGACGGCGACAACATCCGCCACGGCCTGAACAAGGATCTGGGCTTCTCGCCCGAGGATCGCAACGAGAACATCCGCCGCATCGGCGAAGTCGCGAAGTTGTTCACCGCCGCCGGCGTGATCAATGTCACGGCGTTCATCTCGCCGTACCGTGCCGATCGGGACCAGGCGCGCGCCATCATGGCCGCCGGGGAGTTCATCGAGGTCTACGTGGACTGTCCGATCGAGGAGTGCGAGCGCCGCGATCCGAAGGGACACTACAAGAAGGCGCGCAGCGGCGAGATCAAGGAGTTCACCGGGGTCTCCGCACCCTACGAGCCGCCGCTCAAGCCGGAGCTCGTCGTGCGTACGCACCAAGGCTCCGAAGCCGAGTGCGTTGGGCAGATCGTGGCGTATCTCGAGTCGGGCGGCTACGTGCCGCGGCCGGCATAAGGCGTCGCTTCACGTCGCGCCGATCTCGACGCCGGACCGATAGGTATCCCAGCTGCCGCATTGCGGGCAGTACCCGATCCACGTGTCGGCGGCGCGCTGACACACCTGGCACTGGTACGTCGTGGCGGCGCTTCCGGCTTGCGCATAGGCCGTGACGGCGCGTTCCTGCTGGCCGCGGCGTCGGTACACCTCTGCCCAGAGGCGCTGCGCGTGGGGGCTCTGGCCGCACGCTTCCAACTCGCGCGCCGCATCGTCGAGCTGGCCGTCGGAAATGCACAGCTGTGCCACGTGGAGGCGAAGGTTGTCGCCGTGGACCTGATCGATGCGCAAGCGGCGCAGCAGCTGGCGCAGGCGCTCGCGGTGGCGCTCTTCGGTGGCGATGGCTTCGAGCCGTTCGACCAGCACCGTGCGCGGCGTCTGCCGCAGGGCGCGCTCCCAGATCACCGAGGCCTCATCGCCGTGGCTGGCGGCGAGCAAGGCGTCGCCCAGGCTGACCAGGATCGGCACGGTAGCGGCACGACCCTCCGCCAGGCTTTCCAAGGCGGCGAGGCGCTCGCTCTCCGGCAAGCCGAGGGCGGCCTGGTAGCGCAAGTGGGTGAGGTAGTCGCGCTCGCGCGCCCCCTGCTCGCCGTCGCGGATCTCCACGAGCAAGGCTTCCTGCAGCGACACGGCCTCGCGCCAGCGCGCCGCTTCGACATAACGGTCGCGCAGCGCCAGCAGCGCCCGCGGCGCACTCGGGTGCAGCGCCCGCAGGCGCTCGAGCACGTCGACGCAGCCGGCGTGGTCACCGGCGGCACGATGCGCATCGGCGAGGGCCAGCAACACGTCGGGATCGGTGTGGTGATGCGTGGCGGCCTCGCTGAGGAGCAAACGGGCCCGCTGCAGCTCACCGGTGTCGCGATACGACGTCGCCAAGGCCAACACCGCACGGGCGCTCTCCGGGCGGCGTTGCCACGCCTTGTGCAGCAAGGCACGGCCACCCTGCGTGTCGCCCGCCCACACCAGCTGCTCGCCACGCTGCTCCCAGTCCTCGATGCGCTCGATCCGCCGCTCGTGACGGCCGCGGCGCCAGGACGCGAAGGCGCGCCGCCCGGCTTGGACCATCACCACCGACAACACCGCGACGGCGCCGACCACGAAGGCGAGCACCAGCAGCGCCGCCAAGGGGGCCTGCACGCTGCGCGTCGGGCTGAAGCGAAACTCGACGGCACCCGGGTTCAACCACGACAGGTAGGCCACCAGACAGACGAGGGCAACGCCCACAATGACGGCGACGGCTCGCTTCATACGGCGCTCGGGGAAACTGGTTAGCGCGCTTCGTTGGCCAGGCGCAAGTCGCGCACCTGGCTGCTGTAGGGTTCCGGCAGGCGAACCCGGGGGGCCTGCGCCCACAGACGCTCGAGATCGTAGAACTCACGCACCGGTTCATGGAAGACGTGGACGATGACGTCACCGTAGTCGATGACCACCCACTGGCCGTTCGGGTAGCCTTCGACGGACAGCGGGCGGATGCCCAGTCGCCCGAGATTCTCCTCGAGGCTCTGGGTGATCGCCTGGACTTGGGTATCCGAACGGCCGGTGCACAGCAGGAAGTAATCGGCGAGCGACGTGAAGGCGCCGACCTCCATGACGACGAGGTCGTAGGCCTTCCTTTCGAGGGCAAAGCGGACGCACAGCAGCGCTTTCTCGCGGCTCTCAACGTGCGTCAACGTGAGGCGCCCTTTCGCACATACAGCCCGTGTCGGGCGATGTACCGTTGCACTGCGGTGGGGACCAAGTAGCGAACCGAGGAAGCGCGACCGAGACGTCGCCGAATGGCGGAAGCGGAAATGTCGAGAGCACTGATCGATTGAAAAATGATTCGATTCCTCGTGCGATGCTCCAAATTCTTACCGCCGCGACGATAGCAAAACTCGTCACGCACGGCAACGGGGAGCGCCGCGAGCAGCGACGCGTCTTCGCACGGCGGCCGCGTGGTGACGATGAGGTCGCACAGCGTGAAGATGGTGCGATACGCCTTCCACGTGCCGATCTCGCGGAAGGCGTCGATTCCGAGGATGAAGGCGAAGCGGGCCCCGGGCAGGCGAGCGTGCAACAGGCGCAGTGTGTCGACCGAGTAGGAGTGACCGGGACGATCGATCTCGATCGTCGAGACGCGGAAGCGCGGGTTGCCCGCGATGGCCAGCCGCACCATGGCGAGACGATGCGTCGCCGACGCCAGCGAGGCGCGGCCCTTGTGCGGCGGGCTGGCGCTCGGAATGAAGAGGACGCGGTCGAGCTGCTGCGCCTCGCACACTTCCTCGGCGCTGCGCAGGTGACCGAGGTGAATCGGGTTGAAGGTGCCCCCGAGGATGCCGATGCGCAGCCCGCGCCCACCCGGCCGCCCCGCCGTCATGCGCGGATTTGGCCGTTGCCGGACACGACGTACTTGTACGTCGTCAGCTCGCGCAGCCCCATCGGGCCGCGGGCGTGCAGGCGGTTGGTCGAGATGCCGACCTCGGCGCCGAAGCCGAACTCGTAGCCGTCGGTGAAGCGGGTCGACGCGTTGACATACACCGCGGCCGAGTCGACCTCGGCGAGAAAGCGTTGCGCGTGCCCGTAGTGCTCGGTGACGATGGCGTCGGAGTGGCCGGTGCCGTAGGTGTTGATGAAGGTGATGGCGTCGTCCAGTGAGTCGACCACTTTGACGGCCAGAATCAGATCGAGATATTCGGTGCGCCAGTCCGCCTCGGTGGCGGCGCGGACGTCGGCGGCGAGGGCGCGGGTGCGCTCGCAGCCGCGCAGCTCGACGCCGGCGGCCTGCAGCGCCGGGAGCATCGCGCCCAGGAACGGTGCGGCGATGCGGGCATGCACGAGCATGTTTTCCATCGCGTTGCACACCCCGGGGCGCTGCACCTTGGCGTTGAAGCAGATCCGTTCCGCCATGCCGAGATCGGCGTGCTCGTCGACGTAGGTATGACAAATGCCGGCGTAGTGTTGGATGACCGGGATGCTGGAGGATTCGGTGATCGCGCGGATCAGGCTTTCGCCGCCGCGCGGCACGATGACATCGATGTACTGACGCTGTCGCAGCAGCACCTGCACCGCCTCGCGGTCCGCCGTCGCGATCAGCTGGACGGCCGCCGCCGGCAATCCGGCCACGGCCGCCGCCTCGGCCAATACCGCGGCGATGGCGGAATTCGTCGCCAAGGCTTCCGATCCACCTTTGAGGACCACCGCGTTGCCCGCCTTGAGACAGAGCGCGGCGGCATCGGCGGTGACGTTGGGTCGTGACTCGTAGATGATGCCCACGACGCCGAGTGGGATCCGCACCTGGGCGATCTCCAGCCCGTTTGGCCGCCGCCACCTGGCGATCGTCTCGCCGATCGGATCTGGCAGGGCGGCAACTTCTTCGAGACCCGTGGCGATGGCGTCGATGCGGGCCTCGGTCAACGTCAGGCGATCGAGCAGCGCGCTCGACAGCCCGGCGGCGCGCCCACGGGTCACGTCACAACGGTTTGCTTCAAGGAGCGACGCTTGCTCGGCACGCAGGCGTGTGGCCGCATCTCGCAGGCAACGATTCCGCGCGTCGGTCGAGGCCATGGCCAGTGGACGCGCCGCGGCGCGCGCCGCTTGGCAGAGAGCAATCACATCCTCCCGCACACTCATGCCGGCGACGATACAAGATTGCCGCGCACACGCAAAGGGTGGGGAACACGCGCTACGAGTCGCAACCGCTGTGCGCGTTGTTGATCGCGCCAATGACCTCGGCGACCGTGGGCGACCCGTCGACCCCGGGAAGACCGGCAGGGCAGCCGCCCGCGCCGGTGTGGCCGAGCGCGGCATTCACTACCTGCAGGACCTCGGCGCTGGTGACGTGATGCTCGCCATCGCAGTCCCCCAGGCAAGGCGGCACCGCGGTCGGAGTGAGGGTCGCCGTCGGAATTGCCGTCGCCGTTACGGTGAGCGTCGCCGTCGGGGTCGCCGTCGCTGTCGCCGTGGGGGTGTCGCTCGCCGTGGGCGTCGGAATTGCCGTCTCGGTCGGCGAAGTGGTCGGGCTGAGAGTCGGCATCAGCGTGGGCGTTGCCGTATCGTTGGCCGTGTTCGTGGCCGTGGGCGTCGCCGTCGCGGCGCTCGCGCACGCACACACGGGGCTGCAAACGCTCTCCGCAAGGAAGACACAGATCGAGTCCCACGGCTCGCTGCAGCAATGTGTCCCGAAGGCGTTGGCGGTGCAAACGCATTGTTCGCAACTGCTGGCATCACAGCCGGCGCCACTGTGCACGCAGCAGCAGCCCGTCGACGCCGCGCCGCCGCAGAGCCCGTCGCTGCATTGGTCGGCCACCGTGCAGAGGTTGCCGTCATCGCACGGCAGGCCGTCCGACACCGGGGTGCCCGTGCACGCACCGTCCTGACAGACATCGCTTTGGGTGCAGACATTCCCGTCATCGCATGGATCGGTGTTGTTGACGGCGACGCAACTGCCGGTGGCGTTGCAGAAGTCATCGGTGCACGGATTGCCGTCGCCCGGGCACGGCCCACCCGCAGGTTCGGCCGTACACGTCGACGAGCAACAGTCGCCGTTCACCAGGTTGCCGTCGTCACACTCCTCGCCGGTGGTCACGATGCCGTTCCCGCACCCGGTCACCTTGCAGTTCGAGTCGCAGCCGTCACCGTCCACCGCATTGCCGTCGTCGCACTCTTCCGGAAAGGTCTGGATGCCGTTGCCGCAGCGCGTCAGCGTGCAGTCGATGTCGCAGCCGTCGCCGTTGACGTAGTTGCCGTCGTCGCATTGCTCGCCCGGGCTGTCCACTACTCCATTGGGGCAGCCGGTACAGGGGCCGAACGGCTTGGGAGTCACCGCGGGGGCCGGATTGACGGTCGCCGAGCCCAGAAACGGGACCGTTTCGCAGTGCAGCGGGCTGCCGCACATCCCCTGGCTGTCAATGTCGGCGCAGCGGCAGTTGATGGTGTTCCCGCCGATGCTGTCGTTGTCGGCGAGGATGGTGGCCCCGGTGGCGTCGAAGCTGCCGTGATATTCGATGATGTTGAGACCACCGGTGAGAGCGGTGTTTCGGTTGCGCAACGTTCCGGAGATTTGCACGTGGCACGCCGGGCCGATGGTGATGCAGCCATCGTACGAGGATGAGTTGGTGGAGGTGGAGCGCGCGTCGAGGGTGCCGCTGACGTCGATGCGTTGACTGCCGCCGGCGACGACGAAGATCATGCCGCCGACCGCGCCGACGCCGGCGGCGGTGACCGTGACGTTGCCGCCGATGGTTGCGTCGCCGGTGGCCTCGAAGTCGACGGTGCCGCCGTTGCCGCCGCCGGCGGCGGTGGCGCTGAATGAGCTGCTGCTGCTTGCCGCAATCGCGCCGGCGGTCGACGTGAGGGTGATGGTGCCGCCATAGACCTGGGCGTCGTCGGAGTTGCTCCCGGCGTTCGCGGTCCAGGCGCTTTGCGTGGTGATGGAGTCGCCGGTGACCGTGATCGTCCCGCCCGAGGCGCCTTCACCGGCGCCGTCGTTGCTGATCGCTCCGTTGATGGTGACCGCTCCTTCGGCGCCCACGCAGATGGTATTGCCGCTGCCGCCCTGGGTCCCGTCGGCTTGCAGCCGCGCGGTCACGGTGATCGTGCCGGGGACGAGATCGAACTCTGAGCCAACGGTGATCGTGCCACCGTTGGCGCCGCTCCCGCCACCGTTGGCGGTGATATTGCCGCCGACGACTATGTCGGCATCGGACGCGCTCAGCGTGATGTCGCCCCCGGTTCCCCCGTTGACGCTGTTTGCGTGGATCGTGCCGGTGGTCGTGATCGACGCGCCGCTGATCGAGATCGTGCCGCCGTCGGCAGCCGTGCCGCCGTCGGCACTGATGTCTTTCCCGGCAATGGTCACGTTGCCGTCGGCACTGATGTCGATGGAGCCGGCAGTGGCGGGGCCGTTGGCCTTCACATCGATCGTCCCCGGTGAATTGTTGGCCGAGGCGGTCTTGAAGTCGCCGGTGACGGCGATGCCGATCGTCGGGTACACCGCCGAGTCCCCGCCGGGCGCTTGAAGCAACCCCTGGACGGTCAGATTGCCTGCCTGGATCGTGAAGTCGCCGCCGGCGGTCGCGGCCTTTAGGACTGCAGATCCGGCGATGGTGACGGTCTTGTTCTGAAAGTCGAGGACGCAGCCGGCATCGAGCACGTGCGTGCCGGTGATGGTGCACGGATCGCCGGCGCAAATCGTCGTTGCGCATTCGGCCAGGCCGTCAGCGGAACGCAACAGAAGCAGTACGGCAACCAGTGCAGCCGAGCGTCGCCGGGTCATTCGCCCCCCCGTGTTGAGAGCGCCGTCTATAGGGCCTCACGGCCGGCGCTGTCAATCTGAGGCACCCTCGTGCCGGGCGGCGTGCGGATCGGGACCAAGGGCTTGAATCGCCTCGGGCAGCCCCGTAGCCTTTCACCGCGTCAAGCCCTGCACGAGAGGAGAACGATCATGGTCACGCTCTACGAGCATCCGCTGTCCCCGTTTGCGCAGAAGGTGAAGATCGCCTTGTACGAGAAGGGCATCCCGTTCGACGCCGTGCTGCCCGACATCTTCGGCGGCAGCGACGCGGCCTTCATCGCCTCCAGTCCGCGCCGCGAGGTGCCGAGCCTCGTCGATGGCGACACCACGGTCTTCGACTCGACCATCATCCTCGAGTACGTCGAGGACAAATGGCCGCGGCCGCCGATGCTGCCGGCGACGCCTGCCGAACGGGCCCGCGTGCGGATGATCGAGGAGCTCTGCGACACCTACTTCGAGGCGATCAATTGGGCGGTTGCGGAGATTCGCGTCTTCAAGCGCGCCACCGGTGAGCTTGCCGAGCGTCTGCTAGCGCGCGCCGGTGAGCAGATCGGTAAGATGCATGGGCGTCTCGAACGCGATCTCGGCGCGCGCCAGTTCTTCACCGGCGACCACTTCGGGTGGGGAGACCTCTCGGTGTATCCGTACGTCGCCGGCGCCGTGGGGCAGGGGTTTCCGCCGCGCCCCGATTCGAAGCTCGCCGCTTGGTTCGGCCGCGTCAGCGAGCGCGACAGCGTGCAACGCTGCGCCGCCGCGGCGCTCGAAGCCCTGGCGGGGTTTCAGGATCTCTCGTCGATCGTCGAGGCGGGCTTGTTCGTGCGGGAGTACCGCGATCACCGGCTCGAATGGATGATGCGCAGCGGCGGCCAGCAGATCGTGCTCGACGGCATGGCGAAGGGGAACATCCGGTTCTCGGTGGAGTTTGCGTGAGCCCGCGGGCGGCGGGGTGACATTGCGCAGGCTGCTACCTGACAGGGATCAACAATTATATTGACAACCGACCGGTCGATCCGTATTAGTAGACCGATCGGTCGGTCGTATGGCTCAGGCAGCGGTGGTTGAGGTCGCCTCGCGCGACAAGATTCTCGATGCGGCGGAAGATCTGTTCGCCCGCCGCGGCTTCGCCGGCATCGGCATGCGCGAGGTGGCGGAGATCGCCGGCCTCGGCAAATCGTCCCTGTTCCACCACTTCAAGAGCAAGGCCGAGCTGTATGCCGCCGTCGTCGGCCGCATCCTCGACGTCTTCGACCAGCGCCTGACGTCGGCCCTGGCTGCCGGCGGCACGCCGTTGCAGCGCTTCGATCGCTGGATCGATACGCTCATCGATACGTTTGCGGATCACCCGACCTCGGCGCGCCTGCTGCTGCGCTCGCTGTTCGAGGACGACGAGCTCGCCGGCACCAGCGAGGAGGAGCAACACGTCGACGCGACGCTGAAACGCCTCTTCGGCGCGGTGGCCGACCTGCTGCGCGAAGGCATGGAGGCCGGCATGTTCCGGGTCGCCAACATCCCGCACACGCTGCAGAGCATCGTCGGTCTGACCGTATACCACTTCGCGTCGGGCGAGTTCGGCGAGGAGCTTTTTGGCCAGCCGCTGTGCGCGCCAGCCATGGTGCGTAAGCGTAAGGACGAAGTGAAGGCCCTATTGCACAACGGATTGGTCGCGCGCGGCAACGTCCGGCGCAGCGACCCGAAGTGACGGAAGGAGAGCGAATGATGTCTACCAGGATTCTCGGCGATCACCGCCGCAGCTTCGGCGAGTTCGATGCGGTCGATTTCGTGGACGAGCAAGAGGTTGCCGCGCTGCGCGGCAAAATCGACGTCGATGTTCCACTCGATCTGCACTGGACCTGGGAGTACGGCAGTGAGGTGGAGGAGCTGCGCAACCTGTACGAGCGCGGCAAGAAGGGGCAGTGGAACGCCGAGACCGACATCGATTGGTCGCAGCCGTTCGTGCGCGAGGAGTGGTTCATGCCGAAGGAAGGCGCGCTCATGCTGCCGTCGATCCTGAGCATGATGGGCGTCGACGACGAGACCTGCCGGCGCGCCGCCTTCGATGAGTTCGCGCATTTGCTGTCGCAGCTGTTGCACGGCGAGCAAGCCGCGATGCAGCTCTGTGGCCAGCTCACCAACGCCTGCCCGACGATGGACGCCAAGTTCTACGCCGGCTCGCAGGTCATCGACGAGGTGCGCCACGTCGAGGTGCTCTCGAAGTTCCTGCAGCGCAAGATGGGCACGCTGTATCCGATCGATCCGACCCTCAAGGTGCTGCTCGACATGCTGCTCGAGGCGCCGACCTGGAAGCTGAAGACGCTCGGCATGCAGACGCTGTTCGAGGGGATGGCGGTCGGCATCTTCGATCAGATCGCCAAGACCACCAGCCATCCGTTGCTGCGCGACATCATCCGCCGCGTCCAACTCGACGAATCGCGGCATGCCGCCTTTGGCATCCTGTCGATGCGGCAGGTGGTCAAGGAATCCACCCCGGAAGAGCTGGAGCAGATGGAGGATTTCGCGTTCTCCATCCTCGAGGCGCTCAACGCCAACCAGCAGCTCGACATGCTGCGACTGCTCGGTCCCAAGTACGGTCTCGACCCGGAGAACGTGGTGCAAACCACCCTGGTGATGCCGGAGTGGCCGCAGCTCAACAGCGACATCTTCATGCACACGGTGATCCCGAATCTGAAGCGGTTGGGGCTGATCACCGAGCGCACCGACGCGGCGTATCGGCGTCTGGGCATCATTTTCGGCGATCGCTTCGAGTCGGCGCACGAGCTGCCGCTCACCAACTGACGTGGGATCGCGGGGAGCGGCGCAGCCGCTCCCCGACAGGGCTGTCCGGATGAGTCCGTTCCCGCAGACGCTCGACCGCCGCCACGTGATCATCGTCGGCGGTGGCATCACGGGCTTGGCGGCGGCGCTCATCCTGGGCCGGCGCGGCGCCCGCATCACGCTCCTGGAGCGCGACGCCGAGCCGGCGGTGTGCAGCGCGGCCGAGGCCTTCGAGGCCTGGCGCCGCGCCGGTGCGCCGCAGGTGCGTCATTCGCACGTCTTCCTCGGCCGCCTGCGCAGCCTGTTACGTGACCACTATCCCGAGCTGCTGGACGACTTGCTCGCCGCGGGAGCGCGGGAGCTGCGGGTGATCGAGCGGCCGCCGCCGGCGCTGCGCGGTCTGCGCCCAGAATCCGGCGACGACGATCTGGTCATCATCGGCTGCCGCCGCACCACATTCGAGTGGATCCTGCGTCAGCACGTCATGCAACACGCCGACGCCACCATCGTTTCCGGCGCGATGGTGCGGGGTCTGAAGGCCGCACCGTCGCAACCGCCGGTGGTTGCGGGTGTCCACTACACGGCCGACGGCCGCGACCGCGAGTTGCTCGGGCACTTGGTCATCGACGCCAGTGGGCGGCGCTCCGCGGCACCCGAATGGCTCGCCGCGATCGGGGCGCGGCTACCCGCGGAGGAGCTGGAGAGCTCAGGCGTCGTCTACTACACGCGCTTCTATCGCCTGCGGCCCGGCGCGGTCGAGCCCGCGCCCACCGAGCATCCGACGGCGGACGACTTCAACTGGGTCAAGTTCGCCATCTTTCCCGCCGACGCCGGCACCTTCTCGATCACGCTGGCGGTGCCGCTGGCCTTTCAGCGCTTGAAGGTCCTGGCGCAGGCGCCCGCGTTCGATGAGATGGTTCGCGCGATTCCCGGGCTGGCGCCGTGGATTGCTCCGGAGGTCGCCGAGCCGATCGGCGATGCCCAGCATCCGGTGCAGGCCATGGGTGGGTTGATCAACCGGCTGCGACGCTTCGTCGACGAGCGTGGGCCGCTGGCGGTGCGCTTCTTCGCCCTGGGCGACGCGGTCTACTGCACCAACCCACTCTACGGACGGGGTTGCGCCCAAGGGTTCCTGCACGCCCACTTTCTCGGCGCCGCGCTGGAGCAACACGCCGACGATCTGGCGGCGGCCGCGGTGGCGCTGGACCAGTGCGCACGCGCCGAGCTGGAGCCCTTCTACCGCGCCTCGATCTTGGCGGACCGCGACGCGGTGCGCCGGGCCGAGGGCCGTGCGCCGCGGCACTGGCGCGGCCGCCTGCAGCAGCAGTTCTTCGAGCGTGGCGTCGCCGTGGCGATGCGCTGCGATCCGGTGGTGTTCCGCGCCATGATGCGGATGATGAACATGTTCGAGCCTCCGGAGCGTGCCTTCGGCAGGCCGGACGTGGTGGCGCGCTGCCTCTTGGTGTTGGCCCGCGGGCAGGAGCACAACCGCCGCTATGCGCCGCCGCCGGCCCCGGACCAAGAGCAGACGATCGCGCGCTGCGAAGCCGCGGTCGGTGCCTGAGTGTTGGTGGATCGTACGGGGTCGCGTGCGGCATTGCGCCGCTGCTCCGACTACGCGATGATGAGGCCGGCGCGTCGCGAGGGGAGCATGCGGGACTGGACCGTCGGCCATTGTCGGATCGAGTTGGTGCGCGGCGACATCACCGCCCAGGACACCGATGCGATCGTCAATGCCGCCAACACGACGCTGCTGGGCGGCGGTGGTGTGGATGGCGCCATCCATCGCGCCGGCGGCCCGGCGATTCTGGCCGAGTGTCGACAGCTCGGCGGCTGCGCGACGGGTGACGCGAAGATCACCGGCGGCGGACGGCTCCCGGCTCGTTACGTCGTGCACACCGTCGGCCCGGTGTACCGCGACGGGGCACACGGCGAGCTGGCGTTGCTGGCGAACGCCTACCGCCGCAGTCTCGAAGTGGCGGCGAGCCGCGGCGTTACCAGCATCGCCTTTCCGTCGATCAGCACCGGTGCCTTCGGCTATCCCATCGCTGCGGCGGCGCGCATCGCGCTGCACGCGGTTGCCGAGGCTGCGTCCGCATGTCCGCCGATCACGCTGATCCGCTTTGTGCTCTTCAGTGCGGCCGATCTGGCGACCTACGAACACGCGTTGGCCGAGGTGGCGGGCCGACCGTCCCGACCCTGAGCCGCGGTTACGCATGCCGGACATCGCGACGCAACAGCTCGAGCTGCTGTACGATGTCAGCCGCTCGCTGCATGGACTGATCGAGATCAACGATCTCCTGCCTTTCGTGGTCGAGAAGACCAAGGAGCTGCTCGGCGCCGAAGGGTGCTCGGTGATCTTGCTCGATGAGACCGGCCGCGAGCTGTACTTCCCGTGGGTCAGCCCGGAGAACACCGAAGTGGCCGGCCGCTTGCGGCAGCTCCGCATGCCGGCCGACAAGGGGATCGCCGGAGCCGTGGTGCAGAGTGGGCAATCCTTGCTCGTTCCCGACGTGCACAGCGATGCGCGTTTCTACGCCGAAGCCGACCAGCAGACCGGCGGCGACACGCGCTCGATCGTGTGCGCACCGCTGCGCACGCAGCGCGGCATCATCGGCGTCATCGAATGCATCAACAAGCGTGAAGGCATGTTCGTGCCGGGCGACGTCACGTTTTTGGAAGCGTTGGCGGGAAGCATCGCCGTCGCCATCGAGAACGCGCGGCTGTATGAGACGCTCAAGCTGTCCGAAGCACGCCTGCGCGACGAAGTCGCCATCTTGGCGCGCGAACGGCAAACCATGCACCGCTTCGCCGACATCGTCGGGAGCGGCGCGGCGATGGAGAAGGTGTTCCGCCTGGTGGAGAGCGCCCTCGGCTCGCCGATCACGGTCCTGCTCCAGGGCGAAACCGGGAGCGGCAAGGAGGTCATTGCTCGGGCCATCCACTTTCACTCGCCGCGCAAAGACAAGCCGTTCGTGGCGGTCAACTGCGGCGCTTTCACCGAAACGCTCCTCGAAAGCGAGCTCTTCGGTTACCGCAAGGGGGCGTTCACCGGGGCGAATACGGACAAGAAAGGCCTGTTCGCGGCCGCCGACGGCGGCACGATCTTCCTCGACGAGATCGGCGACATGCCGCCCACGATGCAGGTGAAGCTGCTGCGCGTGCTGGAACGCGGGGAGTTCACGCCGGTGGGCGACACCGACGTACGCCGCGTCGACGTGCGGGTCATCTCCGCCACCCACAAGGATCTCTTCAGTGAGGTGCGCGCCGGCCGCTTCCGTGAGGATCTGTACTATCGCCTGAACGCCTTCCCGATCCGTGTGCCGCCACTGCGTGAGCGTCGCGAGGACATCCCGCTGCTCATCGCCCACTTCCTCAAGCGCCTCGCCCACAAGTGGGAGAAGCGCGAGGTAGCGGTGACCCCCGAGGCTGGCGACTGCCTGGTTCGCTACCCATGGCCGGGGAACGTGCGCGAGCTCGAGCATGAGTTGGAGCGCGCGCTCACCCTGGCGGGCGATGCGCCGACCCTGGGGCCGCAGTTCTTCTCGGAGCGCATCCTCGCCAGTGGGACGCTCACCGGGCGCATCAGTCTGGCCGGTTCGCTGAAGCAGGCACGCGACGCGTTCGAGAAGGACTACATCGCGCACGTCCTACGCTTGGAGAAGGGCAACGTGTCCCACGCCGCCAAAGCCCTGGGTATCAGCCGAGTGATGTTACAACGAAAGATGAAAGATCTCGGTCTCCGCTCCTCGGCGCCCGCGTGAGCGCTGCATTTTGTACGCAGCTAACTTCTCGTAGCAGCGACGACCGGGCCCAGAATCAAGCCCTGCAGCTCCACTGCAACGTGGAGTTTGCGGCTACGCATCATCGTCACTGCAGCGAGCGACATCACACGTCCATCGAGCCTGACGATCCACACTGGCATTGCCCTTGCGAGGCTCCATACGCAGGAGGGAACGACAATGACACTAGATATGACGATGCAGTTGGCTCCGGTGGTGTGGGGATTTGTGGTGTTGATGGTGCTGTCGGGCGTGTCGCTGTTGATCTCTCACAGCTGAGCGCTGGCTCGCTGCTGAAGTGAAAGGAGGATTCGATCATGTTCGCCATTCCTGAAATTGTGTCGCTTCCCGTGCTGAGCAGCCTAGGCAGTGGAACGGTCCTGTGGCCGACACTCGGCGGGGTGCTCGCGTGGATGCTGGTTGCTGCGGTGGTCGGTACGTTGCTTGGTCTGCTGCGTGAGCGCGGTGCCGTGAGTGACGACCGCATCGAGACGGACCGTGACGCGACGGTGGTATCGTTCCACGTCGACCACTCGCATCAGGAAGCGGCGTGACCACGACACGCCGCCTCGCGAGTGGGCGCCGCCGCGTCCGTGATCGGGCGCGGCGGCGTTACTGCATTCCGGGGCATTGCTCGCCGCATTGGTCCCGGGTCCGCTCGCACTGCGTTCGGCACAGACTCTCTCGCAGGCTTTGGAGGAACGCGAAGCCACCCGTCGGCTGGGCGCAGCCCTTCTCGCAGCTCGCCTGCGCGGCATCGCAGTTCCGGATGCAGGGCATCGCGCTAGCCGGCAGCCGATAGTGCGTCGTGCAGCCGAGCGGCATGACAACCAGCCAACCGGCAACGAGGCCGCACCGGCACAAGAATCTCCGCACATCCATCGAGCACGCTGTGTCAATCATGCTGGCGCTAGGTTCGCAAGCACGAGCCCGGATTGACTCGGGCGCCGCGCTTCGTATGCTGAGCGCCGCCAACTCGAGGAGATCGAACCCATGAAGCTGTACGACTTCGCCGGCGCCCCCAACCCCAAGAAGCTCCGTGTCTACCTCGCAGAGAAGGGGATTCAAGTTCCCAGCGAGCAAGTCAACATCATCAGCGGCGAGAATCGTACGCCGGAATTCCTGAAGAAGAACCCACTCGGTGGGTTGCCAGTGCTCGAGCTGGACGACGGCTCCTGTCTCACCGAGTCGCTGGCGATCATCGAGTACTTCGAAGAGCTGCACCCCACTCCGCCATTGATCGGGACCACGCCGCTCGAACGGGCACGCGTGCGGGCCTTGGAGCGCATCGCGGAGCTTGGTGTCCTCACGCGGGTGGCGACGATCTTCCAGCACACGCACCCGTTCATGGCCGGGCGGATCAAGCAGTCTGCCGATGCCGCTGAGGCGGCACGCGGGCCATTGGCGAACAGCCTAAAGGGGCTCGACGATGCGATCGGGAAGCGCCCCTTCGTTGCAGGCGAGCGTCCGACGATCGCCGACTGCACGCTGTTCGCGGCCCTCGAGTTCGCGGAGTTCGCACAAGTGGCCATCGATCCGAGCTTGGCGAACGTGGCCCGCTGGCGCGCCGCCTTCAAGCAACGTCCCAGCGTGCAGGCGTAGTCCGGACCCAAGGAGGATGCGGCAATGGCGCAGCGTGAATCCGACCTCAACCCGTTCCTGCGAGGCAACTTCGCTCCATGGCGAATGGAAGGCGTCGCCGACGACCTCGAAGTGGTTGGTGAGATCCCGCGCGATCTGAACGGGACGTTCTATCGCAACGGCCCCAACCCGGCCTTCGAGCCGGTCGGGCGCTATCACTGGTTTGACGGGGACGGGATGATTCACGCCATCACGCTGTGCGACGGGCGGGCTGGCTATCGCAACCGCTACGTGCAGAGCGACGGCCTGCGCGAAGAACGGCGCGCCGGCGCGGCGCTCTTCCGGGGCTTGCTGGAAATGTCCGCCACCGAAGCCCCGACGTTCAAGAATACCGCGAACACCAACATCGTCGTGCACGCGGGTAAGCTCCTGGCTTTGATGGAAGCGGCGCTGCCGACGCAGTTGATGCCGTGCAGCCTCGACACCATCGGCGTCTACGACTTCGACGGCAAGCTTGCCGGTCCCATGACCGCACATCCGAAGATGGATCCCGAAACCGGCGAGATGCTGTTCTTCGGCTACTCGCCGTTTCCCCCCTATCTGCAGTACTATGTCGCCGACCGCAGCGGCGCGCTGGTGCGCAGCGAGGCCATCGACCTCGCGTGGCCCTCGATGATGCACGATTTCGCCATCACCAAGGACTTCGTCGTGTTCATCCTGTGCCCGCTGGTGTTCAGCTTCGAGACCCTGGCGCAAACCGGCAGCGCGTTTGCCTGGGAGCCCGAACGCGGCACGCGCATCGGTGTCATGCCACGCCGTGGTGGCAACGCCGACGTGCGCTGGTACGACACCGACGCCAGCTACGTGTTTCACCCGATGAATGCCTACGCCGACAACGACGAGATCGTCCTCGACGTAGCGCGCTTCCCGCGCCTGCAGTTCATGAATCCCACCGCAGCGCGTAGCGGGGGGATGTCGACCGACGACTCACCCATGCTGCACCGCTGGCGGATTGGTCTGCAAGGCGGCGGCGTGAAGTCGGAGGCGCTCGATGATCGGGTCGCGGAGTTCCCGCGCGTCGACGAGCGCCGCCTCGGTCGAAAGCATCGCTTCGGGTACATGGCAGCGGCGGGACCCGAGCAGGTCGACTACGGCGCGCCGCTCTTCACCGCGGTGCACAAGTACGATCTCGAGGGCGGCCGCAGCGAGGTGCGCGCCTTTGGTGTGGGCAATGGCGTGGGCGAACCGCTATTCGTGCCGCGCCACGCCGATGCGGCAGAGGATGATGGATACGTGCTGGTGCTCGCCTACAACGAGGCGCGCCACGCCAGCGAGTTCTTCATCCTCGACGCGCGTCACATCGGCGCTGAGCCGCTGGCGTCTGTCCGCCTGCCGCACCGCGTGCCGTACGGCTTCCACGGCAACTGGGTACCGGCGGCCTGACGCGTGCCGGTCACCCCGCGGCGGCCGCGGCGCCTTGCCGCGGGTGATGTACGGTGATTGGCGGCGGACTCTCCAACGGCGGATGCGGGTCGGCGAGGAGCCGGCGCGCGGCGGCGCGGTCCGCGTCGGTCATGGCCTGCGTTGTGGTGCAGAACTCGACCAGAATGCCGTTGGGATCCAGCGTGTAGATCGAACGGCACCAGCCATGGTCGATCTCGTGGACGGTCATGCCGTGGTCCAGCCAGCGCTGCTTGCGCGCATCGAGGTCCGGCAGATCCGCCGCACGGAACGCGAAGTGGTTGACCCAGATGGGCAAGCCGATCCCGGTCGAGAGGGCGGGCGACCAGGTCGACGGAATGGTGTCGTCGTGCAGCTCCCAGAAGGCGATGTATTCGTCCTGGGTGATCTCGTAGAAGACGTGCTTGGCCCAGCCCCCACCTTCGGTCGCCGCAACTACGACCTTGACCAGATCGAAGCCCATCGCCTCGCTGTAGAAGCGATGCGTGGCTTGCAAATCTTTGGTGGCAAAGGCGGTGTGGTGAAAGCCCATGGGTCCCTCCCTCTCTTACGATCGGTGTCGACGGCGTCGACCAATGATCTACGCCCAACCACCGAAGCGTTGCAAGCCTCCGGTACGCCCGCGTTGATCCGTCACGGCAATGATGGAATGAGTCGAACTAGCGATGACGATGCTCCGCTGGATGATCCTGGGTGCGGTGCTCGCGATTGCGAGCGGCGGCGCACTGTGTTGTGGTTGGCACGACCTGACCACGCCGGCCGCACTGCCGTCCGGCGGCGCGCAGATATCGGTCGCCCCAGGTGAGCCGTTTCGGGCCACCGGTGCGCGGTTGCAGGCGGCCGGGGTGGTGCGCCACGCGTGGTTGCTCCGCCTGTGGGCCCGCTGGCAAGGCCTTGATCGCCTGGTACGTCACGGCGACTACCGCTTCGAACGCCCGCTGTCGCCGCTCGAAGTGTTGGCGGTGCTGCGGTCGCCGAGCGCGGCGCTGCATCGTGTCACCATCCCGGAAGGCAGCACCGTGGCACAGGCAGCCGACCTCCTCGCCGCCGCGGGCTTCGGCGGCGCCGACCAGTTCCTCTGCCTGGGGCGCGATGCCGCTTTCCTGCTGGCACGAGAGATGCCGGCCAGTGGGCTGGAGGGATACGTGTTCCCGGACACCTACGCGTTTGCCTGGAGCACGCCGCCGGAGCAGATCTGGACGACCATGATCGAGCGCTTCCGCGCGCAGACGGCAGGGTTGCGGGAGCGTTGCCGGCGGGTCGGAATGAACGAGGAGGAGATGGTGATTCTCGGCTCCTTGATCGAGAAGGAGGCGCAGGCGGCACAGGAGCGAGCCCTGGTCTCCGCCGTGTTCCACAACCGCCTGCATATCGGCATGCTGCTGCAATCGGATCCAACCGCTGTCTACGGGCGCGCGGGACATGCCGCCCCGACGGCTGCCGACCTCGACGTCGACACGCCCTACAACACCTACCTCCATCAAGGCCTGCCGCCCGGCCCGATCTGCAATCCCGGGTTGGCGGCGCTCGAGGCGGCCATCACCCCGGCCGACGTCCCATATCTGTATTTCGTATCACGAAGCGATGGAACGCATGCGTTCTCGCGAACCCTGGACGAGCACAACCGCGCCGTGGCCCGCTATCGTCGCGGCGGACGCGACTCCCCTTGACCGCCGGCGCGAAAATCGACACCATCCGCGACGCGGAGGAATGATGGCGGACGGACTCCAACCATGCTGTGAGCGGGCTCGGGGCGAGTACGTGACGCGGGTGACGAAGAGCGTCACCAGCTATCCGATCATCAAAAACCTGCCGTGTCCGACCTGCCGGCGCGTCATCCCGATCCGCGTCTACGCGCGTCCGGACGCGGCGGACGATCGGGTGTAGACGGCGGGCCCCGGCGACCGGAGGCCGCCCGGTGAGACCTGAGGAAGGAAAGGTCCCACCGGGCGGGTGTTGGGGGGCCGGAGCTCGAAACTAGCTGTCCGGATTGGTGCGGGGGCGCAGACGCAACACCTTGGGGTGCTCGTCCTGCCGCAGGGGAGAACGGGGCCGATCGCTCGCCGGGCGCCGCAACGCCACCACCATTTTCCACTGCCGCTCCACCTTCGACCACTTGCCCGTTGCAATCAGTTGCACTGTTGACCTCCCGTTCCGCCAGACGGGGATAACAATGGCTGTGCCAAGACGGCGCGCTGACGGGCATCAGCGTACGGCGCCGGCGACCGCACAATTCGGTACAACTGCCGGCTCGGGTACGGAGAATCTTGAACGGCGAACGCCGTCAGTTGGCAACGATGATGCGCGTGGCTCCGAACGCCCTCAGCCAGCGCAGCGCCCGCTCGGTCATGTCCCCCTGCAGCACGATCGCCTCCGCCTCGACGCGCGCGCCACATCCCAGCCCCTGGCGCAGTGCCCGCGCCATGGCCTCGAGCCCTGGCGCCGGCAACCGCAAGCCGCTGACGATGGTGACCGTCTTCCCGCCGCGTCCCTTCTTCTCGCGACGCAGGACGATCTTGCTGGAGCGGGGCAGGGTAGCGATCACCGAGCTCTGGGGCGCGGGAGCAACCGAAGCAGCGCCAGGGCTCTCGGTGGCGGAAGTCGTCAGGCCCTGCCGCGCCAGGATGTCGCCCAGAGCCGTGCCGATCGCTGGTGACGACGGCAGCGGCTTCGACCTGGTCATGGTGTCGGGGCTGCCGCGTCGCGACGAAGCCAGCGCGGATGCAACCAGATCAACACGGCGGCCAGCACCCAGAGCAATGGCACGTCGCCGACCAGATGAGTCATCTCGTGCGGCTGGGCGAAGGAATCATAGGTCATGACCGCGCCGTGCAGCAGACTCGACAGGATCGTGAAGTCGATCAGCAGGACGTGCCGCTCCGGATCGAGCGCCGCCGGCACGAGACACACACCGAGGGCCACGTAGATGGCGATGATCATGCGCTCGTACGCCGGATGCGCGGCGGGATGCGCCCAGCGAAAGCCCGCCGGCCACAGGTCGAACATGAACGGAAGAAGCAGAACCAGAAACGCGGCGGTCGCCAG
>Ga0335082_10000951_pt1 | contig 30484 bp, 27 predicted proteins | sample Lox_Sample_41_FD_206718 | JGI IMG/M metagenome (GOLD analysis project Ga0335082, IMG submission 206718) | Soil microbial communities from Loxahatchee National Wildlife Refuge, Florida, United States - Lox_Sample_4.1 | ecosystem: Environmental > Terrestrial > Soil > Wetlands | place: USA... | reverse complement strand
CGGGCCGGGCGCTCGACGGGTACGAGCTGGCCTCCCGGCTGTCCTTCATGCTGACGGACTCGATCCCCGACGACGCGCTGCTCGCCGCCGCGCCCGGTCTCACCGATCCCCAGAAGCTGGGCGCGCAGGCGGTCCGGCTCCTGGCGTCCCCGCGCGCCAACACGGCGATCGCCCGGTTCTTCCGGGAGTGGACCGGGACCGTGCAGGTCGCGCCGGCGGACAAGGACCACACCCTCTTCCCCTTCTTCGACGCGGCGTACGCCCGATCGATGAACGACTCCTTCGATCGCTTCGTGGTCGATCAGGTCCGTAACCAGGGCACGCTGCGCTCGCTCCTCCGCAGCACCGACGTCTTCGTCGACGCCACCATGGCCTCGTTCTTCGGGGTGGCCGCGCCCCCCGCGGGGCAGTGGGCGAAGGTCTCGGTGGACGGCAGCCGCTACACGGGGGTGGTCACGCAGCCTGCGATGCTGGCCTCGCTGGCCCACTCCGCCGAGTCCTCCTTCGTCTTCCGCGGCAAGTTCATCCGCAAGCAGCTGCTCTGCGAGAACCTGGGCATGCCGCCGACAAACGCGCAGGCGACCTTCAACACGCTTCCCATGCCGCCCAACCCCACCGGCAAGGACGTCTCCGCGGTGATCGTCGCCCGGCCCGAGTGTTCCGGCTGTCACGCCCTGCTCAACCCCGCGGGGCTGGCCTTCGAGCAGTTCGACGCGCTCGGCCGGTATCGCACCACCTATCCCAGCGGGAAGACCATCGACCCCTCGGGCCAGCTGCCCAACGTGGGCCCGAGCGCCAGCGCCGCCGGTCACGTGCTCAACTTCTTCGACCAGACCGGGATGATGGAACAGCTGGTCAACGAGCCCCGCGTCGCGAGCTGCGTGGCGACCCAGATCTTCCGCTTCACCTTCTCTCGCGTGGACACCCCGAACGACGTCTGCGCGATCCAGGCCATCGGGGATGCGCTCACCGCCTCCGGCGGCACGCTCGGCCAGGCGCTGACGGCGATGCTCACCACCGACGCCTTCACCCACCGGAGTGACCAGTGAGCCAGCGGATCGATCGCCGCCATTTCCTGATCGGCTCCGGTGGCGCCCTGCTGGCGCTTCCGATGCTCGAGGCGTTGGCCCCCCGGACGGCCTTCGCCCAGACCGCCGCGCCTCCGAGGCGGCTGGTCGTGGTCCTCCACCCGCATGGCCGGGTGGTCGGCCCGGGGAGCGCCGACAACTGGGCGCCGCGCTCGACCACCGGCCCCTTGCCGGCCGCCGGCACCGCTCCCAGCCCCGCGCTCGCGGCCCTGGCGCCGATCAACGGCGAGATCGTCACCCTGTCGAACATCGACAACATCGTCCGGCACACCTCCGGGGATCTGGACGGGCACGCCACCGCGAGCGCCACCTGCACCAGCTGCGCGGTGCCCCGGGGCCAGGCGGCGACGGGCCCGTCGATCGACTACGTGGCCGGTCTGCGCCTGCGCTCGAGCGCGGCCCAGAAGATGGCCATCGTCATCCCGGGCCAGGCGGCACCGTTCGACAACTCGGTCACCGAGAACGACGTCTTCCTGGGACCCAACGGCTCGCCGGGGAACTACCAGAGCATCGATCCGGTCCAGCTCATCCGCGACCTGTTCGCCTCGGTGCAGGTGGGGCCGCCACCCCCGCCGCCGCCCACCCCCACCCTCCAGGATCGTCTCGCCGCCCGGCGAGGCAGCATCCTCGACGCCGTCGCGAGGGGGTTCACCAGCTTCCGCGCCACGCTGAACGCGGCGGACCGGGATCGACTGGACCAGCACGCCCAGTTCATCCGCGACACCGAGCTGCGCTATCCCGCGGTGCCCCCGACGCCTCCACCGGTCGCCGCGAGCTGCGCGCCGCCCGCGGCCAGCTCGGTGCCAAACTACGACTGGGGAAACTTCCGGAAGGGCGAGCACGACGACGTCTTCGCCCAGACCCAGATCGAGACCCTGGTCCAGGCGCTTGCCTGCGACGTCACCCGGACGGCGAGCCTCTACTTCTGGTCCGCGTACGATCCCGGCTTCGTCACCGAGTTCGCGCCCGCGACGAGCCCGTACATCGCCGGGAACTGGCACGCCAGCGTCCACGGCGACGGCAGCCCCAACGACCCGACGCCGGCGAGCTTGACCAAGGGGTTCGGCTTCTACTCGAAGTACTTCACCCGGCTCGTGCAGCGGCTCGCCGCGGTCTCGGACACCGACGGAAGCCGGTTGCTCGACAACACCCTGGTGGTCTGGGTGAGCGACCTCGGCTACGGCTCGGGACACTACTGCTACAACTACCCGGTGGTGCTCGCCGGATTGAAGAGCGCCTTCCCCAAGGGACAGGGGCGGCACGTCGCCGGTCAGGTGAACTCGCTCGGGGACGTCTACGCCCAGGCGCTCCGCATGCTCGGGGGAACCGACACCACCTTCGGGGCCACCGGGACGCTGGGCAGCGCTGCTCCAGGCGTGAACCTCCTGCCGGAGATGGGCCGGCCCGGCCTGATCAACAAGAACACGCCGCTGCACTTCGGCGCGCTCGATCTCTAGAGGAGGTCGTCGGCTCCGGGCGAGATCGAAGGCGTGCCCCTCCCTCCATCGGGTGGTGCGCGTTCAGTGCAGGTCTCGCTGCTCCCGTCCGTGCACCTCGGCCGGCGGGCTGGTGGCCTCCACCGTGGAGAACGTCTCGAGGATCCGGTAGCTGTGCTCGGCACCGTGGGGGACCACGTAGCTGTCTCCCGGCTCGAGCCGCACCGTCTGCCCCTCCAGCGTCAGCTCGGCCCGCCCGCGCAGCACGTACCCGATCGTCTCGTAGTCGCGCCGCACCGGCTGCTTCTCGCCCGGCGCGAGATCGAGCCAGAGCCGCATCGACATCCGAACGCCGGCAGCCAGATAGCGCTGCCCGTCGCGCCCGACCGGGCTCGTCCGCCCATCCACCTTGGTGACGCTGGAGTCCGCCATGTCCGTCCGCACCTCCGGGAACCCGAAGGTGCGGACGAACCGGCGAGATGGGAACGGCCGGGACACACGCGAAGGTGCGCTACCGTTGCTTCCTTCCGGACCTGGCGGGGTTCACGTCCCCGCGTCGTCCCGACCACAAGCTGTGCACTGCGGAGAGGGTGGGATTCGAACCCACGATACCCTTTCAGATATACACGCGTTCCAGGCGTGCGCCTTCAGCCGCTCGGCCACCTCTCCAGCGAGCGGAGAGCGTAGGATTCGAACCTACGGTACCGTTGCCGGTACGCCTGATTTCGAGTCAGGTGCCTTCGACCACTCGGCCAGCTCTCCAGCGATTCAGTTGTCAACGTCCGGAGCCCGCAGGCCCTGGAAGAAACGGGTCAGTCGCTCCGCGCACTCGGCCTCGAGGACTCCCCGGCGGACCTCGAGACGGTGGTTGTGCGGCAGCGCATTCAGGTCGAACAGTCCTCCCAGGGCGCCCGCCTTGGGACTCGGCGCCCCGTAGACCACCCGGTCGATCCGCGCCTGCAGCGCCGCCCCGACACAGAGCGAGCACGGCTCGAGCGTGACCACCAGCGACACCCCGGTGAGGCGCCAGCGATCGAGCCGGCGGGCGGCCTCGGACAGCGCACGCATCTCGGCGTGCGCGAAGGGGTCGCGGTCGGTCTCGCGCCGGTTGGAGCCCCGGCCGACGATCGAGCCCTCGAGCACCGCCACGGCACCCACCGGCACCTCGCCCCGCGCCGCGGCCTCGTCGGCGAGCCCGAGCGCCTCGTGCATGAACCGTTCGTCGGCGTCTTCCATGGGCAGAGGGAAATGGCGCGCCCTAGAGGATTTGAACCTCTGGCCTTCGGATTCGTAGTCCGACGCTCTATCCAACTGAGCTAAGGGCGCGTGCTAAGTCTCTGGATTCGCGTACGAATCTCGCTCGCAGCACCGACCGATTTCAAAGAGCAGATGAGGCGAGCGCCGGGTCCTACCCCCGAAGGCGCGGCAGTGCAACCGATGCCCGGCCACCCTCGACGCATCGGCTCCCCGGAGCTGGCGAGCGGAGAGAGAGGGATTCGAACCCTCGATACCCTTTCGGATATGCAGGTTTAGCAAACCTGTGCCTTCAGCCTCTCGGCCATCTCTCCAAACCTGCGACCACTCAAAGAACGCTCGCGACGGAGGAAGTAGGATTCGAACCTACGAAGGGCTGTGAACCCTTGGCGGTTTTCAAGACCGCTGCCTTCAGCCGCTCGGCCATTCCTCCCAGAAGGACGGCCGAAAAGGGCCGCCTTCATACTCGATTCGGGCCCCCGAGCAACACCCCGCGCCCCGGGATTCAGGCGGAACGTAGCTCGGTCCGGCCCCCCATGTACGGGGCCAGCACGTGGGGGAGCTGCACCGTCCCGTCCGCGCGCTGTCCGTTCTCCAGCAGGGCGACGAGCGTGCGGCCCACGGCCAGCCCGGATCCGTTGAGCGTGTGGCAGAGCTGCGGCTTCTCGCCGGCCGCGGGGCGGTAGCGGATCTTCCCCCGCCGCGCCTGGAAGTCGTCGCAGTTGCTGCAGGAGGAGATCTCCCGGAACTGTCCCGCCCCGGGGAGCCAGACCTCGAGGTCATAGGTCTTCTTCGAGGCGAAGCCGAGGTCGCCCGTGCAGAGCAGGACCACCCGGTGGTGCAGCCCGAGACGGCGGAGCACCTCGGACGCGTCGTCCACCATGGTCTCCAGCGCCTCGGCCGACTGCTCGGGGCGGGTGAACTTGACCAGCTCCACCTTGTGGAACTGGTGCATCCGGATGAGCCCCCGGGTGTCCTTCCCCGCCGCTCCCGCCTCGGCGCGGAAGCAGGGGCTGAACGCGCAGTAGCGGAGCGGCAGCCGCTCGCCCTCCAGGATCTCCTCGGCGTGGAAGTTGGTGACCGGCACCTCGGCGGTGGGGATGAGGAAGCGGGGGTCCGGACCGGCGGTCTCGAACGCGTCCTCCTCGAACTTCGGCAGCTGCCCGGTGGTGGTCATCGCCGCCCGGTTCACCAGGTACGGCGGGAGGAGCTCGGTGTAGCCGCGCGCGGTGTGGACGTCGATCATGAACGCCGCCAGCGCTCGCTCCAGGCGCGCCAGATCGCCCCGGTAGAAGACGAAGCGCGATCCGGCGACCTTCGCCGCCCGCTCGAAGTCGAGCATCCCCAGCCGCTCGCCGATCTCGAAGTGCTGCCTCGGGGGGAAGGCGAACGCCGGCGGCTCGCCCCACACCCGCACCACCACGTTGTCCTCGGCGGAGGCGCCCACCGGAACCGAGGGGTCGGGCAGGTTGGGAAGGCTGAGGAGCAGCGCGGACAGCCTCTCCTCCACCGCGGCGAGCTGCTGCTCCTGCTCCTTGATCTGCTGGCTCAGGCTCCGGAGCTCGCCTCGCAGCCGCTCGAGCGCGGGCGGGTCGGCCTTCGCGACGCGCTTCATCTCCTCGTTGGCCGCGTTGCGCCGGGCCTGCAGCCCCTGGAGCGAGACGTTCAACGCCCGCCGCTCGGCGAACAGCGGCGGGAACCCTCCGAGGTCGAGCTTGCCCCCGCGCGTGGCGAGCCGCTTCTCGACCGAGTCGAAGTTCTCCGCGACGAACCTGAGGTCCAGCATGACGCCCCGAGCGTCTAGCACGCCCCGGCGCGCCGGGGCCTACTTCGACAGGAAGTAGATCTCGTCCTCGATGTCCTTCCGGTCCTTCGCCTCGGGCGCCTTGGCCAGGTAGTTCTGGAAGGCGTTCACCGCGTCACGCTTCTTGCCCCGCTCCTTCAGGGCGTAGCCGAGGTGGTACCAGGCCTGCGCGTCGTCCGGCGCGTCTGCCACCGCCTTCTGGTAGTAGCCGATCGCCTTGTCGTACTGGCCGAGCTCGCTGTGCGCTCGCCCGAGCCGGTAGTCGATCCCCTTCAGGTGGGGGTCGGCCTTGAGCGCCGCCTGGTAGGTGGAGATGGCCTGGGCCCACTTCCCCGCCTGGAAGTGCGCGTCGCCGATGGACCCCAGGCAGCGGGCCCGGCCGGGGTCGGCCCGGAGCGCCGCCTCGAACGCCGGGATCGCCTCCTTGAACCGGCTCGTGTCGAGGTAGGCCTGTCCGATCTTCTCCCAGGCGTCGGCGTAGCCCGGGTCGAGCTTCACCGCCTGCTTCCAGGCCTCCACCGCCTCGGGCAGCTTGCCCGCGTCCTTGAGGATGACGCCCAGCTCGTGATGGTAGGCGGCGCGGCTGGGAGCGCGATCGATCGCCGCGCGGATCGACTCCAGCGCGGTGGCGTACTCCCCCTTCTTGTCGTGGACCCGCGCCATCCAGAAGTTGGCGTCCGGATTTCCCGGCTCCGTCCTCAGCACCTCCGAGAGGAGCGTGGAGGCTTCCTCCGGCTCGCCCTTCTCGAAGTGAACCGCCGCCAGCGAAACCTCGAGCTTGCTGTTGGGGCCTCCGCTCCGGCCGGCCTCCAGCTCCTTCGCCGCCGGATCGAGATCTCCGAGGTGCCACAGCGCCAGTCCGTGGACCAGGTGGCCCTCGGGGAGGCTCGGCGAGAGCAGCAGCGCCTTCTCCGCGTAGGTGTTGGCGTCCTTCCAGCCCTTCTTCTCCAGGGCGAGCCTCGCTCGCGCCACCCAGGCCTCGGGCAGGTCGGGGGAGAGCGACGTGGCGCGCTCGTACTCGGACTGTGCGGTGCCCAGCTCCCCGGTGGCCATCGCCAGGTCCCCCAGCCCGATCCGCAGCCGCGCATCCTGGGGACGCTTCTCGGTGACGACCGCCAGCGTGCTCCGGGCCTCCACCGGCCGCCGCTCGCGGAGGTAGAGACGGGCGAGCTGCAACGCCGCGTCCGGGTCCGACGGGTCGAGCTGGGTCGCCGCGCGGTAGCTCGCCTCGGCCTCGGAGATCCGGTCCAGCTGCTCCTGCGTCCGGCCGGCCACCAGCGCGACGCTGGGGTCCTTGGAGAAGACGGTCCGCGCCCGGGCCGCGGCCTTGAGGGCCTCGTCGTCCTTGTGGAGCGCGGCGAGCGACTGCATCTCCCCGACCACCCAGAGCGGGTTTCCGGGATCCGCGCCGACGACCGTCTTCCACAGGGGCAGCGCCTTCTCGTCCTGCTTCAGCGCCGAGTAGGTGCGAGCCATCGTGCCCTGGACGAAGGTCGATTTCGGGTCCAGCTTCAGCGCCTCCTCCAGCGCCGGCAGGGCATCCGCCGGGCGGCCGAGGAGGAGGAGCGCCGCTCCGCGGACGGCGAGGCCCCGGGCGCGCTCGGCCGGAGCCAGCGCCTTCGGCTCGGCCAGGGCGGCCTCGAGGAGCTTGAGCGAGCCGGAGCCGTCCTTCCGGTCCAGGGCGAGCGCCGCCAGCTCCACCGCCGATGACAGGTGCTGCGGCGCCACCTTGAGGGCGGTGGTGAACGCCGCCTCCGCCCGGTCCGACTTCTTCAGCTTGAGCTGCAGCAGTCCCAGCGCGTGCCACCCGGCCCCGCTGGGCGCGGACTTCATCGCCCCGTCCAGCAGCTGCGCCGCCTCGGCGAGGGAGCCCTTCTGCTGCAGACCCTCCGCCTCGAGCAGAGTGCCCCCCCCATCCAGCTTCGCCGAGCGGAGCAGGCCGAGGGCGACGTCCGACTGGCGGCCGACCAGCGCCTGGCCGGCCTCGGCCTTGATCCGCTCCGGGTTGCCGCGGGGAAGGACCTTGAGGTCCTCGAGCGCCGCGGTGGCCTTCGCCAGCAGGGAAGGATCGGCGCTTCCCCAGCGGAGCTGCTCCCCGAAGACCGACTGGCACCACACCGCGCGCACCTCCGGGTACTCGCGCCGGGCCAGCAGCCCCTCCAGCCCGAGCCGCGCCTTCGCCAGGCCGGGCCAGGTGTCGTCGGCCAGCGCGGCGCGTGCCTCGGCGAAGGTGGCGCCCTCGGGCGAGGTGGCGGAGATCGACGCCGGCAGCAGCCAGCGCAGGCCGAAGGCGCCGTAGCGCGTCGCGCCGAGGCTCGCCCCTGCTCCGATGACGAGCAGCCCGGCCAGCACTGAGGCACCGAGGACCAGGTAGCGCTTGCGGTTGCGGGCCTGGGCCTCGCCATCGACCACGCTCACCACCGCCATCCGGCCGCCGTAGGCCTGGGCGAGCTGGTCCAGCCCCAGCCGCGGGCGCTCGGGAGCGGCCGCGGGCTGCTTCGCCGCGCTGACCACGGGGGCGGTCGCGGCCGCGGGCGCGGCGAGGAGCCGCTGCATCGCCTGGGCGAAGGTGGGGACCGAGGCCATGCCCGACCAGCCCTCGCCGTCCTGCGAGACCTCCTCGCTCCCCAGCAGCTGGCCGTCCTCCAGCATCTTGACGATCACCCCGGGCTCGAACGGCCCGAAGACCTTCCCGCTCCGCCGGCGCACGTGGTAGCGGGTGACGCGTCCGCCCCGGGGCCGGATCTCCTTGGCCGCCTCGTCGAGGAAGCCGAGCACCTCCAGCCCGTCCTCCGGCGGTGGCACCGAGGCCGGGAGCGGCTTGGAGAGGTCCGCCTCCAGGTCCTCCTCCTGGGCCGCCTTCGTCGGATCGAACTCGAGCGGATCTCCCGGCGGCGGGCCATCCAGCTCGCGCAGCGCGCGGGTCTGCGGCAGATCGGACAGGTCGAGCGCGCCAGCCGCAGGCGCGTCGGCCTCGGTCCAGGCCGGCTCCCCCTCCGGGAGCGGATCGTCGGCCGGGATGGGCAGGTCGGTGGCGTTGGCGTCGTCCCCCCCGAAGTCGACCGTCCCGAACTCGGGAGCGCGTCCGGCGTCCCAGGGAGCGGCGGCATCGCTCCCGGCTGCCGCGGTGGCCGGCGGCGGAGGCGCGACCGGGGCGGGCGGCGCAGGCTCCGGCTCGACCGGCAGCGCGCCGTACGAGCCGTCGTCGAGGGAGTCGGGCCAGCCCGACGCGTCCGCGCCGCCGATGTCCGGCTCGAACCCGGGGTCGATCGCTCCCTCCGAGTCCCCGGCCTGGTGGGTGAGCGCATCGTCGTCGAACCCGGCCTCCTCGAAGCTGGGCAGGGGAGCGTCGGGGGGCGGGGCCACCGGGATGACCGGCGGAGCGGCGCGGAGCGCAGCCGGCGGGGGGGCGCGCGGGGCCGGGGCGGGAAGCTCCACCGGCGCGGCGGACATCGGCGCGACCATGGTCCGGTCCGGGCTCCGCCGCGGCACCGGAGGCGGAGCGGCCGCCGACGGCGAGCCGATCGGCGTCGGGGCCCGCGTGGGCGGCAGCGCGATCGCCCCGGTGGTCAGCGACTCGAATCCACCCGGCGGCTCGGGCGCTCGCGGGGTGAGCTGGGGCAGGGCGGGGGCCTGCGGCGGCGGAGGCTGGGGGAGGCCGAGCCCCGGGAGCGGGACCGCGCCCTCACCGAGACGCACACCGGCGACCGACTGCGGAGGAGGCGGAGGCGGGGCGGTGGCCTCCGGAGCGCGCAGCGGGATCAGCCCCTGACAGGTGCTGCACTTGAGCTTGGCGCCTCCCGGGGGAATGCGCCGCTCGTCGATGTTGTACGCCGTCTGGCACGACGGACACGTGACGCGCATGGGGGAGGGGGGAACGCTAGCAGACTGGCGGGGGGACCCGTGCTAGGCGAACTTTGAACTGGTGAGCGGTCACACCCACATCGAGCCGGTGCTCATCCTCGGCGGTGGCCTCGCCGGACTCTCCACCGCCCTCCACCTCCGCCGCCCCTGGCTCCTCGTCGAGCGCGAGTCCCGGGTGGGTGGCCTGGTCCGCACCGAGGAGATGCACGGCGGCTTCCGCTTCGACCCCACCGGTCACTGGCTGCACCTGCGCGACCCGGCAATGCGCGCGCTGGTGCACGAGCGCCTGCTGCCCGGCGGGCTGGTGACCGTGTCCCGGAGAGCGGCGGTCTTCACCCACGGCGTGTTCACCCGCTTCCCCTACCAGGTGAACACCCACGGGCTGCCTCCCGAGGTGGTGGCGGAGAACCTGCTCGGCTTCGTGGAGGCCACGGTGGGAGAGGGCGGCCGGGAGCTGCGCGCGCGCGAGCCAGCCAACTTCGAGGAGTTCATCCTCCGACACCTCGGCCAGGGCTTCGCCAGGAACTTCATGGTGCCGTACAACACCAAGCTCTTCGGCGTGCCGCCGCGCGAGCTCAGCTCGGCCTGGTGCGGGCGCTTCGTCCCTCGACCCACGCTGCGCGAGGTGGTGGACGGCGCGCTGGGGCTGGGCTCGGACAGCGTCGGGTACAACGCCACCTTCGTCTACCCCAGGGAGGGCGGGATCGAGGCCATCGCCCGTGGATTGCTGCGCGAGCTCCCGCCGAGCACCGCGGGCTCGCCCAACGAGGTCCGGACCTCGGTGCAGCCGCTGTCCCTCGACTGGCAGCAGCGGCGGGCGCGGCTCTCCGACGGAAGCGAGGTGCGATTCTCCTCGCTGATCTCCACCATTCCCCTTCCCACGCTGATCGACCTGCTCGCCGCCGTGCCCGAGGAGGTCCGGGCGGCCGCCCGGCGGCTCCGGGCCACCGACGTGACCTGGGTGGCGGTGGGCGTGCGCGGCCCCAACCTCCAGCCCTGGCACTGGGTGTACACGCCGGAGCCCGAGTTCGTCACCTACCGGATCGGCTCTCCCTCGGCGGTCTTCCCGGGAACGGCGCCGGAGGGCGCCTCCTCCTTCTACGTGGAGTACTCCGGGCCGCGATCGACGCAGTCCTGCGCGGGCGCGGCGGTGGAGGACCTCCTCCGGGCGCGAATGATCCGGGCCGCGGAGGACGTGCTCTTCGCCGAGCCCCGGGTCATCCCCAGCGCCTACGTGCTCTACGACTCGCAGTACGGACCGTCCCGGCAGCTGGTGCTGGACTTCCTCGCCGGTGCGGGGATCCGCACCGCCGGCCGGTACGGCAACTGGGAATACTCCTCGATGGAGGACGCGCTGCTGGCAGGGCGCGCCGCTGCGGAGCAGGTCGAGCGTCCGTGATGGCCTCCCCGCGGCTGACCGTGGTCATCCCCGTCTACAACGAGGAGCGCATCCTCCGCTCCGCGCTGGCGGAGCTCACCGCGGGGCTGGACGTGCGCCGGCTCGACTACGAGGTGGTGCTCGCCGAGAACGGCTCCACCGACGCGACGCCCGCGCTGCTCGAGTCGCTCGCCCGGGAGAACCCCCGCATCCGCTGGTTCCACTGCTCCACCCCCAACTACGGCACCGCGCTGAAGCAGGGCATCCTCGAGGCCCGGGGCGAGCTGGTGTTCTGTGACGAGATCGACCTCTGTGACCTGTCCTTCTACGACACCGCCCTCGGGCTGCTCGCCGACCCGGGCCTGGACCTGGTGGTGGGGAGCAAGGCGGCGCGGGGCGCGGTGGATCGCCGCCCCTTCGTCCGCCGCCTGGCGACCCGGGTGCACAACGGCCTGCTCCGGCTCGTCCTCGGGTTCCAGGGCACGGACACCCACGGGCTGAAGGCGTTCCGGCGCGAGCGGCTGGTCCCGGTGGCGCGGGCCTGCGTGGTGGACCGGGACGTGTTCGCCTCGGAGTTCGTGGTGCGCGCCTGGCGCGGCGGATTCCGGGTCCTGGAGATCCCCATCCAGCTCGAGGAGAAGCGCCGCCCGTCGATCAACCTGCTGCGGCGCGTTCCCCACGTGCTCCGGCAGGTGGCGCAGCTGGTGTGGGTCATCCGGGTGCGGGGCGGCTGAGCCATGCCCCGGCTGGCCTGCATCTCGGTGGACCTGGACGGGCTCGATCACTACGCGGCGCTCTACGGCCTCGACCGCGCGGTGGTGCCGGACGAGGCCCGGGGGGCGGTGCACGCGGTCGCGGTGCCCCGGTTCCTCGAGCTGGTGGAGGGGGCCGGCGGGCGGGGGACGCTCTTCGTCATCGCCGGCGAGGTCGACACCCAGGCGCGCGCTCCGCTGCAGGACGCGCTCCGCCGCGGACACGCCCTGGCCAGCCACAGCCATGGCCACGACTACGCGCTGTCGCGACGGACGCCGGGGGAGATCGACCGGGACCTGGCCCGGGCCCAGCAGGTGCTGGTGGAGCTGGGCGCGCCCGCTCCCCTGGGCTTCCGCGCCCCCGGTTACACGCTCTCCCCGGCGCTGCTCCAGGCGGTCGCCGCGCGCGGGCACGCCTACGATGCGAGCATCTTCCCCGCCGCGCCGTACTGGGCGGCCAAGGCCGTGGCCATGGCCTGGCTCCGGATCCGCGGCCGGCGGACCCGAGCCATCCTCGACTCGCCGCGGGTCCTCGGCGCGCCGAGGCTGCCCTACCGCCCGGACCTCTCCCGGCCCGAGCGCCGGGGAACCGCCCCGCTCCTCGAGCTGCCGATGTCGGTCACCCCCGGGACGCGGGTCCCCTTCATCGGCGGGTTCCTGCTCCTCGCCCCCTGGCCGATGGTGCGGGGCGCCTATGCGCAGCTCCGCGGGGACGCCTTCCTCTCCCTCGAGCTGCATGCGGTGGATCTGCTCGGGCCGGAGGATGGCCTGCCCGCGGCCCTGGGCCGGGCCCAGCCGGATCTCCGGATGCCCCGGGAGACCAAGCTCGCCCGGCTCCGCCAGGTCCTGGAGTGGGTGGCGCGGGACTTCCAGCTCTGCCCGCTGGAGCAGGCGGCCCGGCTCCTCGCCGAGGAGGGCGAGCAGACCGTTCCCGCCGGGAGCGCGAGGGAATAGAAGGCCTTTCGACCATGCTCGAGCGCTGGAGCGAGGAGCTGAGGCAGAAGATGCGCGGGCTCACCCTGGAGCTCGCCGGGGACCGGGCGCCGGCGCTGGAGGCCATGGCGCGGCGGACCGACGGGGAGTTCGGGGTGGACCCCTTTGGCTTCGATCCCGACTACGCGCTGGCGGCCATGGCGCCCTTCGCCTGGCTGTACAAGAACTACTTCCGGGTGGAGGTCCACGGGATCGAGAAGGTCCCCTCCGGCCGGGTCTTCCTGGTGGCGAATCACGCGGGGCAGATCCCCATCGACGGGACGATGCTCGGGGTGGCGATGCTCCTCGACCACGATCCGCCGCGGCTGGTGCGGGCGATGACCGAGAAGTGGGCGGCCTCGCTCCCCTATGTCTCCACCATCTTCGCGCGCGCCGGGCAGATCGTCGGGACGCCCGAGAACTGCCGGCGGCTGCTCCAGATGGGCGAGGCGGTGATGGTCTTCCCCGAGGGGGTGCCCGGCATCAGCAAGCTCTGGCCCGAGCGCTACCACCTCAAGTCGTTCGGGCTCGGCTTCATGCGCCTGGCCCTGGAGACCCAGACCCCCATCGTGCCGGTGGGGATCATCGGCTCGGAGGAGCAGGCGCCGGCGCTGCTGAACCTGCGCTCGGTGGGCAAGCTGATCGGCTTCCCGGCGCTGCCGGTCACCATCACGCCCATCCCTCTGCCCACCAAGTACCGCATCTACTTCGGCGATCCGCTGACCTTCTCCGGCAACGCCGACGACGAGGACACCGAGCTGGACAAGAAGGTCCGGGTGGTGAAGACCGCCGTGCAGGGGCTGCTCCAGCAGGGCCTGGAAGAGCGGGAGCACGTCTTCTGGTGAGCGGCCGATGAGCACCGAGTCCCGACAGGTGGTGGTGGTCACCGGCATCAGCGGCAACCTCGGGCGCAGCCTCACCAAGCAGCTCCACCGCACCGAGCGCATCGTCGGGCTCGACCGGCGGCCCTTCGCCGGGGCGCCGAAGGACGTGGAGCTCTTCCAGCTCGACCTGCGAAAGAAGAAGGCCGAGGACGTCTTCCGCATCCACGAGGTGAAGGCGGTCATCCACATGGGGATCATGCACGACCCCCGGATGTCGGCCGAGGAGCACCACTCGTTCAACGTGGTGGGGACCACGCGCATCCTCGACGCGGTGGCCAAGTACGGGGTGAAGAAGGTGGTCGTGCTCTCCAGCGCCAACGTCTACGGCCCGAGCCCCGACAACTCCAACTTCCTCACCGAGGACGCGCCGCTGATGGCCGCCTCGCGCTTCAGCGGCGTGCGGGACCTGATCGAGGTCGACATGCTGGCCCACGGATTCTTCTGGCGGCACCCGGACATCGAGACGGTCATCCTCCGGCCGGTGCACATCGTCGGGCCGACCATCCGGAACGCGCCGTCCAACTACCTGCGGCTGCGCCACCCCTGGGTCCTGGCCGGGTTCGATCCGATGATCCAGCTCATCCACCAGGACGACGCCGCCCGGGCGATGGTCGAGGCCCTCAGGCCGGGACTGCGCGGCGTCTACAACGTCGTCGGCCCGGGCGAGGTGCCGCTCTCCGCGGTGCTTCGCGAGCTGGGGCGCACGCCGATCCCGGTGCCCCACCCGCTCGCTCGCCCGCTGCTGGCCACGCTCTTCCGGTACCGGCTGGCGAACTTCCCGCCCCCCGAGCTCGACCACATCCAGTTCCTGTGCATGGTCGACGGCAGCCGGTGGAGGAGCGACGTCGGCTGGGAGCCCCAGCACTCGATGAAGGACACCATCCGCTCGGTGGACGGCGAACGGGCCGCCGCCTAGAGGACAGGCGACCACGACAGCGGTGTCGTGCTTTCGCCGATCGACGGCTGACACTCGCAGTCAATGCGCGGCCCAAGTCCCTGGAAAGACTCCGAGGGCCGGCTGGCCTCGGTGTTGCTGCTCGTTGACGACCGAGTGAGGGTGTCCCATGGGGGGACGCCCGACGCCCACCGTCCCGGCCGGCCCCGGGGCGGTGGGCGCTTTTATTTCCGGGGGGCGAGATCCGGCCAGGGTCCGCCGTCCATCGACTCCAGCAGCCACTGTCCGTCGCGCACCACCCACGTCGCGGCGACCTCCTGGGCCTTCTCCGAGGCCGAGGGGAGCCGGAGCCACCGCCAGCGCGAGATGACCGTCGCCCGGCCGCCCTCGGGCGCCTGCGTGACGTTCACCAGCTCCAGGTCGGTGATGCTCAGGTCGGCCGCGTCGCGAGCTCGTGCGGCGAGGAAGGCGCTCCGTCGCTCGGGGACCAGCATCTGCGCCACTGCCCCCGAGTCGCTCCAGCGGGCGCGGACTTCGAACTCCTCGTAGGTGCTCTTCAGGGACGCCGCGGTGGCCCCGGATTCGTGACATCCCACCACCCCCAGGAGCAGGCAGGCGAGGAGGGGGTGCGTGGTAGCCTTCATCGACGGAGAACGATGCCCGAATCCCTGGTGGAGCGGTACGAGCAGCTCCTCGCCACCGATCCCACCTCCACCCTCTTCGTGGAGCTGGCTCGGGTGCTCGTCGAACAGGGCGAGAACGCGCGCGCGGCCGAGGTGTGTCAGCAGGGGCTCGTTCACCATCCGGAGAGCATCCACGGTTACGTGCTCTGGGGAAAGGCGCTGATCAACCTCGGGCGCCCTGCCGAGGCGATGGAGCAGTTCGACCGGGCAGTCACCATCGACCGGGGAGACCCGCTGGCGTACCACCTGATCTCGGAGGTCCTGGTGAGCAAGGGCCTCTACCGCTCGGCGCTGCCGCTGCTGCGCAAGGCGGTGGCGCTCTCGCCCGGTGACGAGCAGGTGAAGGCCTGGCTGGAGCAGACCCAGGCCGCGCTCTCGGGAGGTCCACCCCCCACCGCCCGACCCGCCCTGCTCGACGCCCCGACCGAGCCCCGCCCACGCGCCAGCCGCACCAACGGCACGGGCAGGAACCCGGTGGTCCGCATCAGCCGGACCGGGGCCACCCCGCCTCCTCCCCCGCCGGAGGCGCTCGCCGAGGCGCTCGGTGCCTCTGCCTCCACCAACGCCGGCGAGGGCGGGACCCAGCCCGGGGCCGATCCCGTCACCGAGCCGAGCCTCCTCGCCGACGTGCCGGACGCCCCGGTGCCGACCGGATCGATGCCGGCGGTCAAGCGCCAGATGACGATGGAGACCCAGGCCATCGCCAAGGAGTACGAGAAGGCGCTGCGGGCGAAGGTCGCGGAGAAGGCCAAGACCCGGAGCTGGGCCCAGGTCCATGCCCTCAAGCTCGCCATCGGCGCGCTCGTCCTCGTGGCCCTCGTCGCCGGAGGCCTGGTCTACCGGCACACGCGGGCGGTCAATCGCGGGCACACCCTCGCCGACCTCCTCGCGACGGCGCGCAAGGGCCTGGCCCTGGACACCGCCGCGGGCGATCGCGCGGCGCTCGAGGCGCTGGCCCAGGCCCTGAAGATGGAGGAGGACAGCGCCGAGGCCTGGGACCTGAGCGCCTACGCCAGGGCGGTGCTCGCCGACGAGCACGGCGGCTCGACCCAGGACCGCGCGCAGGCGACCTCGGCGCTCGCCCGGCCCAGCGCGGGAGCGAAGCATCCGGGCCTGGTCCTGGTCGCCAGGGCCATGGCCGCCGAGGGCGCGGCGCGCGACGCGGCGAGGAAGGCGATCCTCGACTCCCCGCTGGACCTGAGCGAGGTCCACGACGCCGCCGGGCGGCTCCTGCTCGGGAAGGGCGAGGCGAAGGCGGCGGTGCTCCACTTCAAGCGAGCGCTGGAGCTGAACGCGGGGAACGTCCGCGCCCTGGTCGCGCTGGGCGACTACTACCGGGAGGCAGGGGACGACGCCGCGGCGCTCACCGCCTACGGCACCGCCGAGCAGCTCTCCCCGGATCACCCTGGCCGGGCGCTGGGCGAGGCGGAGAGCCGGCTGGCGCTGGAGCAGGACCTCGGCCCGGCGCTGTCGGAGGTGGACAAGCTCGTCCCCGACTCCCTCACCCCGGATCTGGCCGCCCGGCGTGCGCTCGACCGGGGGCGGCTCCTCTCCGCCAACGGGGCGCACGAGCAGGCGGTGAAGGTGCTCACCGAGGGCGCCGCCGGAGGGAAGCGGGCCTTCGATTTCCAGGTCGCCCTGGGAGATGCGCTCCGGGCCAGCGGAGATCTCGCCGCCGCCCAGAAATCCCTCGAGGCCGCGGTGAAGCAGAAGCCGAAGAGCGAGGAGGCCAAGGAGGCGCTGGGCCGGGTGCTGCTCGGCCGCGACCGCGAGCGCGAGGTTCTCTCGCGCTTCGCCGACGAGCCGGGACGCCGCCTCGCCCTGCTGCGAGGCATGGCCTGGGGGCGGCTGAAGGACTGGAAGAAGGCCCGGGCCGAGCTGGCGAGGACGTCGGTCTCGGGGAAGTTTCCCATCGAGGCCGTGGCCTGGCTCGCGCTGGCCGATGCGGCGGAGGGCGAGCCGGACAAGGCCCAGACCGCGCTGGAACGGACCCTCGGCGCGGCGAAGCGGCCACGGGCGGACGTGGCCGTCGCGCTGGGGAAGATCTACTGGCAGCGCGGCATCCTCGACCGGGCCAAGGCGCAGTTCGAGGGCGCGAGCCACGACCCGCGCGACTACGAGGGCGCCTGCGCGCTGGGACGGCTGCTCTGGGTCTCCGGATCGCCGGAGCGCGCCGTGGAGCCGCTGCAGCTCTCCATCCAGCGGAACCGGAGCCACGGGGAGAGCCGCCATGCGCTGGCGCGGGTGTTCCTCGCCCTGGCCAAGCCGGCGGACGCGCTGGCCCAGGCGGAGGCGTGGGCGACGGAGAACCCGTCGAGCGCCGCGGCCAACAAGGACGTGGCCCTGGCCAACGCCCAGCTGGGGAAGTGGAAGGAGGCGGATGCCGCGCTGGGCCGCGCCTTGAAGGTGGAGCCGGCCGACGTCGAGGCGCACCGGCTCCGGGCGAGCCTGCTCTTCGCCAGGGGGGATGGGCGAGGAGGGTTCGCCGCGCTGCAGAAGGCGAACACCCTGGCCCCCAAGGACAGCGAGGTGTTCTGCGCGATCGGCCGCGCCTACGTCCGGCAGGGAAACGTGGCCCAGGCGCAGAAGGCCTACCAGGCGGCGCTCCGAGAGGACGCAGCGAGCGTGTGCGGGCTCGCCGGCGAGGTGCTGCTCAGGCCGGCCACGGGCAAGGCGCAGCTCTCGAAGCTCCAGGGCCTCTCCTCGGCGGCGCCGCGGGCGACGGACCGGGCGTGGGCGGCGGTGGCGGCCTCGCGCGTCGCGCTGGCGGTGGGCCGGGTGCAGGACGCGAAGCACGGCGCGGAGCTGGCGGTGGAGCTCCAGCCCTACTTCTCCGACGCGGCTCTGGCGCAGGGCCTGGTGCTCCGGAAGCTGCGGGACGAGTCGAAGGCGCGCGAGCTGCTGATCCGCGCGGTGCAGCTGGATCCCTCGGACGGGCCCTCGCGCCTGGCGCTGGCCGACGCGCTGGCGAACGGGAGCGACGCCGACGCGAAGCGGGCCTACGACGAGTACGTGAACTTCACCCGCCTGGCGCCGAAGTCGCCGGAGATGTCCCGGGTGAAGCGCCTCCTTCCTGCCCTGAAGAAGCGCGCGGCGCGGGCTCCGTGACTCCGCGCCGATTCCTCCGGGTCGTGGCGGGAAACGCGCTGGCGCTCTCGGCGCTGTACCTCGGCATCGGGGTGCTGGTGGAGATCCTCCGGACCCAGGCGCCATCGGCCCTGGTCCTGCGGTTCTCCTACGCGCTCGATGCGCTGCCGGCGCGGGTGCTGGACCGCCTGGGACTGCTCCGCCCGCTGCGCGAGGCCTACACCGACGGGCGCATCGGAGAATCGGCGGTGCGGCTCGTCTTCGGGGCGACGGCGGTCGGGTTCGTCTTCGTGCTCGCGCTCGGGCTCGCGGCGATCACCTTGCTCGTCCGGGAGCTGCTGGCGCGGCGGCGGCATCCGGTCGAGCTGTGAGCCCACCGCTCCCGGGGAAGCTTCGCCGAGCACCGGATCGACATGCCGTCGGGCCGGCCGGGCCTCTCAGCCGCCTGGCGACGACGTGGACGCCTGCTCCCGCGCACCGCGGCAGATCTCCACCACCTTGGGCCCGAACCGTTCCCAGCTCGTGGCCCCGGTGCCCTTCACCTCGAGGAAGTCCTCGCGGGTGAGCGGCAGCGCCGTGGCCAGCGCCTGGAGGGTCCGGTCGGTGAAGAGGATGAACGGCGGCACGTCGAGGTCGCGAGAGAGGTCTCGCCGGAACCGGCGCAGGGCCTCGGCGGCCTGGTCGTTCATCGGCCCGTCCGCGACGCGGTCCTTCGACTTGTAGATGCTCGATCTCGAGATCGTCCGCGGCGGCGGGACCTCGACCTTGGTCCGCTGGCCGGAGCACACGTCGCAGCCGCTGCAGTCGGTGCTCCGGCTGTCCTCCCCGAAGTAGTCGAGCACGAAGTCCCGGCGGCAGCTCCTGGCGTAGGCGTAGTCGGTCATGCGCCGGAGGAGGAGCAGCGCCCGTCGCTCCTGCCGACGGACCCGCTCCAGCGAGAGATCGAGCGCGTGGAACGGCACCCGCTGCAGCGCCCGGATGCCCCGGCCGGCGAACGGCTTGCGGACCGCGATGGCCCGGGCCCGCTCCAGCGCCGCGAGCGCGCGCCGGAGCGCCTTGTCGTCGAGTCCCGTCCGGGCCGAGAGCGCCCGGAGCTGGAGCGAGACCGTTCCGCCGGAGCCGGCCTCGACCCGGAGCGCCTCCAGCAGGGCCCTCGCCGACTTCGCCTGGACGCTGGCCTCATCCTCCAGGACGCGGATGGCATATGCGCCCGCGCCCGGAGCCTGCATCTCCACCAGGCCCTCGCGCTCGAGGATGCGCAGCGCCGCCGAGATCTCGAACTCGCTCGCCCCCACCGCGCTCGCCAGGGCCTCCTGCCCGCGGGCGAACACCTCCGCGGTCTGGAGCACGTTCCAGACGTCGGCGATCACCGCCTCCGACGGGTGGTTGCTCTCGATGAGCCGCTCCTGGGTGAAGACGTCGGCGTGGTTGAAGAGAAGCAACGCGTGTGCGGGCTTCCCGTCCCGCCCGGCCCTCCCCACCTCCTGGTAGTAGGCCTCCACCGCCCGGGGGATGTTGGCGTGGATGACGAAGCGGATGTCCGGCTTGTCGATCCCCATCCCGAACGCGTTGGTGGCCACGGCCACGGCCGAGGGGTCGGCCATGAAGCGGTCCTGCGCCCGGTGGCGCTCCGCCTCGTCCATCCCGGCGTGGTAGACGACCGGGTCGTGCCCGCGCAGGCGGAGCGCGGCCTGCATCGCCTCGGCCTGCTTCCGGGTGGCGCAGTAGACGATCCCGCTCCCTCCATCGGCGAGCACCCGCGCGCAGGCGGCCCGGCGCTCCTCGTCACCGGACACCCGGAGCACCTCGAGGAAGAGATTCGGCCGGTCGAACCCGGCGACGAAGACCCGCGGGTCCTTCATCAGCAGGCTCTTGACGATGTCCTCGCGCACCTCGGGCGTCGCGGTCGCGGTGAGCGCCACGGTGCGCGGCGGGCGGAGACGCTTCCGCACCTGCCCGAGCAGCGCGTAGTCCGGCCGGAAGTCGTGCCCCCACTGGCTGATGCAGTGGGCCTCGTCCACCGCCAGGAGCTCCACGCCCACCTCGCCCAGGGCCTCGACGAAGCTCGGGCTCCGGAAGCGCTCGGGGGCGACGTAGACCAGTCGGTACGCCCCGGCCCGCATCCTGCGGATCCGCTCGGCCCGTTCCAGCTCGGGGACCGTCGAGTTGATCAGCGTGGCCGGGATGCCGCGCGCCTCGAGCTGCTCCAGCTGATCCTTCATCAGGGAGATGAGCGGGGAGACGACCAGGGTGAGCCCCTGGAGCATCACCGCCGGCAGCTGGTAGCAGAGGCTCTTCCCGGCGCCGGTGGGCATCACCACCACGACGTTGCGCCCGGCGAGGACCGAGTCGATCACCTCGGCCTGGCCCGGCCGGAAGCTGGTCAGGCCGAAGTGCCGTTCGAGCTCCGCGTGCGCCTGGTCGTGGAACCGGAGCGGCTCGGTCATCGTTCGCATCTTCACCGATTGCCCCCTGCCGTCAACGCCTCCTCCGCGCCGGACGGGAGCGCGTGGAGCAGCCCGGCCCGGGCCAGGGAGACGTACCGCCCGGCTCCGACGACGAGGTGATCGAGGACGCGGAGGTGGAAAATTCTTGCCCCGGCCTGGAGCTCGCGGGTGAGGGCGAGGTCCGCCTGGGAGGGCTCCGGGTCTCCCGATGGGTGGTTGTGGGCGAAGAGGATCGCCGTGGCCCGGGCGGCGAGCGCGGCCCGGAAGACCTCGCGCGGGTCGACGGTGCAGGCGTCGGTCGTGCCCTCGGCCACGCGGGTGTCCGCCAGGAGAACGTTCCGGGTATTGAACGAGAGGACCTGGAAGACTTCGTGGCGGAGCAGGGCGATGCGCGGCGCGAGGTAGCGGTACACCTCGCCGGCGGTTCGCAGCCGGGGCCGGGTGTCCGATGCGAGGTGCGCGCGCCGGGCGAGCTCCAGCGCCGCGAGGACCTGCGCCGCGCGCTCCCGGCCGAGCCCGGCGGCGGTGCAGAGCTCGGCCGGCTCCATGCTCGCCAGCGCCCGGAGACCGCCGGCGGCGGCGAGGAGCGATTCGCCGAGCCCGCGGACCGTCCGGCCCCTGCCGCCGAAGAGGAGGGCGAGGAGCTCGGCATCCTCGAGCATCCCCGGTGCATGGAGCAGCCGCTCTGCCAGCGCGTGCACCGGTCCGTCCTCGGCTTCGGCGGTCGCCCGTTCCACGGCACCGGCAACGAGCAAGCAACATGCCCGGCGCGGGCGTGAACGCGGGTTCAGCGGAGGCCGCGCATCCGTCCGGCGGCGCGGCCGTGGAGCGTCCGGGAACGGCGACGGTCACGCTTCCCCGGCCAGATCAGCGGGCCGGGGCCGGCGTCGATCGCTCTCAGAACTTCGACATGGCGAAGAACGCCTTCATCTTCTCGTTGGTGTCGCGAAGCCGCGCCGACAGCGTCCGCACCAGCGTCCACAGGACGGCGTAGGCCAGCTCCTTGTCCGTGAAGAGCAGCTGGTCGAGCGGGTCGCGGCCGATCCGCAGCAGGAGCGTCTCCTCGTGGGCGATGGCGTCCGCGGAACGCACGCCCTCCTCGACCACCGCCATCTCCCCGAACATCGCTCCCGGCTCGAGGATGGCGAGCGCCTCCTCTCCCATGCCCGGAACCTGACGGCTGATCCGGACCTTGCCCTCGACCACCACGTACATCGATGCGCCCGGCTCACCCTCGCGGAAGACGAAGGCGCCCTTCTTGACCCGTTCGGTCTCGCAGACGCCGGCGAGCTTCTTCAGCTGGATCTGGCTCAGGCCCTCGAACAGTGGCACCCGCGCCAGGAGGTCGAGATTCATGGCAATCGTGTCACCCTCGTAGCACTCTTTCCCGCATGGTCGAGAATGTGCACGCGGTCACCATCATCGGCTCGGGCCCGGCGGGGTACACCGCGGCGATCTACGCCGCCCGGGCGAATCTCAAGCCGGTGGTCTACGCGGGCGGGCCGTCGATGGACGAGCCTGCCCGGGTACCGGGCGGGCAGCTGATGATCACCACCGATGTCGAGAACTACCCAGGGTTCCCGGAGGCGATCACCGGGCCCGAGCTGATGGAGCGGTTCAAGGCCCAGGCGGAGCGCTTCGGCACGGTCATCCACATGGAGAACGTGGAGAGGGTCGATCTCTCGCAGCGGCCGTACACGCTCGTCGACGAGAGCGGCCGGACGGTGAAGACCAAGACGGTGATCATCGCCACGGGCGCCTCGGCCAAGTGGCTCAACATCCCGGGCGAGGCCGAGTACACCAATCGCGGGGTCTCGGCCTGCGCCACCTGCGACGGGGCGTTCTTCAAGGGCGAGGAGGTGATCGTGGTGGGCGGGGGCGACACCGCGATGGAGGAGGCGACGTACCTCTCGAAGATCGTCGAGAAGGTGATCCTCGTCCACCGACGCGACAGCTTCCGGGCCTCGAAGATCATGCAGCACCGGGTGCTGAGCAACCCCAAGGTCGAGGTGGTGTGGAACACCACCGTGGAGGAGGTCCTCGGCGACGGCAAGCGCGTGACCGGGGCCCGGGTGATGAACTGCAAGACCGGCGAGACGATGACCCTCTCCGCCGGCGGGCTCTTCGTCGCCATCGGACACAAGCCGACCAGCCAGCTCTTCGGGGACTGGCTGGAGACGAACGACACCGGGTACATCAAGACCGTGCCCGGAAGCACCCGGACCAGCCTCGACGGCGTGTTCGCCTGCGGCGACGTGCAGGACCCGGTCTTCCGGCAGGCGGTCACCGCTGCGGGGACCGGGTGCATGGCGGCCATCGAGGCCGAGCGCTTCCTGGTGGAGCACGGAGAGTGAGTGCGCCCCGGAAGCCGGCCACGGCGGCCATTCACGCCGGAAGCCGGCTCCCGGAGAGCAGGGCGGTCCCCATCACCCCGGCCGTCCACACCGCCGCGGTGAGCTGGTTCGACTCGACGGACGAGCTCGATGCGGCGCTGGACGGACAGGACTTCGTCTACACCCGCATCCGTGGCGAGAACTCGGTGCTCCTGGAGGAGGCGGTGGCCGCCCTGGAGGACGCGGAGGCCTCGGCCGCCTTCGGGAGCGGGATGGCCGCGCTCCGGGCGGTGTTCGATGCGCAGGCGCTCGCTCCCGGCGACCGGGTGGTGATGCCCGCCGACGGCTACGGGGCGACCCGGGCGCTCTTCAAGCGGCTCTGCGAGCAGGCCCGGCTCGAGCTGCACCCGCTCAAGCTCGGCGAGCCCCCGGCACTCGAGCGGATCGCCGCGCTCCGCCCGCGGCTCCTCCTGGCCGAGAGCATGACCAACCCGCTGCTCGCGGTCCCGGACCTGCCTGCGCTGGCTCGGGCGGCGCACGCGGTGGGGGCAACCTTCGTGGTCGACGGGACCTTCACCTCCCCGGCGCTGCAGCGGACGCTGGAGCAGGGCGCGGACTACGCGCTCCACTCGACGACCAAGTGGATCAACGGCCACTCGGATGCCACCGGCGGCGTGGTCTCGGGTTCGCGCGCCCGCATCGAGCCGCTCCGGGGAGCCCGGGTGCTCGAGGGCGCGCTGCTCGGCCCTTTCGAGGCGTGGCTGACGCTGCGGGGGCTGAGGACGCTTCCGATCCGGATGGCGGCCCATTGCACCAACGCGCTGCACGTGGCGCGCAGGCTCCGCGAGCACGGGCGGATCTCCCGGGTGCTCTACCCCGGTCTTCCGGATCACCCGGACCATGCGACGGCGAAGGCTCTCCTCCGCGGCGGCTTCGGGGGCATGGTGGCCTTCGAGATCGCCGGAGCGGGCCGGGCCGAGTGCTTTCGCTTCCTGGAGGCACTGAAGCTGTGCCGGCCAGCGCCGTCGCTCGGTGACGTGACGACTCTGGTGATGCACGCGGCCAGCGCGAGCGCCCGGCGGCTCACGCCCGAGGAGCGCGCTGCGGCGGGAATCGGCGAGAACCTGATCCGCGTCTCGGTGGGGCTGGAGGACCCGGACGACGTGGCGGAGGACCTCCTCCAGGCGGTGCGGCGCCCATGAAGATGGTGGACGTGGGAGGGAAGGACCGGACCGAGCGGGTGGCGGTGGCGACGGCCCGGCTGCGCATGAAGCCGGAGACGGTGCGGCGCATCCGCGAGGGAAAGGTGGAGAAGGGCGACGTGCTCGCAGCGGCGCGGCTCGCGGGGGTGATGGCCGCCAAGCGGACCCCGGACCTCATCCCGCTCTGTCATCCCATCGCCTTGACCGGGGTGACGCTCGAGGTCGCGCTCGACGAGGGCGGGGCCAGCCTCCGGGCCGAGGTGAGGACGCTGGACCGCACCGGCGTGGAGATGGAGGCGCTCACCGCCGTCGCCACGGCGGCGCTCACCATCTACGACATGGTGAAGAGCGTGGACCGGGGCATGGTCATCGAGTCGGTGCAGCTGGAGCACAAGGCGGGCGGCCGCACCGGCACCTGGGACCGGGGCACGGCGGGGTAGGGCGCTCGCGGCCCCCCCCGGGGGTCAGTCGAGCAGGGCGACGAGCGCCGCCAGCGTGGCGTCCTTCTGGTCCTTGCTCCACGGGCGTCCGGCCTCGCGGCCCACCTGCTCGAGCAGCCGCGGCACGCCGGCGGCGGGCAGGCCGAGCGCGCGGGCGGCCCGGACGGGCAGCTCCTTCGAGTGGACCTCGGCGACCGGCAACCCCACCGCCTCGCCCGCGGAGCGCAGCGCGTTCCGGAACAGGGCGCCTTCCGCGGTGTGCACGGCCGAGTGGTTGCGGAGGATGGATTCCAAGGGAAGCGCCGTCGCGGAGCGACCGCCCACCATCCCGCAGGCGACCGGCGGAGTCCCGGCGGCGCGTAGCTCCTCCACCACCTCGGCGAGCGAGGCTCGCGCCCTGCTGCTCGCCCGCCCCAGGGAGCTCTGGACGAGCCTCTCCGCGGCGGCGAGCGGGAGCGCACGTGCGGCGTGGTAGACGAAGCGCGGGCCTTCGGGGTCGGTCCCGGGGATCATCTCCAGTCGCCGTCGCTCGAGGATGCGCACGGTCGCAGCGGAGGCGGCCGACACGGCCACCAGTGCGGCCCAGCCGGTGTGGACCGATACTCCGAGCGCGACCCGTTCCGCGGCCCCAGGCGGCATGGGGGCGATCCTAACCTCGCCCCCGGCGCCGGAGCAGGAGTCGGCCCCAACGAGGCCCCGACGAGGCCCCGACGAGGCGTCTGACACCTCGCGTGAGCCAGCCCGCGACTCAGGGCCCGGGCGCGGGGGCGAACCAGATCTCGGTCATCCCGACGACCCGGACCGCGTTCCCGTCGCCGAGCCGGACCGGCGCGGTCTCGCCGGGGAGCAGTCGGGTCGCCGGCTCCTGCGAGGGGCGATCGACGCGCACCGGAGCTCCGGCCACCGGGATCTGCACCTCGCTGGCCGGCGTCACCCGGAGCACCTGGGCGAAGCGGGACCCCGCGTGCACCAGGTACAGCCGCTCCGGCGTGCCGAGCGCCCGGTACTGGAGCCCCCGGTCGGTCCCGGGCTCGACGCGGTCCTCGCGCAGCAGCTCCACGCGCACGCCGTCGCTGACCTTGCGGCCCTCGGGGCTCTCCGCCCCGAATCGCCAGAGCGCTCCGGTCAGCACCTGTCCGGGGCGGGTGCTCGCCGGCACCTCGGCCTGCGAGGCGAAGCGGTACTCGGCGTCGTCGAAGCTGCGGTCGGGGGGAAGCTCCACGTGCGAGACCCGCACCCGCGCCACCCGGAGCGCGTTGCCCGGGCCCGCGGGGGCGAGGAGGAGGAACGTCGCCGGGCCCCCGCCGAAGAGCAGCGCTCCCTTCTGCGCCCGGGCGGCCTCCGGCGGCAACGCCAGCGAGAGCAGCAGCGCCAGCACCGCGCTCACGGGAGCAGTCCCCGCACGGCGGCCAGGCACATCGTGGCCAGCACCAGGGCATGGGTGATCTCGCCGCGCCCGGCGAGCTCGCGGAGCGCCCCGGCCGGGACCAGCTCGAGCCGGATGTCCTCACCCGGGTCGAGGTGGGGGTCTCCACGCCGGCGGCAGCCGAGCGCGAGGAAGGAGTGGAGCCGGTTGGGCTGGAGCGCGGGATTGGGATGAGACACGCCGAGCAACACCCAGCGCTCCGCGACGAATCCCGTCTCCTCCTCCAGCTCGCGGGCCGCCGCCTGTCCGGGCGTCTCGCCCGGATCGACCATCCCGCCGGGGATCTCCAGCGTGTCGCCCCCGATGCCGGCGCGGAACTGGCGGATGAGCACCGCCTCGTCCTCGGCGGTGATGGCCAGGACGTTCACCCAGTCGGCCGAGGAGATGATCACCCGGGGGTGCTCGCGTCCCGCAGGATCCTCGAGCAGGTCCTCCCGGATGCGGAGGATGGTGAAGTCCTGCTCGTCGCCGCGGCGGAGCGTCCGCCAGCCTCGGCTCAATTCAGGAACTCCAGCCGGTGGCGGAGTGCCTGTGCGGTCAGCTCGAGCTGCGCCTGATCCGGCGCGGCCGGGGACAGCTCGAGGCAGCGCTCCACGTCGGCGAGCGCCGCCCGGTAGGCCCCCAGCGCGGAGAGGATGGTGGCGCGGGCGCGCAGCTCGCCGGGGTGATCCGGATGGACCTGGAGGAGGAGGTCCACCGCGCGGGCGGCGCGTTCGCCCTCGGTCCGCTCCAGCCAGGCTCGCTTGACGTTGTTCAGCATCCGCCAGGCGATGACCCGCACCGGCGCCGCGGCGAGCAGTCGCGGCTGGAACCGCACCTGGGGCGCGACCTTCGCCAGCAGGTCCTGGCAGCCCGCCTCGGTGAGGATGGCCCCGCCCTGGAACGGATCGAGCACCAGCTTCCCGTCCTCGGACGCGCAGGCCACGAGGAAGTGACCGGGGAAGGAGACCCCGAAGAGCGGGATGCCGGCGCGGCGCGCAACCTCGAGGTAGACGACGGCCAGCGTGATGGGCAGGCCCTTCTTCCGGATCAGCACCCGGTCGAGGAAGCTGTTCTCCGGGGCGTCGTAGCTCTCGGTGTCGCCCCAGAAGCCCTCCTCGTCGCCGAGCACGCGCCGGAGCGCCTGAACCCGTCCAAGGGCGTCCAGGCGTCCGGGCTCCAGGGCGCGCACCCGCTCTGCCAGTGCATCGAGGGTGTGGAGGACCCGGCCCACGTCGACGGCCTCGTCCTCGAGCGCGGCCACGGCGCAGGCGGCGAGGTCGAGACGCGGGGGATCGCTGCCCAGCGCCTCGGCGAGGAGCGCCCGTGCCCGGTTGCTGTGCAGGTCGAGGCTCCTCATGCGGGACTCTCCGCCTTCCGGTGCTCGGCCCGGAGCGCGACCTGCGCGGCGACGAGGCCGCTCAGCAGGCCGTCCTCGAACTCGAAGGTGGGATGGGCCTTCAGCTCCGGGAAGTCGTGGGGATTGAGAACGTCCTCCGGTCCGATGTTGGGCACCGCCTCGCGCGCCAGGCGGAGGACCTTGGCCCGCTGCTGGGAGATCATGGTCTCCAGCAGGGCCTCGGCAGCCGGGTAGAAGTCGACCATCGCCTTCCTCATGCCCGCCCCTCGTTCCGCGGTCAACCGGGGGGTCTTGGCGGCATCCGGGAGCCGAGCCCGGGCCGGGTTGGCTCGGCGTTCCGGTTCGAGGAGCGCTAGTGTGCACGGCCATGGCTTCGCCCCATCGACTGGAGACGGAGGACGCCATCCGCGCGCTGGTGAAGCGCATCAAGCGGGTGGCGGTCCTGGGCATCAAGACCGAGGCGCAGGCCGATCAGCCGGCCTTCTACGTCCCCGAGTATCTGCACTCGGTGGGTCTGGAGGTGGTGCCCGTCCCCGTGTACTACCCGGAGGTGAAGGAGATCCTCGGGCGCCCGGTGTACCGGCGCCTGGTGGAGGTCCCCGGCGAGGTGGACCTGGTGGACGTGTTCCGGCGCCCCGCCGACCTGGCGGCCCACGTGGACGACATCGTGGCCAAGGCGCCGAAGGCGGTCTGGTTCCAGTCCGGGATCCGCAACGACGCCGTCGCCGACCGCCTGGCGGCGGCGGGGATCGACGTGGTGCAGGACCGCTGCCTGATGGTGGATCACCGCCGGTACGCGCGCGAGTGAACCTGCCCGTCCGTTCCCTCGCGAGGGGGAAGAGCGAGCAGGGGTGGCCCTGTTCGATGGATCCTGGCCGCTGACCTGGGTGGTGCCAATCGTCGTGCTCGACCCCTTCCAGGAGAGCACGCGATGGCGAACAACGACCCCAACAGCCGTCCGAACGAAGGCCGGCTCACCAGCCCGTACACTGCACCCAACGGTCCGCAGGAGACGCGGGACGCCGGCCGCACCACCACGCAGCCGGTGACGTCCGGCCGCGAGACGGGCCGCACAGGCCAGGAGGAGACCGCGGGAGAGAAGATTGGCCGCTTCTTCCGCAAGGCGATGGACCGGATCTCCGGTCACGACGACGACGCATGGCGCCGGGCCGATCGGTCCCCGAACGACCGCGAGATCGAGCGGCGCTACCGCGAAGGAGCTCGTTCCTGGCAGTCCGGGCACACCCGCGGCGGCAAGGCGTGGAGCGACCTCGGCTCCCGGGACGACCGCAACGCGAGCTTCCGGTCCGGCCCCTCGTCCGACACCGGCGGAGGGTACGAGCGGCTGAGCGCGAGCGACGGCCAGGGCACCACGGGTCGCCCGTACGGACAGGGCCAGGGGTACGGCCAGGGCGGCTACGGACCGGGCCCGGTCGCACGCGGTGGTCAGGGCGGGCAGGAGCAGAGCTGGAGGACCGGGTCGGAGTGGCAGGGCGAGTCGGGTCAGACGCTCGGGCAACAGGGGCTGGGGCGGAGCAGAGGGGAGAGCGGCGCGTTCGGAGAGGCCTCGGAACGCGGGCTCGGTGAGCGGGGCTTCGAGGGTGAGCGCGACTCCTCGCGGGACTGGCGGCGGGACTGGCGCGTCTCCAGCGGGTACGGCTACGCCGGCTCGGGGGCAGGCTTCGGCTTCGGGAGGGACGAGGAGCGGGCCGGTGACTGGCGGGATCGGGGCGACCGGCGGTTCTGGCAGCGCGAGCCGCTCGCCGCCCGCGACGTGATGACCCGCAGTCCGAAGACGGTGAACCGGCAGAGCGCCCTGCGGGAGGCGGCGGTGATCATGCGGGACGAGAACTGCGGGGTCGTGCCGGTGGTCGATTCCGCGGGCCGGCTGGAGGGCATCCTCACCGACCGGGACATCGTCGTCCGTGGCTTGACCCAGGATTCGCTGCAGCAGCGAATCGAGTCGGTCATGACCGACGACGTGTCGGCGGTGACCGAGGACGAGCCGCTCACCTCGGTGCTCGATCTGATGGGCCGGAAGCAGGTGCGCCGCGTGCCCGTGGTGGACCGCGAGGACCGGCTGCTCGGCATCATCAGCATGGCCGACATCGCCAACCGGGCCGACTACGACGAGGATCTGCAGGATGCCTTCGAGCGCATCTCGTCGCGTCGCTCCTTCTGGAGCCTGTTCAGCTGACGGCTTGCCCGCGAGGGCGACCAGCGAGGGGAGTCGCAGGATCGTGGTCAGGAGGCAGGGCTCTCGCCGAGGGCGGCGATGCGCCGCGCCTGGGTGATCGCCGCATCGGCGCCTGCCTGATCTCCGTTCGCTTGCCGGAGGTCGGCCAGCTTCCGGAGGTGCGACTGGAGGAAGGGGTGCTCGGGCCCGAGTGCCTGGGAGGCCTCGGCCACGGACGACTCGACGAAGGGCAATGCCTCACGGGGGTCCCGTGCGGCGAGCTCGTCGGCATCCAGGAGACGGGAGAGGGCGTTCGCCACCTCCTCCGCGGGGCGCACGGCCGCCGGGAGCTGCGGGAAGCTGAAGGAAACACGCCGGAGCATCTCCGCAGTCAGATCGATTGCCGTCCGGCCCGGTTCGCGCAGCAGCTCGACCGCTGGGGTGGAGTCGTCGGGGACTTTCCCCTGGATGTCACGGACCCGCTCGATGCGCTCCGCAGGGGGAGGGTGGCTGTCGAACTCGTCCGGCACCTCGTCGGAATCGAGAGCTCGCCGGAGCGGAGCCGGGAGGTCGCGGCTCTTCAGCGCCTGGATCCGGTACAGGCCTTCCGGGGGGTAGCCCATCGCCTGCAGGCCGCCCAGCACCGCCACGGCCCGCATGAAGTCCTGGTGAGCATGGCCCACCTTGGAGAGAGCCCGGCCGAAGGTCTCGCCGCCGTAAGCCAGTGCCGAGACTCGGTCCGCCAGCAGCTCCCGCCTCCGTCCCTGGGCGCGGGTGAGGCGGAGGAACACGTTCACGTAGGCACGGAGGAACCAGAAGGCCGGGTTGAGGTACGCCACCCAGCCGCCCCTCGCGGTCCCCCGGAGCATCAGGACGCTGACCACCTCCGTGCGGCGGATGAGGGGCAGGAGTCGAGTCTCGCCGTGCGAGAAGTGGCCGTACTCGTGCGCGAGCACCGAACGGAGCTCGCCGACCGTGAGTTGCTGAAGAGCTGCGTATCCGAGCTGGAGCACCCTCCGCCCTC
>Ga0335082_10000949_pt1 | contig 30507 bp, 17 predicted proteins | sample Lox_Sample_41_FD_206718 | JGI IMG/M metagenome (GOLD analysis project Ga0335082, IMG submission 206718) | Soil microbial communities from Loxahatchee National Wildlife Refuge, Florida, United States - Lox_Sample_4.1 | ecosystem: Environmental > Terrestrial > Soil > Wetlands | place: USA... | reverse complement strand
GATCACTGGATGGCGCTGCTCGGTTTGTTCATCGTGGGCGTGGTGCTGACGCTGAAGCAGGGCCTTTACGGCTTTGTGGCCGCCCGCTCGCGAAAGGCGGCGTGAGATGCTCGCGATCGAGTCTCTGGTGAAGCGCTTCGGCGGCCTGCTCGCTACCGATCATTTGTCGCTGCAGGTGGCGCGCGGCGATATTCACGCGATCATCGGACCCAACGGCGCCGGCAAGACCACGCTGCTCCATCAACTCTCAGGAGAGATCGTTCCCGATGAAGGCAGCATCGTCTTCGACGGGCGCGAGATCACGCGCGAGCCCGCTTATCGGCGGGCGTTGTCGGGGCTCGCCCGCTCGTATCAGATCACCTCGGTATTCCCTGAATTTACCGCGCTCGAGAACGTCGTGATCGCGGTGCAGGCGCACGCCGGCCACAGCTTCCGGTTCTGGCGGCCCGCACTGCGTGAGCCCGCTCTGGTGGAACCGGCGCGCGCAATTCTCGCGCAGGTCGCCCTCACGCAGCGCGCGCATACGCCGGTCGCGACGATGGCGCACGGCGAGCGCCGGCAGCTCGAAATCGCGATGGCGCTCGCCGGCCGGCCAAAGCTGCTGCTGCTCGATGAACCGATGGCGGGCATGAGCCATCACGAAGCGGCCGGCGTGGTCACGTTGCTCGCCGCGCTCAAGAGCAAGTACACCATCGTCCTGGTTGAGCACGATATGGACGCGGTGTTCGCGCTGGCCGATCGCATCACCGTGCTGGTATACGGGCGTCCGATCGCCACCGGCACGCCCGACGAGATTCGCGCCAATCGCGAGGTGCGCGATGCGTACCTCGGCGACGCCGAAGCCCTGTCATGAGCGCAGCGCTGCTCGAAGTGCGCGGGATCGAGACCTTCTACGGTGCGAGTCAGGCGCTGTTCGGCGTTTCGCTCTGCGTGGATGAAGGCGAGGTGATCACCCTGATCGGTCGCAATGGCATGGGCAAATCGACCACGGTGAATACCCTCATGGGACTGCTCGTGCCGCGCAGCGGTGAAGTGCTGCTGGCCGGTGCTCGAGTCAACGCGAAGCCGCCGTATCGGATCGCGCAGAGCGGACTCGCGCTGGTGCCTGAGGGGCGGCAGATTTTTCCGAATCTCACGGTGCATGAGAATCTGGTAGCGACCGCCGGCAACCGCCGCGCGATGCGCGATCCGTGGACACTCCCGCGTGTGTATCGGATGTTCCCGCGGCTGCAGGAGCGCTCGCGTAATCTCGGTGCGAACCTCTCCGGCGGCGAGCAGCAGATGCTGGCGATCGGCCGCGCGCTGATGACCAATCCACGGCTGTTGATCCTCGACGAAGCCACCGAAGGCCTCGCGCCGCTGATTCGCGCAGAGATCTGGCGATGTCTGGCGGAGCTCAAGGCATCCGGCCTCGCGCTGATCGTCATCGACAAGAACATTGGCCCCCTGCTGCGTCTGGCGCAGCGCCATTACATTCTCGAGAAAGGGCGTGTCGCGTGGAGCGGGACCTCGGGTGAACTGCGTGCGAAACCGGAATTGCTGCACGAATACATCGGTGTCTAACTAAGCGCCGTCCCGTGACTGCGTTGCCCACAGACGACGCTGCCTATGCGACTTGCATTGCGAGTCGGTTCACTTCTTGCATGCGCCACTGGGTCCGGGTGCAGCCCGTCTGCAACCGCCGGCCCAATCACTCGTCTGTTGCAGTTATGATTAGGCCATAGGACCTTCGACGAGGCAGAACCGATGGGTTCACTGCTGGATTCTGGAGTTTCGAGCACCGCCGCTCCAGTCGGGACTGCAGATCATCCGCGCACCCTCGGCTGGGTCGCCACCACCGCGCTCGCCATGGGCGGCAGCAATCAAAGCCTGTTCCTGATGAGCGCCCTGTTCGCCGGTCAGGGTGAAATCCCCGGCCAGGGCAGCGCAGCCGTCCCGCTGCTGATCGTCGGCCTGCTGCTGGGGTGGGCGGCAGCCCCAGGGTGGACCGAGCTGATCCTCATGTATCCCAGGCGCGTAGGCGGTATTGCCGCCACCTGCGCCGAAGCATTCCGACCCTACAATCCGGTGCTCGCGAACCTCACCGGCGTGTGCTATTGGTGGGGTTGGATTCCTACCTGCGGCTTGACCGCGATCTTCTCGGCGGCCGCCATCCATGAATGGTATCTGCCGAATGTACCGGTCCCCACCCTCGCCTGTGTTCTGGTGCTGTCCTTCATGCTGGTCAATCTGTGTGGCGTGAAATGGGCCGGCCGGCTGGCCATCCCCATCGCAACCGCGTCGGCTGTGCTCGCCCTGATTTCAGCGCTCGCACCGGTCTTTGCCGGTGAGGTGGACTGGAAACAGGCGTCCACGTTCCACCTGACGGTTCCGTTTTCGGGTTGGTTCGGGGGACTGACCGCCTGCATGGCCGGACTGTATCTGATTGGCTTCGCTGCGCCCGCCTTCGAAGCGGCGGCATGTCACGTTGGAGAGACAGTCGACCCGAACAAGAACGTACCGCGCGCCATGTTCGCGTCCGCTGCGATGGCGTCGGTTTATTTCATCGCATTGCCGGTAGTCTGGCTCGGTGTGCTGGGACCCGAGCAACTCGGCAAGGATCTGATGCTGGTGCTCGGACCGACGTTTGCGCCGCTGTTCGGCAGCTTCGCCAAGGCCGCGGCCATCTGGTTCATGATGCTCAACATGTTCCACGGCACGCTGCAGCCGCTCGCCGGGGCCGCACGCACGATGTCACAGCTCGCCGAAGACGGACTGCTCCCGCGCATCCTGGAGAAGCGCTCGCGCACCGATGTGCCCTGGGTCGCCACCTGCCTCACCGCGGGCATGGCCATCTTCTTCCTGTTTCTGGGCGATCCGGTCTGGCTGCTCGCGGCGGCGAACTTCACCTATCTGATTGGCATATGCCTGCCCAACGTCGCGGTATGGCTGCTGCGCAAGAATCAACCGGACGCGACGCGCCCCTATCGTGCACCGCGCGGCTTGATCGTCGCGGGGCTGGTCGCCGCCGTCGTCTGGAGCATCTCTGCCATCCTGGGTTTCCAGCAGTTCGGCATGAAGACCGTGTTGTTCGGCGTGCTGTTCGCCTACTCGGGCTCGGCGCTGTACGCCTGGCGCCGGTTCAGCGACCGGCGCCGTGCGGGCTTGCCCGGCGTGGCGAAGACGCTGCACATCAAGCTGACTGGCGCCATGCTGCTCGTGCTCGTATTCGACGGCGCCGGTTATCTGCTCGCGGTCACCAGCCTGCCCGACCAGAGCAGTGCGCTGGTGAGCGTGCTCGAGGACATCTTCGTCGCGGTCGCGATCCTGAGCATCAGCGTGGGGCTGGTGCTGCCCGGGATCATTGCGCATGCGATGGTACAGATGTCGGAGGCGGCGGCCGGCATGGCCAAAGGTGCGATGGCGAGCTTTTCGAACGCGCTGCTCGCGCTTGGACGCGGCGATTTGGACGCCGCCTATGCGAAGGTGAGCGTGGTGCCGGTGAAGGTCCATTCGGATGACGAAGTGGGCGAGATGGCGAAAAACTTCAATTCGCTGCAGCAGGAAGTGGCGCGCGCCGCCGCGAGCCTCGATCAGGCGCGCGAGGAGCTGCGCCAGGCGCGCCACGATGCGCTCACCGGCCTGATCACGCGCCGAGAGTTCGAGCGGCGCCTGGAGATTGCGCTCGCCAGAGCACGGCGCGATCCCACGCCCTATTGCCTGCTGTATCTCGATCTCGATCACTTCAAGGTGGTGAACGACACCTGCGGCCACGCGGCCGGCGACGAGCTGCTGCGCCAGATCACCGGACTGCTGCGTGCGGCGATCCGCAATCGCGACGGTGTGGCGCGCCTGGGCGGCGACGAGTTCGCCATTCTGCTCGAAGATTGCCCGCCGGCACCGGCGGAACGGATCGCGCAGGATCTTCTGCAAGCAATCCAGGCCTTCACTTTCGCCTCGGGCGACAAGGTGTTCAAAATCGGCGCGAGCATCGGCCTGGTTACCTTCTATGACGGCGAGCTCGGTTCGCTCGAGCTGATGCGCGCAGCCGACGACGCCTGCTACGTGGCGAAGAAGAAGGGCCGCAATCGCATCCACATCTACCAGCCCGCGGACCGGGAAGTCGCGGCGCGGCAAGGCGAGGTCGACTGGGTAGGACGCTTGCGCCAAGCCCTGGAGGACAGCCGCTTTTGCCTGTACGCACAAGACATGATTTCGGTGGGCGCAGCCCGGCAGAGCGAGCGCCATCAGGAGCTGCTGTTGCGCATGATCGACGAGGATCAGCAGATCGTCGAGCCGATGGCGTTCATTCCAGTTGCCGAGCGCTACAACCTGATGCCCGCCGTGGATCGTCTGGTGATCGCGACGGCTTTCACGCAGTGTGCACGCATCGTCGAGCAGGAAGGCCGCGTCGACCTGCATCGCTGGGCCATCAATCTGTCCGGTCATACGCTCTCCGAGGACGATTTCCTGGAGTTCGTGCGCAACCAGTTCAAGCTGACCGGTCTGCCTCACCCCGCGATCTGCTTCGAGATCACCGAAACCGCCGCCATCGCCAACTTCGACAAGGCGACATATCTGATCCACGAGCTGAAGAAGCTGGGCTGCGGCTTCTCACTGGATGACTTTGGCAGCGGCATGTCCTCGTTCCGTTATCTCAAGCACCTGCCGGTCGACCATCTGAAGATCGACGGCGCGTTCGTGCGCAACATCGCCGACGATGGGATCGACCGCGCGATGGTCGAGGCGATCAACAAGGTCGGTCACACCATGGGCATCACCACCATCGCCGAATGTGTGGAGATCCCGGAGACCCTGACCATCCTTCAGGAAATCGGCGTCGACTACGCGCAGGGCTTCGCCATCGCGCGTCCTCAGCCATACATCACCGCACATCAGTTCCTGTCCGGCATGGCCGTGAACGCGGCCTGAGGTAGCACCACGCGTCGCCATTGTTCACAGCGCCATCGCAGCTGCGCGCGATGAAAACCACAAACGCCAACTGCCAACGCAGAGGCGCAGAGGGGCGCAGAGCACGCAGAGAAGATCTGGTCGTTATACAATTCACCGGGATGCGATGAATTCGATTCTGGGATGTTGCTCTGCGTCCTCTGCGTTCCTCTGCGGGCTCTGCGTTGTCAGGTTTGCTCTGTTTTTTGGTTTGCTTCGGTTCTAAGCTCGCGTGGCAAAGGCAGCGGCGGAACCCGCTGGCCCGCACACTGCCGAACATCAATCCTGCACTGTCGATAAGGAGCCAAGGATGAAATTGAATCGTCACGCCTTCCGCGTTTTGCCGGGCATGCGCCGGGGCTTGAGCACCGAAGTACCGCTGCCGACCCGGCTGGTCTCCAACGAAGAATTTCCGCCACTGCCGCAGACCGCTGCACAGCGCGAGGTCGAACAGCGGATCCTGGCGGCAGCGGGCCGGCTCGCTCCGCGGCTGGGTTTGAGCCGCCGCGATTTCCTGCGCACCAGCGGCGGGATGGCAGTATCTTTTCTCGCCATGAACGCGGTGTTCGGTCGTTTCTTCGACGTCGGGGAAGTCGAAGCCGCCGAGCCTTCTGCAGCCAGGGAACGCGCGGGCGACCCCTATTTCATCTTCGACGTGCAGTTGCATTACGTCGGCGCGGCGTACGATCCGACCAACGCGGAAGCCGAGCGCAAAGGCGCGGTCAGCAAAGGCGCGCTGATGGGCCTGCGCAAGCGCGCACAGGCCATGAATCCCAGGCTCGCGTCCGACACCGGCACGCTGGCCGACCTCTCGTGGCAAAACTTCATCAAGGAAGTATTTCTCGACAGCGACACCGCCATCGGCCTCATCTCGACACCGCCCGGTCCGTATCCTCAGGAGGCGGTGGTGCCGCCGAAGGAGATGACCCACATCCGCGATGAGATCAATCGCATCACCGGCTCGCGGCGCATGCTGGCGCACGGCCTGGTGACGCCGCAGCTCGGTCAAACCGATCTCGACTTCATGGAGATGCAGGCGCAGGCGCTGAAGGTCGACGCGTGGAAGGCCTACACCGGGTCGTGTCCGAAGGGCTACGACCATGGCTGGTTCGTCGACGACGAAAAAATTGCGTATCCGATGCTGGAGAAAGCACGCAAGCTCGGCGTGCGGCGCTTCTGTGTACACAAGGGCCTGCCGCTTGGCCCGGTAGCGGACTACAACCATCCGCGCGATCTGATCAAAGCCGCGAAGGATTTCCCGGATATCGATTTCCTCGCGTACCACTCGGGGCTGCTGGGACCCTCAGCACCCAAACCTTCGGGCGAGATCCCGTGGACCACGGAGTTCTGCGAGATGAAGAAGAAGGAACCGGGGATCAACAACATCTACATGGAGCTCGGATCCACCTTCGGGCAGCTCGTGAGCACCAATCCCACCGCGTGCGCGCATCTGCTAGGGCAGATGATCGCGGCGTTCGGCGCCGATCACGTGCTCTGGGGAACGGATTCGATCTGGTATGGCACACCGCAGTGGCAGATCGAAGCGATGCGGCGTTTCCAGATCCCCGATGCGCTGATCGAGAAGCAGGGCTACGCGCCGCTCACTCGCTCGGTGAAGGAACAGATCTTCGGCTTGAATGCGGCACGCGTGTTCAATGTCGACGTGAACGCCAGGCGCAACGAGCTTCCTGCGGACTATTTGAGCAAGATCAAAATGGCGTATGTCGAAGAAGGCGCGCAGCCGAGTCACCGCTTCTACGGTTGGGTCGCGTGAGGCAACGGCGCCTGCGCGCGTCCATCAGCGCACGCGGCTCACGGTTGCTTCACATCGCGCAAAGCCCGATGGCACGATACGCACGCCATGGTCATCCGCATGTACGAATAGGCCACGCCGTCGGCACTTTGCCGCCGGGCGGCGTCTGCCAGCTCATTGACCGCCTGGCGAAACCCCGTGCTGAAGGCCACGTACTCGTACCGATCGATCACGTTCCACTCGGCTCGATGGGTGAGCGCCAGCAGCGGTACGGTGCTGTCGGTGATCTTCCTGTAATCCTCCGTAGTCACGCCCTCGAGGATCGCCTGCGCATACACCAACTTCTGCCGCATGATCTTATCGACGCCTTCGGTCTGGCCCGTGGCCAGATCGATACTGAGGAACGCGATGAGGGCCCCGATTACTGAAGCAAGAGTGGCTGTCCGCATGGGAAGCTCCTAGGATGATGGTTGCATTCTACAACTTCTGCCCTCCCGCGCGTCTGAGGCGATCTCCGGATTGACGAAGATTGCCAGACGGGTCAAGCTTGACTGAGCATGCCCGAGTCGTTATGACAGCACGGACCGTACATCCGACATCTACACAGGAGCAGGCGCTCTGCGCCCGCTTCCTCGAAGCAATCCCGCTGCGGGTCAATGCGGATGCGCATCTGGTGTGGCGTGGCCGAACGCTCAGTGCAGATTGCCTGGTCCAGATCGGTGGCACTGCGTTTCTGTTGCGCATAGACCGCGGCAGCATCCGCGAATGCCGCACGGAGCTGCCGCTGCTATGCCCGTGGCAATTCGCGGTGCGCGGCTCGGTGCAGGCATGGGCCCGCCTGTGGCAGGATCCGCCGCCGCCGGGCTGGCATGATCTCTTCGCGCTATCCAAGCGCGGTGCGGTGTCATTCGAGGGCAACCTCCAGCCGTTCATGGCGCACCTGCAGTACTTCAAGGACGTGCTCACCCTCCCCCGCCGGGCCGACGCATGAACGCTGCGATCGAACCGATCGTCGGGCGCTATGTACGCCTCAACGTCCTGGAGGACGATTGCCGGATCTATTTCGAAGAGGCCGGGCAAGGCATACCGCTCGTCTGCCTGCACACCGCAGGCGCGGATTCGCGCCAGTTCCGCCATCTCATGTGCGACGAAGCGGTGACATGCAATTACCGCGTGATCGCTTTCGATTTGCCTTGGCATGGGAAGTCCTATCCGCCGGCTGGCTGGCAGAAGCTCGAGTACAAGCTGACCGCGCAACGATACGAGGAAGCCATCCGTGCTTTCTGTGCCGCACTCGAGCTCGAGCGCCCGGTGGTGCTGGGATGCTCGATCGGCGGGCGCATCGTGCTGCAGCTCGCGCGCGCCCATAGCATGGAGTTTCGCGCCCTGATCGGCCTCGAATCGGCCGACTATCAAGAGCCTTGGTACGATACCAGCTGGCTGCATCGCGCCGATGTGCACGGCGGCGAGGTGTGCGCCGCCCTGATATCCGGGCTCATCGCGCCCCAGAGTCCTGCCCAGTCCCGGCATGAGACCCTTTGGCAATACATGCAGAGCGGCCCCGGCGTGTTCAAGGGCGATCTCCACTTCTACCGCGCCGATGCCGATCTGCGCGGCAAGCTCGATCAAATCGACACCGCCCGCTGCCCGCTCTATCTGCTCACCGGCGAATACGATTTCTCTTGCACGCCGGAGGACACGTTGCGTACCGCGGCCGCAATCCCTGGCGCGAAGGTGACGACAATGAAGGAGCTCGGTCATTTCCCGATGAGCGAGAACCCAGCGCAGTTTCGCACCTACCTCCTGCCTGTCCTCGAAGAGATCAAGCGGACGGTGCGCTGAAAGCGCCGTACGCGACTGTATTTGCATGGAGAGTTGTACGCTCAGACGAGAGGACGGCTTGCTCTAGCCGCCGCACGCGTCTTGGTGCAAGATAGCCAGTGTGGAGTCAACTGCGCGGGGTTGCATGCGTTACCCGTTAGTGACCCAGCGCGAGCGGAGTGCAAACATGATCATGAGAATCTATCCAGTCGCAGCAGCCGTTTCGTTGTTGCTGAGCGCGAGCGCGAACGCGTTCGATGCCACCGTCGATGTCGTGAGTGTTACCCCGGTAAAGGAGATCGTGAACGAGCCGTATGAGAGCTGCGGCACGGAATACGAGCAGCAAAGCGTCCAATCGGCTCCCCGTGAAAAGGAAGGTCACGAGATCGCGGGCGGCCTCGCCGGGGGTGTGGCGGGTGGATTGTTGGGCAGCCTCATGGGCGAGGGCAGCGGTAAAGTGGCTGCGGCTGCGGTGGGCGCCGGCCTTGGCGCTATCGCCGGCTCACAATTGGGCAAAGACCGCAGCGCGAGTCAGGGAGAAACGCGCACCACCGTGCAGCAGGTGCAGCGCTGCAAAATGGTCGACCATTGGGACATCAAGACCAACTACAACGTCGTCTATGAATATAACGGCCAGCGGTTCAGTACGAAGCTGCCTTACGACCCCGGGCGCCAGATGAAGGTCAACGTGTCGGTGACACCCAAGTAGACCTGCCGCGTTCGGAAGCTGGAGACGTCGACGGGCGACGCTTCGAGTTCACATCCATCATCCTTCAGCGCCCGCGACGCAGCCCCCGTTCCTTGAATTCGCGCATCGTCGCGTCCGGCTCGGTTGTGGGTAGACCCTTGAAGTTCAACCAGCGATGGTTCTCGTAGTCGTACAGCTTGCAGCGCCTCAGCGTCTTACCAATGGTTGAGAAGCGCCAGGGCTCGACGATGATCTCGTCGGTGTAGGCACGCTCCAGGCGTCGCTGGGACTCTGCCAGCCGGTAGAGCGGAATGCGCGAATTCACGTGGTGGGCGGTGTGCTGCATGATGAACGCCGACAGCCAGTCGATCCACCATGGCATCTGCGCATGCACCGTGCTCTCGACCTGTCCCGAGAAAAAGTCCCACTCCTGGCGGTTCGCGTACCAGACCGCGCGCGGATGATTGTGGTGCAGGAAGATGGCAATCCCCATGCCCCCGTTCCAGGCCAGGAACGGCAGCAGAATGACCGTGAGCAGCAAAGCCGGGAAGCTCGCGAACGGCCCCCAGAAACCCTCGCTCGGCACCAGCGTGTTGCACCACGCATAAAGTGCCCATATCTGCGCCGCCATGAACGCCAGCACCAGAGCAAGATCCAACGCAAAGGTGACCGGCCGCTGCATTTCCTGCCGCTCCTTCCTCGACGGGAAAACGAGGTGCCGGAGCCAGTACTCGATCAGGTAGTAGGAGCCAAATCCCGTGACGGAGCGATAGTGATGTTCCAACCAGCGGCGCAACCGCGGCAGACGGTCGTACTCCTCTTTGGAGAACGGAGCCCACGCGTAATCCTTGCCGCGCAGATTGGTGTACGAATGATGCACGCGATTGTGCGCGAACTCCCAAGAGACAAACGGGGTACACGAGGGCAGAAGCGCAATGCGGCCAAGGACTTTGTTGAGACGAGCATAGGGGGTGAGGCCGCCATGGCAGGCGTCGTGGCCGACGACGAAGAACGTGACGCTGAACAGTGCGGTGGAGATCGCGCAGGCGACCTGCAGCGGCCACCAAGGCGCCAGCAGCGCGGCCGCCACCGTTGCGCAGTACAGAATCATCGTGGCGAGGAAGACCGTCAGTCCGAACGTCAGCGACCGGGCGCTCACTTCAGCGGGGATGTGGCTGCGGACTTCTGGGATCGTCGGCCGCGCCGGACCGGCAGCTGGTACTCGGTTCGCCTGGCCGTTGCACACGGCAGGCCGGGGCTCGTACAAAGCCTCGTTTGAGTCAGGTTGGATGCGTTGATTGAGCACTGGCGGCCATAGGATTCAGGGCGCCAAGATGACAACCCATTCCGGGCCGTGATTATCGGGTACGCAGAACCGGCCGTCTGTGCGCTACCGCACATAAGTCGTTGAGCTCTGCCCGCTACCGCCGCTGCGAGCACACTAGCTGTTCGAATGCATCAGGCGGCAACGGCACGCTGAACAGGTAGCCCTGGTACGCGTCGCAGCCCAGGTTCTGCAGGAGCTCGAGCTGAGCCTGGGTTTCCACGCCTTCCGCGGTCACGCCGATGTCCAGACTGCGCGCCATGGCGACGATCGCGCGGACGATGGCGGCATCGTCGGGATTGGACGTAATCTCCCGCACGAAGGACTGGTCGATCTTGATGTCGTGCAAGGGGAAGCGCTTGAGATAGGTCAAACCCGAGTAGCCCGTGCCGAAATCGTCGATCGCGAGGCGTACCCCGAGCTGCACCAGCTTTGCGAGAACCTCGCTCACCTCCGAGGTTCGGTCGACCAGCATGCTCTCGGTAATTTCCAGACCGAGCGAGCTGGCGGGAAGCCGGCTGCGCGAGAGCGCGGCGGCGATGCTTTGAAACAGATCGCGCTCCATGAACTGCCGCGCAGAGACGTTGATCCTCAACAACAGCGGCCCCAGACCCTGGCGTTGCCACTGTGCCGCCTGAGTGCAGGCACACTCGAGCACCCAGTGCCCGATGTCTACGATGAGCCCGGTTTCTTCGGCTACCGGAATCAATTCTCGTGGACCCACCAACCCGGCCGGGCTGTTCCAGCGCAGCAGCGCCTCCATGCCCAGGACACGCCCGGTCTTCGCTTCCACGGTCGGCTGATAGTGCAGCACCAGCTCCTTCTGTTCCAGCGCCCGGTGCAGTCCCTCTTCGATGTAGAGGCGTTCGGCGGCATGAACCGACATCTCCGGTGTGTGGAACAGGTAAGCGTTGCGCCCCTCACGCTTGGCCCGGTACATCGCGAGGTCGGCATTGCGGACCAGATCATCCACGTCGGTGGCGTCGCGCGGGTACACAGTAATGCCGATGCTGGTGCTGACGAAAATTTCCCGGCCGTCGATGCGGATCGGAGCGGCCAGCGTCTCGTGGACCTTCTGCGCCACCATAGCGAGCCGCGCGCTGTCCGTCGCGCCTTCGACGATCAGGGTGAACTCGTCTCCGCCCAGACGCGAGATGGTGTCGACCTCGCGCAGATGCTCCTTGAGCCGGGCGGCGACTTCCTGCAGCACTCGATCGCCCGTGCCGTGCCCGAGCGTATCGTTGATCTGCTTGAAGCGGTCGAGATCGAAGAACATCAGCCCCACCAGACCGCCACTGCGCCGCGAGCGCGCCATGGCCTGCAGCAGGCGGTCGCGGAACAGATTGCGATTGGGCAACCCGGTCAACACGTCGTACTGTGCGAGCTGTGCGAACCGCTCCTCGGCTTCCCGGCGCTGGGTCTCTTTGTCGATAGTGTCCAGCGCGAAGGAGATGTTGCTCGCCATCTCGACCAGCAGCCCGATCAGCTGCGCGTCGAAATAGCCGGTTTCGGCTGCGGACAGGATCAAGCCGCCGACCACGCTAGCGTTGCGGGACAAGGGGATGATGGCCACCGCGTTCAGCTTGGTTGCGGCCAGCACTTCTCGGAAGGGCAGCGTGCGCTCATCTTGCATGACATCGTTACAGATCACGTGCTGCCCGCTGCGCAGCGCGGTTCCGACCAGCCCCCGCCCCTCGGGCAGGTCGGGGTCTATCGACAGGCGCACGCGGTGCACGTAGTCGCGCTGCGGCCCGGCCGCGGCGACGGAATGCACCCAGCGGGTCTGCGGGTCGATCATGACGATTGCGACCAGACCGAAGTCGCAGTGCTCGACGGCGATCCGGCAGACCTGCTCAAACAACGCCTGCGGATCGGTCAGGCGGGTGATGGCCTGATTGGTCTGGCTGAGCGCAGCATACAATTTGCTCAAGCGCAGGATCTTCTGGTCGGCCGCCTTACGCTCGCTGATGTCGCGCGCGATGGCCTGGACTGCCGGCCTGCCTTCGAACACGAAATAGCTCGAGGACACCTCCACGTCTCGCACTGACCCGTCCAGTCCTACGGACTTCATTTCACTGGTGCCCAGCGCACGCCGCTGCTCGAGGATCAGCGCCACCCGCGAGCGGGCAAACTCCCGATGATCGGGGTGCACGAAGTCGTAGACCGACCGGCCATAGAGCTCTGCAGGCTGTGTCGCCCCGAGCAGGGAAGCAGTGGCGCTGTTGGCAAACACGATGCGGTCTTCGCAGTGGACCAGAATGGCGTTGGGCGACAGCTCCACCAGCTCCCGATAACGCTCTTCGGCCTGCTTGCGTTCCATGAACTGACCGATCTGCCGGCCGACCGAGCGCGCTGTATCGGTGAGCGCCAGGTCGGGCTGCCAGATGCGGCGCGCGAAGAACTCCATGGCCCCCAGTGTCCTGCTGCCGGTGGCGATGGGAAAGGCGAACGCGCCACTCAATCCGCTGCGCAGCGCCGCCGGACCGCATTTCAACTCCGGTTCGGCCGCGATGTCGAGGACCCAGTGCGGCTCGCCGGTGGCGAGCACCCGGCGAACCAGGCCACGCGGGTCCGGCACTAAGCGCTTTCCGCAGAGCCAGCCGATGAACTCGCTGTCGCTGAGCCATGGTCGGAACCACCGCTCCGCGCAGCTGTAGTAGCCCTCGTTCTCGGCATACTCCCAGCGTCCTCCATAGTCCCAGCCCATGGTCTCGCACACCGCCCGGATGATTCCCGGAATGGCGTCGCCCATGCCAGTGGCATTGGAAAGGATGTGCGCGACGGCGTACTCGATCGCCTGGCGCTGCTGCGCCTGCTTGCGCTCGGTGATGTCTTTGCCCACCCCGCGATAACCACGGAAGCGGCCATGCACATCGAACACCGGCTCGCCACTGACACTCACCCAGCGGCACACATCATCGCTGCTCGGGCGCAGGTACTCGAACTCGTAGAATGGCTGATGGGCCGAAAGCAATGCCTTGTGTGCCGCCCACTGCTCCTCGGTCACGCCGAAGGTGGCCACCTCCCAGCGCGTCTTCCCGACGTAGCTCCGCGCGCGCACGCCGGGATGCTCCACGAAGCCGCGCAGATTCGCAGTGAAGCGGAAATTCTCGTCCTGCTCCCAATACCAGTCGGAGGAAAAGCGCAGCAGGCCGCGAAAGAGGTTGTCGCCCTCGTGCTCGCCGGAACGAGGACGGCGCCGTTCACCGTTCCGGCGCTCGTCGCCCACCACTGGTGCAGGCGCCCCCACGTCGACCCGGCTCTGCGCCCCGGTGTCAGTCTTTGGCTGGATGACTTTCACGTGCAAACGGAATCACTCTGGCTATTGGGAGAAATGAAGTCGCTATACGCACGGGTCCTACGATGGTCCGCGGCGCTGCCCAGGGGGCACGCAAGATTCTGGCTCTTGCCAATGCGCAATCTACCTAGATCGCGCGAAAAGGCAAGCACAAAATGCTTCGGTCGCCCTCGGCGCAAGACTCAGCGCGGCGACAATTTCTACAGGCCACCCGATGGCAGGCGCTTGCCTCTCATTTTGGCCGGTCATAGCCGTCAGGCGATGAGATGAAAGTCAGATGGCGCAAGCGCTTCCCCAGGTGCCACCTGGGCGAACGGCGCCATGTGCTGAGGGCCGTTGCCATCGGCGTCGTAATACAGCATCCCCGTACTCGTGTCGTGAATGATGTGCTCGGTTGCATCGCGCGCTACCGCTCCGGGGCCGCTTGCGAACGCCGCAGCGATCAACGTAGTGGGATCGGCTGCTCCCCCAGGTGTGGCGATCCTGGTCGATAGCGCAACCGCATCCGGTCCCTTCACGAAGCCGCCGATCTGCGTCGTGTCGGCTGCCGCAGCCGCGGTGTCGGCTACTCCCAAAGCAGCGAAGATCGCCACCGACAGATCGATCGAATCGTGCTGCGCCTCTACGAAGTCCACGATCTGATCCACGTTCGTGCCGGCGGTAATCGAAGAGTCGAACACGAAGTGATCCGCGCCGGTACCGCCAACGAGGACATCGCGCCCTAACCCGCCAATGAGGATGTCGTTGCCGTCTCCGCCCAGCAGCGTGTCGTCGCCCCCCTGACCTTTTAGCGTGTCATTGCCCGCCGCTCCGTCGAGCAGGTTGGCGGAGTTGTTGCCGATGATTGTGTTGGCACCAACGTTGCCGATGCCTTCGATGTTGCCCGCGGATTCGCCCATGGTGAGATTCTCGACACTGAGCGTCAGCACCTGCGGCACTTGGGAGATGATGGTGTCGGTTCCCTGGCTTGGAGCCTCGCTCACCTGGTCGAGTGCAAAGTCGATCTGGTAGGTGTCATCGCCTTTTCCACCCGCCATGCTGTCCCCGCCACGGCCGCCGTCCAGCGCATTGTTCCCGTCGTTACCGGTTAGAGCGTTGGCTAGATCGTTGCCGGTACCATTGACATCCGCCGTGCCTGTCAGCTGCTGCTTCTCGACATTGTCCGGGAGCGTGTAGGAAAAGGGAACATGCACGAGATCGGTGCCTTGCGCGGCCAACTCGGTCACCACGTCGCCCGGGTTGTCCAGGAAATAGCTGTCGTTGCCCATGCCGCCCAACATGTGATCGGCACCGGCTCGTCCGTCCAGTGTGTCATCCCCGTCGCCGCCGCGCAGGATATTGTTTGCGTCGTTGCCGCTCAGATGATCGCTATAGGGCGACCCAATCGCATTCTCGATGGTGACATTGAAGGCGATTGCAGTGTCATTGCCGTGCAGGCCGAACTGCATCAGCGAGCCAGCGTTGAGATCGATGTCGATCGAGCCCGGCAGGTGTGAGGCATCTAGAGTATCGGTCCCTCCGGCGTCCCAGATCGCCTGCTTGACGCCGTTGTCGACCAACACATACGTATCATCGCCGGCGTGGTACGTCATGTTGGCACCGTAGATGTACTGGATCGCCAGGATGTCGAGCGCCATGGGGGTAGCCGCATGGGTCAGGTTGTCGATACCGCCCGCTCCCGGGGTGTAGCTCATCACGGTCCAGTCCTGATTCTCGTACTGAGACAGGCCAAGGTCGGCAAAGGTAGGCCGGCTGCCACCGTCAGGATCGAAGGAATGCTTGAGACCCAGAGCGTGCCCAAGTTCGTGCACCATTACCTCGAAGCCCTGGGAGCCCGGCGCCAGGGAAGAGAATCCGGCCCACGTATGATCGAACCAGATATCGCCTTCGGCCCTCGGGTACACGGGACGATTGATGATCTGATCCACGTATTGGGGACTGGGAGGAAAGCCAAGCCCCGCGGCGTTGAGGAGATCACCGACGTCCGAGCTCAGTCCGAATGCAAGATCGGCAGTGCTGGCATTGATCAGGGTTCCCGACCCCGCCTCGAAAAATTTGAGATCCGCAACGTTGGCCCACGTCTGGAGCGCTCCCTTCATCGCTCCTTGCCACGCAGCAGTCCATGTGCCCCCCGTAGAGTCGGGCCACTGACTGAAGGAATAACTGAGCACATGATCGTTGCTAGGGAACACCCAAGAGGCGCCCCACGTCAGACCGTCGATGAGACCGTTACCGGTCAACGGGACCGTACCGTCCGTGGGGGTAGCCATTGTATTCACCTGTTCGTCTGATACTGCCCAGGCAGCGCGATGTACGCTTTCCTGGATTGAATTTAACGCGTACGCCAGAGACCGTCGTTGACCTGGGTCAAGCAATGGACCGCCTTCCATGCGGCACGTGAAGCACCTGCGTGTTCGGGGAATGAGGCGAGCTTGAGGAGAGGCCCGGGCAGGAGCACTCGGTAGGCAGACGCAGCGGGTCAGGCTATGAGATGAAAGTCCGAGGCAGCAAGCGGCTGCCCGGGTGTGAGGTGGGCGAACGGCGCCATGTGCTGAATGCCGTTGCCATCGGCGTCGTAATACAACATCCCGGTCAACGTATCATGAATGATGTGCTGGTCGGCGTTGTGGGCCACCGCGCCACCTTCACTCACCAACGTCGACGCGGCCAACGTGCTTCCGGACGCACCCGCAAGCGTGAAGATGGCGACCGACAGATCGATCGAATCGTGCTGTGCTTGTGCGAAGTCGACGATTTGATCCACGTTCGTGCCGCTGGCGATCGAAGAGTCGAACACAAAGTGATCTGTACCCGCTCCTCCGATCAGCAAGTCGCGCCCCAGTCCGCCGCTGAGGGTGTCGTTGCCATCTCCGCCCAGCAGCGTGTCATCGCCACCCCGACCCTTGAGCGTGTCATCGCCCGCGGCTCCATCGAGCAGGTTCGCAGAGCCGTTGCCGATGATCGTGTTGGCCCCCGCGTTGCCGATACCTTCGATGTTGCCCGCTGATTCGCCCAGCGTGAGGTTTTCTACGTTGGGCGTCAGCAGCTGCGGCACTTGGGAGATGATCGTGTCGCTCCCCTGGTTCGCAGCCTCGCTTACCCAGTCGAGTCCGAAGTCGACCTGGTAGGTGTCGTCGCCCTTCTCGCCGGCCATTCTGTCCCCGCCGCGGCCGCCGTCGAGCACATTTTCGCCATCGTTGCCGGTGAGAATGTTGTCGCCAGCATTGCCGGTGCCGTCGAGATTGGCGCTGCCGGTCAGCGTGAGGTTCTCGAAATTAGGCGCCAGCACATAGGTGACAGGCGCGTAGACGGTATCGATTCCCTGATCCGGCAGTTCCGCGATCGGCTCCACGGTACCGCCGGGCGCGCCGTAATGAATCTCCCCGGTCAGGGCCGGCGCGGTGGGGCTGTCGGAGTGCTGCTCGAACGTGGCCGAGAACTGCACCAGCACGGGAGCCGGGCCGTTGTAATCGATCTGCAGAGCTTGGATTGCAAAGCTGCCGGATAACGTGTTTGACCCGATGCCGTCGCCGAAAACATCGAGACCCGGATGGCCCGGTGCGGCAAAAGCTGCGCGCTCGGCATCCGCATAAGTCCCGACGGCGAGATTGCGCCCCAGATGGTTCGCGGCAAAACTCAGACTGAAGGTGTGCGCAAAGCCCGGCTCTTGATAGTTGATCGTCAGGTAGTCCACCAGGCCATCGCCGGTTAGATCGAAGAGTGTTGAAGCGGAGAAGGTCCCCGTCGCGTCGGTGAAGTAGAGCACCCGCCCGCCCGAAATGACTTCACCGGGATCTCCGCTGAGACGCAGCGAGTAAGGCGCCAGCAGCAAGGGCGCATCCGACGCATCGGCAACGTAGCTATCATTGCCGATGCCCCCGCGCATGGAGTCGCTGCCAGCACCACCGTCAAGCCAGTCGTCACCGGACCCGCCATCCAATATGTCGTTGCCATCGCCGCCCAGCAATCGATCGTTCCCGTCGACACCAGCCAGATGGTTGTTCCCGGAATTGCCGGTGATCTGGTTGTCTTGAGCGTTGCCGACGCCGTCGATGTCATTGTGGCCTGTGAGCACGAGCTGCTCGACGCTTTGCGGCAGCGTATAGCTCAGCCCGGCCAATACGCTGTCGGTACCCTCGTTCAGCAGCTCCGTCACGACGTCACCGACGTTGTCGACGACGTACGTATCGTTACCCGGTCCCCCGCTCATCAGGTCGGCGCCGCCACGCCCGTCGATGAAGTTCGCCACATCGTTGCCGTAGATCACATCATCGGAGTTGGTGCCGATAGCGCGCTCGATCGTCATGTTGTACGCCACGGCGAGCACGCTAGCGCCGGGGAAGGTGCTCATACCGGGGTAGGACAGATGGCCCGGGCGCAGGTCGATGGTGGCGGTAGTCAACGATGAGGCGTCGAGCGTGTCGTCGCCGCTGGCATCCCAGATCGTCCTCATCACGCCGTCGTCATGCAGCTCGTATACGTCGTCACCGGTGTGGTAGGACATGTTCGCGCCGTAGATCCGCTGGATCGCGAGGATGTCCAGCGGCATTGGCGTGGCGGCATAGCCAGTCGAGTCCAGCGACGGCGGGCCGTTGTAGCTCATCACGGTATACGTGTCGCTGTCGAGCTGAGCAATGCCGAGACTCGCAAAGGTCGGCCGGCCGTTGATTCCATCGTCAAACGGATGCTTCAGGCCCAGCGCGTGCCCGATCTCGTGCAGGATAGTCTCGAAGCCAACCTGGCCCGGCTCCAGAGAGTCGAACAGCCCAGACGTGGAGACGTAAAAGATGTCGCCTTCCGGCCGGGGGTAGCTGAAGCCGTCGGACTGCGAAGTCAACAGATTCGCGAGGTGCGGACTTGGGAAGATCCCCAGTCCGGCAAAATCCAACTCGAGATCGTCGCTGGTGAGCGTGACCGCGATGTCGGCGGTACTGACGTTGAAGTTACTGCCGGATCCAGCTTCGGTGAACGACAGGTTAGCTACGTTGGACCACTCTGTGAGCGCCGCGGTAAATGCGCTCTTCCACGCGGCCGTCCACTGGACACGCGTGGTGGGCTCATTATCCAGGCTGAACGAGTACGTGAGTACGTGAGCACCGGAGAAGGTCCAGGCGCTTCCCTGTGTCAAGCCGTCGATCAGCGGGTTGCTGGTCAGCGCGACGCGGTTGTCGGCAGGTTTTGCCATAGCTATGGAATGCGCGATGCACCCGCCGAAATCAGCTGATCAGATGGAGATCCGCGGCCGCGAGCGCCTGTCCTGGATTGATTTGCGCAAACGCGACCATGGGCTGCGCCCGGCTGCCGTCGGCGTCGTAATACAGCGTACCCGTGTTCGTGTCGTGGACGATATGCTGGTTCGCGTCGTGTGCCACCGCCCCAGGCTCACTCACGAACGCCGATGCGGCTAAGTTGCCCGGCGCCCCCACAGCCGCGAAGATCGCCGCCGACAGGTCGATGACGTCCTGCCCCTGCACGAAGTCCACGATCTGGTCGACGTTGGTGCCGCCGGCGATCGCGGAGTCGAACACGAAATGATCCGCTCCTGCACCCCCGGCGAGCACATCGCGGCCCAGTCCGCCACTGAGATTATCGTTGCCGTCTGCGCCCAGCAGCGTGTCGTCGCCGCCCTGGCCTTTGAGCGTGTCATTGCCCGCCGCTCCATCGAGCAGGTTCGCGGAGTTGTTGCCGATGATCACGTTGTTGGCCGCGTTGCCGATGCCTTCGATATTGCCTGCCGAGTCCCCCAGCGCGAGGTTCTCGACGTTCGCAGCCAGGACCTGCGGCACCTGGGAGATGACCGAGTCATTACCCTGCCCGTTGAGCTCAGTCACTTGATCGAGCCCGAAGTCGATCTCGTAAGTGTCGTCACCAGGCCCGCCGGCCATGCTATCCGCACCGCGGCCGCCGTCCAATACGTTGTTGCCAGCACCCGCGGAGATCGAGTTCGGCCCGGCGTTTCCCGTGATCGAGTTCACCGCGTCGTTCCCCGTCGCGTTGCCTCCGGTCGATCCGCTCAGGTCAAGGTCTTCGACACTCGCCGGCAGCACGTAGGTTTGGCCAGCCGACAGATAGGCAACTTCCACGATGTCTCGGCCTTCGCCTGCATTCTCGATCACCGAATCGCCGGCGCTGTCGAGTATGTATCTGTCATCGCCAGGGCCTCCCTGCATCCTGTCGCTGCCGGGTCCGCCATCGAGGAAGTCATTGCCGGACCCACCGTTAAGCACGTCGTTGCCGGCCTCCCCCTGGAGGATGTCGGCGCCAGCACCGCCGGACAGGACGTTGTCACCGGCGTTGCCGACGAGCAGGTTGTCCCCATCGTTACCGGTTCCGTCGATGTTTCCCTGCCCCTGTAGCGTCAGTTGCTCGATGCCGGGGCTCAGCGTCCAGCTCACCGAAGAATTGACGGTGTCGAGGCCGCCGCTGGGTGCCAGAAGCGGGTTGGAGCGAGCGAATACGTCGGTCATCCCGTTCGAATCGTCTGGCACCAGCCCAGAGGTCGGGGTGTCGAATGCAACCACGTGGCCATTCGCAGAGATAGCGGGGCGTTCGGTACCGGAAGATTCGCCATCCGCGAGGTCGCCAAGTCGAGCGATGGCGCCCGTTACCATGTCTCGGACAAATCCCCCCTCGCCTGCAACCCCGGGGACTAGATTCGTGGCGCCGCTGTCGAACGTGATGAAGCGGCCGTCCTCGCTGATCCCCGTGGGTGTGCTGCCAACCCCGTTGGCTTGACTTCCATCGTAGGCAAGACTGGCGAGTACCGTGGTGCCTTCCTGCGTGTCCCGTACGAAGACGTCAATCCGCGAGTTGGTGTCGCCCGGGACGATGTTAGGAGAGCCGCTGGCGAAGGCCACGTACCTGCCATCGGCCGAGATCACGGGAGTGAAGCCGCCGGCTTGCGCACCGCTCATCGTCACGCTGACGCTCGAAAGCGTTCCGGTTTGCAGGTCCCGCACGAATACGTCGTTCGCAAAGTCGGTCTCACCCGCCACGAGATTCGCTGTGCTCTCGAATGCGACGAATCTTCCGTCGGCGGAGATCACCGGGTGGTCGCTCAGCCCGATCGGCTCCCCGCCGCCGTTGGGTGTGCTGACGCGCGTCACCGTCCCGCTCAGCATGTCCTTCACGAAGACGTCCATGGTGCCGTTATGATCGTCCGGCACCAAGTTGGATGCGACGCTGCTGAAGGCCACGTAACGCCCGTCGAGCGATACGCTGCCTGCAAAGCTCGCGCCGGCCGCGAGGTCACCCTGCGCATTCTCGCTTACACGGACGAGAGTTCCGGTCTGCAAATCCTTCAGGAATACGTCCAGCGCGCCATTGAAGTCGCCCGGGACCAGATTGGTTGCGAGGCTGTCGAAGACGACGAAGCGTCCGTCGGGCGAAATGGCATAGTCGAAGCTGTCCCCGTTGGCCTGAGTCCCGTCCGTAGCCGTACTGACACGGACGATGGAGTTGGTGCTCAAGTCTCGAACGAAGATGTCCTTCGCGTCATTCGAGTCGCCCGACACTAAGTTGGTGGCGTTGCTGCCGAAGGCGATGTAACGTCCATCCGCGGAAATGGCGGCTTGGAAGCTGCCGAAGTCTCCCTGCGTGCCGTCGGTGGCGATGCTGACACGCGCCAAAGGAAAGTCCGAGATGCCGGTTTCGTCGACGACATCATTGACACTGTCCACGAAATAGGTGTCGTCACCCACGCCTCCGATCATCGTGTCGTCGCCGGACCCGCCATCGAGGAGGTCGTTGCCCTGCAATCCAACCAGCATATTTGCCGCGCTGTTCCCGGTCAGATGATTGTCGAGCGCATTGCCGGTTCCTGAGATCGGACCACTGCCCGTAAGCACCAGGTCTTCCACGCCCGCAGGCAACGTAAAACTGACACTCGACTCGACGCGATCGCTGCCGCCCGCTTGCAGGTTCAGCGGATGAGCGAGCAAAAACACATCCCTCCACCCGTTGTCATCATCCGCGACGAGGTTCGTCGCCTGGCTGGACAGAGCGAGATAGGCTCCATCGGGGGAAATGGCGATATGGTCAGTCGCCCCGTTCGGCTGGCTTCCGCCCGCAGACACGGCAAGACGTGTGATCCCTCCCGATTGCAGATCCCGGAGGAAGACATCCGTTACACCGTTGGTATCGCCGGGGACGAGATTGGCTGCATCGCTCAGGAAGAAGACATGCCCGCCGTCGTCGGTGACGTAGGGCGAGTAGCTGCCACCTGTGCCGGGTTGACTGATAATCTGTGTCGTCCCCGCCTGCAAATCACGCACGAAGACATCGCTGGCGCCATTCGCGTCGCCCGGCGCCAGATTCTCGGCGGTACTCGCGAACGCCACGTAGCGTCCATCCGCCGATACGGAACCACCACTGCTCACACCGTCGGCCTGAGAGCCGTCCGATGCGACGCTGACGCGCGTGGTCACACCCGACTGCAGATCTCGCAGAAATACATCCTGTTTGCCGTTGGTGTCGTCCGCAACCAGGTTGTCCGCTTCGCTCTCGAAGACGACGAAGTGGCCGCTGCTGGCTATGACAGGAGCGTAGCTGTAACCGCCGTCGGTGAGCGCGACGATAGTGCCCGTCTGCATGTCCTTGACGAAGATGTTCTGGCCACCCGTGATCCCCGGCGTGAGATCGGTCGCATCGCTCGCAAACGCAACGTATCTGCCATCGGCAGACAGCGAGGGACTGAAGCTTGCCAAATTCCCCTGCGACCCATCGACCGCGGTGCTCACGCGCAGGGTTGTCCCGGCCTGAAGATCGCGCAGGAAGACATCCGAGACGCCGTTGGTGTCTCCGGTAACCAGGTTGCTCGCTTCGCTCCAGAAGGCGACATAACGCCCGCCGGACGCGATCACGGGTTCATAGCTGGACGCATTACCCGGCGTGCCGTCCAGGGCCGCGCTGACGAGGCTGGTGGTACCCGCCGCGACGTTCCGTGCGAAGACATCGGACTGACCATTGCCATCCCCGCCGATCAGATCGGTCGCGACGCTCCAGAAGACCACCAGACTCCCGTCCCCGGACACTGAGGGTCCAAGGCTGGTCCAATTCGCCACATGCCCTGAAACCGCTGCGCTGACCAGGTTCACGGAGAGCTGGCTCGGCGGCACTTCGGTGACCACGTCACCGGGATCATCGACGACATAGACATCATCGCCCGCGCCTCCATTCAGCAGATCCGCTCCGGATCCCCCATCGAGCCGATCGTTACCGGCCGCGCCCAGCAGGCTGTCATGCCCGGGTCCACCGAGAAGCGTGTCGTTGCCCGTGCCCGCAAACAGCGTGTCGTCGCCGGCATTACCCTGAATCGTGTCATCGAACGCCGTGCCTGTGATCGAGTTGTTGCCGGCGTTGCCCGCCAGCGAGAGTCCGCTCGAAAACGCCGAAGCATCGATGCCTTCGGCGGTGCTCCCGCTGCTGTTTGGCGCGGAACCGGTGCCGGTACCGATCGTCACCGATTCGATGCTGGCGATGTTGTTGCCCAGCGTGAGCAACTGGCCAGCGGTGCCGGCATAGCGAAGTTCGTCGTTTCCGCCTGCCCCATCGATACTGCCGATCAGTGCGGCAGCAGGATCGACGACGACAATGACGTCGTCCCCAGCGGTGCCGATGATCGAATTGCCGGAAGTCTTGGTGAAGAGGGCCATGCTCTCAGTCTCGATCGGCCGGCGCGGTTACAGCTTGCAGCGGGGTGATCATTGGGGCGTTTACGCCACGACATGAAAATCCGCAGCGGCGAGGATTTGGCCGGGAGTCACCTGCGCAAACGCGACCATATGCTGCGCGCCACTGCCGTCGGCGTCGTAATACAGCGTTCCCGTGTTGGTGTCGTGAATGATGTGCTGGTCTGCAGTGTGCGCCAGCGCCCCGGGCTCACTCACCAACGTTGCCCCGGCGAAGTTGCCAGGCGCCCCTGCCCCCGCAAAGATCGCCGCGGACAGATCGATGACATCCTGCCCGTGCACGAAGTCCACGATTTGATCCACGTTGGTGCCGGCAGCGATCGCCGAGTCGAACACGAAATGATCCGCACCCGCACCTCCAACCAGCACGTCGCGGCCCAATCCGCCACTGAGATTATCGACGCCGTCTCCGCCCAGCAGCGTGTCGTCGCCGCCTTGTCCTTTGAGCGTGTCATTGCCGGCTCCTCCGTCGAGCAGATTGGCGGAGTTGTTGCCGATGATCGTGTTGGCAGCCGCGTTGCCGATGCCTGCGATATTGCCTGCCGAGGCACCGAGCGTGAGGCTCTCCACATTGGCAGCGAGGACCTGCGGCACCTCGGAAAGGACAGTATCGCTGCCCTGGCCTGCAGCCTCGCTCACTTGATCGAGCCCGAAGTCGACCTGGTAGATGTCGTCGCCTGCCCCACCGGCCATGCTGTCCGCTCCGCGGCCGCCGTCAAGCACGTTGTTGCCGCCATTGCCGGTCAACGCGTTGGGCCGATCGTCGCCCGTGGCATTGTTGGCCCCGCCGATCAGCACCAGCTGCTCCACATTGGCGTCTATCGTCCGGTCGATAGAGCTTTGCTCGGTGTCGAATCCGCCCGACGCCTCCTCCACCACCACGTCGCCTGTGTTATCCACGAAATAAGTATCGTTGCCCGTACCGCCGACCATATGATCGGCGCCGGCACCTCCATCCAGGATGTCGTTGCCGCCGTTACCCTGGATGGTGTCGTCACCGCCTCCGGCGTGGGCGATCTCGTTCGAGTCATCACCCACGAGGATATCGGGGAAACCTTGCGTGAACACCTCGTTGACCTGATCGAACAGCAGATCCGCGACTTGGGAAAAGCTCAAGTTGACGATGCTGCCTACCGTGACCCCGCTAAGCCCCGTAATGCTGAGCACGAAGGCGTCGCCCGGGGGGTTGTATACATCAGTACCGGTGATTGCGCTATTGAGTCCCTGCGTGAAATTCCCGTGGATTACAACCTTCGCTCCTGAAGGGAAGAATTCCGTAACCTCGGTCGGCGTCACCGAGATACCCGGGTCCTGATCGAAGTTGCTGCCGAAAATAAGATCCAGGAAGTTATCGTTGGTCATATCGACCTGGAAATTGCCAAAATGTGCGACCGCCATGATTTCCTCCTCCCTCGCTCGGTCAGTCCGTCGACTCGAATTCGAGCCGCTGTCGACTGACACTCGCTATTTCATCGAAATGCAAATGTTCTCAAGCTCACGCACACGCACGTGACCAAGTACCTAAGCCCAATGCGAACTCACGGCAGGACATGGAAATCCGATGCCGCGAGCGCGTGCCCTGGATCGATCTGCGCAAACGCAACCATGTGCTGCGCCCCGCTGCCGTCGGCGTCGTAATACAGCGTTCCGGTGTTGGTGTCGTGAATGATGTGCTGCCCTCCATTGTCCGCCACCGCGCCGGGCTTACTCACCAACGCTGTCCCGTCGAAGCGGTCAGGCGTCCCCACACCCGCGAAGATCGCAGCCGACAGATCGATGACGTCCTGCCCCTTCACGAAGTCCATGATCTGGTCCACGTTCGTGCCGCTCGCGATCGCGGAGTCGAATACGAAATGATCGGAGCCTGCACCGCCAACCAGCGCATCGCGGCCCAGTCCGCCATTGAGACTGTCGTTGCCGTCTCCGCCCAGGAGCGTGTCGTCGCCGCCCTGGCCTTTGAGCGCGTCATTGCCTCCCGCGCCGCTGAGCAGGTTGGCGAAGTTGTTCCCGATGATCGTGTTGGCAGCCGCGTTGCCGATGCCTTCGATATTGCCTGCCGAGGCATCAAGGGTGAGGTTTTCCACGTTGGCGGCCAGGACCTGCGGCACCTGGGAAAGGATGGTATCGGCGCCCTGGCCTGCACCCTCGTTCACTTGATCGAGCCCGAAGTCGACCTGGTAGGTGTCGTCGCCTGCCCCACCGGCCATGGTGTCCCCTCCGCGGCCGCCAGCGAGCAGGTTGTTGCCGCCATTGCCGGTCAACGCGTCGGGCCGGTCATCGCCCGTTGCATTGCTGGCCCCGCCGGTCAACACCAACTGCTCCACGTTGGCATCGATGGTCCGGTCGACGGAGCTTTGCTCGGTGTCAAATCCGCCCGACGCTTCCTCCACCACCACGTCGCCTGTGTTGTCCACGAAATAAGTATCGTTGCCCGTGCCGCCGACCATATGATCGGCGCCGGTCCCTCCATCCAGGATGTCGTTGCCGCCGTAACCTTGAATGGTGTCGTCGCCGGCTCCGGCGTGCGCGATTTCGTTCGCGTCAGTACCCACGATGATGTCGTTGAAACCTTGCGTGTACACCTCGCTAATCTGGCCGAGCAGCAGATCATCGAGTTGAGAGTCGCTCAAGTTGTCAAGGCCACCTACAGTGAGACCGCTTAACCCCGTAACGCTGATCACGAGGGCGTCGCCAGGGAGGCTCCCTGGGGGGTTGTACATATCAATACCGGTGATCGTACTATTGAGCCCCAGCGTGAAATTCCCGTGGATTACAGCCCTCGCCCCTGAGGGGAAGAATTCCGTAACCTCAGTGGGCCCCAGCGAGACGCCCGGGTCCTGATCGAAGTTGCTGCCGACAATGGGATCCAGGAAGTTATCGTTGGTCATATCGACCTGGAAATTGCCAAAATGTGCGACCGCCATGATTTCCTCCTTATCTTGAGCCCAGGGCCATGATTCGAAATCGAGTCTCTGTCACCCTTGGCCGTTATTCGCTATTGCACGAGCCGCCCACGAACGCCGACGCAGTCTATGAGTGCCCGGCTGCTCCAGATACTTCACCGCGAAATTGCCGAAGGTCAGAAGCGACATTGCCAAGATTCCAGGTCAGCTCTCGCGCGCCGCCCGCCGCAACGTGTTGGTGATCGGCTCCAGCAGATATTGCAGTGCTGTGCGATCGTGCGTGCGGATGAACACTTCCGCGGGCATACCGGGATAGAGCTGCACCTCGGGGGCCGATTTCAGCGACGCCGGGTCCACGGCAACATGCGCCTCGTAGTAGGGGGCGTGTGAGGTCTCGTCGACCAGTCGGTCGGCGGAAATATACGTGACGGTGCCGCGGAACAGCGGCGTGGTGCGCTGTTTATAGGGCGTGAGCCGGATATCGGCGGTCATCCCGGTGCGCACCTCGTCGATGTCGTCCAGGCCGATGTGCGCTTCGATGATCAACAGCTTGTCCGAGGGCACGATGTCCAGCAAAGGCTCGCGCGGGCCCACTACCCCGCCGGCGGTATGCACGCGCAGGTTCACCACTTCGCCAGCGACGGGCGCCACGACGCTCTGCCGCTGCATCGCATCCTGCGAGGGTTTGATGCGGTCCTGCAGATCGAGCATCTTGCGGGTTGTGGCTTCGAGGTCGTCGGCCGCGGTCTGAACGCGACTGGCGCGCAAATTGAGGATGCGCAGCTCCAGTTCACTTACCTTCTGCTTGGCCTTCGCGATGTCGGCGACATGCTCGGAGCGCAGCGCTTCGGTCTGCGCGTACTCGCGCTTCAGTGTGAGTATTCTCGCCTTGCTGATGAACTTGTCGTTGTACAAGCCCTCGTTTGCGGCCAGCTCCTCGCGCAGGAATTCGAGCGCATGCGCCTCCGATTCGATCTGATCGGTAACGCCCGCTACTTCTCTGCGCGCCTCGTCGATCTGCTCGCGAAGGGAGCGCACCTGATCGTTCAGCGCCTTGCGCCTGACCTCGAACAGATGGCGCTCGCTATGCAGGATCTCTGCGATCTTCGGATTGGCGCCGCGTGCGGTGAGCTCGTGTGGAAAATCGATCATATCGCGATCGTCCCGCTCGGCCCTCACCCGCGCCGCCTTGGCGATTTCCGCGTACAGCTGCATGCCCAGGATACCGAGCGAAGCGTTGACCGTCGCGTCCTGCAGCAGAATCAGCGTCTGCCCCTGCGTGACACGATCGCCATCTTTGACACGAATCTCTTTGACGATGCCGCCTTCCAGGTGCTGAATAGTTTTGCGGTTGCTGTCTACCTTGACCATGCCGCTGCCGATGACAGCGCCGCTGAGCGGAGCGAGCGCCCCCCAGGCCACGAAGCCGCAAAAGGTCAGCGCGATCACTGCGGCACCCACGGCTGCGAGCTTGCGCGCGTCCGGGATTGCAGGCCCCGGCGCTGATTCAGCCTTGGCGGGAGGCAGTTCCATCCGCTCCTCCGACGACCACGTGCGGGGTCCTGGCGAGCCCCGCTGGCCCAGTGCCCGCGCGAGTGACTCGGCCCATCACTTCGGCTCTCGGTCCGAACATCTCCACCCGCCCTGCATTGAGAACCAGCAACTTGTCCACGTTCGCGAGCAGGCTCGGTTTGTGGCTGATGATGACCACGGTCACACCCGCTTCCTTCAAGCCGGCCAGTGCCTTGAGCAGCGCTTCCTCGCCTTCTCCATCCAGGTTTGAATTGGGTTCGTCCAAAACCACCAGGCGCGGCTCGCCATACAGCGCACGTGCCAGGGCAACGCGCTGGCGTTGTCCGGCAGACAAGAGCACTCCGCCTTCGCCCACCTCGGTGTCATAGCCCTGCGGCAGGCGCAAAATCATGTCGTGGGCAAAGGCCCGCTCCGCCGCTCGCACGATGTCCCCGGACTCAGCCGACGCCAGGCGCCCGATGTTTTCGCCGACGGTGCCGGGAAACAGCTCCACATCCTGCGGCAGGTACCCCAAATAGGCGCTCAGGTTGCTCCGGTCCCACGTCGACAGATCGGCACCGTCCAGGCGTGCCGCGCCGGACGTCGGCTTCCAGATGCCGGTCAACACCCGCGCGAGCGTGGACTTGCCCGCTGCGCTGGGCCCGATGACACCCAGGGACTCCGAGGCTGGGAGGTCGAACGAAACGCCTTTCAGAATCGGTTGACTGGAGCGATTGAGCGAGAACACGACGCCTTCCACCCTGAGCTGTCCTTCGGGCGCGGGCAGGGTCATCGCGGTCGTCTCTGTCGCCCTGCGCGCGATGAGCTGTTCGAGGCGACCATAGGCGCCGCGCGCGTCGATCAGCGTTCGCCACGTGCCGATGGCGGCCTCCACCGGTCCAAGGGCACGCGCGAGCACGAGCGTGGTTGCCACCATGGCGCCGGAAGTAACCTCCTGCTTGATCACGAGGTAGGCGCCGGCCCCCATCATCCCCACCTGGATCATGAGGCGGGTGAACTTCGTGAGGCTCATCACCACTGTGCCGCGTCTGCCACCTTCGAGTTGCGCATCGATAACCCTGTCATTGAGGGCGCGCCAGCGGCTGGTCACCGCCTCTTGCATCCCCAAGGCACGCACGCCCTCGGCGTTGCGGATGGAAGCATTTATGAAGCGGGATGCCACACGCGCGCGATTTCCCATCTCCTCGGTCGACGGGCGGGTGGCCTTCTCGTTGATCCAGGCCAGCAGAAACAGCACGGCAGCCCCGAGTGTCGCGAGCAGGCCGAGCAATGGGTGGAACAAGAACACGATCAGCGTGAACAAGGGGGCCCAGGGCGCATCGAACAGCGCGATGATCCCCGGACCGGTCAGGTAGGCGCGCAGCACGGCAACATCTCTCAACCCCGTGTCGTTGCCTTTCGCCCCGCCGGTGCGCACGACATCGTCGAGCAGTCCGGAGATCACGATGGGACCCAGCGCGCGATCCAGGGTGGCGCCTGCCGCGAGCAGCAGGCGTGCGCGCAGCAGATCCAGCGCCGCCATCGCAAGCAGGGCAAACGCTGCGATCAGCGTCATCAGCAGCAGTGTCTCGTGGCTTCGACTGGTGAACACGCGGTCGAACACCTGCAGGGTGTAGAGCGGCACCGCGAGCAGGAAGACGTTCACGAAGAAGCTGAATGTCCCCGCGTAGAGGAAGTGCAGGCGGCACTGGGTGAGGAACTCGCGCATGGTGCGTTATCGACAGATTGCGACGGCTATTGATAGCCGGGCTAGCCGATATCTCCGCCCTGCCGCGTGCGGCGACCGTCTCGGGTCAGCGATAGGCTCTCCGCCGTATTCAGCTCGCGAGCACCTGTGCGCGCCGGAGAGGTGAGAGCGGGGTGACAGCGCCGCCCTTCGCGATGCATGCCAGCCATTTCCGGTCACACTACGTGGATGTCGGTGTGCTCCACGTTGTTGTTGTACCAGACGTTGGCAATCAATTGCTCGTCACCCGCGGTAGTGCTGGTGGGGTCGTAGTAGAGGTTGCCGGAGTTCTGTTCGAACACAACGTGCGGCCCTGATGCCCCAGCCATTGCCACCGGATCGGCAGGATCGCCCTTGAAGAACTGGTTGGCCTGCAACGTGCCAAGGGTCAGCCCGGCGAAGTTGTTGTGGTTGAGCTCGATCTGGTCCGTCCCGCTCGTGAAGTCGGTCAGGTACTTCGGAGCAGCGGTCGGCGCGTGATCGAATACGAAGGTATCTGCACCACCTGCCCCGTAGAGCAGATCCACCCCGTCGCTGCCGCCATCGATCCGGTCATTGCCGGCACCGCCGTTGAGCTTGTCATTGCCGGCACCGCCGATGAGCGTGACGGCGCTGGAGCTGTCCCCCCCACTCAGGAACAGATCTCCGGTCATGTCGTGCGCGTCTACGTTCTGGTTGATCGCGTACATCTCGAGTGACTGATCGCCGGTCACGTTGATGGTGGGCGCACCGGACGGAGTGATATCCACGAACGACGGGCCGCCGGTCCCGGTGGTATCCAGGTTGACTGAGCTCAAGGCCGAATCGGTGCGCAGCGTCATCCCCGAGTTGTCCAGATTGACA
>Ga0335082_10000948_pt1 | contig 30512 bp, 30 predicted proteins | sample Lox_Sample_41_FD_206718 | JGI IMG/M metagenome (GOLD analysis project Ga0335082, IMG submission 206718) | Soil microbial communities from Loxahatchee National Wildlife Refuge, Florida, United States - Lox_Sample_4.1 | ecosystem: Environmental > Terrestrial > Soil > Wetlands | place: USA... | reverse complement strand
GCCAGGGGAATGAGCGCACTGACACCGGTAATGAACGATCCAGCCACCAGCCGCGGTCCATTTCGCGCGCCGCGTGGGTTGCAGATTTCCTGCAAGGGCTGGCAGCAGGAAGCGGCTCTGCGCATGCTTCTGAACAATCTCGATCCCGAGGTGGCGGAGAAGCCGGAAGACCTCGTTGTTTACGGCGGAACGGGCAAAGCAGCAAGAAATTGGGACTGCTTCCACGCGATCGTAAAGTCGCTACGGGCCTTGGAAGCAGATGAAACGTTGCTGGTGCAATCCGGCAAGCCTGTCGCGGTATTTCGCACCCACGAGTATGCGCCCCGAGTTCTCCTCTGCAATTCCAACCTCGTCGGCCACTGGAGCAATTGGGAGAAATTCCACGAATTGGATCGCGCGGGCCTCATGATGTACGGCCAGATGACCGCGGGAAGCTGGATCTACATCGGCACGCAGGGCATTTTACAGGGAACTTATGAGACATTTGCAGCGGCCGCGCAGCAGCATTTTGGCGGCAGTCTGAGTGGAAAGCTCGTGGTAACTGGCGGCATGGGTGGCATGGGTGGAGCGCAACCGCTGGCGGCCACCATGAACGGCGCGGCGTTTCTGGGAATCGATGTCGATCCGGAGCGTATCAAGAAGCGCCTGAAGACCGGCTATTGCGACGTCATGGTCACGTCGCTGGACGAAGCCCTACGCATCCTGAAAAACGCCGTTCGCAAGGGCGAGGCTACTTCGGTCGGCCTGGTGGGAAATTGCGCCGACCTGATTCCGGAGATGGCCAAGCGCGGCGTTGTGCCGGACGTGTTGACCGACCAAACCAGCGCGCACGATCCGATCGGCGGTTATGTGCCGAACAAGATGACGCTCGAGCAAGCGATTGAGCTTCGCCAGAAGGATCCGCAGGAGTACCGCAAACGTGCTATTGCCGCCATCGGCGAACATGTGCAGGGCATGTTGGACCTGCAAAAGCTCGGCTCGGTCACGTTCGACTACGGCAATAACATCCGCACGTTTGCATTCGAGGCCGGGGTGAAGAATGCCTACAACTTTCCCGGCTTCGTGCCCGCCTACATCCGGCCACTGTTCTGCGAAGGAAAAGGACCGTTCCGTTGGGCCGCGCTTTCCGGCGAAGCTTCCGACATCGCGCGCACGGATCGACTCGTGCTCGAAATGTTCCCGCAGAACGAGCACTTGAAGCGCTGGATCACCATGGCACAGAAAAAGGTGAAGTTTCAGGGATTGCCGTCGCGCATCTGCTGGTTGGGCTATGGCGAGCGCGACAAATTCGGTTTGGCGTTGAACGAACTGGTGGCCAAGGGCGAACTAAAGGCGCCGGTGGTGATGGGACGCGATCATCTCGATTGCGGCTCCGTGGCCTCCCCATATCGCGAAACCGAATCCATGAAAGACGGCTCCGACGCAGTGGCCGATTGGGCGCTGCTCAACGCGCTCATTAACACGGCCAGCGGCGCTTCCTGGGTTTCCATTCACAATGGCGGCGGCGTGGGCATCGGCTACTCGCAGCACGCCGGTCAGGTGACCTGCGCCGACGGTACCCCGGAGATGGCCAGGCGCATCGAAAGGGTGTTGACCAATGATCCGGGGATGGGCGTGGTCCGCCACGTGGATGCGGGCTATCCCGAAGCGATTGCGTTCGCGCAAAAGACTGGCGTTAAAGTGCCAATGTTATAGGATAGCGGCAACGCAGTACCCGGCGTCCCGGTGCAGGGACCATCGGTCGAGGAGCGGCTATCGTGTATACCATTCTGGGTGCCACAGGGCACATCGGTTCGGTCATCACTAAAAAATTACTGGAACAAGGCGAGAAAGTCAGGGTCGTCGGCCGTAACGTCGCCCGACTTCAGCCATTTGTGCAGAAGGGCGCGGAAGCGTTCATCGCCGACGTGAAAGACGTGCCGGCGCTGACCAAGACACTCACTGGCGTGCGCGCCGCGTTTCTCATGGTTCCACCAGGCATTCAATCGGCGGATTACCGCATCGAGCAGGAGGAGGAGACCACCGCGATTTCCGCAGCAGTCAAAAACGCCGGACTTCCCTACGCCGTTAACCTGAGCAGCATCGGCGCGCAGGCGCCTTCCGGGACCGGCCCCATCCAGGGGCTCCATGTTTTCGAGAAAAAATTGAACGCGGTGGAGCGGCTGAACGTGCTTCACCTGCGCCCGGCGTATTTCATGGAAAACCATTTAGCGGCCATCGACATGATCAAGATGATGGGCGTCTACGGCGGCGCGATGAAACCGGACTTGAAGATCCCCATGATTGCCACGCGGGACATCGGCACGTATATCGCAGAACGCCTGCTGAAACTCGATTTCAACGGCAAGCAGACACAGGAACTCCTGGGCGAACGGGACTTGAGCATGAACGAAGCGGTCGGGGCCATCAGCAAGTCGATCGCCAAGCCGGACCTGCGATACGCACAGTTTGCCTATGACCAGGTGGAGCAGGCGTTGATCCAGATGGGCGTTCCCCCAAAGACCGCGGCTTACTTCATCGAGATGATCCAGGGCTTCAACAACGGCATAGTGGTGGGGCTCGAAGCAAGAACTGCCGCGAACACCACCGCTACTTCGGTCGAAACATTCGCCAAAGAAGTGTTTGCGCCCGCGTTTCAGGGAATGGCGGTTGGCGCGTAGGTGCAAAGCTCCGCTCCCTTGGGCATAATGCTTACGCATTGAGCGAAACCCTCCTCATTACAGGTGCGTCCCAGCTTTTGACTCTCCGCGGGCGTAGCCCGCGGCGCGGCGATTCCCTCTCCAAATTAGGGTTGGTTCGGGACGGTGCGGTACTCGCGTGCGACGGAAAGATTCTTGCCGCCGGGCATCGCAAGCAAGTGGAGCGGTTGCCCGCGGCGAAGCGCGCGGAGAAATTTGACGTGGGCGGACGCGTAATTCTGCCGGGTTTTGTCGACTCTCACACGCACTTGATTCATGCGGCGAGCCGCGCGGAGGAGTACGAACTGAAGATTCAGGGGGCAAGCTACGAGGAAATAGCACGCAAAGGCGGCGGCATCCTAAATTCCGTGAAAAAGCTGAGAGCGGCCACGCGCGAAGCCCTGAAGGGGCGGGCGGCGGCGGCCCTCAGCGAATTTGCGGCGCACGGAACGACGACTCTGGAGGCAAAGAGCGGCTACGGCCTGGACGTGGCCAGCGAGTTGAAGATTCTGCGCCTGCACCGCGAACTTAACGAAGAGCAGCCGCTGGAGATCGTTTCCACGTTTCTGGGTGCTCATGTGGTGCCGGCGGAGTTTCGCGGGAAGCCGGACGGTGCGGAACGTTATCTCGCGCTGTTAATCGAAAAATTGCTGCCGGAAATCGTCATCGGCGATCTGGCGGAGTATTGCGACGTCTTTTGCGACCGCGGCGCGTTCACTTTGGCGCAATCCAAGCAACTGCTGACTAAGGCGAAAGAGCACGGCCTGGCGCCGCGGCTGCACGCCGAGCAGTTGTCCCGCACGGGCGCAACGCAGCTTGCCGTGGAACTCGAAGCGGCAAGTTGCGATCACCTCGAACACGTGAACGACGCTGACATTCGAGGGCTGGCAAGATCAGATACGGTGGCAACGCTGCTGCCGGGCTGCGATTTTCATTTGGGCCTGAAAGGCTACGCACCGGCGCGCAAGCTAATCGAAGCTGGCGCGATCGTCGGTCTGGCTACGGACTACAATCCGGGCACGAGCCCTACCATGAGCATGCCCATGGTGCTTTCACTCGCGTGCACGCAATTGCAGCTGACGCCCGCGGAGGCAACTACGGCGGCCACGATCAATGCCGCCTATTCCCTGGGCCGCGACAAAGCCGTCGGTTCGCTCGAACCCGGCAAGCAAGCCGATCTGGCGGTATGGGATGTGGAGGATTACCGTGAAATTCCTTATTATTTTGGAATGAACCTTTGCTGGATGACCATGAAGCGCGGCGAGATTATCTGGATGAAAGACTGAAGGCAGTCGAAAGTTCAAAGTTTAAAGTTCAAAATAACAGCGGAAGAAAGATATACCACAGAGACCGCAGAGAGCCGCAGAGGCCACAGAGATAAAGAACCGGAACGGAGAGCAATGAAGCGACTGATTGAGTGTGTGCCAAATTTTTCGGAAGGGCGCGACCCGGCGAAGGTAGACGCCCTGGTCCAGGTGATGAGCAGCGTGCCGGGTGTTTACGTGCTCGATCGTGAGATGGACGCCGACCACAACCGCTGCGTGATCACGCTGGCCGGCGAACCCGACGCAGTCGGTGAAGCAGCCATCCTCGGCGCAGGCAAAGCCTTGGAGCTGATTGACATGACGGTGCACAAGGGGGCGCACCCGCGCGTAGGCGCAACGGACGTGGTTCCTTTCATTCCCGTTGAGGGCGTGACGCTGGAAGATTGTGTGGCCCTGGCACGGCGCGTGGGCAACGAAATCTGGAAACGCTACCGGATTCCGATTTTCTTTTACGAAGCGGCGGCGACGCGGCCGCAGCGCGTAAACCTGGAAAATGTGCGCAAAGGACAGTTCGAAGGACTGCGCGAAGAACTAAAGAAAAATCACGATCGCCAGCCGGATGTCGGAGAACCGAAACTGCATCCAACAGCGGGTGTCACCGTAGTGGGCGCGCGCAAGTTTCTCATCGCGTACAACGTAAACCTGAACACATCCGACATTGGCGTAGCCAATAAGATCGCCCGGGCCATTCGTTTTTCGAACGGCGGCTTCCGCTACGTGAAATCCATGGGCGTGGAGTTGAAGGCCCGCAGCCTGGCGCAGGTTTCGATCAACCTGACCGACTACGAGCAAACTCCGATGCATCGGGTCTACGCAATGGTGAAACGCGAGGCCGAGCGCTACGGGCTGATGCCGGTGGGCAGTGAAATTGTCGGCCTGGTGCCGAAAAAAGCCATCGAGATGGCCGCGGATTATTTCCTGCAGCTCGAAAACTTCTCGCCTTCGCAGGTGTTTGAAAACAAGCTGGCGGCGGCATTGGGCGGTGCGCCTTTGCAAACGAAAGACGGCAAATTGGCGCATCTCGCCCGCCCTTTTGTGGATGCGGTCGCGGAACCCTCGCCCACGCCCGGCGGCGGGAGCGTGGCTGCCTTTGCGGCGGCGCTGGCGGCGGCGCTGGGGCAGATGGTGGCCGGTCTTTCGCGCAAAAAGAAATCGCAGTTCCTGCACGTGGAGAAACTTTCCGAGCATGTGGAAGTGCTGCGTAAGATTGCAGATGAATTTGCGTCGGCCATTGACCGCGATGCAAGTTCCTACGAGGCCGTAATGGCGACGTTCAGACTGCCGCAGGGAAATCCGGAGGAAATCCGCGCGCGCGAGCAAGCCATCGAAGCTGCGACGAAGGGGGCCTCCGAAGTTCCTATGGAGGTCGCTGGAAAGGCGGCAACCCTCGTCGACCGCCTCGTGCAACTGGAGGGAATCTCTTCCGCATCCATGAAGTCAGACCTGCTGGTGGCGCGTCTAATGGCTGTAGCGGGGGCAAAAGGCGCGCTGGCCAACGTGGAGATCAATCTGGAAGGCCTGAAAGACGCGGCCTATGTGACGCAAATGCGCGGCAAAGTTGACGAACTGCGCAAACGGCTCGGGTGAGAAGGAAATCATCCTGCGAAATAGCGTAAACTGAAAGTTCCACCCCTGGCCCCTTGAAAGGAGCAATGCATGAAGAAGTGCACGGTCTGGACGACGAGATTTGCCGCGGTGTGTGCCCTGCTGGCCCTGGTAGCGGCAACGGCAAAGCCTGCCAAGGCGGGAAGCCTGGGTGCGGATACGATTGGCCTTTTCCCGAAAGAAGTCGGTGAGTTTGCCTACGCCGACCTGAAGAAGGCGCGCACGATGAAGTGGTATCCGGCGCTCGAGCAGCAGATGCTGCCGGAGCGTTTCAAACAGTTTGAAAAGTTTCTGGCCTCGGCGGGAATCGACACGAACTCTCAGGTGGATGAACTAACCTGGGGCCTGATTCCCCAGGCCGCCTTAAGCAAGGACCCGTCCGTGGTCAAGACCGCGGACTCCACCGCTCCATCGAGCGAGGAAATCCTGGGCATCGCGCTGGGGAATTTCAATCCGGATTCCACCGAAGCCTATTTCAAGTCGCAAAAGCTGCCGACGGCGAAATCACACGGTTACACTTTATATGCGTTCGGATCAGGTGTGGGCCCCGACGACCTGTTTTTTTTCTTCGTGGATTCGAACAAGGCGGCATTCGGCCACCGGCAGTTGCTGGAACAGATGATTTCCGTGCGCTACGGCGAGGAAGACAGCCTGTTGCGCAACGACAAGATATTTAACTTGATCAACGAAGCCAACGGTACCGGCGTGGTCTGGGCCGTGCTGGATCAGGGCTACACCAAGCTGGCCATGTCGCAACTCGCTCCGGAAGTGCAGCAGTTCCCTGACGCTGCGAAACTCGTCGGGCGGATGACCGCGATGATCATCTCGGCCACAGCTGATAGTGGTCTGGCGGGAAAATTCCAGGCGGTTTGCGGTTCCACGGAAGATGCCAATACCCTCAGCCAGTTGATGACCGCGGGCCTTATGTACAAGAAGTATCAGACGAAGGACAACCCGGATCTGGGGCAATTGCTCGATCAGGCCAACGTTACTCCGTCGGGAGACCGCGTGGTGATTCGCATGGCGGTCACGGACGACCAGATGACCGACCTCATCAAGAAGAACACCTTCGCGTTCAAGATGTAACAGTAGCACAGGCTTCAGCCTGTGGCTTTTTCCAGGACCGCCTGCAAAGGCGGTCCTTTCTTTTTTTTTGCCCGCGAATATGAAGATTTGAGGGCTTTACAGAAGAACACAGACTGAAGTCTGTGCAACAAGGAGTCACTCTACGAAACGGCGGGGACAAACTTGGTGAGACGCAGGACGCCACAATCTTCGCGATTCTCACACTGAATCTGGTCTACACCCGCCCAGGAAACCTGCGGCTTCTCTTCCGGTGCGGCCACGCCTGGAACGCTCACTTCCACCTCGATCCGGTCGTCCAGCCGGCGGAAGTTCACTTGGCACGGCGTCGTGCACTGGCTGTGAAAATCGAAACACAGCTTGCAGGCGGAAATGACGGCCACCTTCAACTGCTCGATCAGGTCGTTGGAAAGCCCGGCGTTGTCGGCAAAGATGCGCATGGCGCCGCCGGCGGCGGCGGCCAGGCGCTCATCGTGGTCGAGCGAAAGGTGCAGGTGAATCGGATACTTGGGCACAGTTACCGTTCGTTTGCCAGGGCCACGTCGCAGGCTTCCCGGCAGTCCGGACAATAATATAACCCATCCACGGCCATTCGCACGTTCTGTTGCCCCTTGCAAATGCAGCAGTACTTTTCGCAGGTGCAGTATTCCTCGGATTTGTCGCACTGTGAGCAGCGAACCTGTTGACGGGCGGCCATACGAGCCTCCAAAAAAACTGTAACCGAGTGCTCAGCCCCCAGCAAGGGCAGGGCGAGTTTCCTGCCGCGCATTCGACAAGACCACCTTTCGTCCAAGGGGTTACTTTTGATGGAGCTTGATCGTCAGCTATCCGGAAATCTTAAGATTAGTACCCCGATTGACATTCACCTTACACGGCGCGAAAGTGAAAAGCCTCGGCCCGCAATGGAGGTAACAACCATGAAAATCGTAGTGATCGGCGGCAGTGGACTGATCGGGTCAAGGCTCGTCAAAAAGCTTCGTGAAGACGGGCACGAGGCGGTAGCGGCATCACCCAAAACAGGTGTCAACACGCTCACAGGCGAGGGACTAGCCGAAGCGATGAATGGCGCATCGGTGGTCGTGGACGTATCGAACGCTCCCTCCTGGGAAGACGCAGCGGTGATGAATTTCTTTGAGACATCCACCCGTAACCTGCTTGCCCATGAGGCATCCGCAGGCGTTAAACACCATGTTGCGTTGTCCGTCGTAGGAACGGAGCGCATGCTCACCAGCGGTTACTTCCGTGCAAAAATGGCTCAGGAGAACCTGATCAAAGCCTCCTCGATTCCCTACTCTATTGTTCGCGCGACGCAGTTCTTCGAATTCGTCAAGGGCATCGCCGATTTCTCCACCAACGGCAACAAAGTGCACCTGCCATCGGTGCTTTTCCAGCCGATGTCTGCCGACGATGTAGCAAGCTGGGTAGGCCGGGTCGCACTGGGCCCGCCAATGAATGGCACCGTTGAGATAGGTGGACCGGAGAAATTTCGGCTTGATGAATTCGTCCGGCAATACCTGGCCGCGAGCAAGGATCCGCGAGAAGTTGTCGCAGACCCACACGCTCGCTACTACGGCATAGAGGTGAGCGAACGCACTCTTCTTCCGGGCAGTGACGCGAGACTTGACGAAGTGCGCTTTGCAACCTGGCTCGCTCAGTCCTCGGCGAAAGCGGCCGCTGCCACCTACTAGGGCATCTCTCAAAGAGAGGCCGGTTTGCGTGAACCGGCCTCATTCAAACGAGATGGGGCTTCCGCTAAAGTTCACACTACCCCCGTGGTGCCTAGAATCCCGTACAATTTTCCCTAGTGCGTCTGGTCCTAGGCTGGTTTTACTGGAGTATTACGCACAGAAAAATGCTCCACCCCGGGCAAGGCAAATATTCGCTCCTCAAGAAAAAAATCCCTTTCTATTGAGCATTGCATAATATAGTTACACAGAAAAAAGCTCGGCCTGTTGCCAGAAGGCCATAACCAGGGTTGGGCGGCGACGCATGCGTTTGAGGGCGCGGACCGCTTGCAGGCTCAACTCGCTAAGGTTCTTGGGGCAGAGATTAGCGATCTCATGTTGCTTCAGATGGCCCCAGATGTATTCGGTCGGATTCAGTTCCGGGGCGTAAGCAGGAAGAAATTCTAACCAGATGCGTCCTCGCTGTTGGCGCACGAAATCCCAGACGGCACGGCTGCGATGCGCGGGCAAGCCGTCCCAAACGATCAACAGCTTGCCGGGAATATGCCGCAGCAGGTGCGTGAGAAACTCGATGATCTGCGGGCTGCGAATGGCTCCGGGAAAGAGCCGGAAGTAAAAATTCCAAAAAGTGATTCCGGCGATCACCGATAGAGTCTTCCAAGTGAAGTGATATTGCAGCACCGGCGTCTGTCCTTTCGGGGCCCAGGTACGTGTACGGTGGGGACGCTCGCTCAGTCCACTTTCGTCGGCGAAGACGATGGTTCGCCTTTCTTTTTGGGCTTTTTTTTAAGCTCCACCCAGCCCTTAGCTTTCCACTCCCGAATCTTGGCCTCGTCCCGTTCGAGGGCCCGTCCCACGGGACGCTGGCAACTCCAGCCCAGTTGCCGCAGGATGCGCCAAGCCTGCGACGGATCGTAACGTACGCCACATTCCTGTTCGATCAGGTCGGCCACGCGCCAAGCCGACCACAAACTGGTTTCGTATCCCAGCGCTTCCGGCCCGCGCTGCAGTCCGCGTTCGATGCGCCGCAGGTCGGCCGCCTTTAGACGCGGCTTGCGCCCGGCGCGCCCGGCCTTCTTCAGCGCCTTTCGTCCGCCCTCGGCCAGTTGCTGGTCCCAGCGACTCACGGACTGCCGATGCACGCCCAGCTGCCGGGCCACTTCCGCCTGAGGAACGCCCTGCCGCAACAGCCCCGCGGCGAGCAAACGCCGCTGTTCCAGTTTTTCGAAGTCTCGTCGAACACCTTTTGGATTTCCCATGCTTTCCAGATAGCACAAGAATTCGGTAATGTCACTATATTATTCAATATTCAGTAATATTCGATACTGTGTCTTTTCAGCGATAAAATCGAGCTGCCAGATGCGCTCTTTCTTAGCTTCACCTTTGAGAAACTTGAAACCGCCCCACTGAGTGTGATCTGGGATTTTCGCCGTGTTCTTGAGAAGGCTGTCAAACTTGTCTTTGGCCTCTCGTGAAAGCGCCGTATACCATTCCTCAATACGGTTTCTTTCATCTTCGACATAGTCATTAAACGTCCACTGACTAGGCTCAGGGAAGCTTATCACTTTTATATGATTTGCCAAGACTTCCCGTGACACTATTTTATAACATAAATATGATAGACAGCCCAGCACTTCGGATGTGGGGCTGTGGCATGAGTGCCTTATTTGGATCGGATTTGTAATCCGAGTGGACGTGCAAGCGTCCCGAGAGTCCCAGCCCCTCCGGCCCCGCCAATGTTGTTATTATCATAAAATAAAGGTAGATAAAACTAAGATGTGATGCACTTCTAAGAAAAGTAATCGGTACCGCGGGCATGCTCGGCCCTAAGCCGACACTTTCCCCGAACTGGGAATCTTGTAGGGAAGTAAGCGCGCTTGCCTGCTGGAAGCAGGCGCTACCGGGTTAGGGCTTTGCCGGTGGGGGCTGGCCAGGGGTGGAGGAGGTGACAATGGGCGGGAAGGGCTTGAAGTCGCTCCACTTGATCGTCACGCGGATGGGGATTTCGCGGTCCTTCAGTTTATACATATCGTCGGAACGGGAGTAATCCGGGAACCAGTATTTGCCCTCGACGTTCTCGCGATAGGTTTCGAAAATGCTGAAGGGCAGGCTGGCCGGGTGCATCGGGCCCAAATCGGTAATCCACTTGCCGTAGGTTTTTACCACTTCCAGATATTTCTGATCCACCCAGATGACTCCGTCGAAGTAGGGGTGTTTGCGCTCGAGCGTCTTCGGGTGGACCTGGAAAATGTAGCAGTCGATTTCATCCACTTTTTCCGTGCCCAGGAACTGAACGTTGTACTTGTTAAGCTCCGCCGTGGTGAGCGGATACTGGGGGATGCTGGTGAAGTAGTGCGCATCATCGGGCTCGAACTGGAGATACTGCAGCGAAGTTTCCGGCGCGGCCAGGGCTTTTTCGTAGAGCTGGCCATCGGCGGCGCGCACGGCTTGATACGTGGCGTTGTATTCGCCGCTGGGACGCCCATCCGGGCCAAATTCCTGGATGCGAATGGTGCGGCGATAGGAAAAGAGCGGCCGCTCGGTGTAGTAGAGATCTTCCTTCTTGATGAAAGCGGCGATGATCTGCGCCGGGGGCAGAGAGGGCGGGGCTTCGGGTTGCACGCCGACGACGCGGGTGACTTCCTTCCGATCAGCGGGTTGCGTGAGAGGGCCGGGCGTGTCGTCTTGAGCGCGCGCCAAAGGCGCAAGAATAAATACGGAGGCAAGCAGGAACGCTTGGGAAATATGGGAATTGGTCCGTCGTGGGGAAGTGCGGAAGAAGCGCTTCATATTTTCTTAAGATGCGGGCAGTAAGGAATTGCGCCGCCTGATATCTTCAAGGAGTGTAACGCAATCGCGACGTGCCCCGCGCGCTGATTTGGAAGAGGGATGGGAGGCTCTGCTAAACTGGGTTTATTGTGAATAATGGAATTGTTGCGCGGCGTTACGTCGTTACCGGGCGTGTGCAAGGCGTGGGCTACCGGAATTTCGTCGAACATCTCGCCGGCAAAATCCAGGTTGATGGGTATGTGAAAAACCGGCGCGATGGCAGCGTGGAAGTGCTGGCCATAGGGACACCTGAGAATTTGCAAAAGCTGCGCAAGGGGCTGGAAAAAGGACCAATGATGGCGCGGGTTTCCGGTGTTTCCGAAGAGCCGAGCGCGGTGGAATCCAGGTACATGGGAAACTTCACGATCGAATTCACGGATTAATCAGGGGGCGAAGCGAATGGAAGATTTGAAGAAGCTGATCCGGGAGATCCCCGACTATCCGAAGCCGGGAATTTTGTTTTACGACATCACTACGCTACTGAAAGATAAGAAGGGCTTCACTGTGATGATCGACCGGCTGTGCGAGCACTACTCGGGGCATCACATTGATCTGGTGGCGGGCATCGAGGCGCGGGGTTTTATTTTCGCGCCGGCGCTGGCCTACCGGCTGAAGGCGGGATTCGTACCGGTGCGGAAGCCGAAGAAGCTACCCTCGAAGACGGCGAAGATTTCCTATGCGCTGGAATACGGGACCGACACGCTGGAGATGCACGAAGACGCGGTGCAGAAGGGGCAGAAGGTGCTGCTGTGCGACGATCTGCTGGCGACCGGCGGAACGGCCGCGGCCGCAGTGGAGCTGATCCGGTCGCTGGGCGGCACGGTGGATGGCGCGGCCTTCGCAGTAGAGCTGAATTTCCTTCACGGACGGAAGAAACTGCCCGGGCTAGATGTGTTCTCGCTGATGAGCTACGACAAGTAGGCTAGCGCGAAAGCCTTTTCGAAAGTTCGGCCACCCGGTCGAAGGCTGCCTGCCAGGATGTGAAGAGCCCGGGAAACTGCTCAAAGGCGCCTTGCGCAATGGACTGCAAGGTAGCGTCTCCCTTCATTCTCTCCAGAATCCAGAGTTCCGCCTGCCCGACCTCGGAGAGTGTCGGGATATAGTTCAGTTCCTGACGCCGCAGACTTTGCGAGGAGAAAGCTGCGCCCTGAAATGACGACTGGGTAAAGTGGATCGCCGGATGGTCGGAAGTTCCCGGGATCTTTGTTTCCCAGCGCCAGATGTAGTCACGGCTAATCAAATCAGCGCGCAGCCCCACGTGAATCTTAGCCCTTCCTCTACCCTGACCGGTTGAAGCCAGGCCAAAAACAGCTGACCATGAACCGATTGGCTTCCCGGCCGGGAAGAGTACCCGATGTTTCCGAAGAGCCTCGCCTCGAACCAGACGCAAATTCCGTGAATGGTCCCGGTCCTGGTCACGTCAAAGTCCAGGGGACGAATCGCTCTGGAAAAACTCAATCACGTCCTCCAGGCCATTGGCCCTCGCGAGTTCGCGCGCGGCCTGAATGCACTCGTCCGCTTCGATTGCGAAGACACGGCGTGCTCCGGCGCGGCACGCCAAAAGCGAAAACAGCCCTGCTCCGCATCCGATGTCCGCAACCACGTCGCCCGGACGCACGGCAGCGGCGATCGCCTCCGCGTAGGCATTAACCCGCCCGGAATCCGCAATCATCACTCCGATTCCGGCAAGCGAGTACATCTATCCGCGACCCATTTGCAAGCCAGAGGCTTCCAGCGATTGTCCGGAACATGAAGGGAGAGGGAGCGCGATCATGACCGCCCTATCTGCCGCCTGCGAGGTGATTGACTTAAACCGCGAAAGAATTATGCCCCGACGGAACACGAGAACGCTACCCCGGCTTCAATCCGTCGTCAATGTGGGGCAAGAAAGGGCGCGTTCTGGATGCTCTTACCACAATGATTCGCAGGGCGAATAACCACAACTTGAGTTAGATTCGCTTGGAGCTTGCTCGCCACTGAGTGCCTCGGAAGTTGGCTAACCGGCCAAGATTACTGGGTACCCGTTAATCTGGACTTTACCGATGTCTGGTATTAGGCTAAGGGATAAAATGGGCCGATTTGTTCACCGCGCTGGATGCTAATCGACAAATGGAATCGCCTGGGTTTAGACCTCCACAGGAGGAGACCGCAAGACGCTTTGCGCAGGTCCGGAAGCTGGTCACAGCTATCCTCGCTACTTGGAAAACAACACTGGGTTTGGTCTTCTCGGTGGGCTTTTGCTGGAACGAACGTTTCTGGAAAGATCCCGTGATGCGGTTCACTTGCCCCTTGCTGTTCTTTGCCTTTAGTTTGCCGATCCTCGACTTCTATGGTTTTTCCTTCGTTCAGCTTTACCGTAAACACAAGAAATCATTCGGCGCGGGCCCAGGGAACCCTTAGCCCAACTGGATTAGTTGTGAGAGTCCGTAAACTGGCACTGGCCAAAAACTTCCTTACGGGTAATCACGTATTCCCGGTATAGAAGCTTTGACTCTCTGATTTGCCATATGTGATTAGTTACCGCTTCGGCTGGTGGCGCTGGCGGAGAGCTTCGAAGAGGACGACGCCGGTGGCGACGCTGACGTTGAGCGATTTCACCGGGCCGGTGGTCGGCAGAGAAACCACAAAATCACAGCGCTTGCGCGTTAATTCGTGAAGGCCGCCTCCCTCGCCGCCCATGACGATGCCGGTGGGTGAGGTGTAGTCCACTTCGGTATAGCTTTTGTCCGCGTTTTCGTCGAGACCCACCAGCCAGTAGCCCGCCTCTTTTAATTCTTCCATCGTGCGCGCGAGATTTGTGACTTTGGCGACGGGGAGGTGCGCGAGGGCACCGGCGGAAGCGCGGGCGACCGTGTCCGTAAGGCCGGCGGCGCGGCGTTCGGGGATGACGATGCCGTGGGCTCCCGCGGCGAGCGCGGTGCGGATGATAGCGCCAAGATTGTGCGGGTCTTCGACGCCGTCGAGCAGGACGACCAGGCCGATCTGGCCTTTGGAGTGGTTGGCGCGGTCAAGGATGTCTTCGAGCGTAGCGGCGGGGCGCGCAGCGGCGATAGCGATGACTCCCTGATGATCGCGGGAGTTGGCGAGGCGGTCGAGATTGGCGCGATCTTCGAAGTGGACGGGGATGTTACGGGCGCGGGCGAGCTGGACGATTTCTTCGATGCGCGTGTCCTGGCGGCCCTTGGCGATGACGATACGGTCGAAGGCGGAGCCGGCTTCGAGGGCTTCGCGGACAGCGTGAATGCCGGTGAATCGATCCATGGGAAGGAGTTTACAGCCTACAGCTGACAGTTAACAGTTTCGGAAAAAGAGTAGAGGAAGAATTACCACAGAGGCCGCAGAGAAGAGCAGAGGACACGGAGACTTAGGGGGCCGCTTAACGTCAGCCGCCGATTGTTGACTCTTTCAACTTTGAACTTTGAACTCTTGAACTTCTGCTCAGTCCAGCGCGGAGCAAAATTCGACAATGCGCGTGCGGACGGATTTGACAGGCACAGCGAAGGGGAGGGCGGCGGCTTCGTCAAGGAGAAGGATGACGCGGTCGAGTTCGCCTTCGCCAATGCGGCCGGCGAGAGAGAGGCGGATGGGATGGAAGAGGTCGCGGCTGCGGACTTCGAGCTTTTCTTTCAGTTCGGCGACAACTTCCTTGAAGCGTTCGGAGGTGAACGGGGTGGGATCGAGGAGGAGCAGGGCCAGATGGCGGATGACGTCGCGGGCGGCGTATCGGGAGAGTGCAGTGTGCGCATCGGTGGTTTGCAGGATTTGTGCGGCGTCGTATTCGAAGACGAGGCGAAGCAGATTGGCGAGGCCTTCGCGGGCTTCGGCATAATGCCCGAGGAGTTGCGCAGCGCGATCGGCCCAGGCGGTTTGCTCCGGAGTGGGATCGGCAGCGAGCCAGTGGTTCTCGCGGAGAATCGTGAGGACATCGGCCGCCGCGTAGGGATTGACGTGGGTGGGATGTTCGGCGATGTGGTCGTTGGTGGACATTCGTGAAGATCAGTTTAGCGTGGAAAGAAGCAACGAAGTAATTAGGTAACGAAATAAGGGAAAACTAGAACAGTCAGACTAGGAAAGAGAGGGTGGCGACGACGTGACAAGCGATGGCTTCGCCACGGCCGACCGCGTCCACGCCTTCGTTGGTTTTGGCTTTGAGATGGATTTTATCCGGAGGGACGCCGAGAGCCTGGGCCAGGGCTTCGCGCATTTTGGGGAAATGTGGGCCGAGCTTGGGGCGCTCCAGGATCACAACTACATCAACGTGCTCGATGATGAGATGTTTTTCGTCGAGTAGCTTGCGAACGTGTTCCAGAAACAAAAGACTGTTCACGCCCTTCCACTTGATGTCCGTGTCCGGAAAATGTGTGCCAATGTCGCCAAGCCCACCGGCGCCGAGCAGCGCATCGCACATGGCGTGAGCAACCACGTCGCCATCCGAGTGGCCCATGGGGCCTTTGTCGAAGGGCACTTCGACGCCGCCGACGATGAGCTTGCGGCCCTCCGCAAGGCGGTGCAGGTCGTAACCGATGCCGCAACGAACGCTCATGCCTTTGCTTTCTTCTGCTCGAGCTGAAGGTAGAAACGGGCGAGATCCATGTCGGCGGGCTTGGTGATTTTGATGTTGCGCTCGGAGCCGTGGACAACGTGCACGTCGTGGCCGAGGCGCTCGACGAGGCCGGCTTCATCGGAGGCGTTAAGGCCATCGGCCTCGGCGAGGGCGAAGGCTTCCTTCAACAAGGCAGTGGCGAAAACCTGCGGCGTCTGCGCAAGGACAATGCGTTCACGCGGGACCGTGTTGGTGATGAGGGCGACGTCTTCGGGCAGGCTGGCGCGCTTCACTTCTTTCACCGTGTCCATGGCCGGAATGCCGACGATGGCGGCTTTGCAGCGGCGGGCTTCCTCGATAACCCGGGTGATGTGCTCGGGAGCGACAAAGGGGCGCACCGCGTCGTGAACGAGGACAAGCTCGACGTCATCAGGAACGAGTTTCAGGGCCTGAGCGACCGATTCCTGGCGCGAATCCCCGCCCTTGATGACCCGGACGGGCTGCTTGAAGCTTTCCTGGCGAATGCGCGCTTCCAGCTTCTCGATGCCCTCCTGGCGCGTGGCCACGATGATCTCCGTGACCTGCGGGCAGGAGGCGATGCGGCGAAGGCTCAGGATCACGATGGGCACGCCATCGAGTTCGAGAAACTGCTTCGGCGTCTCGGCGCCCATGCGCGTGCCGAGACCTGCAGCGGGCAATATGGCAGTAATTTGACCCATAGCGAGTTAGCAGACCGGCTGAAGCGACACCTTGCGGGCCTAAGCACGGGATGCAGAAGGGAGAGTGTACCGCAAGAGGGGGGTGGAAGAAAATTGGCGGGGCTTGAGCCGTAGGCCTCGTTCCGCTTTCTCGACTTACCACGGACTGGATGGAACCCCAGCTAAGCGAGTCTATTTTTCATTTATCTACTTCGATTGTGACTTTGTTAGAAACAAGTGCGCCACGCTCGCGCGACCATAGGGGTACATGCGGCAGTTGGAGATATTTCGCGGCCCAACTTTCTTCGACCGAACTCGTATACTTGACCAGAAAATCGTACGTCCCCGGTTCATTGACAAAATGAACTGCTTCTTCATTTAGGTGAATCCCGAAAAATTCATGCGGTTTGAGCTCAATGAAATCCTTTTCGTTTGGCGGCGGCGGAAGTTCGTCGGCAAGGAAAGACGTGATTACTTATTTACCGTTAGAGTCAAACACTTGAACGTCTGTTCGCCCAACACCCCAGCCCCAGTTGCGGCAGATGAGGACCGCATTGTCTCCCACATTCTCAAGCTTGATTTCAAGTTGAACAACTCCTTTGAAACTGTACGCCTTTTGCGTGCTTCGGACCGACAGTGATAAGGCTTGTCTTTTTGCATTTTGCTCTGGCAAGACCAAGGCATTGAGCACGAAAACAGACAGAGCCATTGAAACCAGAATTTTCATCATGCCCAAAGTCTATACCACTCCTGAGTCCAGATTAACGGTCTACTCGGAACTGCCCCATTACCGGAACATGGGGGAAGATTATGGAGCAACGTCCCCACAAGCAAAAACGGCGTGTGGGGCACCCCGCCGGTCGGGAGATCGGCGTTCCTAGAGGCGGCCTACACTGAGTCGCTGTCCGGGTATTGCGAAGCAGGAGAAGGTTCTGGTCGAGACGGACGCAGGCTGTGGCCGTTGCCGCCGTTGGAGGGCTCAGGGCGCGCGCTGGCTGCTCCCGCTGTGGCAGCGCGGACGGAGCCGGAGTCGGTGCGTTGTTCTTCGAGACGGCCGAAGATCATTTTACCCGCAGGGGTCTGGTGGACGGAGGTGACCAGGATGTCCACAGTGCGGTTGATGAGGCGGCGCGCACCGTCCACGACGACCATGGTGCCATCGTCGAGATACGCGACGCCCTGGGAGGGCTCCTTGCCCTCGCGGAGGATCAGCACGCGCATGGGCTCACCGGGAAGGACAGCAGGTTTCAGGGCGTTGGCGAGCTCGTTGATATTCAGGACGGAAATATTCTGAACGCGCGCGACTTTGTTGAGATTGAAATCGTTGGTAACGATTTTCGAGCCGGTGCGCTGGGCGAGTTCTACGAGTTTCTGGTCTACGGCGGCAACACCCGCGACATCATCGTCCAGGATGCGCAAATCGAGGCCGGGCAGTTTCTGCAAGCGCTGCAGGACTTCCAGGCCGCGGCGGCCGCGCTGACGCTTCAATGCATCGCTGGAATCGGCGACCATCTGCAATTCGTGCAGAACAAAACGGGGCAGGCCGAGCGATCCATCCAGAAAATGAGTTTCGCAAATGTCGGCGATGCGGCCGTCGATCAGAACGCTGGTGTCGAGCAGCTTCATTTGCCCCTGGCCTGCCGGAGGGAGATCGGCGATCTCCGCCGATTGTGGCAAAGACACGCGCCGCAATTCCTTGCCGTGATGGGTGCCGATGACCAGGCCGAGAAATCCCAGGGAAATGAGCGCCAGGAATTCGAAGAAGGACTTGGTGGCTTCGGGTCCGGAGGTGCGGGCAATCACGAGGGTAATCAGGAGGGAGGCGAGCAGGCCCAGGACAAGGCCGATCGCGCCGCCCATCAGGCCGCTGATTTCCGCGCGACGAAGACGAAGCTCCGCCAGCAACACGATCATGGCCACGAAGAAACCAAGACCCGCGGCAGGCAGTGCCCGCAGGTCGAATGGGCGCAGCGCGTAACACACGGCCATGGAAGCGCCCACCAGCGCGAAACGCAGAATCCAGAACTCCAACGCGGGCTCGGGCGAATTGCCGGTTGCTGCATGCATCTTTTGCGATTCGGAGACGCTACCCCCGGCTTGCTTGGATCTAACCGCGTTCATAGGACCTCACGGTACGGCATGCGATGCACCGCTCCGTGCTGCGGGGAGCAGAGAAGGCGGAAGAGGAGAGGAGTCCTTCCTGCCGGAGCAGGTAATGCGACGAAATGTATACTCTTGAATTAAAGTAACGTCAAGTGTGATGCAATGCTGGGCGATTTGCGAAGGTTCAAGGAACGTAGAGGCGCAGAACGCGCTGGCCGACGCCGCTGATCAGATCGGAAGTGACGGTGCCGATGCTGCGGGCGACGACATTGGCAGGATAGACGCGGTCGCTGTCGGTACCGTAGACCGTGGCGATGTCGCCGATGGCGGCGTCGGGGACGTCAGTGACGTCGAGCATGACCACGTCCATCGAGACGATGCCGAGAATCGGGGCCACGTGGCCGCGGACATAGACGACGCCGCGATTCCCAAGCGAGCGGTGGATGCCGTCGGCATAGCCTGCGGATAGAACGGCAATGCGCGAGGGCCGCTGAGCAATCCAGGTAGCGTTGTAGCCGACGCTTTCGCCCGCAGCGATGCAGCGGACGCTGATGAGACGGGCGCGCAGGCTCATTACGGGACGCAACGGCAGCTTCGCTTCGAATTCCACGCGGCGATTCATTGGGTCGAAGCCCGGATGGTAGCCGTAAAGCAACGCACCGGGGCGCACCATGTCCGCCCAGGTTTCCGGGCGCGCGGCGATGGCGGCGCTGTTGGCGATGTGCGTGATGCCGGGATCGACACCGAGCGCGCGCAGGCGATCCGTGGTCGCATGGAAGCGGTCGAGCTGCTGCTGCGTCTGGTGGCCAAGTTCCGTTTCCGTGAGGACCTCGGAAGAGGCGAGATGCGTGAAGGTGCCGACGAGCTGCAGATGCTTGCACTTGGCAAGTTGGTGGGCGAAGCAATCGGCGTCCTTGGGTAGGATGCCGAGGCGGTTCATGCCGGTGTCCACTTTGAGCTGAACCGAGACGTTTTTCTTGTGCAGCTTTGCGGCCGCGGCCTCGTAGGCGAGAAGCTGTTCGCAGCGGTGAATCGCGGGCGTGAGATTGTGCAGGAGAAGATTCTTTTCCTCACCCGGCCAGAAACCACCGAGAACCAGAATCGGTGCACGAACACCGGCTTTGCGGACATCCATGCCTTCGCCTGCTGAGGCAACACCGAACCAGTCCGAGCCGGCCTTTTCCAAGGCTTTGGCGACCGCCGGGCCTCCGTGGCCATAACCGTTCCCCTTTACGATCGAGAGAACCTTGCGCGGCGTCTTGCGTTTTTCCTGATGCGGATTCACGTAATCGCGAATGGCGCGGAGATTCCCGGTCAGCGCGGAAAGCGAAACTTCGGCCCAGACAGGCCGGCCAATGAAATCGGCGGGGTTCGAACTCTTTTTGGAGCGAGCCATGAATTTTCCTGAAAGATCTAGTGTACGGCATTCGCGAGGCAAGGCGAAAACCCGGGAAGCGTCGCCACACGCGAGAATGACAACAGCACAAAGGAGCAATCCGAGGGCCACCCAAGAGGACAGGGCTTTAAATGAAAGGCTCGTTAACCCTTTTGAAGGCAGCGAGCTAGGGGATGAGTCTCCGCGGTGGTGAAGCACACACTCTCAGCGAGCGTGGCCAGCTAGACCCAGTGTGTCCGGAATGAAATGGAGTGTTTAGTTCTTACACGTCCACGGGAATTGCCACGGGCTTGGAACTGTGCGCGGCGATCTCGCGGACGGGCGCAGTGCCGCGAATATCTTTGCCCGTAGGCAACCAGGCGCAAACCTTGCTTTCGTCTACCCAGATGGTGACGCATTCGCCCGGGGCAAAAAATTCGGCGAAGGCCATTTCCTCACCTTCGGAGGCCGAAAGGTAGTGGCGGTCGCGGTCGGGATAGTAGACGACGTCGCCTTCGCGCACAGAGAAAGGCTTTTCATTGACGTAGACCGTGCCGCGGCCGCGAAGGAAGTACATGAAGTGCTCGGCACCTTCGTGATGGTGATTCGCGCCGGTGGCGCCGCTGGGATAGATGATCATCTCGCCCTTGATGGCCTTGGTGCCGAAAAGTTTCGGCGTGACCAGATAAATGCGCTTGCGGGCGTCGTATTCAGATTGCAGCACGGGTTCGCGAGTCCAATCCACCACGCGGAATTCCAGGGGATTCGCGGTGAGCGCGGGATCAAAGCGCGTGGCGTCGGGGACTTCGGCGTAAAGCAAGGTCGCGCCTGAATTTGTAAAGAGCCTCCCGCGGAAACCTGGTGGCAGAAGGCCAACGTGGGCGTCGCTGAGTTTTTGTGCGCCGTTGGGGTGGCGAATTTCACCTTCACCCCGTAGCATCTGAAACCAAGCGACGTTTTGGTGTTCGATTGCGAAGTCGAAAGAAGCCCCGGAGGCCAGTTGGAGGCGATCGAGGAGAATACTGGTGCCAGGAACACGGTCGCGCGTCAGTAATTTCTGGCGATTAGCGCCGTTCCCCGTCTCGGCGGGAACTGTCGATTCGTGGAAGATCGTGGCCATCATTGCTTCTCCGAACGGAATGTACACGCGCAGGGAGCGAACAGCAGAACGCGAGATACCTCGTTCGCTTTCACGGCAAGCATACCCAGCCTGTGAACTAGAACCAAGTGAATTTCACGGTCAGGGAGTTGGTTCGGCGTGATCCCAGAATTCAATAAGGTCTTCTATTCGCGGAAGTGAAAGTGGCCGGCATCGAAGCAGATCGCGGCAAGGTATAGCAGCAGAGCCGCCAGGCACTGTTGAAAAATTCAACAGCACCTTCCGGTACTTACAAAGCAGCGTGATTTTGGGCATAGATTTCTCGGGTGCACTGTATTACAAAAATAGCAGAAAGGGTCGTGAACGCTGGGTCGCTCCCGCCCACGGTCCGGGAGACCGCAGACGCCAGCGTGCAATGGATACAGAAGCAAATCCCAAAAAGTGAGAAGAAACTGGAGGCTGTTTTATGCGTGGAGTTCCATTGCAAGCGTTCAACGTGTCGCTGTTGCTTTTGGCCGGCATGTTGGCAGGTGGATTGGCGGCCGCGCAAGAGAAAGCAGCTGCCGAACAAAGCGCTCCAGTGCAAATCAAGACAGTCCGAACCGTAGTTCACGAGGGGTTCCTTGAGTCGTGGATGGACCGGATGTCCGGCGGACTCAATCGTCAAGTGCCCTTCCGGATGGCCGCCGACTCAAAAGGAAGGGTCCTCGTGACCGAGCCATTTATGGCGGTGATCCAGGTGTTCGACACGAAAGAGGGCAAGCGCTGGCAGATCCGCGGAGACAAGGCCCAGCGCATGGTTTTTCCGACGTACATCGCGGTGGACGCGGACGACAATATTTATGTGAGCGAACCGCTGCTGGCGGCCGTTCTGGTTTTTCGGCCGGACGGGCATTTCCTGCGCTCGATCGGCGGGGACCACTTGCTGACCCCTTTTGGATTGGCGTTGGATCAGGCGAACCGGAAGCTGTATGTGGCGGATCACTACCGGAGCGAAATTCAGGTGTACTCGCTCGAAGGAAAGTTGCTAAAAATCATTGCCTCGCGCGGAACCGCACCAGGAATGCTGCGGGAGCCGTGCGACCTGGTGCTGCACCACGGGATGCTGTTTGTGCTGGACACGGGAAATGCACGCTTCCAGATGTTTGATCTGGAAGGGAATTCGAAGGGCGTGACACCGTTCGGCAACGACCGTTGGCCCGTGGCCTTTGCCCTGGACGCGGCAGGAAATCTCTATTACGTGGACCTGGAGTCGCTCGGCATGCAAGTGGCGAATCCGGCGGGCAGCGCGATTGCGGCGCTCGATGTGAAGTTGCGCTATGGGCAGCCAAGCACGGGCGCGGCATATCCGAGCTTCATGAGCGTGGTGGAAAGCCCGGACGGAAACGTGCTGGCCCTGCGGCCGGCACTGCGTGTGGAAGAGGTGCGAGTGGAACGCACGGAGCCAGTGGGGAATAAGCCCAATCCGGAACAACCTCAATAATCAGTGGGTTGGTCCCGAATAGGGGCCAACCTGTATTCCAAGAGTCAGGAACCTTTTCAGCAAGCCGTCTGCAGTTGAAAAAGAGACGCGCCCGGCTTCGTGTACACTGAGGCCGTGGTGACGCGATTCCGGTCATAACGCTCTTCAGATTGGCTTTGTGGGGTCCAACGGATGACGCCGACGCAGAAAGAAGTGTTGCAGGAACTGCAGAGCTTTGCCCTGACCGCGACCGCGGAACAAGTGATGGAGCGGATCGCCAAGCGGCTGCATGAGAAGTTCACCCGCTATAACTGGGTAGGATTTTATGTGGTGGATCCGGCGGACGCCGGGTTTCTGATCGTTGGCCCGCACGCGGGCAGCTTTGCGCCGAATGTGCGCATTCCGTTGAATACCGGGCTTTGCGGTGCAGCAGCAACCACGGGACAAGTGGTAATTGTGCAGGACGTGACGAAGGACCCGCGGTATCTTCCTGGCTCCTCGATGGTGAAATCGGAAATCGTCGTGCCCATTTTCGCGAAGGAGAAGCTGGCGGGCGAATTGGATGTGGAAAGCTATTTCGCGGATTCGTTTCCGAAATCGGAGCAGGAGTTCGTGGAAGCATGTGCTAAGGTGTTCGCGGGCTATCTCGCCAAGAACTAAGCCCTGATTACGCGCCGGATAGCGCCAGAGTTGCCTCATGAATGCCACCGCATCCAATCCGGCTGCGCCTGCGCAACAAACCAACTTCTTAGCACCGCTCAAGGTGCGCAACTTCCGGCTTCTGTGGACAGGCGAAACCGTTTCCGTGCTGGGAGACCAGTTTTACATGGTGGCGCTGCCCTGGCTGGTTTTGCAGCTAAGCGAATCGGGACTGCTCCTGGGCACGGTGATGATGGCCGCGGCGATTCCCCGCGCAGGGCTGATGCTCGCCGGAGGAGTGGCCACGGACCGTTTCACCTCACGCTCGGTCATGCTGGCATCGAACGTTGGGCGATGCGCGATCGTTGCCACGATGACGTTGCTCGTGTACGCAAAAGTCATGCGCCTTTGGCATCTCTATTTCCTAGCCGGGGCATTTGGAGTGTTTGACGCGTTCTTCTATCCCGCCTATATATCCATCCTTCCCAGTTTGCTCGAAGCAGAACAACTGCCCGCCGGCAATTCGCTGATGCAAGGTACGGTGCAGTTGACAGGATTAATCGGTCCCGCCACGGCCGGAGTGATCGTTGGGACCGCCGGGATTGCTGCGGCGCTCGGCCTGGATGCCGCGAGTTTTCTGATGTCGATCGCCATGCTCGCGCTGATGTCGGTGAAGCGAGCCGCCGGCCCGCCGCGACAGGCAGGAATGTGGCATTCCATCCAGGAAGGCGTGGCCTACGCTGTCGGGCAGCCCGTGATTCAATCTATGTTGCTCGGGTACGCGGTGATGAGCCTTTTCCTGACCGGCCCATTCCTGATTGGCGCCCCGCTGCTCGCCAAGCTGCGGTTTGGCCGGGCCGCCGCGCTGGGCCTCCTGTATTCCAGCTTCGGCGCCGGGGCGCTGGCCGGCACAATCGCCGCGGGACACGATCAACGCAACCGGCGGCTGGGACCGTTGCTCCTGACGGTGTATGCCGGAGCCGGAATCACCATGATCGCACTGGGTTTGATCTGGAAATTGTACCTTTCCGCGTCTTTGCTTCTGCTCCTGGGCCTCGTGATCGGGTTCAGCAACATCAAAATTCTAGCCTATCTGCAACGGCGCACGCAGCCAGACAAGATCGGCCGCGTCATGAGTTTGATTATGTTGTGCGCGCAAGGATTGTTGCCGCTTTCTTTCGTTCTGGCCGGCGCGGTCAGTAAAATTGGCGTGGCCGTTTTGTTTGTGGGATCGGGCGTGACCGTGATTCTATTTGCTCTTATTCTCTTCCGGGGCGCCGAATTATGGGCACCCTCGGAAGTTGCCACTACCTGAGGCGTCGCGAGTCCGTGTCCTTTCGAAAACGCCATGTCCCATTGGGAATCTCCGCGCTCTCGATCATTCTCGCTTACAGCGTGCCGAATGCGTGCGCTCAGGAATCGGCAGCGAAGAAACGCGTGGCGGTCCTGAATTTCGATAATCCGAATCTTCCGGCGGATGCACCCTCTGGACTATTTGGCGCCTACGGAGAAGATGTTGGCAAGGGCGTGAGCGTACAACTCATGGAAAAGTTAGTGAAGGGCGGGAAGTACACGGTCGTGGACCGCTCTGCGCTGGAAAAATTGTTGAAAGAACAGAAAGAAGCCGACATCGCTGGCATAGACGCCTACGAGTTGGCGGCACGGATTGGGCGGATGGTCGGGCTGGACGCGATGATTATTGGCGGAGTGACGCAATACGGCACCGAAGATCAGCACAAAGAAGCGAAAGCCGCCGGCGGGCCATTCGGTGCCGGTTTCAAGACTCGAAAATCCAAAGCGCAAGTGGAGATCATGGCGCAGGTGTTTAACGTGACGACCGGCGAAGTGATGGGGAGTTTCGTGGGCAAAGGTGAGTCCTCGCGTACCGGAGAGATTACCGTGATCGTGGGGCGCGGGCAGGCGAAGGGTTCGATGGAGATGCTCAGCAGCGAATTTGCGGACAGCCTTCTGCCGGAGGCCACGCGCGCCGCGGTGGATCAGGTTGCCGAGCAACTCGATGCCTTCGCGGCGCAGATTCCGGAGTTGCGGCTGGCAATCGACGGCAGAATAGCCGAAGTGGCCGGGACAGTGCTTACGCTGAATGTCGGGAAAAAGAACGGCGTAAGGGTTGGCGAACAGCTGACCGTCCTGCGCGATCCTCTCACGACACCGGAAGGCGCGAATCCCCTGGGGCTGGCGCCTTTGCCGGAACGCATTGGAATTGCGGCGATCACCGAGGTCAACGACGACTATTCCACGGCGACGTATCAAGGCTCTATGGACGCAAAGGTGGGCGACCGGGTACGAAGCGTCGCGCAGATGAACCCTGCACCGAGGTAGACGGCGAATTACCCCGTATTTTCTCCGCCGGAGATAGGCAAGATATAATGCGGGCCTGTCCAACCCTTGCCAGGGGATTTCCAAAGGAGACGATGCACGATGCAATCCGACGCTTCCGCTGCTGCGCTCACACCCGCCATCGTGTTTGACAACCTGCAGGCCTATCAGCGCACCTATGCGTTGCAGGCTGCGATTGAACTGGACATTTTTCGCGCCGTGGGCCAGGGACCCGGAGACGTGGCTTCGATCGCGCATCACGCCTCCGCATCGGAACGCGGAATTCGCATCCTGTGCGACTTCCTGGTGATTTCCGGAATTCTGCAAAAGAAGGACGGCCGCTATCTGCACACGCCCGCCAGCGCGGCGTTCCTGGATCCCAGTTCACCGGCCTGCCTCGCTTCCATCGCGCGCTTTCTCGTGAGCGCGATGATGCGCGAGCCTTATGAGCGCCTCGCGGAAGTGGTACGCAAAGGAACCAGGGTGTTGCCGGGCAAAGGTTCGCTAGAGCCCGAGAATCCCGCGTGGGTCGTCTTCGCCGAAAGCATGGCACCGATGATGGCCCCAATGGCGGGGCCACTGGGCGAACTCGTGCTGGAAGGCCGTAAAGCTCCGATGCGCGTCCTGGACATTGCCGCCGGCCACGGGCTATTCGGGGTCGAGATCGCGAAGCAGAATCCGAATGCGCAGGTGACCGGGCTTGACTGGGCACCCGTGTTGCGTGTGGCATTGGAAAATGCACGCAAGGCCGGCGTACACGAACGCTACAACATGCTGCCGGGAAGCGCGTTCGACGTCGAGTTTGGCGGTCCGTATGACCTGGCGCTGCTGACGAATTTTCTTCACCATTTTGACGTGGAGACCTGCGTGAGCTTGCTCCAGAAAGTGCACCGCGCGATGAAGCCTGGAGGAACTCTGGGCACGCTGGAATTTGTGCCGAATGAGGATCGCGTCTCGCCGCCGACTCCCGCCGCCTTCAGTCTGACGATGCTGGCCGCGACTACCGGCGGCGACGCTTACACGTTTAAAGAACTGTCGGAAATGCAACGAAGAGCGGGTTTCAGGGAAGTCATTTCGCACCCAATCCCCATGAGCCCCCACACGCTTCTGATTGCGAGAGCGTAAGAAAAGCTGGCAATTCGAGCTTATTTTGAATCTTGGCTGGCCTTCAGCAGGACAATGTCGGCGATGTTCGCGCCGCGCGAAATCACCAGTGTTTTGCCATCCCCGGTCCACGTTGCCGCAAAACCCAGGTCGGAGGTGAAATGTGTCACCTGTTTGAGTGGACCACTGGGGAGCGGCTGCCGCCAGGAATTGGTTACGCCGTTGCGCGTCATGCCGATGTCGATTCCGTGATAATCGGGAGCCCAGCGGATGCCCGTCGTGCCGGGCATCCTTTCAAAGGAATACAGGGGCTTGCCGTCGGGAACGGGCAAGACCAGGATGCGGGCGCGAGCCTGCATGTTGTCCGGATCGGAGGCCATCTGGAGATAGAGCTTCGAATCTCCCGAGAGAAGAGCCTGGCTTAGGGCGACACCGGGGAACTTCAAAGTCAGGGGAGCGCCACCGTTAATGGAGATTAGTCCATTTCCCAGCTCCGCATTCGCAAAGTAGCTGACCCACTGGCCATCAGGAGAGCAGAGCGGAAACGACGCCGCTTTTTCGTGGGTGAGTTGCACCGAGTTCGTGCCATCCGCATCCATTCGCCAGATGTTGGACACATCGCCTTCCACCTTCTGATAGACGATGTGTTTGCCGTCACCACACCCGCTGGCGGAAAAAATCTTGTTTTCGATGGCGCCAATTTGCGTGGGCGTGCCGCCGTCCGCGGATAACTTGAAGATCCCGCCGCTATCTGTCTGGTAGACCACCTGATCTTTTCCAAGCGACGTGAGGTTGCCGACCGGTGACCCGCCCGTTGTGATCTGCTTTGCCTTCGCGGAATCCCCACCAGGAACTGCCCAGAGATTGGACACGCGCGAAGTTTCTATGGCGGCCAGCGAAGAAGCGTCTTTGGAAAGATCCAGCCAGGAGAGGCTGTAGTTGGTGAGGTCGTGCGACAAGCGGTGCGCTTCGCCCGCCGGATACGAAATGGTCCAGAGCTGGCCGTGCGGCAGCGGCCCCACCTCACGTATGGGGATAAGTAGCGCGCTGCCGTCGGGAAGCCAGTTGGGAATGCCGAGTTCGTCGTGCGTGTTGTAGAGGGCGTGGGCAGTCGAAGGATCGCCGGGAGAGACCGCGATCAGGGATTGCTGTGTTGCGCCGCTATACAGCGTAAAAACGATCGTCTGTCCATCGGGTGACCACGCGGGACGCAACATCAGGAACGGATTGGGAAGCCCCGGCTTCGACAGCAAGAGGTGCTCGTTGCTGCCGTCTGCGTTGGCGACGTGGAGTTCCACCGTGCGCGTGTCCGGAACCCCACGCAGGAAGGCGAACTGCTTGCCGTCTGGAGAAAATCCGACGCCCGTGTCGATGTCCTTCACTAGTTCGACGGGAGACCCGCCGAGCACAGGGATCTTGTACAGCGAACTGAAGAAGTTGTTCTCCTTGCTGGAAGCCGTGTAGTAGATGTAAACGCCATCACGGGAAAACGCCATACCGTAAAAGACGATGACTTCGGGTGGAAGGATCTGGACGTCGCTGCCCGTGGCGACCTGGCGGACCATGAGGCTCTGTTTTTCGCCTTCGCGGAGAACGTAGACCACATATTGCCCATCGGGAGAGATGGCCACGCCGGAAGCTTTGCCGCTCTGCGTAAGCTTGCTGATTTCGAGATCCTGCAGATTGAGCGGAGCTTTGCGCGCACCAAACTTCAAATAAGCGAACACGCCAAGGACCAGGACAACAATTCCCAGGAGCGCTCCGACCAAAATTCCCTTTTTGCTTTTGGAGTCCCGGGCAATGACCGTGTCCGTTCCGGATGTGCCTACAGGTTCGCCCGTCGCCGCGGAAACCCGGCCGGAAGAGATGGGAGGCGCACCGGAACCCGAGGACCCTGCTTGAGCAACGCTTCCGGAAGTGGAAGCGGCGGAAGGAACTTCGCCCGATGTTGCGACCGGGACGCGCGCCGAACTCGTGTCCCGCTGGAGACGCTTGAGGTCCGTGCGCATGTCCGAGGCGTGCTGGTAACGGAGCGCGCGGTCTTTTTCGAGGGCTTTGTTGATGATGCGCTCGAGATCCACAGGGAGATCGGGATTCAGGCGGACCGGCGGAATGGGAGCACGATTGAGAATCGCCTCGAAAATCGTGGCAGTGCTTTCCCCGCGAAACGGTAGCTGCCCAGTGGCCATTTCGTAAAGCACCGCGCCGAAGGAGAAAAGATCCGTGCGGGAATCGAGTTGTTTCGCGCGGGCCTGTTCCGGCGACATGTAGGCAACCGTGCCGATGGTGCTGCCGGGACTGGTGAGCTGCGCCGTGTCCACGCCCTGGGTGGCCATGGTTTCGGCATGCGCAGGGCTGCTGGTTTCGAAACCAACTTTGGCTAGACCGAAATCGAGGATCTTAGCGTGCCCGCGGTCCGTAATGAAGATGTTGGCGGGCTTGATGTCGCGATGGACGATGCCTTTGGAGTGCGCGGCATCGAGCGCATCGGCAATATCAGTCGCGATGGTGAGGAGGGATTCGAGTTCCATCGGGCGGCCGGTGATGATGTGCTTCAGCGTCTTGCCTTCGAGGCACTCCATGGCGATAAAAGCCTGGCCGTTTTCCTCGCCGATGTCATAAATCGTGCAGATGTTGGGATGATTGAGAGCCGAAGCGGCCTGCGCTTCGCGCTGGAAGCGGATCAAGGCTTGCGCATCGCGCGCGACGTCTTCGGGCAGGAACTTCAGCGCGACAAAACGCCGGAGGCGCGTGTCCTCGGCTTTGTAGACCACGCCCATGCCGCCGCCACCAAGTTTTTCCAGAATGCGATAGTGGGAGACGGTCTGGCCGATGAGGGACGTAGTGTTAGGCATTCCCGCGCATTGTAAAGAGCACGTAAGGGTAAGTCAATGAACGGCACAAATCGGTATATCCGGCGCCAGGCGGGCAGACCGGCGAGTTGTGCGCTGGCCTGCCAGCGGCGCTGGGTTTGCGCAATCAGATCTGCTGGGTAGAGATCCACCAGGTGTTGCCGGCCGGGTCCTGGACGCCGCCACGGCGGTCGGGATCGCCTTCTCTGCGAGTGGGTTCCTACACGGATACTCCGCCAGCGGCGAGGGCTTTCTTGTAGGTCGCATCCACATCGGGCACGTAAACGTGTAGCCACACCGGAAAAGCGGGGTACGCATTGTTCGCGTCGGAGAGCATCACGACCGTGTCACCGATGCGGACTTCGGCGTGCATGATTCGCCCATCGGGCGCGTCGAAGCAGCGCAAGGGCTCGGCGTTAAAGGCCTGTTTCAGGAAATCGATCACGCGCTCAACGCGCTCCGCCATGATGTAGACGGAAACGGAATTGTAGTTTTGGGGCTTCCAATTCGTTGCCATGCCAAGCACCTCGATTCGCTGGTCAGAGGCGGGCCCTACAGATTGTTCACAGCTTTCTCAATGCCGGTCGCCGGACCAACCACTACACGGGCGAAGCGTGCTACATTTCGTCGCCGCCGGAGAATTGGCTGAAGGCGTCGGGGGCGGCTTCCTCGAAACGCGTGAGGCGGCTGCGAAAAACGAATTTCACTTTGTCAGTCGGGCCGTTGCGCTGCTTGGCGATCAGAATGTCGGCCATGTCGCGCTCTTCGGGCGTGGCGTTCAAATTAAAAAAGTTCGGGCGGTAGATGAACATGACCACGTCGGCGTCCTGCTCGATGGCGCCGGATTCGCGCAGGTCGGAGAGCTGCGGCCCGCGCTCTTCCCGTTCGGGCGCGCGGGTAAGCTGGCTGAGGACGAGCACGGGGATCTGCAATTCTTTGGCGAGGCCCTTGAGGCCGCGCGAGATGCTGGCGACTTCTTCCTGGCGCGAGTTGAAGCGGCCGCGCGCGGTGATGAGCTGGAGATAGTCGACAACAAGAAGCGAAAGGCCTTTGTCTCGCTTCAGGCGGCGGGCCTTTGCACCGATTTCAAGGACG
>Ga0335082_10000947_pt1 | contig 30513 bp, 24 predicted proteins | sample Lox_Sample_41_FD_206718 | JGI IMG/M metagenome (GOLD analysis project Ga0335082, IMG submission 206718) | Soil microbial communities from Loxahatchee National Wildlife Refuge, Florida, United States - Lox_Sample_4.1 | ecosystem: Environmental > Terrestrial > Soil > Wetlands | place: USA... | reverse complement strand
GATCCGGAAGCGGCCGGCGACGCGCGGGCCGCCCTGGCCTGGCTGACCGGAGACGAGGGCCTGGAGACTATCTCGCTGCTGCGCCTGCAGGAATTCCTCTGGTACGCGCTCCCGGTGAAGTGGCCGATGTCCACCCCGGGCCGTGTCGGCGTGGCAAAGGCGCTGGGCCGCCTGTTCCTGCTGGCGGGTTTGGACCGGTACGCCGGGGTGTGCTCCTCGACGCGCACCGAGAAGATCATCAACGCCTACGCGGACGGGCACGAGGAAGGGATCGCCGCGTACACCGAGGCTATCGAGGAGTCGAACGCAGCCCCGCCGGACACCGAACTGCTGGCCTGGGGTTCGGTCATGGGATCGCAGGAGCGCGCCGCCTACGACGCCTGCGCGGCCGCACTGGAGCTCGCCTTCGCCTCCGGCGAGCTGAGCGTGGGTACCCGGGGCTGGCGGACCAAGCGCCTGGACATCGTCAACCGCTGGCTGTGTTTGCCCGGGGGGACGACCCCCCCAGACCCCCCCGAGCATGGGGAGGCTCCTCGCCCCCCCATACCCCCCTCGCCCCCCTTGGGCTCGCCGGGGACCGATACCTGGCTGGGCCGGATCAGCGCGGAGCGGATCGACGCCTGGGCACACGGCCGGCCGGGCGAGCGATCGCGGCTGGCCCGCGGCCTCATGCCGCGCCTGCTCGAGCCACCCGCGATCCCCGAGGACCCGCTACCCACGCTGCGCTGGCTGCTCGGCCGCGCCGGGGAAGGCCTGCGCCTCACCGCCCGGCACTACATCGCTCCCGCCCTGGTCACCGAGGCGGTCGAGGAGTTCGGCTGGCGCGACCAGCTCGTCGGCACGCTCCGCCAGGAACTCGACGTATTCCCGCTGCACACGCTGCGCGGCATGGCCCAGAGCGAGATGGGAGCCATCCGGCGCAGAAGCACCAGCCTGGTGCTCACCAAGACGGGCAAGCTCATGACGGCCGATCCTGCCGCCCGCTGGCATATCGGCACCGCGGCGCTGATCGGCCCGGACGACGGCCCGCAGCCGGATTTCCCGGTCGCGGTCCGCGAGGCCGCGCTGCTGGTGATCCTGACCAGCGGGCCGACCGGGTACGACGAGCTGACCAAGCAGCTGACCGACTTGCACGGCGTGGAGGGCTGGGCGGCCGGCGGCGGCGCGGGCGCCGGCCGGGCCGGCGCCGGGCGGCACGGTACCGGGCTGCACAGCACCGGGCTGGCCAGCGCGGTCCGTACCGAGCTCTACGCGCTGCGGCACCGGCTGTGGGCGCTGCACCTGCTCGGCACCGAGCGCAGCTTCAGCGCACCGCTCTCGCTGACCGAGACAGGGGTCGCCGCGGCGATGTCCGCGCTGCTGGCCCGGGCCCTGCGCCCGCGGCACCACCTGGGCCTCGGATAACTCAGTATTTCCAGGTCAGCGGGAAATAGCCCGTGTAGTTCTCGGCCAGCGTGGTGGCGGCCGCGCGGGAGGAGATGACGTACCGCAGCTGGGCGAGCTGCAGCTCGGCCCCGAACTGGTCCGATTGCGGGTCCACGTGCAGCATGGACGTCATCCACCAGGAGAAGTGGGTGGCTCGCCAGACCCGGGTCAGGCTCGCGTCCGAGTACGCGCCGGCCGGACCCGCATCGCCGTCCGCGAGCAGGCTGGACAGCGCCTTAGCCAGGGCGGTCACGTCGGCGAGGGCCAGGTTGAGGCCCTTGGCCCCGGTCGGCGGCACGATGTGCGCCGCGTCGCCGGCCAGGAACAGCCGCCGGTAGCGCATGGGCGAGGCCACGAAGCTGCGCATCGGCGAGATGGCCTTCTCGCTGATGTGGCCCTCCTTCAGCTCCCATCCCGGCACCTCCAGCCGGTGCTTGAGCTCGGCCCAGATCCGGTCGTCGGACCACGCCTCGATGTGCTCGTCCGCGGGAACCTGCAGGTAGAGCCGGCTGACCTGGGGCGTGCGCATGGTGTGCAGGGCGAAGCCGTCCTCGTGCCGGCAGTAGATGAGCTCGTCGGTGGAGGGCGGCACCTGGGCCAGGATGCCGAGCCAGGAGTACGGGTACTCGCGCTCGGCCACGCCGATGAGGCCGGGCGGCATGGAGTCGCGGCAGATGCCGTGGAACCCGTCGCAGCCGGCGATGGCGTCGCACACGACTTCATGACGGGTGCCCCCGGCGTCGGTGAAGCAGAGGACCGGCCGTTCGGTATCGAGCTCTCCGACCTCGGTGTCGGAGACCTCGAACTCGATCATGGCCCCGGCCGCCAGCCGGGCCTGGATCAGGTCCTTGACGATCTCGGTCTGGGCGTAGATCGTCACCCAGCGCCCGCCGGTCAGGTCGCGGAAGTCGAGGTGGTGCCGTTCGCCCTCGAATTGCAGGTAGATCCCGCCGTGTTCGAGGCCCTCGGCTTCCATCCGGTCGCCCAGGCCGACCGCGCGGAGCAGTTCCACCGTGCCCGCCTCGAGCAGGCCGGCCCGCTGCCGCGCCTCGCAGTAGGCCCGGCTGCGGTTCTCCACCACGACGGAGTCGATGCCGCGCAGGGCCAGCAGGTGGGAAAGCAGCAGGCCGGCCGGGCCGGCCCCGACGATTCCGACTTGTGTGCGTGAGGTAACGGTCATCTCGAAGCCAGTGGACCTGTCTAGAAGGGATAGGGCGCGATGTCACCGCGGACGGTCACCCGGCTGCCCGAGTAGATCGTGCCGCGCCGAACCAGCTCGTCCATGAGTGCCATGACCGCTCCTCGTAGTCACCTGTACGTAAGACGCACGATAGTTCAGACAGCGAACGGGTGGTGCCGGGTCTATGATGTCATCGACCAAGCAGGAGGCCGTCCTTGACTGACAACCAGGAACAAAGTCATGACGGGGACTTCGTCCAGTCACTCGAGCGCGGCCTGTCGGTGATCCGTGCCTTCGACGCCGAGCACCCGAAGCTGACGCTCAGCGAGGTGGCCACGAGCACCGGCCTGAGCCGGGCCGCGGCCCGCAGGTTCCTGCGCACCCTGGTCCAGCTCGGATACATGCGCAGCGACGGGAGCAGGTTCGCGCTGCGGCCTAAGATCCTCGAACTCGGCTACGCATACCTATCGAGCCTGACCCTGCCCGAGGTGGCCATGCCGCACCTGGAGCAGCTGGTCGAGCAGGTGCACGAGTCCTCGTCGGTGTGCGAGCTCGACGGCAACGAGGTCATCTACATCGCCCGGGTCCCGACCAAGCGGATCATGACCGTAACGATCAGCGTCGGGACCAGGTTCCCGGCCTACGCGACCTCGATGGGCCGGGTGCTGCTGGCCGCGCAGTCCGACGAGCGGCTCGACGACTACCTGGAATCGGCCAGCCTGCGCGGCCTGACCGGGCACACCATCACCAGTGCGACCGCGCTGCGCCGCGAGCTGCGCAAGATCCGCAACCAGGGCTGGGCCCTGGTGGACCAGGAACTCGAGGAAGGGCTCCGCTCGATCGCGGCCCCCATCCGCGACGCCGACGGCCAGGTCATCGCGGCCATCAACGTCTCGACCCACGCCGGCCGGCGCACCCTGAACAGCATCGTCGAGGAGCTGCTCCAGCCCCTGCTCGCCACCGCGCGCCGCATCGAGCTTGACCTGGCCCGCTCCCGCGCATCGGTCCGCGCCCGTCCCGACGCCTGACCGGAAACCGGGGCGGCACGGCGGGTGGTGCTGAGGGAGCTTGATGGGGGACTCGATGAGGGCGGGGGGCGGTGGCCACGGGAGGACGCGCCTGCCACACTAGCTGTCTATGCGTACGCTCGTCATCGACCACCCCCTGGTCACCCATAAGCTCACTGCGCTGCGCGACGCCGAGAGCGACACCGCCATGTTCCGCAGCCTGACGGCCGAACTGGTGACCTTGCTCGCCTACGAGGCGACGCGTGAGATGCGGGTGCAGCCGGTATCGGTCACCACTCCGGTGGGCACGGCCAGCGGCGTGAAGCTGGCCGGGCCGGTGCCGCTGATCGTGCCCGTGCTGCGGGCCGGGATCGGCATGCTGGAGGGGATGACCCGGCTGCTGCCGATGGCCGAAGTGGGCTTCGTGGGGTTGCGCCGGGACGAGGAGTCGCTCGTCGCGTCCACCTACGCGGACCGGCTGCCGACCGACCTGACCGGGCGGGACACGTTCGTGCTCGACCCCATGCTGGCCACGGGCGGCACGCTGGCCACCGTCATCAGCATGCTGGCGAACCGCGGCGCGGCCTCGATCACCGCGATCTGCCTGCTCGCCGCGCCCGAGGGGCTGCGGCACGTGGAGGCGGCCTTCGCCGCCGACGAGGTGCGGGTGGTGACCGCCGCCGTCGACGAGCGGCTCAACGAGAAGGGGTACATCGTGCCCGGCCTAGGGGATGCGGGCGACCGGCTGTTCGGCCAGATCTAGCGGGCCAGATCTAGCGGGATTGTCTTTCGGGCAGGGCACCGGGCTACGAAACGTTCCCGCAGGCATCACCAGCGCTCTAGACGGGCCCCCCCATGTCCACAGTGGGTGATGGCCTACCGTCGAACCCGGCACCCTGCCAACTACAGCTAATCAAGACCTATCCCCCCAGGGGTATCCCCGAGTCCGGGGTTACCTCCGATCCGCACGGCGAAGAGAATCCGGCCTAGACTAAATCGATGTTGTGCCAGCTATCCGGGACCTTACTATGCCACTGAACTCGCACGTCAGCACGGCGTCAGGGCAGAAGATGCCGGTCGCCGAGGGCACACGGCTGGTATTCGGCCGGGGTCCCGGCGTCGACCTGATCGTCGCGGCCGGGCGGGGACTCTCCCGGCGGGCGGGCCTGGTGACCGCGATGGCGGCCGGCGTCTGGATTGCCAACATCAGCCGCACCCATGCGCTGTACGTCGAGGGTGAGGGCTACCAGGTGAGGCTGCCCCGGATGGAGCATGACGGCGAGCCCGGCAATGGCTGGTTCGTGCACGCGGGCACGGCCCTGGTCGGCTCGCGTGCCATGCTCGACGAGGGCCAGTCGCTGCTGGTGACGGTCACCGGCCAGTACGAGGGGCCGGCGGCCGGGGACCGGGCAGGCTACGCCGGGGACACCGAACTGGCCGCGACCGGGCTGACCGGGGGGAGGCTGGCCGCCACCGGCCTGATCGACGAGGGCGAGTGGACCGACGAGGTCTTCGCCGCCGGTCCGGCCGGCCAGCCGGACCCGGAGGGCGGCGTCCGGGGCGGAGCGGTGCTGACCGGGGCGGGGCAGGCGGCCAGGGCCGCGGCCAGAGGGTCCGGGCCGGGTCACGCGGGGTCAGGTCATGCGGGTCCGGGTCACGACGGGTCGAGCCACGCAGGGCCGAACCTGTCAACGGGGGAGGACGGAGCCGGCGAGCCGGACGGCCCCGGCCTAGGGGCCAGGGACGGGGACGGGACACTGCTGCCGTTCTACCTGGACCCGATGACGAAGCTCTTCCTCGTCGCGCTGATCTGGTGCCGTCCCTGGCTGGACGACCCGAGCGCGACCAAGCCGCTGCCGCGTACGCCGGAGATCGCCCGGGGCGCCCTGGAGGTCACCGGCGCCTACCACGAGCTGGAACGGTTCGACGCCGACCCGGAGTACCGCGACCTGCTCTCGGCCCGGGTGGCCGAGCACATCAAGGTGCTCCGGCGCAAGATCGCCGACCGCGGCCTGGCCGCCGCCGACGTCCGGATCTCGGACGAGGTGGCCGTCCGGATCCTGATCGAGCACGGGATCATCACCACCGCCGACCTTGGCAGACTGGACGACCCCGCCTGGCGTTCCCGCCAGGAAGACCTGTGGTGGACCCAGGGCTAAGCCGGTTAAGCCCCGATCGGTATCACGATGAACGTGGTCGTGGCCTCGCGGCTGCCCGGTCCGGCCACCCGGACGTCGAATATGCCGAGCTGGAGCGCACCGGGGAAGAGCTGGCTGATATGCAGGCTGACGGTCCCGTCCTGACCGGTGACCGGCATGACCGTGGCAGTGCGGGTGAACCTCTGCGCCGGCCCGATCTGAGGCGGGCTGTTGAAGGTGACCATGACCGTGACCGGCGTCCGCGGCGCGAAGCCGCTGGCCCGCACGACCCACGCGGACTTGGTGGTGCCGAGGCTCTGCTTGACCATGCACGCGGCGGGTCTGCCGACGGGCTGGCCCGGCGCGCCGCACACGGTATCCGGTGCCTGAGGCGGCACAGGCAGCCCGGGTTTGGAGGCCGTGTTCGGCGTACTCGAGCTGCTGAGCGCGGAACCGAGGATGACGCCGACCACGACTAGGGCCGCCCCGACGGAGGCCCAGCCGGCCCAGGCCATGTGCGCCCGCAACCAGCGGCGCCAGCCGGAGCCCTGACGCCCGGCCGCGGCCCCTGTCCCGGGGTCGGTCCGGCCGGGGCCGGTCCGGCCGGGGCCGGTCCGGCCGTGGGCGGGCTTGCGCCGGCGGGCGGGCCGGTAGGAGGCGGGAAGTTCGGTGTAGGAGGCGGAGGTGGCATCCTCGGCGCGGTCGCCGGCGAGCTCGCCGAGCGGGCCGATCTGAGGGCTGCGCCGGTACTCGGCGATCAGGGCCATCGCCTTGTCCGGCAGGTAGGAGTGTTCCTCGTCCGGGCCGGCCTGGGCCACGGTGAAGTCGCCGAGCTGGACCAGCATCGCCGAGGAGGTCGGCCGGGCCCGCGGCACCCGGTGCAGGCACGCGGTGATGACCTCGGATAGTTCGGCGGGCAGGCCGGACAGGTCGGGTTCCTCGGTGGCCAGCCGGGCCAGGACGTCCATCACCGAGGCACCGGAGTACGGCGGATGCCCGGTGGCCGCGAACAGCAGCGTCGCGCCGAGCGAGTAGACGTCGCTGGCCACCGACGCCTCGCGGGTGTCCCTGGCCTGCTCCGGCGCCATGTACGCGGGGGTGCCGACGGCGCCGCGCGCGGTGGTGCGGCCCATCCGCTCGGCTGCCCGGGCCACCCCGAAGTCGATCACCCTCGGCCCGTCCGGCGCGACCAGCACGTTGGACGGCTTCAGGTCGCGGTGCACCAGGCCGGCCCCGTGGATGGAGGCCAGCGCCTCGGCGCACCCGGCGGCCAGCCAGCGCACCGTGCTCACCGGCAGCGGGCCGCACGCCAGCACCAGCCGGGACAGCGACGGCGCCGGCACGTACGCCGTGGCCAGCCAGGGCAGGTCGGCCTCGGGGTCGGCCTCCACCACCGCGGCGGTGAACACCCCGCTCACCTTCCTGGCCGCCGCCACCTCCTGCGCGAACCGGGTACGGAAACCGGCCTCCTCGGCCAGCTCCACCCGGATCGTCTTGACCGCGACCAGCCGTCCGGACGCCGAACGTCCCAGGTAGACCTGGCCCATCGACCCGGAGCCGAGGCGGCCGAGGACCACGTACGGCCCGATCCGCTCCGGATCCCACCGACGCAGTGTTTCCCAGTCGCGGGGCTCACGGCCCGGCTGCGACTCCATCTCGGCCCTCCCTCACCCCTGCTCGCAAGTGCCCGACTTCGAACAGTGGCCAGCTCCCATCATGCCGAACCGTTCCGGCCGTGTGCACGGCCTTCCCGGCGTTTGGTGCAGGTGAGGCGGGAGAGTAAACCATGCCCGTTCGGGATAATTTTTCGTATTTAATCCGACGGCTGACCCCCGAGCAAGGCGACCGGAACCACCGCGTCGCTGATCGCGCGGGCGGTGGCGAAACCCGGCTTGATCACCGTGTTGATGAGGCGCAGCCGCTCGTCGAAACCGGCGAACGCGCTCTTCATCGCGTTGACCGTCAGCCATTCGATGTCCGTCCAGCCGTAGCCGAACTCCGTGACCAGCTGGTGGAACTCCGAGCTGAGGGTGACCTGGCTCATCAGCCGGTTGTCGGTGTTCACCGTGACCCGGAACGACAGCTGGCGGAGCAGCCGGAGCGGGTGCAGCGCGATCGACGGGGCCGCGCCGGTCTGCACGTTCGAGGTCGGGGCCATCTCGAGCGGGATCCGGCGGTCGCGGATGTAGGCGGACAGCCGCCCGAGCCGGACGTTGCCCTCCTGGCTGATCTGGATGTCGTCCACGATGCGGACGCCGTGGCCCAGCCGCTCGGTGCCGCAGAACTGCACCGCCTCCCAGATGGACGGCAGCCCGAACCCCTCGCCCGCGTGGATGGTGATGTGGAAGTTCTCCCGCTTGATGTACTGGAACGCGTCCAGGTGCCGACTCGGCGGCCAGCCCGCCTCGGCGCCCGCGATGTCGAACCCCACCACGCCCTGGTCCCGGTAGCGCACCGCGAGCTCGGCGATCTCCAGCGACCTGGCCGCCGTCCGCATGGCCGTGAGCAGGGCGTACACCGTGATGCCCCGCCCCTCGCTACCCTGCCGGAAACCGTCGAGCACGGCCTGGACCACCTCGTCCAGGCTGAGCCCGCGCTCGGTGTGCAGCTCGGGCGCGAACCGCACCTCGGCGTACACGACCCCGTCGGCGGCCAGGTCCTCGGCGCATTCGGCGGCGACCCGGCACAGCGCCTCCGGGGTCTGCATCACCCCGACCGTATGCCGGAAGGCGTCCAGGTAAATCTCCAGGTGACCGCGGTGCGCACCCTCGGTGAGCCGCTGGGTCAGCTCTTCTTCGTTGTCCGCGGGCAGGCCGTGGTAGCCCGTTTCCTGCGCCAGCTCGAGGACCGTCCGCGGCCGCAGGCCGCCGTCCAGGTGGTCGTGCAACAGGACCTTCGGGACGGTCCTGATCTCGGCAAGTGTCGGCATCTGCCTATTCTGCTACGCGGGCCCGACTTCCTCGATGACCGGGGAGACCTGCGGGGCCGGCCGCTGGTCGCTGACCGCGGCCGCGCCCTCCAGCGCGGCCAGGGCCGGGCCGAAGCGCTCGGGCTCGTCGGCGCGGAGCTCGAGCAGCGGCTGGCCGGCCTGCACCGCCTCGCCCGGCTTGACCAGGCAGATGATGCCCGCGGACGCGCTGACGTCGTCTTCCTTGCGCGCCCGGCCCGCGCCGAGCCGCCAGGCCGCGATACCGACTTTGAGCGCGTCCAGGCCGGTCAGCCAGCCGGAGGCGGGCGCCGGCAGCACCTGGGTGTACGCCGCCTCGGGCAGCGGGGCGTCCGGGTCGCCGCCCTGCGCGCGGACCATCGCCCGGTAGGCGGCCAGCGCCCGGCCGTCGGCGATGGCCGCGGCGGGATCGGCCTCGATGCCGGCCAGCCCGAGCATCTGCCGGGCCAGCGCGAGGGTGACCTCCATCAGGTCGCCGGGGCCGTGGCCCTGCAGTGCCCGGACGGATTCCTCCACCTCGACCGCGTTGCCGACCGCGCGGCCTAGCGGGACATCCATCCTGGTCAGCAGCGCCCGGGTGCGTACGCCGTGCTCCTCGCCGAGGGCGACCATCGTCTCTGCGAGCTCGCGCGCCCGCTCGTAGCTGGTCATGAACGCGCCGCTGCCGACCTTGACGTCGAGGACGAGCGCGCGGGTTCCCTCGGCGATCTTCTTGGACATGATCGAGCTGGCGATGAGCGGGATCGACTCGACCGTCCCGGTGACGTCGCGCAGTGCGTAAAGCCTGCGGTCGGCGGGGGCCAGGCCGGAGCCGGCCGCGCAGATCACGCAGCCGGCGCTGGTCAGCACGGCGAGCGTCTCGTCCGGGGTCAGCGCGGAACGGAACCCGGGGATCGCCTCGAGCTTGTCCAGGGTGCCGCCGGTGTGCCCGAGGCCGCGGCCGGACAGCTGCGGCACCGCGGCACCGCACGCCGCGACCAGCGGCGCGAGGATCAGGCTGACCTTGTCGCCCACTCCCCCGGTCGAGTGCTTGTCCACGGTGGGCCTGCCGACGGAGGACAAGTCCAGCCGGTCCCCCGAGGCGATCATGGCCGCGGTCCAGGTCCGCAGCTCGGCGCGGTCAAGACCACGGAAGTAGATCGCCATCAGCAGCGCGGACATCTGCTCGTCGGCGACCTCGTGCCGGGCGTACGCCTCGAACAGCCATCTGATGTCGTCGTCGGCGAGCCGCTGCCCGTCCCGTTTGGCCCTGATGAGCGAGACCGCGTCGGTCACCGCGCCTCCCGGCGGGCCGCGAGATCGGCGCCGGTGAACGCGGCCGGGAGCAGGACCTTCAGCTCGACCGGGCCTTCCGCGGTGTCGACCAGCAGATCAGGGCCGCCGGCCTCGAGCAGCAGCTGGCGGCAGCGGCCGCAGGGCAGCAGCGGCTGACCGTCGCCCGCGACGACCGCCACGGCCCGCAGCGCTCCCGCCCCGGCCCCGGAGGCGTGGACGGCCCCGGCCCCGGAGGCGTGAAGAACAGAGACCAGGCCGCATTCGGCGCACAGGGTCAGGCCGTAGGAGGAGTTCTCCACGTTGCAGCCGGTGACGACCTGCCCGCCGGCGGTCAGGCCGGCCGCGCCGACCCGGAGCCCGGAGTAAGGAGCGTAGGCACGTTCCGCCGCGGCCGTGGCGGACGCGCGGAGCTCTGGCCAGTCGATGATCACATGGCGACTCTAGAGCACCCCGGAAAAGGACTAGGGTCCGGCCGGATAAGGCTGCAGGGTTGCCTTAACCGACCGGACCCTTCTCACGTCCTGCGCGGCCGCCGCAGGGAGGCGGCTCGCGCTAAGAGCAAGGAACTCTGCTATAAATAATGCCCCCCGACTTGCTAGGACCCACCCTGGAAGAAGTTCAGATGTGGTTAAGATCTGCGTCGGGTTGGGTGCCGGCGGGTTTCGTGCTTAACGTGGAGCCCGTGAACGCGCGTCTCGGCCGGGTCCTCGTGGTGGAAGACGACCCTGGTATCGCCACTCAGCTAGTCCGCGGCCTGACCCGGGCCGGCTACGAAACCGGCAGCGTCACGACCGGGAAGGCGGCGCTCGACTGGCCGGTCCCCGACGTTTTCCTGCTCGATCTCGGCCTGCCCGACATGGACGGCGTGGAGGTCTGCCGGCGTCTCCGCCAGGCCTGCGACGCGGCCATCATCATCGTGACGGCGCGGGGCGAGGAAACCGACCGGGTGCTGGCCCTGGACGAGGGCGCCGACGACTACCTGATCAAGCCGTTCGGGCTGCAGGAGCTGCTGGCCCGGATCAGGGCCGTGCTCCGCCGCAGCAAGCAGCCAGCCGGCCAGCCCCAGGTGCTGCAGCACGGCCCGCTCACCGTGGACCTGCGCACGCACAAGGTCAGCGTGAACGGGAACCAGATCGCCGTGACTCCCAAGGAGTTCGCCATCCTGGAGTGCCTGGCCAGCGACCCGGGCCGGGTGGTCAGCCGTCAGGAAATGCTCGAGCGCGCCTGGGACGAGCACTGGTACGGCCCGACTAAAGTGCTCGACGTGCACATGGCGGCGCTGCGGAAGAAGCTCGGCGCTCCCGGCCTGATCGAGACCGTCTACGGGCACGGCTTCCGGCTCGCGGATCAGGCCGGTACGTCGTGACCAGGCGAATCCTGCTGGTCCTGCTGACCTTCACCGCCGCGGTGCTGGTCGGCGCGGTGGTGCCGCTGACGCTCGACGCGGCCTCCCACGACCGGACGTCCTTCATCCAGGCCACCGCGGGCATGGCGCGCACCGACGCCGCGATCGCCCAGTCGCGGCTGGATGCTCTCGCCTCGTCCCCGCCGAGCAGCTCGGCCGACGAGGGCGAAGGCAAGGCCGACCCCGCCCTGTTCGGCCTGATCGACCAGACCAAGCAACTCGGCGTCGGCCTGCTGATCCTGAGTGGCCCCCCGCAGGACGGCAACCGGCTGGTCAACAAGGGCATGCCACCCGGCAACTGGGTCCGGCTGGCCGTCCAGGCCGTGGAGCAGGGTCAGCTCGCGAAGAATGCGGGCAGCCCGGCGGAGCCGATCACGGAGGCCGCCGGGTCGCGAATCGTCGCCGCCATGCCCGTCTTCCGGGGCGGTAGGTACGAGCTGGTCGGCACCGTGATCCTGGCCAGGTCGACCAGCTCGCTAGACAGTGACGTCGTCAAGCTCTGGATCATCCTCGGCACCATCGCCGTGCTCGCCATGATCGGCGCGGCCCTGCTGGCCTTCGGCCTGGCCCGGTGGGTGAGCAGGCCGCTGGCCGGGCTGGACACCGCGGCGGGCCGGCTGGCCGACGGCGACCTGGCCATCCGGGCCGTGGTCGATTCCGGGCCCCCGGAGCTGCGCCGCCTGGCCACGACGTTCAACACCATGGCCGGACGCCTGGAAGCCCTGGTGCACGGGAACCGGGCCGTGATCGCGGACGTGTCGCATCAGCTGCGCACCCCGCTGGCGGCGCTGCGGCTGCGGCTCGACCTGCTCGCCGCGGACCCGGACCCGGACCCGGAGACCACCGGGCACGAGCTGGCCGGTGCGCTCGAAGAGCTGGCCCGGCTGTCCCGGCTGGTGGACGGCCTGCTTGCGGTGGCGCGCGCGGAGAACGTGGTACCGGTGCCCGCCGCGGTGGACGTGGCCGAGGTGGCCAGGGAGCGGGTCGTGGCGTGGCACCCGGTGGCCGACGACCGCGGCATCGTGCTCGAGGCCGGCGAAGCGAGCCGGGATGCGGGAAGGGGAGCCGGCTGGGGCGCGCGCTCTCCGGTGCTGGCCTGGATGGGCGAAGGCCACCTGGAGCAGGTGCTCGACAACCTCATCGCCAACGCGCTCGACGCGCTGAGCGCGGGAGGGCACGTGACGGTGACCACGACGGCGATCGCGGCCGGGGCACGGATCTCGGTGGCCGACGACGGCCCGGGCATGAAGGCCGAAGAAAGGGAGCGCGCCTTCCTGCGCTTCACCACCTCCAACCCGAACGGCACCGGACTCGGCCTGGCCATCGTGCACCGCCTGGTCACCTCGAACGGCGGCACGGCCAGGCTGACCGAGACACCGGGCGGCGGGCTGACCGCCGTCCTCGAGTTCCCCGGCGTGCCAGTGCCGGCCAGCACGGGGCCGGCCAGCACGGGGCCGGCCAGCACGGGGCCGGCCAGCACGGGCGCGGAGCACCCTTCATCCGCGCAGGACCTCGCCAGCTTCTAGTTGGGTCGCAGTCTTGTACAAAGGCACCAAAGACCGCGCGTGCAGACCCCGGATCTCTGTCTGCCAGGCCAGGACCGTCATCATGATCGGGTTCCGATTCGGCAACGAGCAGGCCAGAAGGCCGCGTGTCCCCTTCCCAGCGGAGACGACCAGGAATAGCCTGCGGGTCAACCTAGGACGAATGCGAGGCCAGGCGCTGTACGCGTGCTGGCCCGGTGGAGGTAAGCGTGAGATACAGCGCATGGGCCACTGCGGCGCTGGCCGTGTCGGCGTCGGTGGTCATCGCCGCGTGCGGCAGCAGCACCAGCTCGGCCCCGTCAGGTTCCGGCTCCTCGGCGCCGGCGGCAAGCTCGGGTAGCGGGGCCGCGGCCGCCGGCAAGACCCTCGGCTGCATGGTTACCGACACCGGGGGCATCGACGACAGGTCGTTCAACGCCTCCGCGTGGGCGGGCATGCAGGCGGCCAAGGCAGCCGGCAGCGGCATCGACGTCAAGTACCTGCAGTCGACGACGCAGGCCGACTACGTGCCGAACATCAACACGTTCATCAGCCAGAAGTGCAACGTCATCGTCACCGTCGGGTTCCTGATGGGCGACGCGACGCAGGCCGCGGCCAAGGCCCACGCGAGCCAGAAGTTCGCGATCGTGGACTTCAGCTACACCCCGCCGCTGCCCAACGTGGACGCGCTGCTCTTCAACACGGCGCAGGACGGCTTCCAGGGCGGCTACCTGGCCGCGGGCATGACCAAGACCGGCAAGGTCGCGACGTTCGGCGGGCAGAAGCTGCCGACCGTGACGATCTACATGGACGGCTTCTATGACGGCGTGCAGTACTACAACCAGAAGCACGGCAAGAACGTGCAGGTGCTCGGCTGGAACGAGAAGACCCAGAACGGCTCGTTCACCGGCGACTTCACCAACCAGACCAAGGGCCAGACGCTGACCCAGACGTTCATCAGCGAGGGCGCGGACATCATCTTCCCGGTCGCGGGCAACGTGGGCCTCGGCGCCGCCAAGGCGGTCCAGCAGGCGGATGCCGCGGCTGGCAGCCAGAAGGTGAACATGATGTGGGTGGACGTCGACGGCTGTGTCAGCGCACCGCAGTACTGCAAGTACTTCATCACCAGCGTGCAGAAGGGCATCGTGGCCGCGGTCAGCACCGCGGTGACGAGCACCGCCAATGGCTCGTTCAAGGGCGGCAACTACATCGGCACGCTGGCCAACGGCGGCGTCGCGCTCGCCCCGTTCCACGACTTCGACAGCAAGGTCCCGGCCGCGCTGAAGAACGAGCTAGCGCAGGTGAAGGCGGGCATCGTGGACGGCTCGATCACAATAGCCACCAAGAGCCCGGTGTAGCTACCGGCGGCAACGCGGGAGAAAATGTGGCAGCGGTGCGGCCGTACGGCGCACCGCTGCCACGCACATCACTGGCACTTCGGCGCTCTGAGCTAAGGGACCGGACGTGGAACTCGAGCTGAAGGGCATCACCAAGCGGTTCGGTTCGCTGGTGGCCAACGACCGGATCGACCTGTCGGTGTTCCCTGGTCAGGTGCACGCCCTGCTCGGCGAGAACGGCGCCGGCAAGTCGACCCTGATGAACGTCCTGTACGGGCTGTACCATCCGGACGAGGGCGAGATACTCATCGACGGCAAGAAGATGCGGTTCACCTCGCCAAAGGACGCCATCACGGCCGGCATCGGGATGGTGCACCAGCACTTCATGCTCGTACCGGTGTTCACGGTGGCCGAGAACGTCACCCTCGGCATGGAGGAGACCCGCCCGTCCGGCCTGCTCGACCGGCGTAAGGCCCGCCGCGACGTGCGTGAGCTCTCCCGGCGCTACGGGCTCGAGGTCGACCCGGACGCCCTGGTGGAGAACCTGCCGGTCGGTATCCAGCAGCGGGTAGAGATCATCAAGGCGCTGGTCAGGGACGCGTCCGTGCTGATCCTCGACGAGCCGACCGCGGTACTCACCCCGGCCGAGGCCCAGGACCTGTTCCGCATCATCAGGCAGCTGAAGGACGGCGGCACCTCGATCGTCTTCATCTCGCACAAGCTCAAGGAAGTCCAGGAGATCGCCGACACGATCACCGTACTGCGCCGCGGCGCGGTCGTCGGCCAGGAGTCGCCGTCCGCCACCGAGGACCAGCTCGCTGCCTTGATGGTCGGCCGGAACGTGCAGCTGAAGGTGGACAAAGAGCCGGCCAAGCCCGGTGAGGTGGTGCTCGACGTCGAGAACCTGACGGTCGCGGACGAGACCGGCCGGGTCTGGGTGAACGAGATGTCGTTCCAGGTCCGTGCGGGCGAGATCCTCGGCCTGGCGGGCGTGCAGGGCAACGGGCAGACCGAGCTGTGCGAGGCGCTGCTCGGGTTGCGGCCCATCACGTCCGGGCACATCCGGCTGGACGGCCACGACCTCACCCACAGCACGCCCCGGCAGCGGCTGCACGCGGGGGTCGCCTACATCCCCGAAGACCGGCAGGAAGACGGGCTGGTCAGCGCCTTCTCGGTGGCCGACAACATGGTCCTGGACAGCTACGACCGGCCGCCATTCGCCTCGGGCATCAACCTGCACCTGGGCGCCATCGCCAGCAACGCGGCCGAACGGGTGAAGGAGTTCGACGTCCGCACCCAGTCGGCGGAGGCGCCGGTGGGCACGCTGTCCGGCGGCAACCAGCAGAAGGTCATCCTGGCCAGGGAACTCGCCCGGGAGCACAAGGTGCTGGTGGCGAGCCAGCCGACCCGGGGCCTGGACGTGGGCTCGATCGAGTTCGTGCACCGCCGCATCGTGCAGCAGCGCGACCACGGCGTGGCCGTCCTCATCGTCTCGTCCGAGCTGGACGAGATCTACGCGCTGGCGGACCGGATCGCGGTCATGTACGAGGGCCGGATCACCGGCTTCCGGCCGCCCTCGGTGCCGGTGGAGGAACTGGGCCTGCTGATGGCCGGATCGGAAGCCCCCGGAACCCCGGAAGTCTCCGGAGCCCCGGAAGCAGGGAGACCGGAAGCGGAGCAGGCAGGAGCGGGAGAGAGCTCATGAGCGAGCAGGCGCCGCCGGGTCCCCCGGAGCCCCCGGGTTCTCCGGGTCCGGCCACCGCGACGAAGCAGAAGGAAGAAAGCGGGGAGAGCCGCAGGTCGTTCGGCCAGACCCTGAGGGAATCGATCCTCGAGGGCAACTCGGTCACGGTGATCTTCCTGGCCATCTTCACCGCCATAGTTATCGGCGGCCTGCTGAACGCGTTCACCAACACGACCGTGCTGCACGCGTGGGGCAACTTCTTCTCCGCGCCGGGTGCCGCCATCAGCCAGGCCTGGAACACGGCCACCGGCGCCTACGTGGCGCTGTTCGAGGGCTCGATCTTCAACCCGCACACGGTGGCGGCGCTGTTCCAGCAGGCCTCGATCGGCACCGCCGTGCACAACGGCTACCTGGACGCGGTGTTCAACCCGCTGTCGGAGACCTGCGTGCAGGCCACGCCGCTGCTGCTGGCCGGGCTGGCGGTCGCGCTGCCGTACCAGGCCGGCATGTTCAACATCGGGGCGCAGAGCCAGTTCATCGGCGGCGCGATCCTGGCCACCTATCTCGGCTACGGGGTCAACCTGCCGCCCGTGGTGCACGTGATCGTCTGCGTGATCGGCGGCTTCGTCGGCGGCGCCGTGCTCGGCTGGGTGGTCGGCGAGCTCAAGGCCAGGACGGGCGCGCACGAGGTGATCACCACGATCATGCTCAACTACATCATGTACTACCTGCTGTCGTACCTGCTCGGCAACGTCATGCAGCGGCCCGGCCGGACCGACCTGATCAGCCCGTTCATCGCCGGCGACGCGCACCTGCCGCACCTGTTCGGCTCGACGCTGCGGATCAACGCGGGGTTCCTGCTCGCGCTGGCCTGCGCGTTCGGCCTGTGGTGGCTGCTGTACCGGACCGCGCCCGGGTTCGAGTTCCGGGCCATCGGCAAGAACCCGAGCGCGGCCCGGGTGGCCGGCATGAACGTGGAGCGTTCCTGGGTGCTGGTGATGCTGATCGCCGGCGGGCTGGCCGGGCTGGCGGGTACGGCGGTGATCCAGGGCACCGACTTCAGCGTCAACTTCCAGAGCGCCGGGACCTACGGCTTCGACGCGATCACGGTCGCGCTGCTCGGCCTGGGCCGACCGCTCGGGGTAGTGCTCGCGTCGCTGCTGTTCGGCGCGCTGCACGCCGGCGCGCCGCTGATGCAGGCCCAGACCTCCACCCCGGTGGACATCGTGGAGGTGCTGCAGGCGCTGATCGTGCTGTTCGTGGCGGCGCCGCCGCTGGTCCGGGCCATCTACCGGCTGCGCGCGGCCCGGGCCGCGGGCGTCGCGGGCTTGTCCGGGAGGGGACTGGCATGACCATCACCGAGCACGCTCCCGTGGTCAAGGCCGAGGCCGCCCCGGTCAGTCCCTGGCGCCGCTGGCTGGCGCCGACGACGTTCGCAGTGTTCGGGCTGGTGGACATCTTCGTGTTCGGTCTGTTCGCCCACGCCGGCGACGTGACCTTCGCGTTCTCCCCGCCGTTCGCCAAGGTCACGATACCGGACCTGTCGCTGCCCGCCGCCGAGACCTGCTTCGCGGCCGGCGCGCTGACGCTGCTGCTGGCGGCGCTGCGGGCCGTGGTGAAGCTGAGCACCCTGTGGCGGCGGGTGACCATCGCCGTCGTGGTGTTCCTGTTCGTGCTGGCCCTGCTCTGCTGGGCCGGGGCCGGCCAGACCACCGCGTTCAACGTGGTGAACCTGCTGCAGGGCACGCTCAGCCAGTCCATCCCGATCATGCTGGGCGCGCTCACCGGCGTGATCTGCTCGCGGTCCGGGGTGGTGAACATCGGCATCGAGGGCCAGCTGCTGCTCGGCGCGTTCGTCGCCGCCATGGTGGCCAGCGCCTCCGGAAACCTGTGGCTGGGCCTGATCGCCGGCGCGGCGGCGGGCTGCGTGGTCGGCGCGCTGCTCGCGGTGTTCGCCATCCAGTACACCGTCGACCAGATCATCCTCGGCGTGGTGCTGAACGGCCTCATCCTCGGCCTCACCGGATACCTGTACGACGACCTGATGGTGCCCTACGCGAACACGCTGAACTCCCCGCCGACCTTCAGCGCGATCAAGATCCCGCTGCTGGCCGACATCCCGATCATCGGGCCGGTGTTCTTCCAGGCGACGATCTTCCTCTACCTGACCTACCTGGCCCTGGCCCTGGTCCAGGTGGGCCTGTTCAACACCCGGTGGGGGCTGCGCACCCGCGCGGTCGGCGAGCACCCGGTCGCGGCGGACACCGTCGGCATCCGGGTCTACGCCACCCGGTACCGCAACGTCATCATGGCGGGGGCGCTGGCCGGCATCGGCGGCGCCTACCTGACCATCGGCTCGGTGGGGAGCTTTGCCAAGGGCATGTCGTCCGGCGAGGGCTACATCGCGCTCGCCGCGATGATCTTCGGGCGGTACACGCCGTTCGGCGCGATCGCGGCGGCGCTGCTGTTCGGCTTCACCACCCAGCTGCAGTCGGTCCTGTCCACCATGAACGTGCCGATCCAGTCCAACCTGCTGCTGGCGACGCCGTACGTGGTGACGATCATCGTGGTGGCCGGGCTGGTCGGCCGGGTCCGGCCGCCCAAGGCCGAGGGCATCCCCTACATCAAGGCATGATTCACGCCGAACGGGCTGGCGTCACGCGCTTGGTAGCGGCGTGCCGCCACGGCGGCGAGGCGTGCGTCCAGGCCAGAGTGGCTCACGTGACAGCAGGGAGCCGTGAGTGGTCGGCGAGCACTCGTTTGCTGGGTGGATTCGGGCTTCCGGGTGGATTTGGGGGCCTATAGTGCACCAAACTCTCCCAGAAGCCCCAATCCACCCGGATCTTGGTCGAGAGGCGAGGAGCGAGCGGGGGCGGCGAGGAGCGAGCGGGAGCGGCGAGGAGCGAGCGGGAGCGGCGAGGAGCGATTGAGGTGAGTGGGGAAAGTGACGGGTGAGGCAGAGCTGCGGGCCGCGGTGGAGGCGTGGATCGCGGACGATCCGGATCCGGGCGACCAGGCTGAGCTGCAGGGGCTGCTGGACCGGGCTTTCCCGGCTGGAGGGGGCGGCACGGGAGGGGGTGCCGGGACGGGAGGGGGTGCCGGGACGGGAGGGGGTGCCGGAGCGGGAGCGGACGCGGGGACGCTGGCGGAGTTGCGGGACCGGTTCGCGGACCGGCTGCATTTCGGGACGGCGGGGCTGCGCGGCGTGGTCGCCGCGGGGCCGAACCGGATGAACCGCGCCGTGGTCAGGGCCGCGACGGCCGCGGTGGCCGGCTGGCTGGCCAGTGAGGGCGCCGCGAGCCCGGGCGTGGTGCTGGGCTGCGACGCGCGGCACCGGTCGGCGGAGTTCGCCGAGGAGGCGGCCGGGGTGCTGGCGGGCGCGGGCATCGCGGTGCACATGCTGCCGCGGCCGTGCCCCACTCCCCTGCTCGCGTTCGCGGTCCGCCATCTGGGCACGGCGGCCGGGGTGATGATCACCGCCAGCCACAACCCGGCCGCCGACAACGGGTACAAGCTCTACCTGAGCGACGGCGCCCAGGTCATCCCGCCCGCCGACGCCGGCATCGAGAAGCGCATCGCCGGCCTCGGGCCGCTGGCGCGGGTCCCGGTCGCTGCGGCCGGGAGCCCGCTGATCACCCGGCACGGGGACGAGATCGCCGAGGCCTACCTGGCCGCGATCGTGGCCGCCGCCGGGCCGGCGGTCACCGGTGCCGCGGAGCTCAGCGTGGTCTACACGCCGATGCACGGGGTGGCGGGCCGGCTCATGCTGCGGCTCCTGCGGCTGGCGGGCTTCGCGGCGCCGCACGTGGTGGCCGCGCAGGCCGAACCCGACCCGGACTTCCCGACGGTCGCCTTCCCCAACCCCGAAGAGCCGGGCGCCCTGGATCTGGCGCTGGCCGACGCGCGGCGGCTCGGCGCCGACCTGGTGGTGGCCAGCGACCCGGACGGGGACCGGCTCGCCGTGGCCGTCCCCGATCGCGCGGGGGGCGCGGCGGCGGACGGCGAGAGCGGGAGCGACTGGCGGGTGCTGACCGGGGATCAGGTGGGCGCGCTGCTGGGGGCCAGCCTGCTGGACCGCACGGCCGGACAGGCAGCACCGCAGGCGCGCCTGGTGGCCTCCACCGTGGTCTCCTCGACGCTGCTGTCCAAGATCGCGGCCGCGTCCCATGTCCACTACGCCGAGACGCTGACCGGGTTCAAGTGGATCGCACGGGCGGCCGACGGCGTGCCGGGAGCGCGGTTCGTGTTCGGCTACGAGGAGGCCCTCGGCTACGCCGTCGGCGACGTGGTGCGGGACAAGGACGGGTTTGGCGCGGCCCTGGCGATGCTCCGGCTGGCGGAAGGGGCGAAATCGGCGGACCGTTCGGTACTCGATATCTACGACGACCTGGAGCGGGCCTACGGTGTCCACCTGACCTCCCAGCTGACCCTGCGGACGGCCGACCAGGCGCAGGTCATGAGCCGGCTCCGGGCCGCGCCGCCGGACGCGTTCGGCGGCGAGCCGGTGGCCGGCCTGACCGACCTGGCCGACGGAGCCGGGGACGTGCCGCGGGCGGACGTGCTGATCTTCCGGCTGGCCGGCGGGCGGGTCGTACTGCGCCCGAGCGGGACCGAACCCAAAATCAAGTGCTACATCGAGATCACCGAGACGGCCGCGGGCCGCTCGCTGGCGGCGGCCCGGGAGGCCGCGGCGGCGCGGCTGGTTCCGCTGCGGGCCGCGCTCGAGGCGCTACTGGCCGGCGGCTAGCCGCCAGGCTGGCCGCGGGACTGGCCGACGGCGCTGGTCAGCCGGGTTAGGTGCTGGTCCTCGTCGAGACCGCGCAGCCGGGTGGTGAAGGGTTCGGTCGTGATACCGGCTGGCAGGCTGGCCTGGGCGAGCACGTCGGCGAGCACGACGACGTCGCCGCCCAGGCTCTGGCCGGCCACCCGGGCCGCGAGGTTGACCGTGCGGCCGAAGTAGTCGAGGATGCCGTTCGCGGTCATCGCGATCGCCGGGCCGTGGTGGACGCCGACCTTGAGCACGAGGGGCGGCTCGATGCCCTGCTCCGCGCACCACGCCGTGACCTCGTCCTGGAGCCTGAGCGCCGTGCCGAGCGCGTCGTCGAGCCGGTGGAAGGCGCACATCACCCCATCCCCCATCGTCTTGACGATGCCGCCGCCGCCGCGGCTGACCGCCTGCCTGATGAAGTCGAAGTGCCGGCTGACACGGCTGTACGCGGGCGCGTCACCGAGCCCCTCGTACAGCCTGGTAGAGCCCTTGAGGTCGCTGAACAGGAACGCGACGTGGCTGACGGCGAGTCGCTGGCCCGGCGCCAGCACCTCCGAGCTGAACAGGTCACGGAACTCCTGCAGCGTGGTCACCTGGGCGGCGGTGGTGGCCTCCCCGGTCCAGGCGAGTTCTTCGATAGCGGCGAGGATCGGCCCGCCGGTCTGATTGCGGAGCACCAGGCGCGATCCGGCCGTCACGGCGAGGCCTCCGTCGCTCATCAGGCTGTGCGGACCGGTCCAGCGGCCCGCCGAGTACGTGATGGTGACGTCGCGGCCCCGGGCGCCGGCCGTGGCGCCCTGGTCCGGCGTCAGGAGCAGGCGGTGCGCCGACCGCACGGTCCGGAGTTGCATGGGGCCTGCCGGGGTTACAGAGTCGATGTCGACCTGGCGGTCCTCGTGCGGTCCCAGGTACTGCTGGGCGACGATGTGCGGCGCGCGCAGCGGTCCGCCGACGCAGTACTGGAGGCTGGTGGCCTTCCTGACAGCGGGGTGGACGGAGAACCGCAGCTCGACCCGCTGGTCGAAGTCCGCGTCGTAGGCGATGCCGCAGGTGTCGCAGTGGAAGCGGACCGGGAGCCGGGCCAGGGACCCGGACTCTTCCTTCGGCACCCGGCAGGTCGGGCACATGAGCTCCCAGCGCAGCTCGAGCAGGCCGGCCCGGGTGGCGTGCAGGAACATCCTCAGCACCTCCAGTCGGTCGGCACCCCATACGTCGGCGAGCGCGAACGGCCGGATGCCGACCAGCTGATCGTCGCTGCCGTCGCAGATTCGCTCCGTCAGCCGGGCCGCCAGCGCGGGCGGGACGGGCGCGGCCGCCAGCCGGGCGAGGCGCCGGCCGAGTTCGGCCCGGTGCACGGCGGGGCGGCCGGGCGGAACCGGTACCGGATCGGGCAGGCCGGCCCGCTGACGGGCTAGGTAACGGTCGCAGAAGTCGAGCGTGTCGTCCACCGACGCGGCGATCGCGCGCCGGGCCAGGCGGCCGAGGGCGCTGGCGGGGATGGCCTCGGCGTGGGACCGGACGGTCGTCGTGTCCGGCCCGGACGGCATCAGTTCGATGCCCACCACCATGCTGGCGATGGGTCCTCGCTCGAACTCCCGGCGCACCGCGTACCGGCGCTCCCGGATCCAGTCGAAGGGGAACTCCTGCCAGCGCATCGGGACGACGCCGAACGCCCTGGCCCGGGCCCGCCGCACCAGCGGGTCGGCCCCGGGGGCGGCCGGGGCCGAGAACTGAACCGACGGGAGTCCGATCGTGCGGTTGAGGTGATCGGTGTCGGCCAGCAGCCGCCAGGCCTCGGCCACGGGCATCGGGTAGCTGCGCTCGCGCTCGACCCGGATGGGCTGGTCCTTCATGTGCGACCGGCGGCCGCGCACGGCAGGGTCGTCCCGGCCGCCGTCGCGGCAACCGTCCCCCCTCAATGTCATGCGTGGTTATGCTGAACGCAGGGTGAAGCTTTGCTCGGTTTTCCCGAGCGTAACAGGGTGGGGCACCATGATTCACCGGATCCTGGTGGCAACTGACCGATCGGATACCGCGACCCGGGCTGTCGCCTGGGCCGCGGAGATGTCCGGCAGGTACGAAGCCGATCTGCTCGTTCTCCAGGTGGTCGCGCCCGAGCACCTGACCGGCGCCGACGGCGACGCTGGGGATGCCGAGGCGCAGCTGGCCGCGCTGACCAGGCAAGTCTGCGGGGAACGCGGGCGGGCCGTGCTCGTCTACGACTCCGATCCGGCCGCCGCCATCGTGCGCACCTGCGAGGACGAGCAGGTCGACCTGGTCGTGGTCGGGAACGTGGGCATGCGCGACCGGACCGAGTTCCTGCTCGGCAGCGTGCCGAACCAGGTCTCGCACAACGCCAGGTGCTCGGTCGTGATCGTGAACACCGCGGTCGACGGCACGGCGCGCGGCGGCCGGCCAGAGCCAGCGCCTTCGTCCGCGCCCGGCGACGGCGAGCCGACCGAGGGGCAGTTGCTCGGCCGGGCGGCGCGGGTGGCCCAGGTGTTCGGCAAGTACGGCCTGGGCGAGATGCGGCACCGCGGCGCCGATGACGCCGCCGCGCGGGCCCGGCGGTTCCGCGCCGCGCTGGAAGAACTCGGTCCGACCTTCGGCAAGCTCGGGCAGATCCTGTCCACGCGGCCCGACCTGCTGCCGGCCGAGGTGGTCACCGAGCTGGCCGGGCTTCAGGACCACGTCACCCCGCTTCCCGAGGCCGAGATCGTGGCGATGATGGAGGCCGAGCTGAAGGTGCCCTGGGAGGACGTGTTCGCCGGGATCGAGCCGGATCCGATGGCCTCCGGCACGATCGCCCAGGTGCACCGCGCGACCCTGGTCGGCGGCGAGCGCGTGGTGGTAAAGGTGCAGCGGCCGGCCGCGGAGGCCCAGATCAGGCAGGACCTCGGGTTGCTCGGGCAGTTCGCCGCCAAGGCCGGGAACCGGCCTGCCTTCCAGCAGGTGGCCGACGTGCCCGCCATCATCGAGCAGCTCTCCTCCTCGCTCCTGCGCGAGCTGGACTTCCGGTACGAGGCCGGGAACATCGAGCGGATGCGGGAGGTACTCGCCTCGTTCGACCGGCTGGACGTGCCGCGCGTGTACACCGAGCTGTCCACCGGCCGGCTCCTGGTCATGGAGGAGATCCAGGGGGTCGGCGTGCTGCAGGCGCCGGCCGGCGACGCCCGCCGGGAGGCGGCCCGCCAGCTGCTCGAGGCCTACTACTACCAGGTGCTCGAGGCCGGGTTCTTCCACGCCGACCCGCACCCGGGCAACCTGATGTGGTGGAACGACCGGATCTACCTGCTCGACCTTGGCATGGTCGGCGAGGTCGGGGCCGGCCTGCGCGAGTCGCTGCTGTTGCTGCTGCTGGCGTTCTGGCAGGAGGACACCGCGTTCCTGGCCGACGCCATGCTGGGACTGGCCACCGGCCGGCCGCAGGCAGACTTCGACGAGGACGCGTTCCGGGCGGACCTGGCCGCGCTGATGGGGAGCTACCGGCACGTGTCTTTGTCTGAACTCCGGCTCGGGCCGCTGATCCAGCAGCTGACCGAGATCTCGGTCCGGCACCGGGTCAGGCTCCCGTCGACGCTGACGCTGATCGGCAAGGCGTTCGGCCAGATGCAGCTGGCAGCGGCCGAACTGGATCCGACTTTGGATCCGTTCGCCGTGGCCGGGAGTTTCTACCTGCGGCAGCTGATGGAGCGGATGCGGACCATGGCCAATCCGCAGCAGTTGTTCTACGGCGGCCAGAAGATACGCATGCGCGCGAGCAGGCTGCTGGAGGGGCTGGAGCGGGCGACCGGGGTACGCGGCGGCTCCGGACTCCAGGTCGACCTGCGCGGCGTGCAGGACCTGACCGGCGCGGTGGGCCGGGCCGGGCGGCGCATCGCCGTCGGCCTGGCCGCGGCTACCGCCATTGTCGGCACGGCCATCGTGGCCAGCGCCGCTCACCCGGCCGGCTGGGCGACCGTCGTCTTCGGGATCGCCGCGGTGCTGCTGACCGGGGGCCTGCTCCTCGACGTGGCCAGGCGGCGCTGATGTCCGGGCGGCGCTGATGTCCGGGCGGCGGATCCTGCGGGCCGCTCAGCGGGCGCTCCTCGGGGCCATGATGACCGTGGCGGCCGTCGTCGCCGAACGGCGCATCCGGCGAGCGCTCCGCCGGGCCTCCGCCCCTGTCCCTCCCGCCGGTATTACATCAGAATGAGAGACGGGCTCGGAGTATTGGTGCGTGAGGGGTAGCAGAGCGTGGAAGCCGGGCCGTTCGGTGTCAATAAAGGTCCTCAGCCGGCGCGGACGTCAGCCTGAGGTGAGGGCGCGGGCCTGGGCGACGTCCTCGTGCATCTGGGTGATCAGGGCCTGGACCGAGTCGAACCGTTCCGTGCCGCGCAGCCGGACGGAAAAGTCGATGGCGGCGTGGACGCCGTACAGGTCCAGGTCGTCGCGGTCGAGCGCGTACGCCTCCACGGTGCGGTCTCCGACGCCGAACGTGGGGTTGGTACCGACCGAGATCGCAGCCGGCCAGCGGGCCGTCTCCGCGCCGTCCAGGTCCAGGCTGGCCAGCCAGCCGGCGTAGACGCCGTCGGCGGGGGTCGCGGTGTACGGTGCGGTCTCCAGGTTGGCGGTCGGGAAACCCAGCCCGCGGCCGCGCATGTGGCCGCGGACGACGACGCCCTCGACCCGGTGCGGGCGGCCGAGAGCGCGGGCGGCGGCGGCTACGTCGCCCGCCGCCAGCTGCTCCCTGATATAGCTCGAGGAGATCGTCACGCCGTCGTCTACCAGCAGCGGCACGCCCTCGGCGGTGAAGTCGTACTTCTCGCCGAGCTGGGCCAGCATGGGCACGTCGCCGGTGGCCTTGTGGCCGAACCTGAAGTTCTCCCCTACCACGACGGCGGCGGCGTGGAGCCGTTCGGACAGGACGACGCGAACGAACTCGTCCGGGCTGAGCCGGGAGAATTCCAGGTTGAACGGGAGCACGAAAACCGCGTCGGCGCCCACGGCCGCCAGGAGCTCGGAGCGGCGCCGCGCCGTGGTCAGCAGCGGCGGATGCGAGCCGGGCCTGATCACCTCGTCCGGGTGCGGGTCGAAGGTGATCGCCACCACCGGCAGCTGCCGGCACTGGGCGATCTCGCGGGCCCGCTCCACGACGCGCTGGTGGCCTCGGTGCACGCCGTCGAACTCGCCGATCGTCGCGACGCACGCACCCCAGTCGGAAGGCACCTCGGCCAAGCCGTACCAGCGGTACACGATCTCCGTTCCTCCCTGCCTTGTGCCGTCACACTGACCCTGCACCAGCAAGCCTAGAGCCTCAGGCGAAGACGACGAGCGGCCTGGCCTGTCCAGACTCCTCGGTGACCAGGGCGATCAGGGTACCGTCCGGCGCGTAGGCCGCCGTCGGCTCGTCCGCCCCAGACGGGCCGAGGCGGCCGCCGTGGGCCAGCCGACGGGCCTCGTCCGCGGTGAGCATCCGGCTCGGGAAGGCCACCGCGGCCGCCTGCGCCAGCGGCAGTACCTCGAACCGCCCGGCCAGCTGCTCGAGGGTGCGGGCGTCCTCGATCCGGTAGCCGCCCACCCTGGTGCGGCGCAGCCGGGTCAGGTGGCCGCCGGTTCCCAGGGCGGCGCCGAGATCGCGCGCCAGCGCCCTGATGTAGGTACCGCTGGAGCAGCGCACGGTCGCGTCGACGTCGAGCATCCCACCCGCATCTTCCGTGCACGGGGGGCTCCCGCCCCCCGTCCCCCCTGGCCCAGCCCCCTTCACTCGGTGTGTCCCGGTGACCGTGAACTCGTAGACCGTCACCGGCCGCGCCTTGAGCTCGGGCGCGGCGCCCGCCCTGGTCAGCCGGTAGGCGCGCTGGCCGTCGACCTTGATCGCGCTGACCGCGGGCGGGACCTGCTGGATGTCACCGGTTAGCCCGGCGATCGCCTTGGCGAGCGTCTCCGCGGGAACATCCGTCGCCGGCGCGCCGCCGGTGACCTCGCCTTCCGCGTCGTCGGTACTGGTCGACTGGCCCAGCCTGATCGTCGCGGCGTACTCCTTCTCGGTCAGCGTCAGGTAGCCGAGCAGCCTGGTGGCCTTCTCCACGCCGATGACCAGGACGCCGGTCGCCATCGGGTCCAGCGTCCCGGCGTGGCCCACCTTCTTCGTCCCGGCCAGCCGGCGGACCCGCGCCACGACATCGTGTGAGGTCATGCCGCCGGGTTTGTCGACGATCACAAGCCCGCTTGCCTCTGGGGTCACTCGTCCTCATCGTCGTCGTCGGGCTTGCGGTAGGGGTCGGGGTCACCGGCGTAGGTCGCGCCCTCGCGGACGCGGGCGAGTTCGCTGTCGGATTGCCGGGCCCGCGTGACCAGTTCCTCGATCCGCTTGGCGTTCTCTGGCAGCACGTCCGCGACGAACTCAAGCGACGGAGTGTGCCGCAGGCCGAGCTGCCGCCCCACCTCTGACCTGATGATGCCGGTCGCGCTGTCCAGCGCCGCGGCTGTATCGGCCCGTTCGGCATCGGTTCCGTACACCGTGTAGAACACGGTGGCCTCGCGCAGGTCGTTGGTCAGCCGGGCCTCGGTCACGGTTACGAAGCCGAGCCTGGGGTCCTTGATCCGGCGCTCCAGCATCTCCGCGACGATCTGGCTGATCCGGTCGGCCAGCTTGCGTGCCCTCGCGGCGTCCATGCTCGGTCACTCCTCTTCGTTGAAGAGCCGCTGCCGGGCCGACAGCAGCTCGATCTCAGGGTGCCGGGCCACCAGGCGCTCGCACTCGCCGAGCACGCTCAGCGCGTTGGCGGCCGTCGCGGACACGACGGCCACTCCGATCTCGGCGCGCCGGTGCAGATCCAGGTGCCCGGTCTCGGCGACCGCGATACCTGGATAGCGCCTGCGCAGCTCGGCGACCAGCGGGCGGACGACGCCCCGCTTGGCCTTGAGCGAATGCACGTCGCCAAGCAGGACGTCTAGTGTCAGGGCGGCGACGTACACGCCGGTGGCCCGTACCCGGTCAGGTCCTTGGCTTCTCCCTCATCTCGAACGTCTCGATCACGTCCTCGATCCTGAGATCGTTGTAGCCGATACCGATACCGCACTCGTAGCCCTCGCGGACCTCGGTGGCGTCCTCCTTGAACCGGCGCAGCGAATCCACCGTCAGGTTGTCGGAGATCACCACTCCGTCCCGGATCAGCCGTGCCTTGCTGCCGCGGTGGATCGTGCCGGAGCGGACGATGCAGCCGGCGATGTTGCCGACCCGCGGCACCCGGAAGATCTCCCTGATCTCCGCCGTGCCGAGCTGCGCCTCCTCGAACTCGGGCTTGAGCATGCCCTTGAGCGCCGCTTCGACCTCTTCGATCGCCTGGTAGATGATCGAGTAGTAGCGGATATCCACGCCTTCGCGCTGAGCCAGCTCGCCGGCCCGGCCGGCCGGCCGGACGTTGAAGCCGATGATCACCGCGTCCGAGGCGATGGCGAGGTTGACGTCGTCCTGGGTGATCGCGCCGACGCCGCGGCCGATCACCCGCAGGCTGACCTCTTCGCCCACGTCGAGCTTGAGCAGCGCGTCCTCGAGGGCTTCGACCGAACCGGACACGTCACCCTTGATGATGAGCAGCAGTTCCTCGCGCTCGCCCGCCTTGAACGCCTGGTCCAGGTCCTCGAGCGTGACCCGGCGACGACCCTGGGCGAACTGGGCGACGCGCTCGCGCGCCTCGCGGCGCTCGGCGATCTGCCGGGCCATCCGGTCGTCGGAGACGACCAGGAAGTTGTCACCCGCGCCGGGCACGGCGGTCAGACCGAGCACCTGCACCGGACGGGACGGCAGAGCCTGGGAGATGGGCTCGTAGTTCTCGTCCAGCATGGCCCGAACCCGGCCGTACGCCTCGCCGCAGACGATCGAGTCGCCGACGTGCAGCGTGCCGCGCTGGACCAGCACGGTGGCCACCGGGCCGCGGCCCTTGTCCAGGTGCCCCTCGATGGCCACGCCCTGGGCATCCTGGTTCGGGTTGGCCCGCAGGTCGAGCTCGGCGTCGGCGGTCAGGACGATCGCCTCGAGCAGGTTCTCCAGGCCGGTCCGCTTGGTCGCGGACACGTCCACGAACTGGGTGTCGCCGCCGAACTCCTCGGCCACGAGCCCGTACTCGGTGAGCTGGGCCCGCACTCGCTGCGGGTCGGCGCCCTCCTTGTCGACCTTGTTGACCGCCACGACGATGGGCACGCCCGCCGCCTGCGCGTGGTTCAGCGCCTCGGTGGTCTGCGGCTTCACGCCGTCGTCGGCCGCGACCACCAGGACCACCAGGTCGGTGGTCTCGGCGCCGCGGGCTCGCATGGCCGTGAAGGCCTCGTGACCCGGGGTGTCGATGAAGGTGATCTTGCGCTCATCGCCGTCCACCTCGGTGGTCACCTGGTACGCGCCGATGTGCTGGGTGATGCCGCCGGCCTCGCGGGCCTGCAGGTTGGTGTGCCTGATCGCGTCGAGCAGCTTGGTCTTGCCGTGGTCGACGTGACCCATGACGGTGACCACCGGCGGGCGGGCCACCAGGTCGGTCTCGTCGCCCTCATCCTCGCCGAACTCGATGTCGAACGACTCGAGCAGCTCGCGATCCTCTTCCTCGGGCGAGACGACCTGGATGTTGTAGTTCAGCTCGGCGCCGAGCAACTGGAGCGTCTCGTCGTTGACCGACTGGGTCGCCGTCACCATCTCACCGAGGTGCAGCATGACCTGCACCAGCGACGCGGGGTTGGCGCCGATCTTGTCGGCGAAGTCGGCCAGGCTCGCGCCCCGGCTCAGCCGGACTACCTGGCCGTTGCCGCGCGGAACCTGCACGCCGCCGATTGTCGGCGCCTGCATGTTGTCAAACTCCTGGCGCCGCTGCTTCTTCGACTTGCGACCGCGCGACGGACGCCCGCCGGGCCGGCCGAAGGCACCCTGGGTACCGCTGCGGCCACGGCCGCCGCCCGGACGAGGCGGGCCACCGCCGGCTCCGGCGCGAGGCGCGCCACCGCCACCGGGACCACCGCCGCCGGGACGCGGACCGCCGCCGCCACCGGGACCGCGGCCACCACCACCGCCGCCGCCGGGCCGGGTGCCCGGTCCGGAGCCAGGGCCGCCGCGGCCCGCGCCGGGACCGCCCCGGCCCACGCCGGACGGCGCGGGGCGAGAGGGCATGTTCATCGGGCTCGGCCGGGGACCGCCGGGTCGCGGACCCGCGAACCCGCCGGGACGCGGACCGCCATCGGATACGCCGGAACCCTGGGGCCGGCCGGGGCCGCGTCCGCCCGGACGAGGCCCGCCGGGGGCACCGCCGGAAGGACCGGGGTGGCCTTCCCGGCCCGGCGCACTCGGGCCCTGGGGCCGCGCCGGAGGCGCGGAACCCATGCCGGTCGCGGTCGAGCTGAAGGGGTTGTTACCCGGCCTGGGGCCGGGACGCGGGGCACCGGAACGCGAACCAGGAGCGCCGGGCCTGGGCGCCCCGGGACGGGGAGCACCAGGTCCCTGCGGCCGGGGCGTGGACGGCCTGGGACCCTGACCGCCCTGATCCTGACGGCTTCCGGGGGCGCCGGGCCGCTGGCCGCGCTGGCCGTCACCCGGCGCAGCCGGACGCGGCGCCGAGGGCCGGGCGCTGCCCGTCCCCTGGCCCCCGCCCGGGCTGCGGAAGTCGGCCGGAGTGGCCGGGGTGCGCGGCGGCCCGGGAACCCGCGGGGCGCCGGGTCCCTCCTGGGGCCGCTGTTCGGCCGGCCGGGAGACCGGCGACGGCGGGACCGGCGGCAACTGCACGGCCGCCGTGTCAGCCGCATCAGGTGCCGACGTGGTGCCGGTCGCGGCGGCACCATCGGGCGCGGCCGCTCGCTCCGCG
>Ga0335082_10000946_pt1 | contig 30524 bp, 25 predicted proteins | sample Lox_Sample_41_FD_206718 | JGI IMG/M metagenome (GOLD analysis project Ga0335082, IMG submission 206718) | Soil microbial communities from Loxahatchee National Wildlife Refuge, Florida, United States - Lox_Sample_4.1 | ecosystem: Environmental > Terrestrial > Soil > Wetlands | place: USA... | reverse complement strand
CGCGACATCGATCCGGTGGCGATACCCTCTGCGGCAATGGATGCCGCCTCCCGGGCTAGTTCACACGCTTCTACCGTCCGCCGGATCAGGCCGGTAAAGGGAGGTTCAGGCGCGCTGACTTTTAAGGCGGTACTCATGGCGGCGACACACAGTTTGATGCCTGAATCGGCTCCCGCGAACTGCGGCGGCCAGTTGTGCCGTGCAGGGACACAACCACACATACAGCATAAGGCGTTTTGCCCGGACAACGGTTAAGAAACAGTGAATTTGTGCGAGCCGCGAGAACTAGCCGCCCGCGGGCTCAGCGGGCGACGTGACCGGCAATGTGAACAGAAACGTTGACCCATGATTCAGTTCACTTTCCGCCCGGATCGTTCCCCCGTGGGCGAGTACGATATGTTTGGCGATCGCCAGTCCCAGTCCCGTGCCACCCGACTCGCGGGAACGCGCCTTATCCACGCGGTAAAAACGCTCGAACAGGCGCGGCAGGTGCTCCGAGGCAATGCCGGGGCCAAAATCCTGCACGTAGAATTCGACCCGGTTGGAGGCGGCGCCACGCGCCCCAAGCACTACACGCTTCCCCGCCGCCGCGTACTTCAGCGCATTTTCGATGAGATTGGAAAATACCTGATGGATCGCCTCACGATCGGCGTTTACGGTCTTTGTACCCGCCGCGCTCTCCTCCACCAACTCAATTCCGGAGATCCGGGCGACTTCGCGGAAACTCTCGAGCGCGTCCTGCAACAATTCCTCAGCGCGGACCCGTTCAATCTCGAAACGCTGTTCTCCGCTTTCGACACGTGCCAAGGTCAGCAGGTCTTCCGTCAACCGCGACATGCGAGCCGCGTTCTTGCGGATAATCTCAAGGAACTCGCGAATGTGATTGCCTTCATGCCCGCCGTCGAGAATCGTCTCGGTGTAACCCTGAATCGACGTCAGCGGCGTCCGCAATTCGTGCGAGACATTAGCGATGAAATCGCGACGCGTCTTCTCGACGCGCTCGGTTTCGGTAAGATCGCGCAGCACCGCGACCGCTCCGCCTCCGGGCATCGGCGCAGCCGTGACGTCGAAGGTGCGGCCGGGAGCGATGGTGTTGGAACGCGTCGAATGCACGGCCTGATCGCGCGCCGCAGCCTGAATGGCCGAGAGGAAATCCGGGTCGCGTACGCTGTCCACAACCGGCGTATCCAGGCGAGGGGCATGCTCCAGAAGACGGTCCATGCTCCGGTTGGCCCAAAGGACTCGGGAGTCGCTATCGACCGCGATGACTGCGTCTTGCATGCTGTTGAGCAGCGTCTCCAATTCGCGTTGGCTGGTTTGCACCCGTACAAAGCCTTCTTCGACGCGCCGTGCCGTCTTGTCGAGCGCTGTCGCAACCTGGCCAATTTCGTCTCCTGACGTGGAGGCGATTCGGGCCGTCAGGTCGCCGGCACTGATGCGCTCGGCAAACTCCACAATTCGCTGCAGACGCCGGCCGACGTAGAGCGCAGACACTGCCGCGATGAGCATGACAATCACGCTGGCGATCAGCGATCCCAGCAGCAGAGCCCGCTCGAGCTGATAGGAAGTCGTCTCGATCTCGGCGAGCGGATACGCTAGGCGCACTGCGCCCCCGGAAACCGGAGCCGCCACATAGAGAAACGGAATTCCAAGCGTGTGGCTGTTCCGTTGATCCACTCCCATGTGTCCGCCCAGCGCCGCGATGAACTCAGGCCGCTTGGCGTGGTTCTCCATGGACCGGGAATCGGCCTCGGAGTCGGCCAGAACTTTGCCGGCGGAATCGATCACCGTGGCGCGGGCGCCGGCGGCTTGCGCCGCCTGTGCGGTGATGTCGCTCAGTTCGTGCTGCCGGTCGCTTTCAACCCGTTGCGCGAACACCAGTGTCTTTTGTTTGAGATTGCGCTCGATCTGCTCGCGCAAGGTCCGTTCCCAAACCTTGCGAACAGTAATTTGGAGAGTGACGGCCGTGACGCCGATCACCAGGAGGAAGACCAGCATCAGTTTGAAGAAAATGCGCCGTTTCAACGCGGGACCTCAAACCGGTAACCGGCGCCGCGCACGGTGCGCAGGTAGCGTGGATTCTCCGGATCCGGCTCGATCTTCTCGCGAATCCGACGCACATAGACGTCCACCGACCGCGGCGTAACGTACGCCGTATCGCGCCAGACTGCATCGAGGAGCTGATCGCGCGTGAACACCCGTCCGGCGTGCCGCATGAAGTGATCGAGCAGGCGGAACTCGGTCGCTGTGGTCGGAACCAGTTTTCCGCCTACGTTCAACGTCATCGCGGCAGGATCGATCTGGATCTCGTCGATCTTCGTCGGCAGCGGCGGCAGCGGCCGTTCAAATCGACGCAGGACGGCTTTCACCCGGGCTACCAGTTCGCGCGGGCTGAAGGGTTTGGGAATATAGTCGTCCGCTCCCAGCTCCAGCCCCAGCACCCGGTCAGCCTCACCACTTTTGGCCGTCAAGAAGATGACTGGCACGGGCGCCAGCGACACCGACTGCCGAATCTGGCGGCAGAGTTCCAAACCGTCTTTCCCCGGCACCATGATGTCCAGCAGAAATAACGCTGGGCGCTGGCGTTCCGCGTCGAGCACGACCAGATTTCCCGTGGAATAGAGCCGCACGGTGAAGCCGGCTCCTTCCAGGTGGTGGCGGACCAGGCGCGAAATATCCGGATCGTCCTCGACGACAAAAATAGTCGGTTTCACGGCGTCCATTGTAGCTGGTGGGAGAAGGGAATCGAAGTGACAGCCAACTCTTATCTCAGGGCCATGCCAGCCTCTGCCGAGAAGTCCATCGCTTCAAATTCTCCGGCGAGAAACTTCGGGAACGCAGCCGCCGCAATCATGGCCGCATTGTCGGTCGAAAGCGAACGCGACGGAAAGAAAACGGGGATCCCTTGCATCTCAGCTTCGCGCTGAAATGTCATGCGCAATTCCCGATTGGCCGCCACGCCTCCGCTCACGAAAAGTGTCTGCACATCGTATTCGGCAGCGGCAGCCAGCGTCTTTTCGACGAGATCTTCAACCATGGCGCGCTGGAAGGACGCGACAAGGTCGAGAGTCTGTTTGTCGCTGAGACGAAGGTAGTCTTCCAGCGTTGGCTTAACGATGCCTTTCAGCGCCTGCCTTCGCGCTTCGATTGCCGTTTGCAGAGTGTGCGTCTCCACGTAGCGCAGCACGGCGGTCTTGATTCCGCTGTAGGAGAAATCGAAGCGGGGGTGATCGCCCGCACTCGCAGCCCGTCCGCGATCCCGCCGGTCCCGATGTTTGATCTGTGAACTCTGAAACTTGACTGCTCCGGGATCGCCATGCGCCGCCAGCCGGTCAATAATCGGACCGCCCGGATAACCGAGCCCCAGCAACTTCGCGACCTTGTCGAAGGCTTCTCCGGCGGCGTCGTCACGTGTGTGACCGATGTTCTCGTAGGTCCAGAGTGTTCCTTGCGTGCGTGCCAGATAGAGATGCGTGTGTCCGCCGGAGACAACGAGAGCCAGAACGGGGAATTGCAGCCCGGCGTCCGCCGACAGCTGCCGCTCGAGCAGCACGGCGTGAATGTGGCCCTCCAGGTGATTTACGGCAATCAGCGGCTTCTCCAACCCGAATGCCAGCGCCTTGGCGAAGCTGATGCCGACGAGCAAGGATCCCGCCAGTCCGGGCCCTTGCGTGACGGCAATCGCATCGATCGACTCGTAGGTTTGCTCAGCTTCGGCTAGAGCCTGCCGCACCACCGGAACGATCGCTCGCAAATGCTCCCGCGATGCCAGTTCCGGCACGACGCCACCATAAGGGCGGTGCGTCGGAATCTGTGACGCGACGACATTCGACAGGATCTCCTGCCCGGAACGAACGACCGCGGCTCCCGTTTCGTCACACGAGCTTTCGATGCCGAGGATGAGCGCGTCAGGCATAATTTAGTCGTTGGTCGTTCGTCGTCGGTCTCTGGCAACCTTCTTGGCTACTGGTTTCTAGTCTAGACGATGAGACCTTTAAGATCCGGCCAATGCAGTGTGGCTGAATACTGAATGCTGACTGCTGATTCCAAACAACACGCGACAAACATCGTCCGCATCCTGCGGGATCGCGGGCATCAGGCCTATTTTGCGGGCGGCTGTGTTCGCGACCTCCTTCTTGGGCGTGAGCCCGCGGACTATGACGTCGCCACCGACGCCACTCCCCAGCAGGTGATGGAGATTCTTCCGCAGACCTTCGCCGTGGGTGCGCAGTTCGGAGTCGTGCTCGTTCCTCTGCCGAAAAACGATTCCGGCGAATCAGCCGTACCTCCAGGGGAGAAGGTACCCGTCGTCGAAGTCGCTACTTTCCGCTCCGATGTCAGCTACACCGACGGCCGCCATCCCGATGAAGTCCGCTTCAGTCGCAACCCGGAAGAGGATGTGCGGCGGCGTGATTTCACGATCAATGGGTTGATGCTCGACCCAACGACGAATGAAGTCCTCGACTTTATCGGCGGTCGCGATGATCTCAAAGCCGGCTTGATTCGCACCGTTGGCGAGCCTGAGCGTCGCTTTGCCGAAGACAAGTTGCGCATGCTGCGTGCCGTGCGTTTCGCCGCGCGTTTCGGGTATCAGATCGACCCCGCAACCATGGCCGCCGTTCAGCACCTCGCACCGCAGATCCATCAGGTGTCGCGGGAAAGAGTGCGCGAAGAACTCACGAAGATGCTGACGGAGGGACGAGCGAGGCGGGCATTCGAGTTGCTGGATGAAACCGGACTCCTCCAACAAGTGCTGCCCGAGATTTCAAGAATGAAAGGGGTTGAGCAGCCACCGGAATTTCATCCCGAAGGGGATGTCTTCGTCCACACACTGCTGCTGCTCGACAAACTCCCCGGAGGAAGCTCGAAGACACTCGCATGGGGCGCGCTGTTACACGACGTTGGTAAGCCACCGACGTTTCGTGTAGCGTCAGATCGTATTCGTTTCGATGGCCACGTCGAGGTCGGAGTAAAGATGGCGGCCGAAATCTGCCGCCGACTGCGCTTTTCCAACGAAGAGACCGATCAGATTCTCGCGCTCGTCGACAACCATATGCGCTTCGCCGACGTGCAGCGGATGAAAGAATCCACGCTCAAGAAATTTCTCCGCATGCCGGGATTCGACGAACATCTGGAACTGCATCGGATTGACTGCCTCTCCAGCAACGGCATCACGGAGTCATATGAGTACGCTCGCGAAAAGCTGCGCTCCCTGCCGCCGGAAGAGATTCGTCCCACGCCACTGATTACGGGACGCGACTTGATCGAGGCTGGCTACGAGCCGGGGCCGAGGTTCAAAGAAATTCTGGGAGCCGTGGAGGACGCACAGTTGGAAGGCAGGCTCGTGTCGGCGGAGTCAGCGATGGTGCTTGTGAGGAGTGAGTTCCCTAAATAACCCCCTCTATTCTCAGCGTACAGAAGAGGGAGCGACCCAAACACCATCCCGAAAGTTCACATTGTTGCTCCCGCTATTCCACATCCCGGTCGCGGTCCTGCGACGAGATTTGCACCGACACGGTGCCTTCTGCCGCCAGTTTCGCGAGATCGAGGATGGGGAGTCCTGCCTGCTTGAGGCGTGCATTGAGTTCCGCGACATCCTTCGATTTGATTTGCTCCCATGCCGCCAGTTGCTCGGTGAGAGCCTTGTCCAGTTCGGCGGCCATCGCGGATTGTTGCGTGGTTGGCGCGGCGTCGGCGCTATCGAGGGCACCAAGCAAGGCGCTGTACGCGGTATTTAGGCGAGCTAGGCTGCGCCCTTCTGGCGTGCTCAGGAAACGCGATCCGTAACCGCCTTCATCGCCTTCAAGAGCCAATGCTTTCGATTCGAGGTCATTGATCGTCTTTGCAATCTCGACGGCGAGCTTTTTTTCTGCTAGGGATGCCAACTGCTTGTGCAGGCCCCGCACCTGCTGGAGTGCCTCGAAGTCGCGATGGAGCGCGTCAGCAATCTTGCGGTCGAGATCGAATTGGTGCTTCAGGTCCTCGGGTGAGGTTTTGACGCGCGGGTCCATGCGGATCTCGAGAGGCTCGGTCAATTGGAGTGTTCCGGGCGAACCAAGCCCAGTTCCTCCAGGCCACGAGACCGTGATCTTCACGACGTAGTTGCCCGGGAGCACCGTTGCTCCGAGCGGATAGAGCGGGGTATCACGATAGATCGCGGAAATCGGGTAATCGCGAGTCAAGACATCGGGCCGCGGATATGTCAGATCCCAGACAAAACGATGCATGCCTCGAGCTGCCGAAAGCGTTCGTGGTGGTTGGATCCAATACATCGGGACATTGAAGTCCTTTTCGTTGACAACCTCCGGCTTGTCAGCACTGGAAAAGTGACGAACAACGTTTCCGGAAGCATCTACGATTTCGAGTGTAAGGGATTCAACGTTCGGAGAATTCACCCAATAGTCGACAATCGCGCCATCGGGAGGATTCTGGCCGGCGGGCTCCTCTGGCGGCAACGGAGTATCCGTGTTGTTGTTTCGTCGCACTCTGTATGTCAACTGCGGGCTCGCCAATGCGCCAGCCGCACTGCTCGCGGCTGCCGCGAGCATCTGCCGCAGCGGGGTGATGTTGTCGAGAATCCAGAATGACCGCCCGTGCGTCCCCACCACGATGTCATCGCCATGAATGACTAAATCGCGGATCGACGTGACCGGTAGGTTCTGTTTGAGTGATTGCCAGTTATCGCCGTCGTCGAAGGAGACGTAGACTGAACCCTCGGTGCCGGCGAAGAGAAGGCCTTTACGTTCGGGATCTTCGCGAACTGTATTCACCGGCTCGTTGTCCGGCAGGCCGGCGACGATCTTCTGCCATGTCTCACCACTATTGCGTGTGCGGTAGATGTACGGATGCAGGTCGTCGAGCCGGAAGCGATTTACGGCAGCATACGCGGTTGCGAGATCGAAGCGTGACGCGTCCATCTGCGCGACTTTGCTCCACGGGGTCAGGTCGGGCGGAGTTACGTTTTGCCACGTCTTGCCACCGTTGTGCGTGACATGAATGAGGCCGTCATCGGTGCCGACCCAGATCAGGGTCGCATCTCTGGGCGAGGGCGCAATCGAATAGATCACGCCACGATGTTTGCCTTTTGCGGGATCGGCTTCCACAAATTGTCCTAGCGTCGCGGGCACGCCCGGGTCTTCGCGGGTTAAATCCGGACTTACGATCTGCCAACTGTTGCCACCGTCGCGGGTCACGAAAAGGACGTTCGATCCGAGGTAGAGGGCGTGCGGATCGGCAGGCGAGAAGTGCGGGTCAGCTTGCGAGAAGACGAGTGGCGCGGTGCGGTTGAACCGATATTTCCCAGTGCGCAATACGACAGGCGACACATCGCGGGTCTGCCCCGTGTTCCGATCAAAGACCGTGACTTTTCCACCATAGATCAGATTGGGATGTAACGGATCAGGCGCGACGTAGCCGTATTCCTCAACGCCAACAGTGGTCCAGTCGCGGAAGGTGATCTGGCCGAAGTCGCTGCGGCTGGCGGTGCCGACGGAGCCACTCTCCTGCTGGCCTCCGTAAACCCAGTAAGGAAACTGATTGTCAGTAATGACGTGATAGAACTGCGCGGTGGGCTGGTTGTACCAGGAACTCCAGGTCTTGCCGCCGTTCACGCTGATGGTCGCGCCCTGATCCACGGCGAGCGCGATGATGTCGGAGTTCTCTGGGTTGATCCAGATGTTGTGGTAGTCGTCTCCTCCCGGCGCGCCTTTAATTGCCGTAAAAGTCCTGCCGGCATCACTGGATTTGTAGAGCGACGTGTTGGCGGAGTACACCACATCTTTGTTTTTCGGGTCGACCTTGACCATGGCAAAGTCGTCCGCGCGGCCCCAAACACGCTCTTCGGTATTGACTAGTTCCCAGCCCTCCCCGCCATCATTCGAACGATAAATTCCGCCGTTCTTCTTCGCGTCCACCGTGGCGTACATGCGGTCAGGATCGCTGAGGGATACAGCCAAGCCGATTCGTCCAAGCCCGCCTGCTTCACTCGGTAGCCCCTTTGTGATCTGCCGCCAGTGCTCGCCGCCATCGGTGGACTTGTACAGGCCGCTGCCGCGGCCGTTATACGCTCCGCCCGTCGTCCATGGCGGACGCCGCGATGCCCACATCGCGGCGAAGATCACCCGCGTATTGCGTGGATCGAACACCAAGTCGATCGCACCCGTATCGTCATCCTTGGAAAGCACTTTCTGGAACGTCTGGCCTCCATCGAGCGAGCGATATACACCGCGCTCCGAATTCGGCCCATAAGGATGTCCCAGAGCCGAGACGAACAGACGATTGGGGTCCTTCGGATCCACGATGATCGTTCCAATTTGCTGCGCGTCACGCAGCCCGAGATGCTGCCAGGTGTGACCGGCGTCAGTGGACCTGTAAATTCCATCGCCGACGGAAAGATCTGGTCGCCGCAAGCCTTCGCCGCTGCCGACATAGATGGTATCGGGATGGGAAGCCGCCACCACCAGCGATCCGATCGACCCAGTTGGCTGATCGTCGAAGATTGGTTGCCAGGTTCTTCCTGCGTCGGTGGTTTTCCAGACGCCGCCGTTGTTCGGCGCCATGTAGAAGACATTTGGCTGGCGTGGTATGCCGGAGATGGCGACGGTGCGTCCGGCACGAAACGGCCCGATCATGCGCCAGCGCAATTCCTGATACATCGAAGGATCGATTTGCTGCGCGGAAAGCAGTGCGCAAGACAACATCGTTCCGGACAAAACTGAAAGGACCAACTTCCGTCGCAGTCTGTTCATGGGGGCGCCTCGCGAGCAACTCAGGATAAACCCCGGCGGCGACAAGCAGTCAAAATCAAGGCCGAGTAGGAAATGCGGCCAGGTAACGTCGCAGAGCATCTTGCCAGTCAGGCAGGCGAATCCCGTGCGCGTGCAGGCTGGCCGGCGACAAAACCGAGTATGCCGGCCGCCGTGCGGGACGCGGAAACTCCGCTGTCGTAACCGGTTTTACGACGGTTCCCAATCGCGCAATTCGTACGATGGCTGAAGCGAACTCATACCAGGTACAGTTCCCGGCATTGGTCGCGTGCACGATTCCGCGCACCGATGCGCGGCACAGCTGCGCCACTGCCGACGCCAGATCGGGCGTGTAGGTCGGGCAGCCGCGCTGATCGTTGACCACAGAGATCTCCGGGCGGCTGGCGGCAAGTTTCAGGATCGTCGCGGGAAAGCACTTGCCTCCGGCCCCGAAAAGCCATGAAGTCCGCACGATGCAGACATCGGCGGTGGTCTCCAGGAGCTGCTCCTCTGCCCGTGCTTTGCCCTCTCCGTACACGTTGATCGGATGTCGCGGATCGCCCATTTCATACGGCGATCGCTTCGTTCCGTCGAAGACGTAGTCCGTGCTGAGAAAGGCCAGTCGCGCCCCTGCTGCTTTCGCGGCTTTCGCGACGTTCACGGCGCCTTCGCAATTCACAGCGAAGGCCAGCTCGCGATTTGACTCGCACCCATCGACGTCTGTGTAGGCAGCGGCAAGAATGATCCAATCCGGCCGTGAATTGCGGACCGCATCTCCGACGCGGCCCCGGTCCCGGATGTCGACGTCTTTCGATGAGAGCGCGATCAGTTGCTCGTCCCTGAACTCATGGACCAGGGCTTGGCCCAGCAGTCCGGACGCTCCCAGAACGATCACGCGCATAGCGGCATTGTAACGGGTGGAAACGAAAGCGAAGTGTCGGGAGCCCGGAGAGCTCCGTCAAGAGTTGCTTTTCGGTGGATGCCGCAGCGCGTGCAAGATCAATGATCCGCTGACTGCAAAACAGATGACCGCAGCGAACGCAGCGGCCTCCAGTGTGCGCCGTGGCATGCGCAGAAAGTCGGCCACCAGCGCCAGCACGGCGCAGAGAAGGCCCACAAGATTCAACCAGAACGGTGTGCGAATCTTGGCAAGTCCTTCACGGAAGCGCAACTGGAGAAGGAGTGCCACCAGCCCGATCGCTGCCACGACCACCAGGGCAATCGGACTGAGAAATGCATTCGGCCCGGTGTAGATCACTACCAGGGCGAGCGCGAGAATCAACAGGCCCGAGGCAATCACCGTGCGGCGGCGCCCCAGCGCCGGTCCCGATGCGGTCAATGCGCAATCTCCCTGCCTTTCGGCGTGGCCCTAATTGTATCCCGGAGCGCGCCTTTTCTTGCTCAGGCGCTCCCTGGCATCCATTCTGCCTGCCTGTTTTGACCATGTGAGACAGCGTAGAGCACGAGCTCAACCCGGCTTGAAATCCCCAGCTTGTCGAAGATCCGCAACAAATATTTCTTGATGGTGTGCTCGCTCAGGCCCAGTTCGGCCCCCACTTCCCGGTTGCTGAGTCCATCCGCGACCAGGGCCACCACCTGCTCCTCACGCGCGGTGAGTAGCAGTTTTCCGTTCGCATTCACCACACGCAGCGTCGATACCTCCGACAAGGCGTCCAGCACGTAAAGGAGCTGCTGGCTATTGATCCACACCTGTCCCCTCGCAACGCTGCTGATACATTTGCACAGCATTCGAAATGGAGACTGGTTGAAAAGAAAGAGACCTCGCGCTCCCGATCGAAATGCATTGACGACGAGTTCCCGATCGGAGTTTTCGATCAGAAGTACGGACGCACTTGCTGGATAGGACACGTGGAGCCAACGAACCAGGTTGAGCTCAAGATGATCTCCAGCCACGAGTACGACGTCCGCCCGATTCAGGCGCAGGTGCTCATGGAGCGCAGAGACTTCCAGCGGGACCGTCGACACATGGAAATCCCGCCGCGCCCGCAACGCTCGCGCCAGGAGCTGCGATTGGATGGGACTCGAATCGGCTACCACGACATGAATCTCGATGGCATTGCGCGTCGGCATCTTCAGGTTGGCATCGGTACGATCAGTCATGACGGGCGGCATCATACCCGGGAGGTCCACCCTCCAAATGTGGTGGCGGTCACACCAAAATTGTGACGAATCCGCCCGCGAATGCCTACTTCCGTAGGCATACCGCCGTGCATCACTATTGCTGCAAGCGTGGTCCCTGCCAGGGCGACAAGCGAGCCAAACCCCAAGCCGGCTGCGGCAACTCGACCATCCTCGTGGCGGGGATGCATGATTCTGCATACCTACGCGGGGAGACAGTACTTCCCAAGTCTTGCCGCTTTTGGTGCTCCCCGATACCTTCGTGCCCATCAGTTTCGGAAGATGGAACTGAAGGTCGCCATGCGAGCGGTGGCGAGAGTCCGGAGATGAAAGCACTCGTGCAATACGCGCTGTTTGTGGTTGCGGGCCTGCTCACCCCGCAACTGGTCTTGGTCGCTCCTGCCCAGGAGATTGTCCCGCCGAAGGCGGACGTCGCCGCGCGCGGAACGGCCTCCAACACCGCTAAAGCGGGTAGCTCGGGAGATCCTGCACTCGGAGGGGAACGCTACCCGCTTTACCGGCTCACAAGGTCCGACACGCTTGATTTGAGCTTTACGTTCTCTCCCGAGTTCAACCAAACCCTGACGATCCAGCCGGACGGGTTCGTGTCCCTGAGAGGGGCCGGCTCGGTTCGCGCGGAAGGGCTGACAATCCCCGAGTTCCAGAGGTCAGTGATCCAGACTTACATCCCCTTCCTGCATCTACCTGAGATCACCATCACATTGAAGGATTTTGAAAGGCCCTATTTTCTTGCTTCGGGTGAAGTCGCGCGGCCCGGGAAGTATGAGCTTCGCGGTGATCTCACTGTAAACGAGGGGGTCGCCATAGCGGGCGGTTTTACGCAGCAGGCCTTGCATTCCCAGGTGATTCTGTTTCGGCGGATTTCCTCTGGTGTCGCGGAAAGCCATGTGATCGATGTCAAGAAGATGCTGAACTCCCGCAATCTGAGCGAGGACTGGCATCTGCGTCCCGGCGACTTTGTCTATGTGCCCCAGAGCCGGATTTCCAAGATTCGCCGTTTTGTTCCTGCCAGTTCCATGAACTGGTATATGAATCCACTGCAGTTCTAGAAAGGAAAGGCAGCATTCATCCACTGATCGCATCTCGAAAGATCGGTTGTTACGTTCAATTCGATGGTGATCACCTGCTGCACGAGCCATGTCCGAAGCGGGACTGATCCGAAATTCGCGCACTCCTTCTCCCACGTTGCGCGAACTGGCCGCCATTCTGTTCCGGCATTCCAGATTCGTGGCTACGACCTTCGCGGTGGTTTTGACCGCCGTCATGCTTTACGCGCTGCTCTCGCCGCGATATGAAGCGCACCTGAAGGTTCTCCTCCGCCGCGGACGTTCCGACCCAGTGGTCTCTCCCCAGCCCGCCTCCCTTGCCGACTTCAGCCGGCCCACGATCACGGAGGAGGAACTGAACTCCGAAGTCGAACTCCTGCGCGATGAAGATCTTCTCCGCCAGGTCGTGTGGGAATCTGGCTTGGTTCCCGCGGGTTCCACCCCGGCGGTGACCGAGCGTGCTGTCCGCAAACTTGGTCGTGCCCTCGGCGTTGAACCCGTGCGCAAGTCCAACCTGATTCAGGTGCACTACCGCGCCGCCGATCCCCAACAAACCGCTCAAGTCCTCGCAGTCCTTTCCCGTGTTTACGTGCGGAAACACATGCAATTGCAGCGGCCTTCCGGTGAATTGCAGTTTTTTGAGCAGCAGACCGACGATTATGAAGCGAAGCTTCATCAAACCGAAGCCGACCTGCTGCATTTCGGCCAGGAACGCGGCGTTGCCGCCCCCGCCCTTGAAAGAGACATTGCTCTTCAAAAATTGGGCGACGCTGAAGCTTTCTACAGGCAGCTCGATCAGCAGCGCGCCGACGACGAACGTCGTGCTGTCGTGCTGCGGGAGCAGCTGAAGGCATTTCCGTCGCGATCGGTCACGACCAAGCGCTGGGCCGACAACCCACAGCTCCTCGAGAAGCTGAAATCGCACTTGCTCGAACTCCAGCTCAAACGTACAGAGCTCCTCACGCGCTACGAGCCTTCCTACCGGCTTGTGCAGGAAGTGGACCAGCAGATTGAAGATACCCGCCGAGCCATCGGTGCCGAAGCGCTGACACCCTTACACGACGAAACTTCGGACAAGGACCCGAACTACGAGTGGGCGCGCATGGAACTTGAGAAAACCGAGGTCGAAGCGGCCAGCCTGCGCGCGCGGCAGGCGACAGCCTCGACCCAGATTGCTGCACTGCGTAACGTTGCCCAGGAGATGCAATCGGACTCTGTCACCGAGCAGAATCTGATCCGCATTGCCAAAGCGACCGAGGAGGATTACCTGCTCTACCGGCGAAAGCGCGAAGAAGCCCGCATCGGTGATGCGCTCGACGCCCGACGCATCCTGAATGTCACCGTGGTCGAGCCACCTGTCGCTCCCGCGTTGCCGGTGCATCCGCTGCTGTTCTGGTTTGTGCTTGCCCTGGGAATGGCATCCCTCGCCGGCGTTGCTGCCGGGTTTGCCGCCGAGTACTTCGACTCCACCATCCGGACGCCTGATGAAGCTCGCAACCTTTTGGAGATCCCGGTCCTCGCTTGGCTGCCCGCGGGCCCGCAGCCTGCCGCCACGTCTGTCCTCGAAATCCGTCGCCGCAGAGAGGTGGCTCCGTGAACACCCTCGCCGGATTGCTTGCCGAACCGAGCGCAGTAGTGGAAGGGCCACTCCGCGTCGGCGCTCACGCTCATCCCAGTATCGTTCGTCTTCCGGATGGGATTCGCCGCGAGCAGATCCAGGCTCTCATACACCAACTCTTCTTGTGCAGCGACAGGCGCATCCGGAATGTCGGTTTTGCCGCCGTCGAAGCCAGCACGGACACCGCCCAGCTATGTCTGGACGTGGCCACGGTTCTCGCCGGCATCGGCAGCCACGATGTTGGCTTGATCGACGGCCGCCTGCAATCTTCGGCGCTGCATACCGAACTTGGAATCGAAGGTGTCCGTGGCAACACTACGCAGGGGATTGCAGAACGCCTTTGGCTGGCGCCGCGATCGATGTGGCTCGAAAACATCCCCGAACAAAGTATTTGGGACCCAAGTCTCTCCCGGCTCCGCGCCGCAACCATGGACTTCGATTACTCCGTCGTATCTTTTGACCCTCTTTCCTGGCTAACCATCAGGATCAGTCAGGTCTGCGACGGCCTCGTGCTCGTTCTCACGGCGAATAGGACGCGCAGGCTCGTCGCTGCGCAAGTGCAGGAACAACTCAGGAGAGCTCGTGTCCCAGTGCTCGGTGTGGTTCTCGCCGATCGCCAGTTCCCCGTGCCGGAAGGACTGTATCGCAGTTTGTGATGTATGAGTGACCTGGCAAACAGACTACCGGAGACGGTCCGTGAACGCGTACCCTCTCCCTACGCTCGCATGATCCTCGGTGCGAGAACTACTCCCTTCGATGGTTCTCTTCCTTCCCGGGTTCCTCGCGATTTCGAGCGGAAGGGAGCACGGGCAATCGTGGGCTGGAGATCGCGGCAACAGGAGGGCGGCTGGAAATGGCTGCGCGTCCTCATACCTCAGCCGCAAACAGAAAACCTATTTGTACTCTATCAGCTGATCGTCACCGATCTCGTCATCCTCACCACCCTTTGTCTTGCGCCATCGCTGGTTTCTACACGGTGGAGTCTCCCTCGGCCCGCGATCCCTGTCTATGCGGTGCTGGTTACCCTTTTTGGCTTTAGCGAAGGGCTCTACTCCAGCTCTCGCTCGCCAATCTCCAAGATCGCCGTGCTCGTCCGGTCTGTGGGACTGTCCATGCTCGTGGTGATGGTGGCGGTATGGAAGGACCTCTCCCCGCAGGCAGTCCTAGTGGCGCTCGTCTCCAGTTTGACCGCCCTTCTTTTGTGGCGCCGCCTGCTCGCCTGGCATCATCGCCGCAGCGAGGCAAGATCGCACAACGTTCTGATCGTGGGGGCCACACCCGCCGGCCGCGCCATTGCTCGCGCCCTGCGCGACGATCCTCAGCAGCGTGTTCTCGTCCGCGGTTTTGTCGACGACCTGGCGCCGCTCTCCGCCGACATACTGGGCCGTGTCGAGGATCTGGACTGGCTGGCGCGCGCGGAGTTCGTCGACGAAGTCATTGTTGCACTGCCCAATCAAAGCTCCCTGGCGCGTGAAGCAGCTGACGTGGCGTGCCGCAATCATCTTGACATCCGCGCCGTTCCCGATCTTCCTCCCGGAGCCTGGCCTGACGCATGTATCGATCGTATTGGCGATGTCCCGGTCGTGATTCTGCATCGCGAACCGGTGCCCAGCCTGGAGTTGCTCGTGAAGCGGTTTCTGGATACGGCGGGAGCTTTTGTCGCCCTCCTGCTCGCGCTTCCGTTGATGGCACTTGTCGCTGCCGCCATCCGTCTCGACTCGCCCGGCCCGGTTTTCTATTCGGCACAGCGCACGGGCGCCAAGGGGCGGCGTTTCCCCTGTCACAAATTCCGCTCCATGGCGATCGACGCCGACGCACGAAAGCGCGACCTGCGTGCCCGTAACCAGCGTGAAGGCCCGACCTTTAAGATTGAGAATGATCCCCGAATTACCCGCGTGGGACGTTTCATCCGCCGCTACAGTCTCGATGAACTCCCCCAGTTGTGGAACGTTCTGCGCGGCGACATGAGTCTCGTCGGTCCTCGCCCCCATCCGGTCGATGATGTCAACCGATACGAGCTTCACCATTATCGGCGGCTCGATGTGAAGCCCGGCCTGACCGGACTCTGGCAAGTGACGGCGCGCCAAAATCCGTCATTTGACCTCAATATGCATCTGGATCTCACCTACATCGAGAACTGGACCCTCTTCCTCGACCTGCGCATTCTGCTCCGCACCGTGCGCGTGTTGTTCGCTCCGGAAGGTGCGTGACCTCGTGACCTCCGCTTCCCCCACTTCCTGGAATCTTGTGCCTCGCCAGGCAGCCTGGCAGGCGATCGGATTGCTGCTCCGGCCTCTTCATCTGGGCATCGCGTTTCCTTCCATCCTCTACCTGACGGCGTTGACTGTATTTCTGTTCCGACCTCCTGATCTCGATCTCTTATACGCCGACCGGATTGTGTTTTTCATTCTCCTGTTCTTTGTTGCCCTGAAATTTCTCGGGGCTCGCGGCCGCATTCCGTTTCTTCCTGCGATTTCAATTCCCATGTTGAGTCTGATCGCTCTGTCAGCGTTTCGTGCCCTGCGCGAGCCTTTCGACGCATCCACATGGAGTCTCGTGGCCAGCAAGTTTGTCGTGCCCTTCGTCCTGATGCACCTCGCGATCCTCGTCTTCCGCAATCCCGCTGAGAGAAGACAGTTCTCAATCTTCCTTCTATTGGCGCTGGCCTATCTCGTGTTCACTTCGATTGTCTTCTTGGCTGACGCAAGGACGCTGATCTTCCCGCGCTTCATTCTCGACGAAAGCATCGGGCACCACGTCGACCGCGCTCGAGGCCCATTTCTCCAGGCTGTCGCCAACGGCCTGTCGCTGAACATGTTGGGAATATTGGTCCTGGTGTTCGCCCGGAGATACCGGAGGATTGTCCTGCTCCTTTGGCTGGCGCTTCCCGTGGCAATCCTGGCGACGATGACTCGCGCCGTCTGGATTTCCTTTGCCGCCTCGACAGTGCTTGTCTCAGTGCGCCTTCGCGACCGTTGTTTACGCAGGGCGTGCATGGCTGCGGTCCTGGCAGGCGTAGTCGTATTTCTCCTGATTGCCGTCAACGACACGTCTCGGCTCAACTCGCTTTATGAGCGGTTCAATGAACGCGGCCCGGTCGATGCTCGCCTGGCCGTCTATGAAGCCGGATGGGCGATGTTTCAGGAGCATCCCCTGACGGGTTGGACCGCTGGCCGCATGTACACCGAACTCGCCCGGCGCATGCAGGGTTATCACCTCAGCGAATACTACGTGCACAACACCTTTCTCGCCTTGCTTGTTGAATTTGGCCTGCCGGGCTTGCTGCTATACGGGATTCTTCTGGTCGGCCTTTTCCGCCTGGCTCGGGCGGATTGCGGAGGCGGCGCCGTGCCCATGGGCGCCGTCTCCAATTTGAGGAAGACGTGGCCCATCCTGCTCGGCGTGTTCCTCGTCAACGCCTGCTTCGTCGACATGGTCTATCAATTCGTGAACGGCCTCCTGTTCACTGTGGCGGGCATCCTGTGTGCTTCCAGGGAGTCGGCATGACCGCAGTGGCCTACATCGCCAATGAGTTTCCTTCCCCCCTCGAGCCGTACGTGATGGACGAGGTCCGCGAGCTTCGTCAGCGCGGCGTGCGCGTGATCTGCTGTAGCGGCAAGCGTGTTGCTCCGAACGCCCTGCGTGAGTCGGAGCGTGTCTTCTGGGACGACACGCACTTCCTGCAGCCCCTCTCCGACGACCGCCTGGGGCAGGCCTTCGGGCGGCTGGCATCGGATCGCGAGATTCTCTGGCAACTGCTCAAGCCGGTGCTCCGTGAACTCCCTGTCGCTCCCGGGCGGCGCCTCCGTTCGCTGGGCCACACGGTCCTTGGATCGGCTCTGGCCGACGAACTTGTTTCCCTGGGTGTGGATCACATCCACGCCCACCACGGCTATTTCGCTTCCTGGATGGCCCTGGTCGCAGCGCGCCTGTTGGGCATTGGCTTCAGTTTCACGTTGCATGGTTCTGACTTGCTCGTCCGTGGTGATCTGCTCGCCGCCAAGTTAATGGCCTGCCGGTTCTGCGTTACCGTCTCCGATTTCAACCGCCGGTACATCTTGGACACTTACCCTTCGATTCCACCTTCGAAGATCCTGGTGCAGCGGTTGGGAGTCGATCGGGTTGCGTCCACGCCAAGAGTCTTGCCGATCTCGCGTCAGAAACGATTCTGTCTCCTGGCGGTCGGCCGCCTTCATCGCGTGAAGAACTACAGCTTCCTGATTCAAGCTTGCGCCGCGCTGCGAGACGAAGGTGTTGACTTCCTCTGCTGGGTTGCCGGCGAAGGCCCCGAGCGGGCCACTCTCGATCGACAGATCCGCGAACTGCGCCTGCAGGATCGGATCCTGCTTCTTGGGCAGGTGCCCCGCGACGAACTGGCCGGTTATTACTTCCATGCCGATCTCGTCGTTATGACCAGCCGCAGCGAAGGCCTCCCCGTCGTACTCATGGAAGCCATGGCCCACGGCCGCCTCGTGCTCGCGCCGGCGATTACAGGGATTCCCGAGCTTGTGGAGAACCGTCTTACCGGTTTCCTCTATCAGCCCGGTTCGCTAACCAGTTTCGTGACCACTGCGCAATGGATTCTCGACCACAAGTCCCATCTCGGCGAAGTCGAAGCCGCGGCTGCCGAGTTTGTTGCCCAGTTCTATGACCGTCGGCGCAACCTGCAGCGATTCGCCGACCAGTTCCTCAAGCGCGTCGGCCATCCGGAATCTTCTTATGCGAATTCTCTATTGCAACAAGTACAACTTCCCGTTTAGCGGAACGGAAACATTCCTGTTTGATCTCATGCGCCGCGTCGACGAGCGCGGCCACGCCACCGCGCTGTTCAGCATGGACCACGGCCGCGGCGGCTCTTTTCCCGGACGCAGCTACCTGATGCCTTACATCAACTTTAAGGATCCGGAAGCCGGCTTGCTCAGAAAATCGTGGATGGCGGCGCATGCTCTGTATTCGCCATCAGCGCGGCGCAAGATGCGCGACTGCCTTGCGGACTTTGCGCCGCATGTCGCGCACATTCGCGGCATCTACCACCATCTCTCGCCCTCGATCCTTTGGGAACTCAAACGGCAACGTGTTCCTGTGCTCTACCACGTGAACGATTTCAAGATGCTGTGCCCCACCTACAACCTGGTGGCTCATGGCCGCGCCTGCGATGCCTGTATCTCAGGCGACTACTATCATGCCCTCACGCAAAATTGCTACGCCGGAGGCCGCCACCGTGCCGCGGTGTTGGCCGGCGAAGCCTATCTTCATCGTTGGCTCGATACCTACTCCCGTTGCGTGGATTTGTTCCTCGCCCCCAGCCAATTCGTTCGCGGTATGTTGACCCGCGCTGGATTTCCCGCCGAGCGAATCGAGGTGCTGCCGCACTTCCAGACCCTGCCTGCCGAAACGGAGCTCATCCCCGATAAAGGATATGTCTTGTACTTCGGCCGTCTCTCGGCGGAAAAGGGGCTGGACGAACTTCTCTACGCCATGCGCCACCTTTCCCACGTGCCGCTCGTCATCGCGGGCGAGGGACCGGAAAGAGCTCGGCTCGAATCGCTGGCACGAGATCTCCAATTGGATCAGGTTGTCTTCGTGGGCAGGGTGAACGGGAAGAAGCTGGAGAACCTGGTCAAAGGCTGCAGCTATTCGATATTTCCGTCGCGAGCCTACGAAACCATGGGGAAGTCGATCCTCGAATCCTATGCCTGGGGACGTCCGGTGATTGCCTCCGACCTCGGATCCCGCCGTGAGATGGTCGCCCATGGCGCAACGGGCCTTCTCTATTCCTCCGGCGATGTTGCGGAACTGGTTGAGTCCATGAATTTTCTCTTTCATCGCGCTGACGTGGCCGCTCAAATGGGAAGCGAGGCGCGCCGCCGCATTCAGAACGACCATTCTCCCGACCGCTACCTGGATTTGCTGACTGGTCTCTATCGGCGCCTGGCAGAGGTTCGCGAGGCGGAGACCACCAGTGCGGCGCCACTCACGGCATCTCCCAAACCCCAAGGGGCGCGATTGCGAGTGGCTTTCATTGGCGGCCGCGGCGTCGTCTCCAAGTACAGTGGGATCGAGTCATACTACGAACACGTCGGACGCGAGCTCACCAGTCTCGGACACGAAGTTGCCGTCTATTGTCGGAACTACTTCACTCCTCCCATCGCCGGGCACAACGGCATGCGCGTGCTGCGCTTGCCCACGTTCCGCACCAAGCATCTCGAAACGGTAGTCCACACGTTGCTCAGCACGATTCACGCGATGTTTTCTGGCTGCGATATTGTCCACTACCACTGCCTCGGTCCGGCTCTCTTCTCATTCCTGCCGCGTCTAACCGGAAAGAAGACGGTCGTTACTGTTCAGGGGCTCGACTGGCAGCGCCGCAAGTGGGGACGCATCGCCGCCCGCGTCCTTCGTCTCGGTGAGGCCGCCGCCGTCACCTTGCCCAACGCCACCATGGTCGTCTCGAAAACTCTCCAGAACTACTATCGTCAACGCTACAGCCGTGACACGATCTACATCCCAAACGGCGCGAATCTTACTCCGCGCCGCCCGCTCAAACGCCTTTTCGAATGGGATCTAACACCCGACAACTACATCCTCTACCTCGGCCGCTTCTCACCCGAAAAGAATTGCCATCTCCTCATCGATGCCTTCGAGCGCGTCCCTTCGGGTATGAAACTCGTTCTCGCCGGTGGAACCAGCCATACCGACACGTACGTCGAGGATCTCCGCCGCCACGAATCGGAGCGTGTTCGTTTCCTGCCATGGGTTTCAGGAGATGATCTGGACGAACTGCTCTCGAATGCCGCCATTTTTGTCCTGCCGTCGGATCTCGAAGGCCTCTCCCTGGCACTACTGGATGCGATGGCCGCCGGGGTCTGTGTCCTGACCAGTGACATCCCCGAAAATCGGGAGGTCGTCGACGGCGCGGGCTTCACCTTCGAACACGGTCGTTCGTCGGACTTGGCTCGCGTTCTCGAAATCCTGGTTCGGAACCCACTCCTGCGGCGTCAGATGGCTGCCAAAGCCGAACGGCGCATCCGCGAGAACTATCTTTGGCATGAAATTGCCCGCTCCATCGAGAAGAGCTACTACGAAGTGATGGGCTGGAATCTGGGCGCTCAACCCCAGCGCGGGTCCGTGCCGGCGGAGCTCCCCGATCCGCTACCAACCGCTGCGCCTGATCCCGCGGCCTAGGACGCTGGAGGTCCGAGGAAAAGAAGCAATCCGGTGATCCCCTGTGCTCTCTGTGGTTATCCTCTGATTTTGCCCACGTCATCGGCAGCTCATTGATTAGAATCGGAGCAGGCTGCCGAGTGGGCGGCTCTCCGGCATGGAAGATCTGATTCTCGTAACCGGTGGCGCCGGCTTCATTGGCTCCAATTTTGTGTTGCAGTGGCTTGCCGAGGAATCTTCGCGCCTCTGCAATCTCGATCGGCTCACCTACGCCGGAAATCTGAATAACTTGCGTCCGGTCGAACACCACGCGCGCTACCGTTTTGAACAAGGCGATATCGTGGATCGCGATGTCGTGCGGCGAGTTTTCGAACGTGAGCGGCCGCGGGCCATCGTTCACTTTGCCGCCGAGAGCCATGTCGATCGCTCCATCCACGGGCCCGACGACTTTATCCGCACTAACGTCAACGGCACCTTCAGCCTGCTTGAGGAGGCACGTGCATACTGGTCGGCCCTGCCCGATCCGGATCGCCACGCGTTCCGCTTCCTCCACGTGTCCACGGACGAAGTCTACGGCTCCCTTGGCCCTGACGATCCCCCTTTCTCCGAAACAACGCCCTACGCGCCCAACAGTCCGTACTCGGCGTCCAAGGCGGCTTCCGACCACCTGGTTCGCTCCTACCATCACACCTATGGCTTGCCGACTCTAACGACGAACTGCTCCAACAACTACGGCCCCTACCAGTTTCCGGAGAAGCTGATTCCGCTGATGATCCTCAACGCCGCCCAGGGAAAATCTCTGCCGGTCTACGGCGATGGGCAGAACGTACGCGACTGGCTCTACGTCGAGGATCACTGCCGTGCGATTCGCGCCGTTCTCAGAAAAGGCAAGCCCGGAGAGACCTACAATATCGGCGGCGCGAATGAACAGAAGAACCTGGAAATCGTCGGCACGATCTGCACATTGCTCGATGAGCTGCATCCTAACGATCCCGTCGTGCCGCACAGCAAGCTGATCACCTTTGTCAAAGACCGGCCCGGACACGATCGCCGCTACGCCATGGACTCCCGCAAGATTGAACGCGAACTGGGCTGGCGGCCGCGCGAAACGCCTGCCACGGGCATCCGCAAAACCGTCCGTTGGTATCTTGAACATGAAGACTGGGTCCGCGATGTGACCAGCGGCAACTACCGGCAGTGGATCGCCAAACACTACGCCGTCGAACATTGAACATGAGCGACTCGCGACAATCGTACAAGGGCATCATCCTCGCCGGAGGTTCCGGCACGCGGCTGTATCCGGTGACGCACGCGCTTCCGAAGAGCCTGGTGCCGGTATACGACAAGCCCATGGTGTACTACCCCCTTTCCACACTCATGCTGGCGGGCATTCGGGATGTTCTCCTCATCTCGACTCCCGAAGACTTGCCTCGATTCCAGCAGTTGCTCGGCGACGGCTCCCGTTGCGGGATTCGCTTGCAGTACACTGCCCAGCCCAGGCCCGAGGGCATCGCCCAGGCTTTCCTGATCGGCCACGATTTCATCGGCACAAGTTGCTGCGCGCTGGTTCTTGGCGACAACATTTTTTACGGCCACGATCTCGTCAAGGATCTCCGCGATGCGACCGCCCAAACGCAAGGCGCTCGCGTTTTTGCCTATCCTGTGCACGATCCTGAGCGCTATGGTGTCGTTGAGTTCGACGAGACGGGAAGGGCCATCAGCATAGAGGAGAAGCCGAAGCAGCCGCAGTCACGCTACGCCGTGACCGGTCTCTACTTCTATGACAACCAGGTCGTAGAAATCGCTGCGGGCCTCAAGCCCTCTGCCCGCGGAGAACTCGAAATCACCGACGTGAACCGTGAATACCTTCGTCGCGGCCAGCTCAACGTATGCGTGATGGGACGCGGAATGGCGTGGCTCGATACCGGTACTCACGAAGCCCTGATGGAGGCTTCGCTCTTTATTCAGACCATTGAAAGACGCCAGGGCCTCATGGTCGCCTGTCCCGAAGAAATCGCGTACCGTTCCGGGTACATCACTGCCGCGCAGCTGGAAAGTCTGGCGGCGCCGATGCGCAACAACGCCTACGGCGCTTATCTTCTGCAATTGTTAAGAGAGCGAGTGTTCTGAGTTGAAGAGTTCTGTCTTGAATCGCGAATGAAGAAATCCGAAACGATTCTCCCCGGCGTCCTGCTTCTCGAGCCCCGCGTATTCGGCGATGACCGCGGCTTCTTCCTCGAGAGTTACAACGAGCGCACATTTGCGGAACTCGGTATCCACGACCGTTTCGTCCAGGACAATCACTCGCACTCGTCAGAGAATGTGATTCGTGGTTTGCACTACCAGATCGGTCACCCGCAAGGAAAACTCGTCCGAGTTGTGACGGGCGAGATCCTCGATATAGCTCTGGACCTCCGGCGTAGTTCTCTTTCCTTTGGCAAGTGGGAATCCTTCGTCCTCTCCGGAAATAACAAGCTCATGCTCTGGATCCCAGCGGGTCTGGCGCATGGTTTCCGGGTTCTTTCCGAAAGCGCACACGTTCTCTACAAAGCCACAGGCTTCTACGCTCCGGAACACGAAAGAACGATCGCCTGGAATGACGCAGACCTGAAGATCGACTGGCAACTGGAGGGGGAGCCGATCATCTCGGCGAAGGACCAGCGAGGACTTTCTTTCCAACAAGCGCCAAAATTCGAATAAAACGATCCACTTACCACTATTATTCACGACCCACTATTTCAGCCTGAACTCCACACTGACCGTCGTCTCCACCTCCACGGCCTGCCCTGCACTTCGATAAGGGGTGTAGCGCCACATCTGCACCGCTTCGAGCGCAGCCTGCGCCAGTACGTCTGGCCCGGTGATCTGCCGCAGTCGTTTGACGCTGCCGTCGGGCGCAATCAGCGCGTCAAGGACGACTAAACCCTCCGTTCCCGCAGTCCGCGCCGCCTCCGGATATGCCGGATCCACTTTGTACAGAATCTGCTGGTCCATGACGTCGGACGGTACCCGTAGCGGGGCCTTGCCGCGAGCCGCCTCGCCCGACGACGATTCCTCCAGGCGGTTCCAGGCTTTTTGCCATTCCCACCATCCAAGAGCCGCCAGAGCAAGCATGAATGCAAGCAGCAGGAAGAAACGCCGCCGGCGTACACGGATTCGGCGAATCCTTCTCTCCTCCGCCGGCACAGCCTCGAGCGCAGGCAGCGCAGGCGATACCGCTGGTTCGTCCTTCTCTTCCGCTTTCGCCGCCTTCTGCTCGGCGGGAGCTTGCGCCGCCCAGTAACGGATCATCTCCCGCTGTTCCATCGGCAGCCCGACGAACTGCAATCCATAATGCAACCGGTCCTGGTAGCGAACCTGCGCGCGGGCACGAATCGGGAGCCCCACATTGGGGAGTCGCAACTCGATGGCTACAGCTTGCCCGAGGATCAACTCTCCGGCGACGATCACGCCAGCGCCGGCCTCGCTCAGGTCGGTGCAGCGTCCAGGCATGGTATTGGGAATTCCCGATTGCAGCGCGATCAAGTCCAGAGGCACCCGGATCAGCTTTCGTCGCACACGCCGGCGCGACGCCGAATCGAACGTGCGCGCAAGGGAGGGGGCTGCCATTCGCGATCTGCCTCCGCAGCCTGCCTTCCGGCCGGCTGGTGTTACTGAGACAAGTGGCGTTAAGGTGGAAAAAGTATATCGGAAAACCGAAGCGGCTGTTTTCCGAAAAATCACATGATTTCCATCGCTGCTTCTGACCATCTCTTCGTCCTGACCGGCGCTGGAGTCAGCGCCGAAAGTGGTATCCCGACGTTTCGCGGGGTGGGCGGACTCTGGCGCAACTACCGGATCGAAGAGGTTGCCTCGCCGCATGCCTGGGCCCGAGACCCCGTGTTGGTGTGGGAGTTCTACTCCATGCGACGGCGTACTGCCTCCAGAGCGAAACCCAATCCAGCGCACTTCGCTCTGGCCGAGTTGGAGGGGAAAGTGGGTGACCGTCTGTTTCTCTGCACCCAGAATGTGGACAACCTTCACGAACAGGCCGGTTCACATCGTGTCCTGCACATGCACGGTGAACTGTCCAAGAGTCGCTGCGAGCGCTGCACCCGCGAGCCCTTTGCCGACGAAGCGACTTACGAACCGCCAGCTCCGGTTCCAGTTTGCGAATGCGGCGGCAAGATTCGGCCACACATCTGCTGGTTCGGAGAAGTTCCGTTCGGCTTGGACGAGATTTTTTCTGCCCTCGATCGCTCTTCCGTCTTCGTCGCCATCGGAACCTCAGGCGTAGTGGAGCCGGCCGCAAGTTTCGTGGCCCACGTCCGCGGGCGCGCGCGAGCGTACTACGTCGGACCCGAGCTGCCCGCGAATGCAGCTGCCTTCCATAGATGCTTTCAGGAAAATGCCGGAACGATCCTTCCGCGTCTATTCACGCTTGCATGAGTGCACGGATGGAGCCGTTGCAGCTTGGAATTGAGTCAACGTTCCGGTGTTCTCCGCAAATCCTTCTTCTGTGGCAGAGTAGGTAGACCGATGCTGACCTCCCAAGACCCTCGGCTTGCCGGCCGGGTCGCATTCAGCTACCCGAACTTTGTCTCATTTATCGCCGCCCGTTTCTTCATGGTGTTGGCGCTCGAGATGCTCTCCGTCGCCGTCGGGTGGCAGGTGTACGACATCACCCATCGCGCCATCGATCTGGGCTACGTCGGACTTGCCCAGTTCCTGCCCGGTTTCGTCCTGTTCCTCGTGAGCGGCCACGCCACCGACATCTTCAATCGTCGCAAGCTGCTGATTGCCTGCTATGCCGCGTACGCAATCTGTTCAGCCTTGCTGCTGGCCATTAGCTGGGGGGCGCCCCGATCTGTGCACCTGATCTACGTCGTATTGGTGACGATGGGAACCGTGCGGACATTTAACTTCCCGGCCAGCCGCGCGTTCCTCCCGCAGCTGGTTCCGGAAGAACACTTCGAAAACGCGGTTGCGTGGAATGCCAGCACATTTCAGATGGCGACCATCGCGGGTCCGGCGCTGGGAGGTATCGCCTACGCTATCTCGCACGGACCGCACATTGTGTATGCCATCGCGGCTCTGGTTGCAGTCGTCTCGGTTGTGCTGACCACGCGAATCCATCCCATGACTGAGGGGAAGCGTCCGAAAGAACCTGTCCGCCTGCGCAGTGTGCTCGCCGGCTTCCGCTTCATCTGGGAGAAGAAGGTGATCCTCGGCTCGATCTCGCTCGACATGTTCGCGGTCTTGTTGGGCGGAGCGGTCGCGTTGCTTCCCATCTATGCGAAAGAGATCTTGCGTACAGGACCGTGGGGATTGGGCCTGTTGCGCAGTGCACCCGGCGTAGGGGCGGCTGTCATGGCGATCGCCGTGGCACATTATCCAATCCGGCGGCGCGCCGGCCTGACCATGCTCTTTTGCGTGGCCGCGTTCGGAGTCTTCACGATCGCCTTCGGGCTCTCGCGCAACCTCATCGTCTCTTTGGCTGCGCTGTTCCTCGTCGGCGCCAGCGACATGGTGAGCGTGATCATCCGCGCAACCCTCGTGCAGATCGCCACGCCCGACGAGATGCGCGGACGCGTGAACGCCGTTGACATGCTGTTCATTGGCGTCTCGAACCAACTGGGTGAATTCGAGTCCGGAATCACCGCCCAGTGGTTCGGTACTGTCCCTGCCGTTGTCTTCGGCGGATTGGGAACTTTGGGTGTAATCGCGTTGTGGGCCTGGCTCTTTCCCGAACTGCGCCGCGCTGATCGGCTGACCGCTGCTGAACTCGCGCCGGATGAGGCCAGTCTCACATGACACCAGGCGGGAGCGCGGGATCGCAATCCCAATGCGCGCTGCTACAATTTTGAGATCGTAGTTTGGCTCGAGACGCGGAGAGCCGCGTCTCTTTGTGAGGTTCTTTGCTATGCCGGATACACTGCAGCTCTCCAGCCCCGCGCCGCTGACCAGCCTGACCGAAGACGAAATCCTGTTTCGCGACAACGTCCGCCAGTTCGCCGAGGACAAAATCCGGCCCCTGGCCAAAGAAATGGACGAAAAAGGGGTGTTCGATCATTCCCTGATCCATCAGTTCTTTCAACTTGGTCTGATGGGGATTGAGATTCCTGAGGAATACGGCGGAGCCGGAGGCAAGTTCTTCGAAGCGATCATCGCGGTCGAGGAGTTCTCTCGTGCGGATGCTTCCGCCGGAGTTGTCGTCGACGTGCAGAATACGCTCGTTGCCAACGCCCTGCTGCGCTGGGCCAGCGACGACCAGAAGAAACGTTACCTGCCCAAACTTGCGTCCGATACGGTCGGCGCGTACGCGTTGAGCGAGGCTGGTTCAGGTTCTGATGCGTTTGCCTTGCAGACGAAAGCGGAGCTGAAGGGTGACGATTTCGTCCTTAACGGCCGCAAGCTCTGGATCACGAACGGTAAGGAAGCCGGATTATTCATCTTGTTTGCGACTGTCGATGCGGCAAAGGGCTACAAGGGAATTACGGCCTTCCTGATCGAAAAGGACTTTCCCGGGTTTTCCGTCGGCAAGAAAGAGGACAAGCTCGGCATCCGCGCTTCGTCGACCTGCGAGTTGATCCTCGAAGACTGTCGTGTACCGAAAGGCAATGTGCTCGGCGAGGTCGGGAAAGGCTACAAGATTGCCATCGAGACATTGAACGAGGGCCGTATTGGCATCGGAGCGCAGATGCTCGGCGTGGCTCGCGGTGCGTGGGAGTGCGCGGCGAAATACGCGCAGGAGCGCAAGCAATTCGGCAAGACAATTTCGGAATTCCAGGGAATTCAATTCCAGATCGCGCAAATGGCGACTGAGATCGAAGCGGCGCGCCTGATGGTTTACAACGCCGCTCGCATGAAAGACGCAGGCGTCGACTTCGTCAAAGAGGCTGCCATGACGAAGCTGTTCGCTTCGCAAGTGGCCGAGCGCGTGGCATCGCTCGCCGTCGAGATCTACGGCGGCTACGGCTTCACGAAAGACTATCCAGTTGAGAAATACTGGCGCGATTCCAAGATCGGAAAGATCTACGAAGGAACATCGAACATGCAGCTGGCGACCATCGCAAAGCTGCTGCTGGGAAAATAGCAAAGTGGAAGTCAAGTGTTCCTAGCGGTATTTACCCCGGAAGTAGAGCAGCGGCTCTCCCTCGCGCACGACGACATCCTCAACTTCCGCTACGAAAATCGTGTGATCGCCGGCCGTCTGCGTCGAGTGCAGCCTGCATTCGAGGTACGCTAGCGCGCCGTGCAGGACGGGCGTGCCGTGCGGCGTGCGATCGAATTTTGCCCCTGCTGCCTCGGCATGCTGGTGCGCGCCCGCGGCGTGCGCATAGTATTCCGAGATCGTCTGCTGATCTCGGCATAGGATATTCACGCCAAATCGCTTGCGCGCGTGCAAATGGGCGTGTGTTCGTGCGCGTTGATCCACGCATACCAGGACCAGCATGGGATCGAGCGAGACCGACGCGAACGCATTCGCGGTCATGCCGTGGACTTCGCCGTCCTGGTCCACGGTGATCACCGTGACACCGGTGGCAAAACAACCCATGGCCTTGCGAAAGTCGCTCTGGGTGAGGCTCATTCTCCTGCATCCTGCGGACTTACTGTTCTAACACCGACGCGCGGGCGTGGGAAGCCGAACGGAAACTCCAGCGCGACACCGTTTGCCCGCGTCCGATATCATCGTGTCGTCATCAAACAGGGGATCAGCGGCACGTAGCCATGGGCAATCTGTTCATCGGACACCGCACGGTGCTCGAAGCGGATATGAGTCCGCCGATCTCGCGCGAGACCGCCTGCGCGCTCCTCCGCTCGGGCGACGATCTCCTCCCGGAGCTTCTTGAGACCGTGCAGCACGTCCGCAGCCGTGCCAAGCCGGGAATCGTGACCTATTCCCGCAAGATCTTCATTCCGCTCACCAATCTCTGCCGCGACTATTGTGCGTACTGCACGTTCCGTCGGGATGCCGGACAGCCCGGCGCGCACACCATGACGCCAGACGAAGTCATGGCGGTCGTGCGGGCGGGCGAACGGCTGGGCTGCACAGAAGCTCTTTTCAGTCTGGGCGACAAACCGGAGTTGTTGTTCCCGGAAATGCGTGAAACGCTCCGTACACTCGGGTACAAGTCCACGCTGCACTATCTTGAAGCGATGTGCGACCTCGTCCTGCGCGAATCGAGCTTGCTCCCGCATCCGAATCCGGGACTCATGAGCGCGGAGTGGCTGGAGCGGTTGGCGCGCGTTGCTCCGAGCCTCGGCCTCATGCTGGAAACGACGAGCACGCGCCTGCTCGGCCCCGGCCAGGCGCATGACAACGCTCCCGACAAGATCCCCGCGAAGCGCCTGCGTGTGATCGAGGACGCGGGCCGTCAGCAAATTCCGTTCACCACCGGAATTCTCATCGGCATCGGCGAAACGATGCAAGAGCGCGTGGATTCGCTGCTGGCGATTCGTGGCCTGCACGAGAAGTACGGGCACATCCAGGAAGTGATCGTGCAGAACTTCCGCGCAAAGGCGTCCACGTTGATGGCCGCCTGGCCGGAACCGAGTCATGCCGACATGCTGCGTACTCTGGCGGTGGCGCGCCTGCTCATGCCCGGGATGAACATCCAGGCGCCGCCGAATCTCTCTGATCCGCACTATCCGGACCTGCTCGATGCCGGGATCAACGACTGGGGCGGCGTTTCCCCGCTGACTCCTGATTTCATCAATCCAGAGAGGCCGTGGCCACACCTGGAAGATCTGCGGCGCCAGACCGGGGCAAAAGGATTTGAATTGAAGCAGCGGCTTCCGGTTTATCCTGAGCACGTGCGGCAGGCGGCTTCCCACAGCGACCAGCTGGCACAACGTCTCGCGACGGCTCGTGACCGCGAAGGCTATGCGCGGAGGGCAGCATGATTACGGTCCTCACAGGCGGAACCGGCGGCGCAAAATTCGTGGACGGGGTGCGCCAGATCGTCAAGGCCGAGGAATTGACGATCATCGTGAATACCGGTGACGACCTGTTATGGTGGGGACTCTACGTCTCCCCCGACATCGACTCGATCACCTATATGCTGGCCGGCCGTCTCAGCCAGGAGCGCGGCTGGGGCGTGAAGGGCGATACCTTCTATTGCCTGCAGGCGATGGGGCAATTAGGACAGCCGATCTGGTTCCATTCTGGCGACCGCGATATCGCAACGCATATCCTGCGATCGAAGCTGCTGTCCGACGGTAAGACCCTGGCCGAAGTAACCGCAGAAATCGCATCTCGGCTGGGCATCCGGAGCCGGATTCTGCCGATGACCAACTCGCGAGTGGAAACGCGGGTGAAGACTCCCATCGGAGAATTGAGTTTCGAAGAATACTTCGTGCAGCGCTGGTATCAGGACCCGGTGGAATCGGTTCGTTACGCCGGCGCTTCAGACGCTGAACCCGCGCCGGGAGTGATCGACGCGATTCGCTCCGCAGACGCCGTGATCCTGGCGCCGAGCAACCCCGTGTCGAGTATCGCTCCAATTCTGGCCGTGCCGGGAATCCGCGAGACGTTGCGCGAGAGCCGCGCGCGCATCACGGCCGTCAGTCCGATCGTGGCGGGAGCGGCGGTGAGCGGGCCGGCAGGAATTCTCATGCAGGCTCAGGGCCACGAGGTTTCGATTGCCGGGGTCGCGAAGTTCTACCATGACTTCCTCGACCTGCTGGTCGTGGATGTCAAGGATCAGGCCATGGCCGAAGAGCTGAACAAGTCGGGGATGAGGGTTCATTGCACACAGACGCTCATGCGCACGCCGGAAGATCGCGCCGCGCTTGCGCGCACGGTGCTGG
>Ga0335082_10000945_pt1 | contig 30528 bp, 27 predicted proteins | sample Lox_Sample_41_FD_206718 | JGI IMG/M metagenome (GOLD analysis project Ga0335082, IMG submission 206718) | Soil microbial communities from Loxahatchee National Wildlife Refuge, Florida, United States - Lox_Sample_4.1 | ecosystem: Environmental > Terrestrial > Soil > Wetlands | place: USA... | reverse complement strand
GTTCGTGATTCCCTGTGCCTTGACCATGTCAAAAAGCGCAAAGATATGGTCAAGACGGCTGTGCACTCCTCCGTCCGAAAGAAGACCCATGAGATGGAGCGTTCTATTGGACTGTTTTACAGACTCCATTGCGGAAAGCAGGACAGGGTTCTTGAAGAAATCCCCTTCTCTGATCGCTTTGCTGATACGAGTTGAATCCTGATACACAATCCTTCCCGCTCCGAGGTTCAAATGTCCCACTTCGGAATTTCCCATCTGTCCGTCGGGGAGACCCACGGCCTCGCCGGAAGCCTGGAGCTGGGTGTGCGGCCAACCTCTGAGAAGACTTTCATAGATCGGGGCACGCGCCTCGGCGATTGCATTTGCTTCCTTGGCCATATTAATTCCCCAGCCGTCCAGAACGATCAACACTACCGGTTTATCGAACATCCAAACTCCTTATCCTCATGAGAAAGTTCAAATACAGAGATCACATTCACACAGAACATCTTCATGCGCATTGGCAAAAATGTGCGAAGTGGTCTTGGGTAACCTACAAAGCCCGCTGTTAAAAAAGCATGATGTCTGGGATTTACTGCCCTAACCGGTCTTCTCGAGATTTACGCCCATGGTGTTCCATTTTCCGCAGTTTGGGCAGCGGCCGGACCAGTCCGTAGTTCGCAGATTGCAGTTGGAACAGACATAGGGAATGATAATCTGTTTTCGGAAACCGAGCGCTTTTTTGAATTCTGAGGCGGCCAGCCCCAGAGAGCCTCTGCGCAGGTAGATGTTCCCGAGCAGTTTGTGCACATCGGGAAACTCTTTATCTCCCCAGTCCACGGAGGACAGGATATCAAACGCCTCGTCGACCATCTCCAGACGATAGTAAAGCTTCCCGAGGAAAAACTTGAGCGTGATGTCCTGAGGCTTCCAATTAACGGCTTGTTTGTAGATTTCTATCGCCTTGACTGGCTCCCCTTGCTTTAAATAGAGATCCTCAAGACGGTGGAGCAGCAAGGTCGAGGACGTCATCTTATATGCTTTTTCCCAGAGCTCTGCCGCTTCCTTTACCTTATCTTCTTCAAGGTAAACCTCACCGAGTCCAAGATAGGCGGGGATAAAATCTTTGTCGAGCTTAATGACACCGCGAAATGTTCTCCGTGCACGTTCCTTGTCCCCTGCCTCGAGCCGGGAACGGCCGAACTCGTATTTGAACCCGACGAGTTTGCGGTGTTCCACCTCCCGTTCAGACTGTGATAGCGGGTTGGCAAGGAGTTGGCGCTGCGTCTCGTACAGGTCCTCCCAATGGTTGAGTCGCTGGTACAGATCGCGCATTCTGATCAGGGCGGTAAGGTTCGATGAGTCCCTGGAGAGGATCTCTTTATATACTTTGAGGGCTTCGTCATAACGTTTCGCCTCTTCATAATCAGCTGCGAGCGAGAACATAACCTCCCGGTTGTCACTGTCCAGGCTCAGGGCTTTCTGATGAAGAAGGATAGCTTCCTGCGGATTTTTCTCGCGGAGCAGGCCGATTCCCATGCGGAGAAGCGTGTCAACGTGGTTCGGATCGATGGCGAGCACCTTCTGAAAGAAGCTCACGGCCTCAGGGTTTCGCTTTGCAAGCAGGGAGTTGAGACCCTTAGTGTACAGTTCCTGAATCTTGGAACGTCTCTTATGCTCGCGCTGCATGCTGAGGCCACGGAGGTACCGTTTGACATCACGCAGCAGGTAGAGGATGAAAATGATCCCAGCCCCGATGGAGAGTGAAATGAGAAAGAGCGTCGACTTGGTAATCTCGTAGGACTTGGAGGGAAGAAGGTGGAACGTGATTATCTCCTGGTTGAACTCCCTCAGGAGGACGACGAGTACCAGCAGCAGGATTGCCAGAATTGAAACGAAGAATCTCATCCCTGATCCTTTCTCATACGGGAATAAACCAGATCGGCCTGTGGATAATTGGGGGGCCGATCGCCCTTAGTGGTGATATGTCTTACCCTTGATAATCGTAAACGCCCGGTAGATTTGCTCAAGCAGCACAAGCCTCGCCATCTCATGGGTGAGTGTCCAGCGGGACATCGCAATCACCTTGTTCGCGCGCACCGTAACCTGTTCATCCAGGCCCATTGCGCCACCTAGTACGAACACCACTTCTCTGACACCGGACTCCATGAGTGCGTTCAGGAATCCTGCAAACTCATGAGAGGTGAACTCCTCTCCCCTCTCATCCAGTGTCGCCAGGAACGATCCCGCCGGGAGGGATCTGAATATTTTCTCGGATTCCTTCTTCCTGACGAGGGGAGCGTCTTTGAGGTCCTTAATTTTCTCCTCTTTGAGCTCCAGCATTTCTATGCCGGCATACGGCGTCAGGTATCGCAGATATTTCTGAATCCCTTCCTGGATAAAGTGTTCCCTGGTTTTTCCCATGCAGATGATGCGCAGTTTCATGGAGTGGTGCCCTGCAGGGCCCTGGGCCGAGATATGAAAGGCACCTTGGCGGCATCTCCCCAGAGCTTCTCCAAGGCATAATAAGCTCTGGTTTCCTCATTGAAAATGTGTACGACGAAATCTCCGTAGTCCATGAGCACCCAGCTCGATTCCGCCTGCCCCTCTGTATGAGAAGGATGAACTCCGGTCTTCGCGAGAGTCTGGCCGATCCAGTCTGCGATGGCAGATACCTGCGTGGTGTTGCTCCCCGAACAGATAACGAAATAATCGGTTATGTAGGTGAGCCCGCGGAGGTCGAGGATGATGATATCGAACGCTTTCTTGTTGTCCGCAGCCTCTGCGCACAGCTGTGCATCTTCAAGCGAATTATGCATATAACTTATTTTTTATTATATAGTTTTCGACGGATTCAGGCAAGTGATATTTAACGGTCCTGGATTCACGGATTCTTTGCCGGATGTCAGTTGATGATATGTCGTAGAGAGGGATCATCTCCATGTAGATCTTGAAGCCGTCCGGCTGGAACACCGCGTGAACCAGATCCCCGTTGTCCAGTCCCGCAAGTTCTTTGATGGTCCCTTTCATGAAATCGATTTTCGCAAGGTCGGCAAACCGATAGCCCGGTCTCGAAAGCACAACAAAACTACACAGCGTGAGAAGCATCTCCCATCGATTCCACGTCCGGATTTCAAGAAATGAGTCAAGACCCGTAATAAAGTAAAATTCCGCTTTCGGATGCATCGTGCGCAGTTCCTGCGCTGTCTCAACAGTATAGGACTTTCCTCCGCGCTTCACTTCGATGTCAGAAACCGTAAAGTGAGGATTACCGGCAGTGGCGAGGCGCACCATTTCAAGCCGCTGGATGGCCGATGGCATGTCTTCTTCGTGCTTGTGTGGAGGAAGATAGGAGGGAATAAACAGGACCCGCTCGAGCTTTAATCTGTCACGGACCTCTTCCGCTGCTGCAAGATGGCCATAGTGTATGGGATTGAATGTACCGCCGAGGATGGCAAGTCTCTGTGCCAATTGTTCTCCTGATGATCAGTTAGAAGCGTTGATGGAGCCCCACGTGTCTGTTAAACTGCTCACTCGCCTTTTCGTCTCCCGTAGACTCTTGACTCGATAAACTGTTGACTACTTTCTGATTTGCCCATTCCCGGACACAATGAACTTGGTTGAGGTTAGTTCTTCCAAACCCATTGGTCCACGAGCATGGATCCTGGTTGTTGATATGCCGATCTCGGCACCGAGACCGAACTCAAAGCCGTCGTTCAGTCGCGTGGAGGCGTTCACGAATACTGCGGAGGCGTCTACTTCCCGTTGGAAGCGGCGGGCATTTTGGTAGTCATTTGAAATAATGGCTTCCGAATGCTGCGACCCGTGCGCCGCGATATGCTCCATCGCAGCCTCCATGCTATCCACAACCTTCACGTTCAGGATCAGGTCGTTATACTCCGTGTCCCAATCCTTGTCCGTGGCCGCCTTGATATCGGGCACGACCGCCCTGGTCCTCTCACATCCACGGATCTCGACCCCGGCTTTTTTCATCCGGCCGATGATAGCTGGTAGAAATGCCTTGGCCACGTCCTGATGAACAAGCATGGTCTCCATGGCGTTACAGGTGCCCGGCCGCTGGACCTTGGCGTTAAAACATATTTCCTCCGCCATCTTGAGATCAGCCTTGCTGTCAACGTACACATGGCAGATGCCCTTATCGTGCTTGATGACCGGTATCGTTGAGTTCTCCGATACCATACGGATGAGCCCTTCACCGCCGCGTGGTATGATGAGGTCGATGCATTGATTGAGCTTGAGCATCTCCATGACGCAGGTCCGGTCGGGGTTCTCGATGAAGGAAACCGCTCCTTCGGGAATGCCTGCTTCAGCGCCTGCCTTGGAGAGCACCTCGACGATTGCCGTGTTGGAATGCACAGCCTCGGAGCCTCCGCGGAGCAAGACTGCATTGCCGGATTTGAGACAGAGCGCGGCCGAATCGGCAGTCACATTGGGCCGTGACTCGTAAATGATACCGATAAGCCCGATGGGCACGCGCATCCTGCCTACCTCCATGCCGTTCGGCCTTCGCCACATCCTGAGCACCTCGCCTACGGGATCCGGGAGCGCCGCTACCTCACGGAGGCCGTCTGCCATGGCTTTGATCCGATCGGGGTTCAAGGTCAGCCGGTCGATCATGGCCTTTGACAGCCCCTTTTTCTCTGCCGCCGTCAGGTCACTTTTGTTCTCAACAATCAGTTTATCAGCTTCCTTCTCGAGCCCTGCCGCCATTTTGAAGAGCGCATTGTTTTTTATTTCGGTCGATATGTTGGCCAGCGCCCGCGATGCCGTTTTGGCCTTTTTTGCTTTATCGAATACATACTGCTTGATATCCAAGAGTACCTCCTGTCATTCCCTGCATGATTATTGCAAGAGTTTTCCTGCCTTTTCCCTTAATTCCTTGTCGTCCTTGATCTCCCCGAAGACGACGTTTTTTACTCTTCCATCCGATCCGATGAAAAATGTTGTTGGTAAAAATCTTACCCCGTATCTTTCACCGACTTTGCCGTCACCGTCGCACAAGACAATCGGCTTGTCAACTTTCAGTTCAGCGAGCAGCCGTCCAATCGTGTCGGGCTCTTCCTTGAACCCTACGATAACGATCTCGATGCCTTTATTTTTCAGCTCATCGGTAAGCGAGTTGATGAGCGCGAGCTCGTTTCTGCATGGCACGCACCAGGAGGCAAAGAAGCTCAGGATAACGCCGTTGTTGTTCTCCTTTTTTGTCGCGCCTACAAGGTCGCTCAGATAAAAATCCTTCTCTTTGATGTCCCGGAGCGAGAATATGGGCGCGAGATCATTGACCGTGAGCGCAAAGGCTGAAGAGACCAACAGGAATTGCAGCAGCGCAGCAATTAGGATTTTTATCATTCTGAAATTTCGCATTAACATTTTTTAATTTTCATTGATGCGACAGTATCACCAGATCATCCCGGTGGATCACCTCATCATAGTCTTTATGCCCGAGAATGGACTCGATCTGTGAAGTCTTGAGCCCTCTGATCCTGTCAAGGTCTGCTGAAGAATACTTGGTGAGTCCTCGCGCGAATTCATTGCCCTTAAGATCCACGCAGGCCACGCAGTCTCCTAACTTGAAATTCCCTTCCACGTGGACCACCCCTCCGGGTAGAAGGCTCTTCCCCTTGCTCACAAGCGCTTCGCGCGCTCCATTATCAACTACGACTTTGCCGGCTGTACAGACTGTATATGCAATCCAGTGCTTTCGACTGTGCTGCTTCTCGAGCTTCGGCAGGAAAAGCGTGCCCACCTGCTTTCCATCGAACAGTGTCTGAAGAATTCCCGGCTTTTTCCCGTTCACGATCACCATGGGCGCGCCGTAGGCACCGACCTTTTTCGCGGTCATGATCTTGGAACGCATACCACCCGTGCCGACGAGTGTCTGCGCGTCCCCAGCCACGCGCTCGACTTCTGCTGTAATCTTCTCGACGACAGGGACAAGCTCCGCAGAAGGTTCGAGCTTGGGATCAGCAGTATAGAGGCCATCGATGTCGGAGAGAATGACAAGCAGGTCAGCATCGGCGAGATGCACGACCATGCCCGAGAGGTTGTCATTGTCGCCGAACTTTATCTCATCCACGGACACCGTATCGTTTTCATTGATAACCGGAACAACGCCGTAACCGAGCAACGTCTGGAGTGTGTTTCTCGCATTTAAAAATCGGGTCCGGTTCGAGAGATCCTCACGCGTCAGGAGCACCTGGGCAACCTTTCTGCCGTATGCGCCGAAGGTCTTCTCATACATCCACATGAGCCCAGACTGGCCGATAGCCGCCGCGGCCTGTTTCACCGAGAGCGGCATCCCCTTCTTTTTCGCGATGCCGAGCTTTGCGAGGCCTGCAGCAATCGCGCCTGACGAAACGAGGAGGATCTCCCTGCCCTGCTCCATGAGAGCAGCGATCTCCGATGCAAGCCGCCCTATGCGTGCCTCGTCGAGCCCCGATTCGGACGATGCGAGAACCGCGCTGCCGACTTTAATCACGATCCTGCGTCTGCTCGCAAAGAGCAATTTGCGGTCGAGAGTGATGGTTTTTTTCATAACGAAAACCTGGTCGAAATCCGTCTTGAGGAAAGACTCTCTATTTCTTCGGCGGTTCGCGGCGTATGATCCAGTCCACAGCCTCCAAAATGTTGGACGCGGTATGGTCAGGATCCAAGACGTGATCCGGCCTTTTATTCCCCGGGTCATCGGGCGCAAAACCGCTCATGACCAGTATAGCATGAACACCTGCACGCTGGGCAAGCTCAACATCACTCCACTTGTCCCCGATCATAAATGAACGATTGATATCTATATCGAAGTCCTTCACCGCCGTGTCGATTAAACCGGTTCCCGGCTTTCTGCAATCGCAGGCCATGGTATACTTCGCATTGCCCGCAGTGGGATGGTGCGGGCAGTAATAGATACCATCAAGGACCGCTCCCTCCTCCCGCAGCATGTCGGTGAGACGCTCATGCGCCTCATGAACCAGGGACTCCGGGAAATATCCCCTGGCCACTCCCGACTGGTTCGTTACGAGGATCACCTTGTAGCCTGCATGGTTCAGGCGTTTGACCGCCGCACCAGCTCCGGCAATAAGGCGAAGCCTGCTCAGGTCCGTGAGGTACCCCACTTCTTCATTTACCGTGCCGTCTCTGTCGAGGAACACCGCCTTGTTCATAACCTTTGTAATAATACCTCTTCCCACTCACTGTTCTCAACAATATTCATCTCAAGCCTAAGCGCCCAGATGCCATCGGGGTGCAAGGGTTTTAGCTTCACGGCGTCCTTCTCCGTGGTGACGATCATGCTGGCTTTCGCATCCGCAGCCTTCTGAAACAGTGCCGTTAACTCGGATTTATTATAGGCATAATGGTCAGGATATGCAATCTCTGCCCTTATGTCGGCGCCGAGGGTGCGGAGAAGCGTTGTAAACGATGCCGGCCGTGCAATGCCGGAAAATGCCAGGACGGATCTCCCTCGCAGCGTGGTATGCGGCCTGGTATCACCGGATGTAATGTTGGTGATGCCTGCAGGAACCTGCCGGGCGGTGAATATTCTTGCCCTTGTATTCCGCCGAATGACGCGTTTGAGCTCCTCCAGTCCCTCCTCTTTATCCGAACCGGTGATGAGTACGACATGTGCCCGTGTGAGCGCGGGGAGAGGTTCTCTTAATACTCCTGCGGGAAAAAGCCTCCCGTTCCCGAACGGATCAACGGCATCGACCAGCACGATGTCAAGGTCCCTCTTTAAGCGGATGTGTTGAAAACCGTCATCAAGAACAACAGTATCGGTGTTGAACTTCTGTTGTGCGAGAACAGCAGCTTTATACCGGTCACTGCCTACGACGACCGGGACGCCCGGCAGCACGGAGCTGATCAGAACCGGCTCATCCCCTCCGCTCTTCGCATCTGCGAGGATGTTCAACCCGTCTGAGACGACCACGATGTCAGACTCATTTTCTCTCCCGTATCCCCTGCTTATGACTACGGGATGCCTCTGGTTCTTAAGCAGGAGTCTTGCTATTTGTATCACCATTGGCGTTTTTCCCGTGCCGCCAAGGGTAATATTGCCGACAGATATGACCTTCAGCGCCAGGCTTTGCTTTCGAAACACACCCATTGCGTAAAGCACATGACGAAGGCGGATGGCAAGGGCATAAAACACAGAGAGCAGCCGCAACAACGCTCCGACGGCAAGTGATTTTTTCCTCCCGTATATGAGGTCTTTTATATAGGAATACGCCTTAGTTTTCACGTATGAGCTTGCTGACAGCGTCAATCGTCCTTTTCGTTGCCCCGGCATTTGCCTCGATTACCGCGAACGCCTTGCTTCCGATTTGCCAAGCATAGTCTTTGTCTGACAACAGCTTTTCGGCCTCAACCTGAAGTTCATCCTTATCTTTTACGAGTATGCCTCCTCCAGCAGAGATAAGAGCCTCAGATATTTCTTTAAAGTTGAACATATAACGGCTGAAAATAACAGGTTTTTTCATTGCTGCAGGTTCTAGCAGATTATGGCCTCCGACCTTGACAAGGCTCCCGCCGACAAAAGCAAGGTCACAGATACCGTAGAATGAACGAAGCTCACCGATGGTATCAAGAAGCAGCACGTCTTTGATCGTTCCTTTCAACCTCGTTCTCCGCTGGCATTCATACCCTGCCTTGTTGACCAGCCCTTCAACTTCATCGAACCTTTCCGGATGACGCGGGGCAATGATAAGAATCAACTCCGGGAACTTCTCCCGCAAGTTCCTGAATACGTCAAGCAGTGCGGCCTCCTCCCCCCGGTGTGTGCTTCCCGCGGTTATGACCTTGCTGCTTTTCGGTATCGGGACAGGGCTTGGCTGGCTCGCGGGGATCTTCTGGTCAAATTTGAGGTTTCCCGTGACAATGACTCTATCCGATGGAGCACCAATTTCCTTTATCCGCGCCGCATCATCTGCAGACTGCATGCAAAAGATGGTTACATTCGAAAAGACCTGGGCAAAGAACTTCTTAAATTTCATGTAATTCCTGAACGAGCGCGGAGATATCCGTCCGTTGACTACAGCCGAAGGAATGTCCGCCCTTTTGAGTTCGCGGAAAAAATTGGGCCAGAGCTCGGTTTCCGCCACGAGCACGACAGCAGGGTTGATTTCCCGTATTACTCTGCGCACGATCCAGGCGAAATCAAAGGGGAAAAAGAACACCGCATCGGCCTCCGGAACCCGCTGACGAGCAGTATGGTTTCCGGTGACCGTGACCGTGGAGAGAATCAGCTTCCTGTTGGGGTATTTTTTTTTCAGGTCGCGGATTAGCGGGTGCGCGGCCATGACTTCGCCCACCGATACGGCATGCACCCAGATAGGCCGCGTCCCCTGGATTACCGTCCGGACCCGCTTTCGTATCCGACCTAACTTTTGCGATATGCCGCCGCGGTATTTCGGCACGGTGATGAGTTTGAACAGGATGACCGGGGACAGGAGAAGCGTCAGCAGGACCAACAGTATGTTGTAAAGAATGTACATATTCTCACCCTCTACGTCGCCTGCTGGTGAAAGTACGCATCAGCCCGGTTCATGACGCTGTTCAGGGCGTCCGTCAGTTCCCTTCGCTTGGACTCAAGTTCATCCGCTTGTATCCCCTTGACAATGATGGGCTCTCCGTACACGACCACACCTCGCGTAAAGGGCACGGGGAGCATGTATTTGTCCCATATCTTTTCAAGAATCCAGAACCGTTTCGCGCTTGTTGAGGCGGGAATGATAGGCTTGTTCAGTTTGCCCGCAAGATAGGTTATCCCCTGCTTCACCTCGTAAATGGGGCCGCGTGGACCATCGACGGCGAGAGCGATGTTCTTGCCTTTTCGCAGGCCGTCGACCAGTCCGAGGAGCGCCCGGTCGCCTTTCCGTTTGCTCGAACCACGCACTACATCAAACCCAAAACGCTGCAAAACCCCGGCCTGGATCTCACCGTCGCGGCTTTCACTGGCTGGGATGATAATTCCGGAATTGCGATAATTATGGAACAGCAGGAACTGCCTTCCATGCCAGAATGCATAGATGACATTATTGCCTTCCGCTGTCAGCCGGTCGGATATTTCCTTCCCTACAAAATGCATCCGTATCGTCCTGCTCCAAATCGAGATGAGCACCCAAGCTATGTATGATAATACTTTCCTCCTGATCATTCTATTATCCTGACTTGCGGCTCGTCCCTGAATTGCTGATCATACAGGTTTTTGTATTCGCCACCCCGTCTGAGAAGTTCCTCATGCCTGCCGTGTTCGACGATCCTGCCATTTTTGAGTACGATGATGCGGTCCGCGTTCATGATCGTGGAGAGCCTGTGAGCTATCACAAAGCTGGTCCTGCCCTTCATAAGAACGTCAAGGGCGTTCTGCACCTCTCGTTCCGATTCCGTGTCGAGTGAGGACGTAGCTTCATCAAGAATGAGAATCGGGGCGTTTTTAAGAAGTGCACGGGCTATGGCTATCCGCTGCCGCTGACCGCCAGAAAGCTTCACTCCCGATTCACCGATAATCGTATCATATCCGTGGGGGAGCTTGTGGATAAAATCATCGGCATATGCCGCGCGTGCCGCGCCGACAACGCTATCAAAGGCTTTTTCAGAATGGCCATAGGCGATGTTGTTCTTTATGGTATCGTTAAAGAGAATCGTCTGCTGCGTCACGATGGCCGTACAGGACCGCAGTGATTCAACGGTAGCGTTCCGGATATCCTCTCCCGCGATGAGGATCGCCCCTTCAGTGACGTCGTAGAACCTGGGAATCAGGTTCACGAGCGTGGTTTTGCCGCCTCCGCTCTGGCCTACGATGGCGATGGTCTCGCCGGTATGCACGGTCAGATTAATGTCCCTGAGCACATAATCGTCCTCATATTTGAACGAAACGTTCCTGAACTCTATGGACTTGAAATCATGCGGTACCGAGATCGCACCGGCTTTGTTTTTGATCTCAGGCTCGGTGTCGAGCACGTCGAAAATGCGCTTTGCTGCGGCAATGCCATCCTGGACGATGTTGTTGATTCCATTCATGTCCTTCAGCGGCCTGTAGAAAAAGACCAGGGCCCCGAGGAACGAGAAAAAGTCTCCTACCGTCATGATATTCCACTCAAGAATTGCGTACAGCGCGTAGAGAATGACAAAGGCGGTTCCGATCATGGAAATGGTTTCCATGACGGGATGTGAGAGTGCGCTGGTCTTGATGGAGCGCATGAGAGAATTGAACAGGTCTTTGTTTCTGCTGGCAAACCTCCTGCTCTCGTAGTCCTCCATGCTGAAGGCCTTGACGATCCGAATTCCGGAAATGGTCTCGTGCAGGTGCGTAGTGAGGTCGCCGATCTGTTCCTGCATCTGCGTGCTCACTCTTCTGAACCGCCTGCTGAATCTCGAGAACGCAATGCCTGCAAACGGCAGGACGACGATGGAAAAAGCCGCGAGTTTCCAGTTGAGATAAAGGATGTACCCCGTCAGCACCACCATCGTAAGAATGCCTTGCACAAGGCTCGAAGGAGCTCTGGTCAACGCACCCTGCACCAGGTTGACGTCGTTGATGATGCGAGATATTATGACGCCGGTAGGCGTCCTTGTAAAATAGGAAAAAGAGAGGGTCTGTATATGGGAATAGAGCCGGTCTCTGATGTCGTTCACGACCTTCTGTCCCACATACCCCATGAAATAATCACGGGCATACCAGGTGATCCCTTTCAGAATGCTGACGATAATGAGCGCCGGGGGCAGCAGGAGCCCCAGCCTTATGTCCTTGCCGATAATGACCTTGTCCAGAATCGGTTTTATGAGATATGTTTGCAGCGCGATCATGCCGCTGGTGAGCAGCATGAAAAGCGCCGCCCAGACAAGCCGCATCCGGTATGGTTTAAGAAAGACTAATAATCTTTTGTAGATTTCCATATTATCTTATGCCGCGATCTTCAGGAGTTCCAGAACAACGTCAGCTGCCCTGGCCGAAGCGCCTGCATCGCCCAATTGAGCCCTTAAAGTGTCGAGACCGTCAGTTATCGCCCTGTAATACTCCGGGTCACGCAGCATCTTCGATACGGCATCTGCGATTTTCTGCGGTGTTGCATCCTCTTGTATGAGCTCAGGAACAAGCCGCTTGCCGGCAACGATGTTGACAAGCCCGACATGATCCACATGTATAATCAAGCTTCCGATGAAGTACGATAGGCCGGACATGCGATACACGATCACCATAGGCACCCCCATGAGCCCTGTCTCGAGCGTGGCAGTGCCAGAAGTCACGATGGCTGCGTCCGATGCCCGCAGGACGTCATATACTCTGCCGTCGATAATAGCTACCACGACGCCGCTCCTGTCGACATGATGTTGGATGAAGTCCCTTTCAAGCGTGGGAGCCACCGGGAGCACAAATTGCAGGTCTTCGAACATGGCCTCGAGCTTCCGCGCGGCTTCGAGCATATCCGGCAGGAGATGCATGATCTCTTTCCTTCTGCTCCCCGGCAACAGCGCGATCGTGCGCCGCGCGGGATCAAGTCCCAGATATTTCCTCGCATCGATCTTCGAATACCCTGAAGTGACAACATCGGTAAGTGGATGGCCGACAAACCGTACATCCACACCGGCAGCCTTATAGATCTCAACTTCGAACGGAAAGACGACGACAATGGCGTTGACGATCTCTGCGATCTTATGCACCCTTCCTTTGCGCCATGCCCAAACTTGGGGACTTATGTAATACAGAACAGGTATGCCGAGTTTCTTTGCAACTTTTCCAAGCATAATATTGAAATCCGGAAAGTCGATAAGCACCAGAAGGTCAGGCCGGTCTTCCTTTAAAAATTTTTTGAGTCTGGAGAAAACGCGATAGATGGCGCCGACGTGCGTCAGCACCTCCGTTGCGCCCACAACCGATATCTCGGAGGCATCTGCCAGCATCTGAACTCCGGCATCCCGCATTCTTTTACTGCCCACGCCGAAATAGGTCAGGGAAGGTGCCTTCCTTCTCAGCTCATTGACCAGATTGGCGCCGTGCAGGTCGCCTGAAGCCTCTCCGGAGATGATTAAAATTTTTGTCATAGATCACTGAGAGACCGTGGTCAGAGCCTTTTTCACTGCATCCGAAACGCTGCTTATCTGCGCTTCCGTGAGTTCGGGATACATGGGCAACGACAGCACCTCACTCGCTGCCCGTTCCGTGACCGGCAGGCTCCCCGGCTTCATATTGAGGTCTCTATACGCCGCCTGCAGGTGCAAGGGAACCGGATAGTAGATCATGTTCGACACCTTCGCAGCATCGAGCTCCTTTTTTACTCCATCCCTGTTCTTGATCTTGATGGTATATTGGTGATAGACATGTTTCGCCCCGCTCATTTCGCGGGGTGTTTCAATACCGGGGACGGCAAGATTTTTGTTGTAACGCATGGCATTGTCTCTGCGTTGTGTGTTGTATTCGTCAATATGTTTGAGCTTGACCCTGAGTATTGCAGCCTGCACTTCGTCCAGCCTGCTGTTAAATCCGATCTCATCGTGGTAATAGCGCACTCGACTGCCGTGGTTCCTGAGACTGAGCATGCGCTCGGCCAGCTTCGCATCATCGGTGATCACCATGCCGCCGTCGCCGTACGCGCCAAGATTTTTACTCGGGAAGAAACTGAAGCAACCAAGATCTCCAAAGGTACCGGTCTTTCTGCCTTTGAATTCCGCGCCGAAGGACTGCGCACAGTCTTCGATGACCCGGAGCCCGTGCTTCTGTGCAATCTGCATGAGACCGGCCATCTCAACAGACTGACCATACAGGTGAACAGGGAGAATGGCCCTGGTTTTCCCCGTGATCGCTGCTTCTATCTTGTTAATATCCATATTGAACGTATCGGCATTGATATCCACGAAGACCGGGACGGCACCGATGTAGGACACCGCTTCGGCCGTCGCTATGAAGGTGAACGGTGTGGTGATAACCTCATCGCCCCGCTTGATGCCCGCGGCAAGCAGCGCCAGGTGAAGGGCGTCCGTACCCGAGGCCACGGCCACAGCATGCTTCACTCCATGATATGCGGCAACCTCTTCTTCGAAGGCTTTCCCCTGGGGGCCGAGAATGAAATGGGTGCTCTGGATCACGCTCAGGACGGCTCTGTTGATCTCGTCTTTGATGGACTCGTACTGGATTTTAAGGTCGACCATGGGTACGGACATGATAAAAAACTCCTCTCTATGCTGCCGGAACGAACTCGGTGATTCCTTTTTGAATGTTTTCCGTAATTTTTTGCGCCAGGGCAAGCGCCCGTCTGCCCTCAATGCCCGAGACGAGTGGACGCACACCTGTCTGAATGCAGAGCACAAATGCCCGCACTTCCTCGCCGAGCGTATCACGCCTCTCGGTTGAGATATCTTTTATTACCAGTTCAGGGACCGGATCTCCGCTCTTGCGCGACACCACTGCCTTTTGCGCCTGGTAATCGGATGTATACACGGCCTCGCCGTCGAATACCCGAAGCAGGCGTTTTTTTTCCTCGGACACCCTGCTTGCAGTAATATCGGCGACGCATCCGTTCTGGAATATGATCCTTGCCGAAGCGCAATCGATCTCCCGTGTAATAACGGAGGCGCCTGCTGCGCTCACCTCGCGTGGAGCCGAACCTGCCAGATCCAAGACAATATCAAGGTCGTGGATCATCAGATCGAGTATCACATTCACATCGGTACACCGTACCGTAAACGGAGCCGATCTCTCGGCGGTCATATACCGTGGTGTTTTCAGAAGGGCCTTGACCGCGGTAACCGCCGGGTTGAATCTCTCAATGTGCCCAACCTGAAGGACCAGCCTTTTCTGGGCTGCCAGCTCGATAAGTTCATCAGCCTGTTCGAGGGTTGCTGTCACGGGTTTTTCGAGCAGGACATGGATGCCTTGCTTCAGGAACTGCTTCGCTATATGATAATGGAAGACCGTGGGAACGACTATGCTTACCGCATCCACTCGTCCGAGCAATTGCGCGGGGTCAGAAAAAGCGAGGGTGTTCACCTTTTTCGCAATCTGCGAGGCGCGCACCGGGTCCGTATCGACAACGCCTGTCAGCTCCGTGTCCGGCATGGCTGCATATTTTTCCGCATGAAACTGGCCCAGATACCCAACGCCTATGACACCGACCCTGACTTTTTTCATGCCATCCCCTGCGGATTCTGTATTGCAACAATCGTAATGCCTGCCCGATCGGCCTCCCGGACGACTGCTTCGCGATCGATAATGATGGTCTTGTCTGCTTCGACGGCAAGGCATGACGCCTTCACCTGCTCCATGGTGCTTATGGTCTGCGTGCCCACGGCAGGGAGGTCGAACCGAAGGTCCTGATGCGGTTTGCATACTTTCACGACAACCGCACCCCGGCCGCAGAGGAGTCCGCCGCGGCGGATGGCCTCATCCGTACCCTCGATGGCTTCCACCGCAAGCACGGCCTGGTCCTTGACTACCACCGTCTGACCGATGTCGAGCCTGCCGATCTCTTTGGCCATATGCCAGCCAAACTCGATATCCTGCTCTTCATCCTTTGACGGTCTCCGTTTCGTCAAAACGCCCGGTAATGCCAGAATACTGTCCAGGTAGAGCGTAGATGCGCGAACGGTAATGCCCTCGGACTCGAGTTCATTGGCTACGGCACGAAGGATCGAATCGTCCTTTTTGTGGACCATCTTTGCGAGCAGGGCCATCCCGCGGAGATCGGGCAGGCCGCCACTGAAAAGGCGCGTTTTCTTGATCCCGCCTGCCATCAGGACGTCCGTCACCCCTTGCTCCTTGAAAATCTTGATGAGCTTCCCGAGTTGTCCAACGTTGATCCAGAAGATGGCATCCACCCATTGTGCAAGTTCGGGGAGTGTCTCGCCCTCATGGGCCACGGCGATGACCTGCATGCCCTTCTGTTTAGCAGCGCGGGCAAAAGCAACCGGGAAATTTCCATTCCCTGCTATTAAACCGATCTTGTTCATCGTTTCCCGCAGTCTGGATGCCGATCTCCGGTTCTCCTTAGCGCGTTACCCCTCGTTTTGAAGTGCGGATGAAGTCAACGAGCATGCGAACTTCGGTCGTCTCGGGAAACTCCTCAAGCGCTTTCTGCAAGGCCTCGTCCTGGGTCAGCCCGGAACGGAAGATGATCTTGTAGGCTTTCTTGAGCGTTGCGATGACCGCATCACTGAAGCCCTTCCGCTTCAGACCAACGAGGTTCAGTCCATACAGCTTCGCCCTGTTTCCCGCTGCGCTGACATAGGGGGGGATGTCCTGGCTCACCGCCGACTGTCCGCCGATGATGGAGTACGCCCCGATTTTCACAAACTGGTGTACCGCCACGATACCGCCGAGGATAGCATGGTCGCCGATGACAATGTGCCCGCCAAGCGCCACGGAATTCGCCATGATGATGTTGTTGCCCAGCTTGCAGTCGTGGGCCACGTGGGAATAGGCCATGAGAAAATTTTTATTGCCGATCACCGTCTTCCTGTCCTCTTTGGTGGTCGCCCGATGTACCGTTGCGCACTCCCGGATAACATTGTCGTTACCTATTATGAGATAGGTTTCATCATCCTTATAGCCAATATCCTGGGGCGGTGTCCCGATGCTGGAAAAAGCATGGATGTGGTTTCGTTCACCGATCGTGGTCCAGCCCTCGATCAGCACATGGGATTCGATTTTCGTATCTCTGCCGATCGACACATGCTCGCCGATGACCGAGTACGGTCCGATCACCACGTTTTCAGCCAAGCGCGTCTTCGGATGTACTATTGCCGTCTGATGAATATTCACTCACTTCTCCCGTATCAAAAGAATCACTTATCCACGATCATGGCCATTAATTCCGCCTCTGCCACGACCGCGCCATCAACAAGCGCCTGGGCCTTCAAACCCATGATATTCCCACGTACTTTGGTCAAATTAAGCTCGAAGCGAACCTGATCACCTGGCACTACAGGTTTCCGGAATTTTGCCTTGTCGATGGTCATGAAGTATATCACCTTCTTCTTTAAGTCCATCCCTTCCGCTTCCGCCGAGCGCATTGCGAGGACGCCTCCCGTCTGTGCCATTGCCTCCAGGAGCAGGACACCCGGCATGATCGGGTGACCGGGAAAATGTCCCTGAAAAAACGGCTCATTAATCGTTACATTTTTGATCCCTACAATCCGCTTGCCCATTTCCATTTCCAGTATCCTGTCGACCAAAAGAAATGGATACCGGTGAGGAAGGATATCAAAAATCTCCTGAATGCCAATCATCGCTTCTCCCCCTTTACGCGCCTGATATTTTTCCCTTCAATTCCTGGAGCTCTTTCTCGAGAGCGTTTACCTGTCTCTTGAGTTCGGGTAATTTTGGAAGAACTGCCTGAACCTTAAGCCAGTCCTTCATCGGCATGGAATAATATCCGCCGACCACCTGCCCCGGAGGTATGTCTTTTATTAGGGCCGATCCCCCTGAAGCTATCACGCGGTCACCAATGGTTATATGATCCGCCAGCCCAACCTGACCGGCAAGGATCACGTAGTTGCCGATGGTACAGCTTCCAGCTATTCCCACCTGTGCCACGAGCAGGCAGTGCTCGCCGATCGTGACATTGTGAGCAACCTGCACCAGGTTGTCTATCTTGGTGCCCTTCTTGATAAGGGTGTTCCCGAGCGTGGCACGGTCGATGGTGCTGTTGGCCCCGATCTCGACATCGTCCTCAATCACCACGCCGCCGACCTGGGGGATCTTATGGTGTTTTCCGCCATCCGTCACGAAGCCGAAGCCATCACTGCCGATGACCGCCCCTGAATGGATGACCACCCGCTTGCCGATCCGTATCCCTTCCCTGATGCTCACATTCGGATAGATGATGGAGTCATCATCGACCATCGATCCCCTGCCAACATGAGCGCCGGGGTAGATAATGACCCGGTCCCCGATCCTCGCGTCATCGGCGATCACCGCATAAGGATGGATCGAGGGGTCCGCGCCGATGACGACGTTTCGGCCTAAGGACGCCTTATCGCTTATGCCGAGAGGACGGTACGGCGTGACGTAGAACAGTTCGAGCACCTGCGCAAAGGCGAGTCGTGGATTTTTCACTCGGAGCAGCGGCAGATGCATTTCGGGCGTGTCCAACGGCACGAGCGCGGCCGACGCGCGAGACTGTTCGAGGTCTTTCAGAAAATTTTTCCCCGTGATGAAGGTAATCTTCCCTTCGGACGCCTCGCGCACGCCTGCAGCGCCAATGATGTCGGCGTCTCCCGATCCTGATAACGTCGCGCCCAGTATGTTCGCCAGCTCTTTCAGCTTCATGATAGTTCCATTTTGTCCGAGTCGCCTTCTTCAGACCTACTTGTTGGTCTCATCCTTCTTGTCCATTTCAACAATGACCTTGTTCGTCAGGTCCAGGTCCTCATCGGCGTACAGGATGGACGGAACTTCAGCCTTCGAGAGGATGTTGATGGTCTTGTTCAGCACCAGCGAGACCTTCTCCTTTTTTGCGATTTCCTTGAGAACGGCCACCATCTGCTGGTTGAACTCCTGCGACAATTCCTCGTTCTTCTTGCTGATCTCCCCGCTGAACTCGTTCCGTTTTTTATCGAACTCGTTGATCTTGCGGCTGATCGTCTCCTCTTTCTCCTTCTGGGCTTTGTCGTTCAGCATTTTGGCCTGCTTCTGTTTACCGTATTCTTCCTGCAGACTCTTGATCTCATCAGCATCCATGTCCAGGATCTTCTTACGGCTGTCGTAATATTCGCGGACAATGCCCTGGTACTTCTTTCCCATCTTTGTTTTGTCGAAGACCGCTTGTGAATCAACGTAAGCGATCTTTTCCCCCGCCGCCATAGCGCTAACTGCTATGAAGCACAATGCTGCAACCATCACTGCGACTTTCTTCATGACTGCCTCCTCGTATTTTTTATGCAGAACTCGTCTGGTTCTCCCAGAAATCAAAACAAGGTACCGATATTGAACTCGAACTGGCTTGGCTGGTCAGTTGGCTTTTTATTGATGATGTATGCCCATTCGAACCGGAGCGGTCCGATCGGGGAAAGCCACCAGAAACCCCATCCCCATGTCTGCCGCAGTTCGTGGAAGCTGATCCTCGTCGGTTCATCCGGCTGCTGGGTTACCAGCAAATTGTCGTCGAAAGCACGGCCAATATCAGTAAAGAGCACACCTTTCAGGCGCGCGGCGGGAACGATGGGGAAACTATATTCAAAATTAAAGATCAGCTCCTTGTTCCCGCCGACACGATTGCCGTAGATATCAACGGGGCCGTCTGTACCGTACCGGAAGCCCCGGACCGTGCCGCTGCCTCCGACGAAGAACCGTTCACCAATCGGGATGGGCTTCTCAATGAGAGACTCAATATATCCGATCCTCCCTCGGGCCAGAAACACCGTATCCCAGGGCAGGGGGAAGTACCATGCCGAATCAAGCACGGTCTTGATGAATTCAGGATCGCCTCCGAGCGGACCGCCGGCAAATTCCACAAACATCGTATTTCTCGATCCTGTTTTAGGGTCGAGATAGAAGTCCCTCGAATCCCTTGTCAGGGACGCCGTCACGGCGCTCGTAGTAATAATCGTTCCATAATTCTCGAGTTGCAGCTGCAACGCGAAAGGTATAGGATAGACGTTGATGTCTTTGGCTTGCGACTGATCCAGGCTGTACCGGATCGAGCCTGAAAGATATTCACTAAAGCTCTTGCCCGTACCGATCCCAAAGCCGTCTGTTAAGAGAGTATAGCCGTCATACGTCTGCTCCTGACGATAAACATCCACCCTGCCCCATATCGGCTCGTCAAAGAGATAAGGCTCCATGAAGCTCAGCATGACTATTCGGTGCGTGCCGCCCCACTGTGTCTTCACTTTCAAAAGCTGGCCGCGACCGCCGAGGTTGCCCTGCGCCACCTCGACGATCGCCATGAGCTTGTCCACAGAGCTGTAACCGCCGCCCACGCTCAACGTACCGGTCATCTTTTCCTTGACCTTGACATCGAGGTCCATGAGGGGTTCCTGCTGCCTGCGTTCGGGGACGATATCAATACTTTCGAAGAAGTTAAGGTTGTTGAGTCTATCGTAGCTCCTCTTAAGCGCTTTTTTGCTGTAAAGATCGCCCTCATCCAGCCTCATCTCGCGTCGAATGACCTTATCACGGGTCTTGGTGTTGCCTGAAATGTTGATCCTGCCAATACGTACTTCGCCGCCCTCCTGAATTTCGATGTTGATTGTGACCATCTTCCTTTCAGGTTCGACGTTAAACAGGGGAACAACGCTCGCAAAGGGTTTCGCGATGCCATCGTAGCGGTCCATGATCCTGGCCACATCCTGTCTCAGCGTCTCCCTGCTGAACACATCTCCCGGCTTGAGCTTGACTTCATTTTCGAGTTCGCGGGTGGGGATGGACACATTCCCTTTGAATGTCAAGGAGCCGACCCGGAACTGTTCACCCTCCTTGATATTGATGTGCACGACGAGTTCGTCCTTTTTCGTTATAGTCCTCGTCTTGCTGGAATACCAATGGATGCGCTCCGTATATGTTTTTGGCGAGATGACCGGCTCGCCTACCTGCACCTGAATGTAGCCCTTGTTGTAATACAAATTCCGGATGGTCTCCAGGTCTTCCCTCAGTTCATCCGTTCTCAGGGTCCCGCTGCGTCCTAGAAAAGAGAAAAACCAGTGCTCCTGAGTTTTAAGAGCTTTCTTGATCTCATCGGCGGTCAGGGCTTTGTTGCCGGTAATTATGATATCCGTCAGTTTTACTTTGTCTCCCTCTTTGATGTAAAAAGTGACGCTCCGGTCCCCACCTCGCAATTCGGTGACCACCGGCACGACAATGGCATCATAGTAACCGGCATCCTGGTATTTTAACCGTATCTTTTCCGCATTTTCCTGAATCAGCTGCAAGTTGAAGGCGGTCCTCGGGAGCAAGGTGAGACCTTCCTTCAGTTTTTCGGTCGTCAGTTCATCGTTCCCATCGAAGGTGATTTCTCGGATCAGTGGTTTCTCTTTTACCAGGAATATGACCTTGAGACCGTTCTCAAAACCTTCCGTCTTTACCTGAACGTCCTCGAAGTGGCCGAGCTGGTATAAGGCCTTGATATCGTCCTTGATCTGTACAGGGGAAAAGACCCCGCCTTCTTTTGTTTTGATCTTGGCGAGAATCGTCGCCGTCTCGATTCTTTTGTTCCCTTGGACTTCTATCAGAGTTACCTTCACATCCTCCGCAGCTCCGGAGACGGCAAGAAGGAACATGAACATCAGGGCGCACACTCCGATGGCAGAACGATGTCTAAACACTTTAGCAGGCGCCCTCCGATACCCTTGAATAAGAACGGATTACTATAGCATTAACACGGAAATGTGTAAACAAAAATCTATGGGAAAAGCCTCGTGAAGGCCTCATTGGAGAGCAGGACACCGCGATCCGTGAGCATCAGCCGGCCATCTCTTACGCGGACAAGGCCAGAATCGCGGAGCGATGCAATGCTTGCTTCAAGACGACGGGATGCCTCGGGACCGAACTCCTGTTCATACTTTCTGAGGTCTACACCCTGTGCTGTCCGGAGTCCCAGCATGATGGTCTCTTCCGCCGCACGACCATTCTTTGCGGTCTCAACGTCTTCGACTATGGACAGTCCTGCAGTCAGCCTGCGCGAATATTCATGAACGTCAGCGATAGCATGATATCTCTCTCCCGCGATGAATGACCAGGCACCGGGCCCGAGTCCGAGATATTCCCCCCGCTCCCAATAGTTCATGTTATGCAGGCACTCGTAGCCGGAAAGAGAAAAATTTGAAATTTCGTAGTGCCGATAGCCTGCGCCGGTAAGTGCCCGAAGGGCAAATTCATACATGCTCGCTGCCACATCATCATCCGGCAATGCCAGCCTCCCGGCTTCGGCCTCGCACATGAACTGCGATCCTTCGTCCAATGAGAGACAGTAGGCTGAGATATGCTCCGGCTCCAACGCAAGGACTTGGTGCACCGAACTCGCCCAGTCATCCTGGGATTGACCCGGCACTCCGTATATCAGGTCTATGCCGATGTTCTCTAATCCGGCTTTTCTCGCGGTCTTGAATGCTTCTTTCGCTTGTGCCGCCGTATGGACCCTGCCCAGCGTCTTAAGCACCCTATCGGAGAAAGACTGCACTCCGATGCTCACCCTGTTCACGCCGTGTTCACGGAGAAAAGCGATGCTGTCAGTGGCGATCGTATTCGGGTTTGCTTCGACCGTAAATTCGACGTTTCCTGAAAGACGGAAATTCTCATCGATTATTTCAAAGATCGACACCCACTGTTCGCGTGAAAGGACCGTGGGTGTACCGCCTCCGATATACACGCTGTCGAAGACCGCCTTGCTGAAATTATCTTTATACCGAGCTGCTTCAAGCCGCAAAGCGGATACATAAGCGAATGCCTGCTGCGGCGAGAAGCGTGTTGAATAAAAGCCACAGTACAGGCATTTTTTGACACAAAAAGGAACGTGCAAGTAGAGGGATAACATATTGTTTTACTGGTTTTTACCGTGTCCTGTGAATGTCGGCATAATTAACGTGATTAATAAATGCAACTCATATGCCATTTGCATGAATTGATATTTATGGAGCGGTAACTCTGATAATAAGGGCAGATTCATCGCAGTCGGGGAATTTGACGCAATTCAGGCAGTCTGTCCATATCTTGTGAGGCAGTTCTTTTTTGTCCACATCGGTAAAGCCGAGTTTTTTAAAAAAACCATCTTGATACGTGAGCACGAACACCCTTTCGGCCTGGAGCTCTGCAGCTTCCGCCAGGCATTGACGTACCAGCGCGGTGCCGATGCCGCTCTTTATCCTGTCTGACCTCACCGCAAGTGAACGGATTTCAGCGAGTCCATCCCAGCTAACGTGAAGCGCGCATACCCCGATGAGAGAACCATTTTCCTCGAACACGTGGAAATCGCGCAGGTCCTCATAAAGCTCATTGAGCGTGCGGGGTAGCATCTGGCCGGAGTCCGCGTAATAATTAACGAGAGACTGCATAGCCTTGACATCGGATATTTTTGCTTTGCGTATCATGATCGAAAAAACTACTCTGTTATACCGATAAAGTCAACAAAAAAGAGGTAGACAGGTGCGCCCACTCATGAGCAACGTGATCTCGCAACAAGCTGACTTCCGCATTGCCGGACGATATGACAAAATCAGGAATCGATGAGCTTCATCTTCAAGCGGCAAGCACAACATTCGGCGCTCGCCGGAACGAAAAGGGCACTTGACTTTACGAGCCTGATTGGAGTATATTCTAAACAAGGTAAACAAGGCTCGAATGAATATTTAAGGTGGTTACCATAATATGATGTTCGAAAAGTTTACGGAACGAGGAAGAAAGGTAATTGTCTACGCCCGTGAAGAGGCGGAGCGGCTCCAGAACGACTATCTGGGCACTGAGCACATTCTGCTCGGAACTCTCCGTGAAGAGGATGGGATACCCGTTTCCGTCCTCCGCAAGATGGGGATTGATGTCGATCAGATTCGCATGGAAGTCGAACGCAACCTCCCCTCGAGCGGAAACACCCTCACCTTCGGAGACATCCCCTTCACCCCGCGGGCCAAGAAAGTCCTGGAATACGCAGTTGAAGAAGCCCGGCTCCTCGGTCACAATTATATCGGAAGCGAACACTTGCTTCTCGGGCTCATTCGCGAAGAAGAAGGCATTGGCGGCAAGATACTCCGCAGTTTCGGGGTGAACCTTCTCGGGTCCCGGCAGCTTGTCATCAATTATCTCCGCCGTGCTGCCACCCAGGTGAGTGCCAAGAAAAGCCCCACGCCTGCCCTCGATGAGTTCAGCAGAGACCTGACCCTGCTTGCCAAGAGCGGTAAGCTGGATCCCGTCATCGGCCGCGACCATGAAATTGACCGGGTGCTCCAGATCCTCTCTCGGAGGACCAAGAACAATCCCGTTATCATTGGCGAGCCAGGCATCGGCAAGACCGCGATCGTAGAAGGGCTTGCGCAGCGGATCATCAACGCCGATGTTCCGGAGAACATCCTCAACCGGCGTGTAGTATCGCTCGACCTCGGCGCTCTCATTGCAGGCACCAAGTATCGTGGTCAGTTCGAGGAGCGCCTCAAGATCGTTATGAAGGAAATTGTCCAGGCCGATAATATCATCCTGTTCATTGATGAACTTCACACCCTTGTGGGGGCCGGAGCGGCCGAGGGTTCCATTGATGCTTCGAGCATGCTGAAACCTGCGCTGGCGCGCGGCGAGATCCAATGCATAGGAGCCACCACTCTTGACGAATTCAGAAAGCATATTGAAAAGGATGGCGCTCTGAAGCGCAGGTTCCAGCCGATTTACGTCCAGCCCCCGAATCTGGAAGAGACCATTAACATCATCAAGGGCCTCCGTCCGAGATACGAGTCGCATCACAAGATCAAGATTACCGATGAGGCCGTTGTCGCCGCCTCGCGGCTTTCAGACCGTTACATCACAGACCGTTTCCTGCCCGACAAGGCAATTGATGTTATCGATGAGGCTGGCGCCAAGGCAAAGCTCAACCGGTACACCTATCCGCCGGAGATGAAGACCATCGAGAAAAAGCTCAAGAAACTCGAGCAGGAGAAGAACCTCTTTTCCCGGATCAAGGACTACGTGCGGGTGGAATCCATCCATGAAGAGGAAGACCGCTTGCGTGAAACGCTCGACGGGATCCACAAAGACTGGAAGGATACTCAGGAAAAGAACGTCCCCGTGATCGATGAAGAGGATGTCGCAGTCATCGTCTCGCATATCACCGGAATTCCGCTCGCTCGACTTGAGGAAAAAGAGGCGTCACGACTCCTCAGGATGGAAGAAGAGCTGCACAAGAGGATAGTGGGCCAGGACGTCGCCATCGAGGCCGTATCGCGCGCGATCCGCCGATCCCGCGTCGGCCTTAAGACCCGTAAGCAGCCTATCGGGTCGTTCATATTCCTCGGTCCGACCGGCGTCGGCAAGACCGAGCTAGCCCGTTCCCTCGCCCTGTTCCTGTTCGACAGCGAAGACGCGCTTATTCGCGTGGATATGTCAGAATACATGGAGAAGTTCAGCTCCTCGAGACTTGTGGGTTCGCCTCCGGGGTATGTGGGATACGACGATGGTGGCCAGCTTACCGAAAAGATCCGTCGCAGGCCGTATTCCGTCGTGCTTTTCGATGAGATCGAGAAGGCCCACCCCGATATCTTCAACATGCTCCTGCAGGTGCTTGACGACGGCTACATGACTGACAGCTTTGGCAGGAAGGTAGATTTCCGGAACACCGTCATCATCATGACGTCCAACCTCGGTGCCCGGATGATCGATAAGGACACGACCCTCGGGTTCCAGCAAGACAGCTCAAAGACACAATACGAGAAGATGAGGGACAACGTCACCTCTGAGCTTAAGCGGTCGTTCAACCCTGAGTTCCTGAACAGGATCGACGAGGTGGTCGTATTCCATCCGCTCACGCAGGATCATCTCGTGAAAATTGTTGATATGCTTGTCAGCGAGCTCAACACCCAGATGATAACGGACCGGGCCATTCAGCTTGACGTTTCGCAGGAAGTGAAAGAGTGGCTTATCCGGGAGAACTTCCAGCCCACATACGGCGCAAGGCCTATGCGGCGGGCCGTTCAGAAATACATCGCCGACCCGCTCTCAGAAGAGATCCTGAGAGGCCGGTTCAAAGATGTTCATAAAGTGCAGGTTACATTTAAGAACGGTGCAGTGGAGTTTTTGGAAGAGGAAGCCAACCTTCTGGCCAAAGTCTGAAAAATCATGGGGTAAATGGCCTCAAGAATCAACGGTCCTGCCGATCATCCACAAAGACGGCAGGATTTTTTTTCTGATGCTGTCGCGTGGTTTTTTTATTTGCCATGAGCGGTGTCATGTAAACCATCTTCGATTCAGTCCCGTCTCTGCACGTGCAATATCGGACGATGCTCGGTTGTATGAAGTGTGGTATCTTCGATTCCATGGAGATACTTTCTCACATGATGTCCCACCGAGGTGCAACTGCTTCTCTGAAGGACGTTACGGGTTTCAGGACCGCATCGTCTGCTTCCTCCACACAATCTTATCTGCTATGGGACAGTCAATGTCGTGGTTCCGGTGATATTTGTTACCAAGTCGGTTGCCGTAATGCTGGTTGTCCCGGATGCAACAGCGTTGGCAAGGCCGATTGTGCCTGACGTATTGCTGATCGTTGCAACCCCCGGATTAGACGAACTCCAGAAAACCAACGTCGTCACGTCAAGCACGGTCCCCGGTGTGAATATTTCTGTGGCCGTAAACTGTTGATTTGTCCCAATCGCCACGCTCGCATTGGCCGGAGTCACCGTAAGGGTCTGCGTGTTGTTAACGACAAGTGTGGCACTTGCTGTGAGTTTATTGGTTAGGTCGGTAGCTGTTATCATGGTGGTGCCGGCGGCGACTGATGTGGCAAAACCATTTGAGCCCGTGGCGTTGCTTACAATTGCAACCTGCGTATCTGATGAAGTCCAGTCCACTGCTGATGACCAGTTGAGCGTAGTTCCGTCTGTAAACCGTGCAGTGGCTATAAACTGCAGCGTTGTGCCCCCAGTCGCCATGGTCGCGTTGACCGGGGTTACTATAATCGAGCTAATGGTCCCGCCATGCAAACAGCTCATCAAGCCCAGTGAAGCCGCCAATAGCGCCGCAAAGACCAAGATAGATGACCTAAAAGTCTTCATACGTGTTGTCTCCTTAATCTCCCTCACCTGCAGAACGAGGACTGGACAATGGAAAATAATCTTGAGGATAGTGCTGGATGGCTTGCGCTGTCATTCAAAGACAGAATCACTGGATCCTCCGGATGGTACTGTTAAGAGTGTCAGCAACATAAAGGATGCTGCTATACAACGTGACGCCCACCGGGTGGTAGAAGCGTGCCAATGCCCCCGTTGCATCGGCCGAGCCGGGAACCTCTGCTATGCCCGCCAAGGTCGTAACAGCTCCTGATGATATGACAACCTTTCGAATGGTACTATTAGCCGTGTCCGTGACGTACAGCAGGGTCCCGTCCGTGGTGATGCCAGCGGGGTGGTTGAAGAACGCCGCTGCCCCGACTCCATCGGTCGAGCCAGAAGTCCCTGCAGAACCTGCAAAGGACGTAACCGCTGCCGATGCAATGTCGATCTTTCGGATTGTATTGTTGTCAGTATCCGCTACAAAAAGGGTTGTCCCATCTATCACAATGCCGTAGGGCGTGCGGAAGGATGCCGCTGTTCCCGTTGCATCAAGGGAGCCGGGATTCCCTGCTGTGCCAGCCAACGTCGTAACCGCTGCCGATGCAATGTCGATCTTTCGGATGGTACTGTTACCCGTATCCGCAACGTACAGATTAGTCCCATCCGTGGTAATGCCAAAAGGCAAATTGAAGGTCGCCGCGGTGCCGGTTCCATCTGCCGAGCCGGGAACTCCTGCTGTGCCAGCCAGGGTCGTAACCACGCCTGTGGCAATGACGACCTTTCGGATGGTATTGTTACCCGTATCCGCGACGTACAGGTTGGTCCCATCCGTGGTAATGCCGCCAGGGGCACTGAAGAGTGCCGCGGTCCCGGTTCCATCCGTCGTGCCAGAAGTCCCTGCCGAGCCTGTCAGAGTAGAAACCAGTCCTGATGCAATCTCGATCTTTCTTATGGTACTGTTGCCGGTGTCTGCGACAAAAAGGGAGGTCCCGTCTGTCGCAATGCCATAGGGCGAGCGGAAGGTTGCCGCTGTTCCCGTTGCATCAAGGGAGCCGGGACTCCCTGCTGTGCCAGCCAACGTCGTAACTATTCCTGTGGTAGTAACGGTCCCTCCACCATGGCCGCAAGCAGCGAGCAAAGCTACGAGCGAGAGAATGACGCCAAGGATACAAAGTCTGTTCTTCATCTTACCTTCTCCGTTTTCCTGTAAGGATTTCACTGTCCCGGTGATTCAGAGAATACGCGTTAGCCTTTTCAAAATATATACAGATCCGTGCCACTTCGTGGCACGACGCTCTTGCAAGAACGATTGGTTCATCTTCCGGAAGCATAAATGTTATCCGAGACGTTCAACGAGCACTCGGGCCGCAGCGATCGACTGGGCAGGAGTTCCTGTGCCGTCAAGAAGCATGTACAATCCCCTCTTTGAGGAGCGGCTGAGCAGCATCTGGCTGTTTTGCGTCCGAATTGGTTTAAATGACACTTCTGTGGGCACGGCATACGAATGGGACTCCGGTTTATACAACTCGCTGAATACAAGGAATTCATCCAAGAAAGGGATCAGTCCGCTGATCACCCTCATCAGTTCATCCTGGCTCTGCGTAGCAAACCATGGTTGGAATGACGCTGTAAGTGTCCTCATTCCCTTCGGGGCTGCGGTCTCATCGTCCGGGTCACTCAGCGTCAGCGCATAAAAGCGTTCAGGAAAAGAATAATCAGCCAGGCCGATCACATTCGCTAGCATCCCGATGGGAACGACCTCATTGCGGATGCCTATCAAGAGCATGCGTTCCCTCTGCTGTTGCTCAGTATTCAGCAGCACGAATGCAGACTCCACGAATCCCTGCGGCGTCGAAACTCCTGTCATCTGCTTGTCGTTGAATGAGATCTGCGCGAGAGGTACCTGATACCGTACTTCACCGCCGTTTTTGAGAAGTACGTCTACCATTTGCCGCACGATTTTTCTGAAGCCGCCCTGGACCATGAGCGGTGCCGTGTCACAGAGGGTAATGAGTGATGCCAGGGATATATCATCGACAGTCTGGCTAAAGAAATACCGCGACTGAATATCAAGGAACGCAATGAGCTCGCGGCTGAACGAGTACCTGCGGATAAATCGACCGGCAGATATACGGCTCGACAGATAAGCAAAAAAACGGTTTTTAATATTCCGGATCGACTTTTTTTTGAGGTCTCGATAGAATCTTGCGATCGCGTCGATCTCATTCGGGAATTCCCGCCTGAGCTCCTCCAGCGTCTCGCCCTGCTCGGCGTAGACCGTAATCCTCCGATCAGGAAGGGCGACCTGGTAACAGGGTGAAAGCAGGGAGGCGTTATGCGAGACACCGAGGTTTTCATAGAGATCCTGGATCGCTCCTCCCCGCTCAAACCCGAAGGACAGCGCGGGGCCGGTGGTGAAGACAAACCCCCCTTTTTCAAACGTTCTCAGGGCGCCGCCTACCGCATTGCCAGGCTCAATTACGATGGCCTTCTTATTCTTTTTGGAAAGCAGTGCTGTCGCAGCAAGTCCACCGAGACCCGCCCCTACCACGGCTAAATCGTATTTCGGCACTTTCCCTCCCCCTGCAAAAAAACAAAAAAGGAAATAGGTCATCTCATTGAGTTCCCTATTTCCTCTCCCCCGCTGTTCATGATGTTAAGTGAGCTATTGATTCTTTGCCTTCTCCCGCATCGCTTCCTTCCGCGACAGACGGATCTTGCCCTGCCGGTCGATCTCAAGCACTTTGACGAGGACCTCGTCTCCTTCTTTCAGCTCGTCGGTTACCTTCTCAAGCCTCCGATCGGAGATTTGCGAGATATGCAGCAGGCCATCGGTCCCGGGGAAAATCTCGACGAAGGCTCCGAAGTCCATGATCTTCCTTACTTTGCCCATATAAAGCTTTCCGACCTCGGCCTCCTGAACGATGCCCCTGATGATTTCCTTTGCTTTGTTGGCAGCAGCTTCATCGGATGAAGCGATGTTGATTACGCCGCTGTCCTCGATGTCGATCTTGGCACCGGTCTGTTCAACGATACTGCGGATCACCTTACCGCCGCTTCCGATCACGTCTTTGATCTTGTCCGGGTTGATCTGCATGCTGATGATTCTGGGCGCGAAGGGGTTCAGATTCTTTCTCGGCGCCGGCAAAGTTTCGAGCATTTTCCCGAGAATGTGGAGACGTCCCTCTCTTGCCTGTTGGAGCGCCCGGCGCATGATGTCGATGGTGATGCCCTCTATCTTCATGTCCATCTGGAGCGCTGTGATCCCGGTGCTTGTGCCGGTGACCTTGAAGTCCATGTCGCCGAGGTGGTCCTCAAGGCCGAGGATATCGGAGAGCACGATCACTTTTTCCCCTTCTTTAATGAGCCCCATGGCGATTCCCGCGACCGGTGCCTTGATCGGTACGCCTGCATCCATGAGTGCGAGCGTGCCGCCGCAGACCGTGGCCATGGACGATGAGCCGTTAGATTCCAAGATGTCCGAAACCAGCCTGATGGTGTACGGGAACTCCTGCTTGGATGGAATCATGGCCTTGAGCGCACGCTCTGCGAGCGCCCCGTGCCCCACTTCCCGTCTCCCCGGACCCCGCAGGGGTTTGGTTTCGCCCACGCTGAAGGGGGGGAAATTATAATGGAGCATGAATGTTTTGAAATATTCTCCCTCCAGGGAGTCGATGCGCTGCTCGTCCTCGGACGTGCCGAGAGTGGCCACGGCCAAAGCCTGGGTTTCGCCACGGGTAAAGAGCGCTGAGCCATGGGTCCGCGGGAGGAGTCCGACGGACGAACTGATCGGCCGTATCTCATTAGGTTTACGGCCGTCGGCCCGGACATTCTTCTCCAGGATGATCTTTCGGACCTCGT
>Ga0335082_10000943_pt1 | contig 30568 bp, 24 predicted proteins | sample Lox_Sample_41_FD_206718 | JGI IMG/M metagenome (GOLD analysis project Ga0335082, IMG submission 206718) | Soil microbial communities from Loxahatchee National Wildlife Refuge, Florida, United States - Lox_Sample_4.1 | ecosystem: Environmental > Terrestrial > Soil > Wetlands | place: USA... | reverse complement strand
TTTATACGCCGGCGGGAATCACGCGCCCGCCGCCTGCGGGTCGGCCAGCGCATGGGTAAGCGCGCGCCTGAGGCACACCGCTCCCGGGTCAGACGAGCGATTGAGCAAACCGAGCAGTGTGACCCACTCTTCGTCGGATGACCTGCTCGCGTAGTGCTGCACCGCTTGCGCCATATAGGCGCCGAGTTCGAGCCCCTCCGCCGCTGCACGTTCGCGCGCTGCCGCCAGCAGTTTGGAGTCGCCGGCGTCGAGGATCGCTTCCAGCGCGGCCGACTCGTCGGTCAGGTTCGCGAGCAGATCGCCGAGCATGTCCCCTCCTCAATGCACGCGCAACGCGTCGGCGCCGGCGAGATCGATGCCCTCAATGCGTGCCGCCGATACCAGCCGCGCGATGTACTGCGCGTCCGCGCGCTGCCGCACGCTGTCACGCAGATAATCGGCGATGCGGCCGGCAACCACCTCGTATGGCAATACCCGGCCGTCGTGCTTGCGATCGAGGCGGATGATATGGAAGCCATAGCGCGTCTCGACCGGCGCCTCGCAAATCTGTCCCGGCGCAAGCGCGACCAGCGCCTGTTCGAATTCCGGCGTCGTCTGTCCGGCCGTGATCTGGCCGAGATTGCCGTCCTGCTCGGCAGACGGGCAGCGAGAATAGGACCGCGCCAGCGCGGCAAAGGATTCAGGACGCTCGCTCAGCGCCGCCAAAACCCCTTCGGCGTCGGCGCGCGCCTGCGCATAGGCCTCAAGGTCGGATCGGGCCGCGCCAAACAAGATATGCGAGGCCTCGTAGATGTCCGGGGAGCGAAACCGCGCGCGGTTCTGCTCGTAGTAGCGCCGGCAGGTGTCGTCGTCCGGCTCGGGCACGCTGACCTCGCGCTCGATCAGACCGCGGATGATGGCTTCCTCGTCGGTTTCGCGACGACCTTCGCCGTCATCCAGCGGTTCCGGCGCAATCGCGAGCCGGCGCGCTTCCTGCAGCAGCAATTCCCGGATCACCAACGCGCGCGCGGCATTCCGCCACGCATCGATTGGCTTTGACGCCATGTGGTGCTGCATCTCGCGTTGGATGGCGTCGCGGGCGATTGCCACGCCATTGACGCAGACAGGCAACGGCTTGATGTCGGTGGGCACCGGCTTGGGAGCGGCTCGCTTCATGCCTTTGGTGTTGTCGAGGACGACGGTCATCGCTCACTCCGCCGGTTCGAGTGCGCGCGTTCGCCGCGTGCGCACAACCTGATAGCCGCGCCGGCCGACGTACCAGATCGGCGCACTCCAGACGTGCACCAGCCGGGTGAACGGGAACAGCAGGAAGATGGTCATGCCGAGCGCAAGATGCACTTTGAAGATCAGCGGCACGCCGAGGATCAGCGCAGACACGCCCGGTTGCAAGCTCAAGATTCCCTGCGCCCAAGTCATGAACGTCACCATCACATGGCCGTCGAGGTGCTGCAGCGAGACCGGGATGGTCGCCAGGCCGAGCGTGAGCTGGGCATAGAGGATCAGCAGGATTGCGATATCGCCGAACGATGAAGTGGTGCGGATGCGCGCGTCGAACAGGCGGCGGTGCACCAAGAGCGTAATGCCGATGAAGCACATCACGCCGGAAACGCCGCCGACGCCGATCGCCATCCACTGCTTGAAGGTGTGCGAGATGCCGAGCGCCTCGAAGATCCAGATTGGCGTCAGCAGCCCGCCGAAATGGCCGAGGAAAATGATCAGGATGCCGACATGGAACAAATTGGAACCCCAAGTCAGCTGGTGACGCCGCAACAGCTGGCTCGATCCGCTGCGCCAGGTGTATTGCTCGCGGTCGAAACGCAGCACGCTGCCGAGCAGGAACACGGTCAGGCAGAGGTAGGGATACCAGCCGAAGACGACGTAGTTGATCAGTTCTTTCATGACCCTGTCCTCATTGCCGTGCGCGCGTCGCCGCCGGCATGTCCGGCGCCGGCCGTAAACCGCCGCGGACACGCGCGATCAGCCCGTCCTTGCAACCATCATTGGCGCCGGGACCGAAGCGGACCTCTTCGTCCTCCCAGACGGCATCGAGCGCCGCCAAGTCGTTGGCATCCGCATCGGGCAACGCGAGCAAGGCCGAAACCTCATCGGCTTTCGGCGCGACCGCCGAGAGCGCGACCAGTGCACGGAACACCGCCTCGTAGGTGGAACGGCGCTTGCGCAAACGTTCCGCTACCGCGGCGAAGATATGGGCCGGCTGCGCCAGCGCGTCGCGCGCCTCCGTCGCCGGCAGCGTCGAGGCATATTCCAGAAACAGCGGCAGGAAATCCGGCAGTTCGGTCGAATCCAGTTCCAGCCCTGCTTTCTCGTATTGCGCCTTGAGATCGACCATGGCCTGACCGCGGTCGCGGCTTTCGCCATGCACGTGCTCGAACAGATGCAACGACAAGGAGCGCGTCCGATCGAACAGCAGCACGTAACGCTCCTGCAGGTCGTAGAGATCGCCGCTGGCCAATTCGCGCAGCAGCCGGTGCAACTGGTCGCCCAACGGCATCGACAGTGCAGGCTCGCTTTCGATCGCCTCGCTGATTTCGTCGGCCGCTTGCTGCAATTCGGCAGTGGGATAGGTCAGCAACGCCGACAGCGCCTTCAATGCCTTGATCATCACGCGACCTCCATCGGCGTCTTGGTGCGTTTGGGCGTGCCGAACAAATTGGCTTCGCTGGTGCCGCCCGAGCAGCCGTTGCCGAAGGAGAAGCCGCACGAGCCGCGCAGGTCGTAGGCGTCTTCGTTGGTTTCGCGATGCGCGGTCGGGATGACGAAGCGGTCTTCGTAGTTGGCAATCGCCATGGTCTGGTACATGTCTTCAATGGCGAGCGCGCTGAGGCCGACGCGCTTGGCGATGGCTTCGTCGATCACGCCGTCCACGGTCTTCGCCCGCATATAGGCGCGCATCGCCAGCATGCGTTCGAGACCGAGCGCCACGGGCTCTTCCTTGCCGGCGGTGAGCAAGTTGGCGAGGTATTTCAGTGGGATGCGCAAGGAGCGTACGTCCGGCATTTCGCCGTCGTGGCCGATCTTGCTGGCCTGCGCCGCCGATTGGATCGGCGACAGCGGCGGCACGTACCAGACCATCGGCAGCGTGCGGTATTCGGGATGCAGCGGGAACGCGACCTTCCACTCCATCGCCATTTTCCAGATCGGCGAACGCCGCGCGCCTTCCAGCCAGTTCTCGGCGATGCCATCGGCGCGCGCCTGCTCGATCACCTTTGGATCCTTCGGGTCGAGAAAGATCGACAGTTGCGCCTCATAGAGGTCCTGCTCGTCCTTGGCGCTCGCCGCTTCGTCGATGCGGTCGGCATCGTAGAGCACGACGCCGAGATAGCGGATGCGGCCGACGCAGGTCTCAGAGCACACCGTCGGCTGGCCCGCCTCGATGCGCGGGTAGCACAGGATGCATTTCTCGGATTTGCCGCTCGACCAGTTGTAATAGACCTTCTTGTACGGACAGCCCGACACGCACATGCGCCAGCCGCGGCACTTATCCTGGTCGATCAGCACGATGCCGTCTTCTTCGCGCTTGTAGATGGCGCCCGACGGACAGGCGGCGACGCAAGCCGGGTTGAGGCAGTGCTCGCACAGCCGTGGCAGATACATCATGAAGGTGTTTTCGAACTGGCCGTAAATGTCCTTTTGAATGCCCTCGAAATTGTAATCCTGCGAGCGCTTGGTGAATTCGCCGCCGAGGATTTCCTCCCAGTTCGGACCCCACTCGATTTTTTCCATGCGCTCGCCGGATATGAGCGAGCGCGGCCGCGCCGTCGGGAACGCCGGCATCTCGGGCGCCTTCTGCAGGTGCTCGTAGTCGAAGGTGAATGGCTCGTAGTAGTCATCGATCTGCGGCAGATCGGGATTAGCGAAGATATTGGCCAGTATCCGCCATTTCGAGCCGATGCGCGGCTCGATCTTGCCGTTCTTCTTGCGGCGCCAGCCGCCGTTCCAGCGCTTCTGGTTCTCCCAATCCTTGGGATAGCCGATGCCGGGCTTGGTCTCGACGTTGTTAAACCAGGCGTATTCCATGCCTTCGCGGCTGGTCCATACGTTCTTGCAAGTGACCGAGCAGGTGTGACACCCGATGCACTTGTCGAGGTTCAACACCATCGCGATTTGCGCGCGGACTTTCATTCTGCGGCCTCCAACTTGGTCGCGGGCGCGACGGTGAGCGGTTCGGGCTGATCGGCGGCCGGCGTGTCGAGCCAATCGACCTTCGCCATCTTGCGGATGATGACGAACTCGTCGCGATTGGTGCCGATCGTGCCGTAATAGTTGAAGCCGTATGCCAACTGGGCGTAGCCGCCGATCATGTGGGTCGGCTTGACCACCGCGCGGGTCACCGAATTGTGGATGCCGCCGCGCTGGCCGGTGACTTCCGAACCAGGCACGTTCACGATCTTCTCCTGCGCGTGATACATCAGGCACATGCCTTCCTTCACGCGTTGCGACACCACGGCGCGCGCGGTCAGCGCGCCGTTGAGATTGTAGGCCTCGATCCAGTCGTTATCGACGATGCCGGCCTTCTGCGCGTCAGTCTCGCTGATCCAGACGATGGGGCCGCCGCGCGACAGCGTGAGCATCAGGAGGTTATCGGTGTAGGTGGAGTGGATGCCCCACTTCTGGTGCGGCGTGATGAAGTTGAGCACCACTTGCTTGTTGCCGTTCGGTTTCCGGTCGATGATCGGCTTGACGGCCTTGAGATCGACCGGCGGGCGATAGACACAGAGCGCCTCGCCGAACGCGCGCATCCACAGGTGATCCTGATAGAGCTGCTGGCGGCCGGAGAGCGTGCGCCAGGGGATCAGCTCATGCACATTGGTATAGCCGGCGTTGTAGCAGACTTTCTCCGACTCGAGTCCCGACCATGTCGGCGCGGAGATGATCTTGCGCGGCTGTGCAACGACGTCACGGAAGCGGATCTTCTCGTCTTCCTTCGGCATAGCGAGATGGGTGTGATCGCGGCCGGTCGTCTTCGACAATGCCTCCCATGCCTTCACCGCAACCTCGCCGTTGGTTTCCGGCGCGAGAGAGAGGATCACTTCGGTGGCGTCGATATCGGTATCGATGCGGGCGAGGCCTTTACTCGCTCCCTCTTCCGTGACCACGCCGTTGAGCCGCTTCAACAGATCGACTTCGTGCTCGGTGTTCCAGGCGATCCCCTTCACGCCGTTGCCGATCTTCTGCATCAATGGGCCGAGCGAGGTGTAGCGCTTATAGACGTTCGGATAGTCGCGCTCGACGACGGTGACGACCGGCATGGTCCTGCCGGGAATCGGTTCGACCTCGCCTTTCTTCCAGTCCTTGACGTCCAACGCCTGGGCGATCTCGGCCGGCGAGTCGTGTTGAATGGGCGTCATCACGACATCTTTCTCGACGCCGAGCACTTCCGGTGCGACTTCGGAAAACTTCTTGGCGATCGCCTTGTAGATCTCCCAGTCGCTCTTGCATTCCCAGACTGGGTCCACTGCCGCGCTCAGCGGATGGATGAAGGGGTGCATGTCCGAGGTATTGAGGTCGTTTTTCTCGTACCAGGTCGCGGTCGGCAGCACGATGTCGGAATAGACGCAGGTGGTCGACATGCGGAAGTCGAGCGTAACAAGAAGATCGAGCTTTCCGGTCGGCGCGTCGTCATGCCACGCAACCTCCTTCGGCTTTTTGCGGCCGGTTTCGCCCAGGTCCTTGCCCTGTACGCCGTGCGTGGCGCCGAGCAGATGCTTGAGGAAATATTCGTGGCCCTTGCCGGACGAGCCGAGAATATTGGAGCGCCACACGAACATATTGCGCGGCCAATTGTCGGGATGGTCGGGGTCCTCGCAGGCGAGTTGCAGCTCACCCGATTTGAGCGCCTTAGCGACGTAGTCCTTCGGCTCAAGACCGGCGGCTTGCGCCTTGGCGGCAAGGCCGAGAGAGTTCTGCCTGGTTTGCGGCGCCGACGGCAGCCAGCCCATGCGCTCGGCGCGCACGTTGTAGTCGATCAGTGCGCCGTCCCACGGGCCGGCCGGTGCGGTCGGCGACAGGATCTCGTCGACGCCGATCTGCTCGTAGCGCCACTGATCGGTATGCGCATAGAAAAATGACGTCGAATTCTGCTGGCGCGGCGGCCGCCCCCAGTCGAGCGCGAAAGCCAGCGGCAGCCAGCCTGACTGCGGCCGCAGCTTCTCCTGACCGACATAGTGTGACCAGCCGCCGCCCGACTGGCCGACGCAACCGCACATCACCAGCATATTGATGACGCCGCGGTAGTTCATGTCGCAGTGGTACCAGTGGTTCATCGCTGCGCCGATGATGACCATGGAGCGGCCCTTGGTCTTTTCGGCGTTGAGAGCGAATTCGCGTGCCACGGTGATGACCTGATCGCGCGGCACGCCGGTGATTTTCTCCGCCCATGCCGGCGTATAGGGCACGTTGTCGTCATAAGACCTGGCAACGTGATCGCCGCCGAAACCACGGTCGACGCCGTAATTGGCGACGAACAGATCGAATACCGAGGCGACCAGCGCCTCTCCGTCCTTCAGTTGCACGCGCTTGGCGGGAACCTTGCGTAGCAGCACGCCCGGATGATCTGTACCGGCGAAATGATCGTGCTCACGGTTGCCGAAATAGGGGAAGGCAACGTCGGCGAACTCGTCCTTACTGCCGGCAAGGCTCAGCCGCAATTTTGTATCGCCGCCATCCGACTTTTTCTCTTCCAGATTCCATTTGCCCTTTTCACCCCAGCGGAAACCAACCGAGCCGCGGGGCACAACGATGCTGCCGGACGCCTCGTCATAGGCGACCGTCTTCCATTCCGGATTGTTGGTCTCGCCGAGATTGTCCGCAAAATCCGAGGCGCGCAGCTGCCGGTCGGCAACCAGGTGATCGCCCTGCTTCACAAGGCGCACCAGCATCGACATGTCGGTATATTGTCGGACGTAATCCTCGAAATATTTGGCCTGCCGATCGACGTAGAATTCGCGCAGGATGACGTGGCCCATGGCCATGGCGAGCGCGGCGTCGGTGCCCTGCTTCACCGAAATCCACAGATCGGCGAATTTCGATGCTTCCGAATAGTCCGGGCAAATGACGACGCTTTTGGCGCCGCGATAGCGCGCTTCCGTGTAGAAATGCGCGTCGGGTGTGCGCGTCTGCGGGACGTTCGAGCCCCACAAAATGAGGAAACCGGAATTGTACCAGTCCGCGCTCTCGGGAACATCGGTCTGCTCGCCCCATGTCTGCGGGCTCGACGGCGGTAGGTCGCAATACCAGTCATAGAATGACATGCACACGCCGCCGATGAGAGAGAGATAGCGCGAGCCTGCGGCGTAAGACACCATCGACATTGCCGGGATCGGCGAGAAGCCGATGACACGGTCTGGCCCGTGCTTTTTCACGGTATAGGCGTTGGCGGCGGCGACGATTTCCGTCACTTCATCCCAGGTTGCGCGCACGAATCCACCGAGGCCGCGTTTGCCGGTGTAGGCCGCGCGCTTGTTCGCATCGGTGACGATCGATTCCCAGGCCGCCACCGGGGTGCGCAACGCCCTCGCCTCACGCCATAGCTTGAGTAGACGCGAGCGCACCAGTGGGTATTTCACGCGGTTGCCGGAATAGAGGTACCAGGAGTAGCTGGCACCGCGTGAACAGCCCCGCGGCTCATGGTTAGGCAGGTCAGGCCGCGTACGCGGATAGTCGGTCTGTTGCGTTTCCCACGTTACGATGCCGCCCTTGACGTAGATCTTCCATGAGCAGGAGCCGGTGCAGTTGGCGCCGTGCGTCGAGCGCACGATCTTGTCGTGCTGCCAGCGCTTGCGGTAGCCGTCCTCCCAACGCCGGTCCTCGCGCGTAACGATGCCGTGGCCGTCGGCGAAGTCATCGACGACGCGGTTGAAGAAGGTCAGGCGATCGAGAAAGTGACTCATCGTCGAACCCCCCTTATTCCGCCGGTTGCGCGGCGGCGGGCAGTGACCTGCCGCGTTCGACGTCACGCAGTAGGCCGCCGCGGCGCGTATAGAAGATCCAGGTGAGCGCCACACAGGTCACGTAGAACCCCATAAAGCCCCACAGGGCCACTTCCGGTCCGCCGGTAAGCGCGATAGACGAGCCGTAGGCCTTCGGGATGAAGAAGGCGCCATAGGCGGCGACCGCCGAGGTGAAGCCGATGATCGCCGCCGATTCCATCTCGGCCTGCTTCTGCCGCGCCGGCGCCGCGAGGCCGGGCTCCAGCCGCGGCATTTCCGTGCGCATGATCGCCGGAATCATCTGGAAGGTGGACGCATTGCCGACGCCGGTCGCGAAGAACAGGATCATGAACATGGCGAAGAAGCCCCAGAACGCTCCCTCCTGATCCTTGATGCCGAGGAAGTAGAGAACGCCACCGACCGCCGCGATCATCAGCATGAACACCCAGAAAGTGACGCGGCCACCACCGTAGCGATCCGACAGCCAACCGGTCGCCGAGCGCGACAATGCGCCAACCAGCGGGCCCAAGAAGATGAACTTGAGCGAATCGACCTGGGGGAACTGTGTCTTGGCCAGGAGCGGGAAGCCCGCCGAATAGCCGATGAACGAGCCGAAGGTGCCGGTGTAGAGCCAGCACATCAGCCAATTGTGCTTGCGCTTGAAGATCACCGCCTGGTCGGCGAAAGACGCGCGCATGTCGGCGATGTCGTGCATGCCGAACCAGGCCGCAAAGGCCGAGATGGCGATGAACGGCACCCAGATGAAGCCGGCATTCTGCAGCCACAGCTTGCTGGCGCCGCTCGCCGCGACTTGCGGCTCGCCGCCCAACCAGCCGAACACGCCGGTGGTGATCACCAGCGGAATGACGAATTGCCCGACGCTGACGCCGAGATTGCCGAGGCCAGCGTTGAGCGCAAGCGCGTTGCCCTTCTCCGCTTTCGGGAAGAAGAAGCTGATATTCGCCATGGAGGAGGCAAAGTTGCCGCCGCCGAGACCGCACAAGAGGGCAAGCGACAGGAAGAAGATGTACGGCGTGTCGGGGCTTTGCACGGCAAGACCGATGCCGACCGCCGGCACCATCAGCGACCAAGTCGACACCGACGTCCACAGACGTCCGCCGAAGATCGGCGGCATGAAGGAATAGAAGATGCGCAATGTCGCGCCCGAAAGGCCCGGCATGGCGGCGAGCCAGAACAGCTGATCGGTGGTGAACTTGAAGCCGACCGACGGCAGTTTGGCGACGACGACCGACCACACCATCCAGATCACGAACGCGAGCAGCAACGCCGGGATTGAGATCCACAGATTGCGCCGCGCGATGGCGCGGCCTTTGCTCGCCCAGAACTCCGGATCTTCCGGCTTCCACTCGGCCAGCACGCGCGGTCCCAGGGCACCGATATGCTTCTCCTCGTGGATCGGCTCCATTTCGGGGAATTGCGGCAGCTTCTCCAGACCACCGGCCAGCGCTTGCCGCTCCATGCGCTGAATGGCGATGTGCATCCAGATCAGCGAACCCGCGGCGATCAGGAACAGCAGCATGAAGCATGAGGTCCAGATACCGGTGAGATCGTTGAGCGCGCCAAACGCGATCGGCAACACAAACCCGCCGAGGCCGCCGATCATGCCCACCAAGCCGCCGACCGAGCCGACATTATCCGGATAATAGACCGGGATATGTTTGTAGACCGCGGCTTTTCCCAAGCTCATGAAAAAGCCGAGCACGAAAATCAAGCAAGTGAAGGTGACCACACCGGTCGCCATGTGAAATTGAATCGGCCCTTTCATCCCCTGCACGACATATTCAGTGGGCGGATAGGCGAGGATGAATGTGATCAGCGCCGAGACGCCGAACATCCAGTACATGACGCGGCGCGCGCCATAGCGGTCGGACAGCACGCCGCCATAGATGCGGAACAGACTCGCCGGAACCGAATAGGCGGCGCCGAGCATGCCGGCGGTTTCGATGTCGAGCTTGTAGACGCCGATCAGATAACGCGGCAGCCACAGCGACAGCGCGACGAAGGCGCCGAAGGCGAAGAAGTAATAGAGCGCAAAGCGCCATACTTGGACGTTCTTCAGCGGCTCGAGTTCGAGCCAGGCGCTGCGTGCCCGCTCGCCCTTGGCGCGGCGCTCCAATTCCACCGGGTCTTCCTTGGTGAAGATCCAGAACAGCACGCCCATAATGGCGATACCGATCGCCCACACTTGCGCGGTCGTCTGCCAGCCATAAGCGACGAGTACGAACGGCGCGCAGAATTTGGTGACCGCGGCGCCGACATTGCCGGCGCCGAAAATACCGAGCGCAGTGCCCTGCTTCTGCGCCGGATACCAACGCGAAACATAGGCGATGCCGACCGCGAAGGAACCGCCGGCAATGCCGACGCCAAGCGCGGCGGCGAGAATCTGCGGATAAGTGTGCGCGTAAGTGAGCAGGAACGTGGCGAGCGCCGCTGCCAGCATGACCACCGTGTAGATGCGGCGACCGCCATACTGATCGGTCCAGATGCCGAGAAAAATCCGCACCAGCGAACCGGTGAGGATCGGCGTGCCGACCAGAAGTCCAAACTGCGTCTCGTTGAGACCGAGTTGCTGCTTAATCTGTACGCCGATAATGGCGAAGATGGTCCATACCGCGAAGCATGCGGTGAATGCGATGGTGGACATCCAGAGTGCGCGGTTTTGGCCGGGAACGCTGGTAGCTGCTTTGGCTTGCATGACGAAGCCCCGCTCCTGTCGATTGGAAATTGTCAACGAGGAGGTAAACAGCGATAACAGCGAATGCTTTGACGCCGATCAATAATACCTGCGTTTTCCCCGCGACAATTTGGCTTTACTTCTGTTGGCCGAAGATTGACTTAGGACAGGTCTTCAATTGATTATTATCAAGCAGCAAATACACGACTCACCTTGCTTGTGAGCCGAATGGTCATCGGCTCAGGCTGCCAAATAAAGCTCACTTCAACCCTCGAATTTCGGGAACAGGATATTGTTCTCGATGTGAATGTGCTCGGTGAGGTCATCGCGAAATTTGCTGAGCCCGGCATAGAGTGCACGCCACGTGTTGCAGGCCTCCGCCGGAAGCGTCAGATCGTTCGTCAGCTTGGCTAGCGCATCGAGCTCCTCGCCGTGGCTGTCGTGCTCGTGGCGCATCACGCCGATAGGATGCACGATCATCGGGTTCCCGCCCGCCAGCATCATCGGAAATAGGATCTGCTCTTCCTTCTGCATGTGCGATTCCATCTCGCCATGCATGCGGGTGAGAAGATCGCCGAGACCTTTCGGAACTCCCGGATGATCGGCGTGCACGGCTTCCACGCGCTTTGCCAGCGCGCGTAGTTCCGGAAGTTCCTGACGGTGGACCCGGTGATAGCGCTCAAGAATATGCTGGATCATGCCATCGACGCTCTCCGGCATGCCGCTCGGCTCCGGCGCGAGCGCCGCCAATTCGGCGACAACCGGCGCGACAGCGATACCTTTGTGCGTAGCGGCCTGTTCGAGGCTTTCCGACCCGCCGCAGCAGAAATCGAGCTTATGCCGGCGGAAGACCGCGGTCGCGCCCGGAAGGCTTGCGGCGATCTCGCCGAGGCTGCGTGAGACCAGGGACTGGGCTTCGGCCTGCGTCATGACGTTGCTCCTCCGATAAATTGGTATTTACTTTACCACTTACCCTATGCGACAAATGTGGTAACGTCAATACCAATATAGAAAACGGACGGTAGCAGGCTAATGGCGGCATCGAGCGAAAAAGCAGGGCGTGCAGGGGCCGCGCGGCGCGCCCGCGAATTCAAAACGATTGTGGCGATGCTGCGCATGTATTGCCGCCATCACCACTATCCTGACGGCGATCTTTGCGTCGATTGCGCCGCGCTCGAAATCTATGCATGCCGGCGTCTCGAACGGTGCGTCTTCGGCGACGGCAAGCCAACTTGTGCGAACTGCACCGTACATTGCTACAAGCCCGCTACGCGCGAGCGGGTCCGCGTGATCATGCGTTGGGCGGGGCCACGCATGCTCTGGCAACATCCGATGCTGGCGATCCGCCACAGGCTCGATGGACGGCTGCCGGCACCGCAGCTTCAGCGAGTCCGGTAGCGCTCGCGCATGCCTTCGCTCTGCAGAAGTACGCCGGCAAGCGCGGTGACAACGGCAACGCCGGCAAGGATTATGGTCGCACGCAGCCAGGGCTGGCCTAACGCCCAGCGCTCCTCCGCGATTTGCCACGCCGTGAACAGCCAGATCGCCGCAGCAGCAAAAGCTAGCCCCTGCAGCAGCATAAGGGTCCAAGCCCGGCGCACCAGGAGCAGCAGCGGCACCGCGAGGCACAGCGCCGCGGCGGGCAGATTGCCGAAACGCAGGAAATGCGCGGCGATGAGCAAGGCCGCAACGACGTATAACGAAACCCTGACGATCATGGTGGCCATCCCGGCAGCAAGACGCTGGATGGCTAAGACGATAATGTGGTATCGTCAATACCAATTCTGGAGCCTCGCATGCGGTTACTGACCTCGACCGATTTTGCCCTGCGCGTGCTCATGCGGTTGTCGGCGACGCCGGACACGCATGTCAGCACCGATGAGCTGGCGCGCGAACTCGTCGTCTCGCGGCACCATTTGCACAAGATCGTGCAGTATCTCACCGAGGCGGGCCTGGTGCGCACCATCCGCGGCGCCCGCGGCGGCGTTTTGTTGGCGCGGCCGGCAAACTCGATCAAAGTCGGCGAAGTAATCCGCAGTCACGAACAGGATCAGGCCCTGGTCGAATGTTTCCGCCCCGACGGCGGGGCATGCACGTTATTGCCGCGCTGCCGGCTCAGGGGAATGCTGGACGCCGCCAAGAACGCATTTTACCAGCACCTCGACCGTTACACTTTGGCGGATTGTCTCGCGGTTTCCACCGCTGCGACGACCTCTCGCCCACCGAAAAGGCGGCGCATCCGACGCGGATAACATTTCTATATCGAGTTGAATTGAATGCACTTTGCGCAATGAATTTCTGCGATCGAAGCGAACTTAACATCACCAAACCCGAAAAATTGCGGACACACCATCAGTGCTCGCGCGTCTCACTTAATTTCTGGCAAGTCGTTCCTCAACCAATATTTTCCTTGGTTCGGGCAAACACGAGCCGCAATTCGTGCCAGCTTTAAGCGCGCCCCCAATCCCGGTCACATCGACCACCTCTCCAGTTGCGATCAAAGCTCGAATAGCGTTGAGACTCACCCCATGGCAGACGCAAATCACAGGCCCAGGATCGGCGATTCCGTCCGCAGGCCTGCCGGACAACACGACACGCCGGCTCGTCTCGGCCAGCACTTCGGATTCAAATAAACTCTTCGCCGCGTCCCAGGACAAAACTGTCTCTTTTGACCCGAGAAAGGTGCAACCGACGAGCCGACCTTGGCTAAAGCCAGCGGCACGATAAACTCCGCGGGGCTCATCCATATATTCGGCGAACTCCATGCCTTCGAACAGGTGTTGCGCCGTATCGCGCCAACGCGCCGATGCTTCGTTACTCGCCACCAACAAACCGTGGCCATTTCTAACCGTAACCCGTGACCACCAGCTTCCTTGAGGCGGATCGAACGATGTCTGCGACAATGCGAAGCCGCGGCAGATAAACGCCACCGGTTCGACCATGACCGGCGTGGCTTTCGCTTCTGGTTGACCTGAATAAGGATCGATCGCCGGCGCGACCAAATCGCCGACGCGCGCGGACGAAGCTGTTTCCTCGCTCCAGTGGATCGGCGCAAACAATGAACCGCGCCGCTGCGCCTGGCTCAGCACGACCTTGAGTACGCATTCGCCGTGTGCCGAGCGCAGGCGCGCAAAGCCGCCCTCCGCCAGCCCGAATGCCGCGGCATCACCGGGATGCATTTCGACGAAAGGCTCAGGCAGGTGGCTGGCAAGCCGCGGGCTCAAGCCCGAGCGGGTCATGGTATGCCATTGATCACGGATACGCCCGGTGTTGAGACGGAATGGATATTGCTCAGTGACACGCGCGTGCGGCGAAGGCCGCGCCGGCGCGATGAATTGCGCTTTGCGATCTGGCGTGAAGAAATTCCCTTGGGAAAAGAACCGGTCGTCGCTTTGCGTCGATTTCTTACGCACTGGCCACTGCACCGGCAGCTCCGGCGTGGGCAAAATCGCTTGATCCAACGAGGATTAGTCGGCGCGAGAGTGCGTGATCAGTTGGTTGGCTGCACGATCTGTAAAGCCGGCGCCTGACTTCACCTCGCGGTGGTTTTCGCTTCGGCGCGCGAAACTTGGCAAGCGATGATATTTTTACTTACGCTTATTTGTCTTTCAGCTACTCGCTAGCGGCCATACCTGAATAATTGAAAAGCTTATAAATGGCGCGCCGGAAGGGATTCGAACCCCTGACCCCCAGATTCGAAGTCTGGTGCTCTATCCAGCTGAGCTACCGGCGCATGTTTTATTCTTATAGCAGCCCGGCGCGTTCAAGCCACCGGCACACCCAGGATCGCTTCGAACCGCGCGCGGTAGGCCGGCCAGATTTCCGGATTGACCAGGCGTGGCGGCCGACCGCCTTTGAGCAGGCCGACGACTTGATCGGCGCCCTCCGCGGCAACCGCCCGGCGCGCTTCAATCGTGACGCCGGCCGTATGGTAGGTCGCGATCACAGTGTCGAGCGTCAGCAACGGGTGTTGCAGCGACGGTGGCTCCTTTTCCCAGACGTCGAGCCCGGCGCTGGCGAGATGCCCCGACTTGAGCGCGTCGAACAGCGCGGCCTCGTCATGGATGCCGCCGCGCGCGGTGGTCACGAACAGCGCACCTTTCTTCATTCGAGCCAACGCGCGTGCATCGATCATCCCCATCGTCTCGCCGGTGCGCGGGCAGTGGATCGACACGATGTCCGACCGCGCGAGCAATTCGTCGAAACTCACCGAATGCGCGCCACGGCGGGCGATCTCCTCCGCCTCGACGTAAGGATCGTAGGCCAGCACGATCATGCCAAACGCCTGTGCCAGGCGCGCGACACGCGTACCGACATGGCCGATGCCGATGATGCCGAGCGTCTTTCCGGAAATCTCCCGCCCCATCAGATCTTCACGCGCGAAGCCGCGCTCGCGCCGCAGCCGCCGGTCGGTTTCGCCAATCCGTTTGGACAGCGCGAGCATCAGGCCGAGTGTGTGTTCAGCAACCGCCGGTGCGTTGATGCCGGCCTGGTTGACGACGACAACGCCGGCCTTGCTGCAGGCCTCGACATCGACGGTGTCATACCCAGCGCCGCTGGTCGAAACGCAGAGCAACTTAGGGCAGCGTTGCAGCAGGTCGTCCGTCACGAACCAACGGCGCGGCAGTTCGTCTTTCGCCGAGGTAATCATATAGACATGCGCCTCGTTGAGCGCGGACCATCCGAGACCCTCGGCGCCCGCCCGCTCGCAGGTGCGCAGCTCGATGTCGTCTTCGCGCGAAAACCGCTCGGCCATTGCCGGATGGTAGGGCAAATTAAATCGCACGATGATCTTCGGATTGGCGGACATAGTACGCTCACAATTGCGGCCGGCATACGGCCGGCAAACCCCAGTCTTAATGCGCGGATGAAACTTGTCGAGGATGGCAACCTTGATTTTCGGCATAGCTGCCCCAATCCAAATCCTGCAACGAAGTGTAATGCAAGCGGCGGATTGCTGCTATCGTGTCGTCGGAAACGACAAGGAGCATAAACGATGACCACAACCGTCGAAGTGCTGGCAGCCGCGTTTAAGGATGCCGGCACGCCATTTATTGTCGGTCATCCCGGCGGCGAATCGGTCGAGCTGATGGAGGCGGCGCGCCAACGCCAGATGCGCTTTCTGCTGATGAAACAGGAAGTCGCCGGCGCCATGCTGGCCTCGACGTGGGGCGACCTCACGGGCAGCCCGGGCATTTGCTTGTCGACGCGCGGGCCCGGTGCCACTAACATGGTCAATGGCGTGGCGCACGCCTTTCTCGACCGCTCGCCGTTGATTGCGATTACCGATTCTTACTCCCGCCCCACCTATGAAACTGGTTTGCGCCAGCGCCTCAATCAAAATGCGATCTACGAGCCGATCGTCAAATGGAGCACGACCATCGACGCCAAGACGGTGCGTCAGCAGGTGCGCCGCGCCATGCGCACGGCGACGGCGACACCGCCCGGCCCGGTACATTTCGAATTTCCGCAAAGCGAAACCACACGCGAGGCCGGCGACTACGCAGCCGAGCCGCCGCTGGTGCCAAACTGGATCGTGCCGGGACCGGACCGTGCCGACCTGAAGCCCGCGCTCGACATGCTCGGCAAGGCGCGGCGCCCGATCCTGATCGCGGGCCTCGGCGTGTACTGGTGCAGCGCTTCCGCCGAATTCGTACAATTTGCCGAACGACTCGGCGCGCCGGTGCTCACCACCACCAAATGCAAGGGCATGATCCCCGAGGATCATCCCTTGCGCGCCGGCTGTATCATCGGCGGGCTTATCGAGCGCAAGCTGGTGATGGAGGCCGACCTGATCGTAGCCGTCGGGCTCGATGCGGTCGAACTGCAGCCCAAGCCATGGCCTTACACGCTGCCGGTGCTCTCTCTGTCCTCGGTACCGAGCATCGATGCGCTGGTGCCTGCGGATCCGGAGATCATCGGCGACCTCAAGCCGCTGCTCGGCGGCCTCGCCAAATGGGCTCCGGAGGGCACAAATTGGGGCGAGAAGGCCGCCAAGAACTTCCGCCGGGACGTGCGCGACGCGCTCAACACGCCGGCGACCGGCTTATCGCCGCAACGGGCCATGGAAATCGCGCGCGCCGTGCTGCCGCGCAACACGATCGCCACCTGCGACGCCGGGGCGAGCCGTCTGCTCATCGTGCAGAAATGGGAATCGTACGGGCCGCGCGAATTCCTCACCTCGAACGGACTCGCTTCCATGGGCTATGCCGTGCCCGGCGCGCTCGCCGCACGTATGGCATATCCGAACCGGCCGGTGGTTGCCTTCACCGGCGACGGCGGCTTCCTGATGACGGTCGCCGAATTACAGACCGCGCAGCGCGAGAATCTGCCGATCATCGTGCTGGTGTTTGACGACAAGGAAATTGGTCTGATCCGCGTCAAGCAGGAGATCAAGGGCATTCCGCTCCACGGCGTCGCGCTCGGCGGCGTCGATTGGGAGAAGCTCGCACAGTCCTTCGGCGCTGACGGCTGCGTGGTGGATACCGAGCAAGGCCTGAGCGTGGCGCTCACCGCCGCGGTGCAGTCCAAGCGGACCACGGTGATCGGCATACGCATTGACGCGTCCGGCTACGTCGCCCAGTTCAATGCGCTGCGCGAGCTCTAGGACTTCAGGCGGTCGCGGATGCCTTTGGTTCAAGCCGAGGCCGCCGTGAGAGAATGCCGATGTCCGTCTTTACGCCTTGGTTCAGCTGCCCTTGAGTGCGTGCGACTCTGGCATGAACATGTCCTTCCACGACGATGGCAGCCGTTTCATGGTACCGACTTTGTGCATGAAGTTGGCGAATTCCATCGACTGCTGCGGCGCGGTGGTCCACACGTTGTCCGGGTCCGAGATGTATTTGGTCAGGTCCGCAAGCGTACTGCGCTTTTCGCTGGTCGCCTTGATGTAAATCTGCGCCGAATTGCTGGCGTTCTTGTTGATATAGTCCTCGGCCTCGGACAAGGCTGCGAATACCGCGCCGGTTACTTTCGGATTGGCGTCGCGAAACTTTTTCGACATGATCATTACGCCGTTGGTCGCGGGACCACCCAGTGTATCGTAGGATTTGAGCACGCGATGCACGCCCGGCGTCGCCAGCTCCAGGTAATAATAGGGCGCGACCGAATAGTGACTGTTGATCTCGGTCGCCTTTGACATCACCGACGCGGCGGCATCCGGATGCGGCCGCGTGATGGTGAATGGATCGAGCTTGGCGTATTGATCCTGACCCCATTCCTTGGCGGCCGCCATCTGCAGACAGATCGCCTGCGAGGACACCTTCACCGCCGGGAGCGCAATCTTGTCGTGCTCGTTGAAGTCACGGATCGTCTTGATCGATTCTCGGTTGGTCACCAACATGAAGGGCATCGACTGCACGGCGGAGAGCGCGCGTACTTCATTGGCAGTGCCGGCGGTCTTATCCCAAAGCGTGGCGAGGCCCGGCACGCCGGTCACGCCGAAGTTCATCTGTCCGCTCAACAGCGCGTCGATCAGCGACTGCGTGCCGCCCAGCGTCTTGAACGTCGGCTTCAGCGCGGCGACGCCCATTTTTGCCGCATGTTTTTCGACAAGCTTGAAGTTTTCCATCACCATCAACGGTAAATAAGGCAGACCGTGCTGACTCACCAGTACGATGCTTTCGACTTCGTCGGCGAACGCCGACCGCAGCAGCACCGGGCTCGCCAAAGCGGCCGGCGCGGCCGCCAGCGCTCTGCAGAATGCACGCCTATGCATCATGAAAGCCTCCGTTGATTTGAGCCGGGCTTATCACGCAATCAGGTTTGCATGCCCCAGCGTTGCACCGTTCTTGTCTCGATGAAGCGGAAGATGACGTTCTCGACCGCCAGCCCGATCATGATGATGGTGAGCAGGCCGGCGAACACTTCCGGTATGTTGAGCTGGTTCTTACTCTCGAAGATGTACCAGCCGAGGCCGCCCTGGCCCGACGAGACCCCGAACACGAGTTCGGCCGCGATCAACGTGCGCCAGGCGAAGGCCCAGCCGATCTTGAGGCCGGCAAGGATGCTGGGGAATGCGGCGGGGATCAGGATCTTGGCGACGAACCGCAAGCCGTTGAGGTTGTAGTTGCGCCCCACCATGCGCACCGTGGTGGATACACCGCGAAATCCGGCGAGCGTGTTGAGTGCAACAGCCCACATCACCGAATGGATCAGTACGAAAACAAGGCTGCCGGCGCCGAGCCCAAACCAGATCAACGCCAGCGGCAGCAAGGCAATCGCCGGCAGTGGATTGAACATTGCGGTCATGGTCTCGAGGAAGTCGGTGCCGATCCGCGTCGAGATCGCGAACACTGTGAGCAGCCCTGCGAGCAGCGTGCCGCTGGCGAAGCCGACCAGCAGCACCTGGATCGAGCTCAACGCGCGGCTCGGAATCGTGCCGTTACCGACGTCGCTTACCAACGCGCGTACCGTGTCGGCGAAAGTCGGCACCAGCAGCGGGTTATCGAGCCAAACGCCGTACAGCTGCCAGGCGGCAGCCAACACGACGATGATGAAGACCTTGCGCAGCCAAGTCTGATTGTAAATCTTTTCCGCCAGCGTCAGCGGCTTCTGGATGATACCGAACTGCTCCGGTCCGAGCGGCTCGCTGTAGACGATATTCGCCCGTTGAACCACCTCAAGCATGGGGTGCCTCCTCAATCTGGTCGGCGAATAGCAAGTCGTGAATTTCGCGACCGAGCGCGGCGGCCTCGTCGGAACTCTCCTGCCCGCGCGGCACGCTGTTGATCTCGGCCTTCACCTGTCCGGGATGCGGCGAAAGCAGGAGAATACGGCTGCCAATCTTGATCGCTTCCGGGATCGAATGGGTCACGAACAGCACGGTGAATTGTGTGTCGTCCCACAATGCCAGTAGTTCGTCCTGCATGCGTACGCGAGTCAGCGCGTCGAGTGCAGCGAACGGCTCGTCCATTAGGAGAATGTCCGGCTCCATCGCCATGCCGCGCGCGATCGCGACGCGCTGCTTCATGCCGCCGGACAGCGTGTGCGGATAGCTGTGTGCGAACTTGGTGAGGTTGACTTTCTCGATGTAGTGCATGGCGCGCGCGTAAGCGGCCTTGGTATCGAGCGTTGCCGTCGTCTTAAGCGGAAAGACGACGTTCTCCAGGACAGTTTTCCACGGCAGCAGCTGGTCGAATTCCTGAAACACCATGATGCGGTCGGGGCCGGGTTTTCTGATCAGTTCGCCCTTGAGCCGGATCTCGCCTTCGGTCGGCTGCAGATAGCCGCCCACGGCCTTGAGCAGGGTCGATTTGCCGCAACCGGAAGGCCCCAGCAGAACGAAGCGATCACCTTGCAACACGTTAAAGCCGACGCGGTAAGTCGCGGTGACCAAATGTGCCTGCGTCTTGTACTGGATGGTGACGCCGCGCACGTCGAGCAACGGCGAGCCGGGATCGGTGTTCGCGGCCGCGCGGGTGGGCGCTGGCGCCTTTACATTTCCCACGCCTGAAATGGCAGAATCCGATGCGAGTGTTGCGCTGCTCGCCATCAACCGTTTCCTCCTGCCGCCGAATTTTTTAATTGAGCCTTCGATATTCGGCAGCTTGCTGTCCAATAATAATTTGGACGGTTTCCATAAGCTCAGCCACAACTTCGCGCGTCGAATGGCCAATGAACTCGTTCATGATCTTGGAATGCGGTGCCATCGTCGGCGCGCCGGTTCATGCTAATCTTAGTGGGCCGTGATGTGCCCTTGCTTGACGACGCGGCCCCACTTCGCCGTTTCCGCGACGATATATTTACCGAACTCGTCGGGCGACATTTTTACGACCGTTGCGCCCTGCGCCGCGAATTGCTGCTCTAAGTCCGGAGAATCAAGCGCGGCGGAGACGGCCTTGTTGAGTTTCTCGACGATCGCCGGCGGAGTGCCGGCGGGCGCCAGCATGCCCCACCAATTGTTGGCCTCGTAACCGGGCACGGTTTCGCCGATGGTCGGCACGTCGGGCAGCACCGGATTGCGCTTGGCGCCGCCAGTACCGAGCGCCCTGAGCTTGCCGTCCTTGACGTGCGGCGTCGTCTGGATGAGCGAACTGAAGATGATCTTGGTATGGCCCCCCATTACGTCGATCATGGCCGGCCCACCACCGCGGAACGGCACGTGCACGATGTCGACGCCGGCCAAAAGCTTGAACAGTTCACCGCCGAGATGCTGGAAACTGCCGACGCCCGCGGACGCGTAGTTCAACTGGCCGGGCTTCGCCTTGGCAAGTGCGATCAATTCCGCGACCGAGTGGACCGGCAGTTCCGGGTTTACCGCCAGCACGTTAGTGCCGCTGCCGAAGCTGGCCACGGCCACGAAGGCCTTGTCGTGATCGTAGGGCAGCTTGTAGAGCCATGGATTGACCGCATGCGCCAACGAGATGACCAGGAGCGTGTAGCCGTCAGGCGCTGCCTTAGCAGCGACATCGGTACCGATCGTGCCGCCCGCCCCGCCGCGATTGTCGACAAAAACTTGCTGGCCGAGCGCATCGCTCAAATGCTTGGCGACCAGGCGGCCGACCACGTCGTTGCTGCCGCCCGGCGGGAACGGAATGATCAACCTGATCGGCTTGTTCGGGTAATCGTCGGCGAAAGCCGCGGCCGTCAGCGCCAATAGCACGGCACCGGCTTTCAGCATACGCAAAAACAGGCCGTACATCGTTCGTCCTCCTATCGGCCGCCTACACATCAGCCGCGGCCTCTTATCACGCGCCCCGTCAGCGCCTGAGGATGGATTGTCATCGGAGAATAGCTGTCCGGTCAACCGACCGGCGTGACCTGTACGGATACTTCGAGACTCTGGCCGCCGGCGGCAATGATCACGCCGTCAAGCGGTGCAATATCGGCGTAGTCGCGGCCGATCGCCAAAACGACGTGATCGTCGCTCGCCAGAATTGCGTTGGTCGGATCGAGCCCGACCCAACCGGCCTCCTCGCCGCACCAGGCCCCACGCGGCCACAATACGATCAATGCCAGCATTGTGCGGATCGAAATCGACCGCAGTGGCGAGGTTTGGCCCCGCTCGATACGCGCGGCCGCCAACGCGCGCCAGGCGCCATTTTCCTCTTCGAGCGCGGTGACGATTGCCTTGTCCGGAAGGTAACCGAGCTTGTGGCCGCAGCTTTCGCAACGGGTGTTTTCGAAATAGAGCGGCTGGCCGCAATGCTGGCATTCAAAAAGCTTCATATTAGCGATTGTATCAAAGGCTACGAGGAATTGATGCGCCGGGCACAACGGCGATGGAATGCAAAATGTTCCAACATTTCGCCGCCCAAAGCCAGCGCGAAACCAAATCGTCGTTTATCGCAGCTGCCGTGATCAGATGACCGCGGAGACCTTCCGTCACAGTCCCGGTCGTCCTTCAGATCACCAAGCCGCCGCCATCGAGATAGACGATCGAGCCGGTAGCAAAACCGTTGTTCATGAAGGCGAGGATTTGCAATGCGATGTCCTCGCCCTCGCCGACACGTTTGACCGGCAGCGCGGCCGCGGTCTGCGCCAACATCTGCTTCCGCGCAGCTTCCGGCATGGCGGCGCGGATCGGAGTGTCGATCAGGCCCGGTGAGACGCAGTTGACGCGGACTGGAGCGAGTTCAAGCGCGAGGCTGCGCGTCAGCGATTCCAGGGCGCCATTGGCGGCACCGACAATGGCAGCTGCCGGCCGCGGGCGGATACTCAGGAAACCGGAAACCAGCGTCAGCGAGCCGCCGGCGCGAATCTCGGCCGCGCGCGCGCACCGCCAGGCACCCCAGAACTTGCCTTCCATCGTCGAGCGCACGTCATCCATGGACACGGTTTTAAACGGCCCGGTCTTGAGTTGCGCGGCGGTGACCACGACATGATCGACTGGGCCGCATTGCTTGAACAAGTTGGCGACGCTGTCGTCGCTGGTAACGTCAGCTGGAATCGCCTTCACGCCGATTTTGTCGGCCGCGGCCTTTAGTTTCTCGGCACTGCGCGAGGCAATGATGACTTCCGCGCCATCGGCTTTGGCCATTGCCGCGGTTGCCAGGCCGATGCCCGACGAGCCCCCGACGACAACAACTATCTGTCCTGCAAGATTCATGTTTTTTCCCAGTTGGCTTCTGACTGTGCGGCTGATCACGCCGGCTGGTAGCGCGTGCCGATCGACGGTTTGCTCTGGCCGAGGCCGGGCAATTCCCAGACTCCGGCGCCCGCCGGATTGACGTCGGCAGCAATGTCGACGTCGATCAGATAAGGCTTGTTGGCGGCGATGCCCTTGCGCACGGCCTCGGCAAGATCGCCAGCGCGGTCGACACGCACGCCTTCGACGCCGGCCGAGCGCGCCATAGCGGCGAAGTCCGGATTGTAGCGCTCTCCAGTCTTTGGATTGTGGAAGTCGGTCGCCAGCTCGCGGCCCTTGAGGTAGCCGCGCTGCAGGCCGCGGATCGAAGCATAGGCATAGTTATTCCACACCACCCACACCACCGGTAGGTCGTATTCGACCGCGGTGCCGAGCACGCTGGCGTGCATGAAGAAGGCGCCGTCGCCGCACACCGATACGCAGGGGCGGTCGGGCGCGGCAAACTTCGCACCCAGCACGCCGGCGACGCCGAAGCCCATCGGCCCGAAGCCCATCGAACCGATCAGCGAGTCGGGCCGGCGCGGCTTGCAATAGCCGAGCAGCCAGTTGTGGTGCACACCGATGTCGCTGACCAGGATCGCGTCTTCGGGCAGGCCCTTGTCGATTTCAAGCGCCGCACGTTGTGGGTTGATCGGCCGACTGTCATCGGTGAAGCCGGGGCCGACCAACTTGTCCCACTCTTTACGGTAGCCGTCGATTGCGCCAAGCCACTTCTTGCGGGCATCGAGCTTCTTGTCGGCGTCCTTGCGCCGCTCAAGCTCGGCTAGAACCTGGTGCAGGAAGGTGCGAACATCCGCCATCAGCCCGAGCGCGACCGGGTAGTTGCGGCCGATCTCCTCCGGATCGATGTCGACGTGGATCAGTTTGGTCGGCGGGATGGTGAAGGAGTAGCCGGGGATCCACGATGACGAGGTGCGGTCGTCGAAGCGCACACCGAGCGCCAGCAGCACGTCGGCCTGTCGTGTGGCGTGATTTGCCTGGTAGTGGCCGCCGCGGGCGACCAAGCCGAGCGCCAGCGGATGATGCATATCAATGGCGCCAAGCCCGCTTGCGGATGCGGCGACCGGGATCTGCAGACGCTCGGCGAGTTTGAGGAGGGCATCGCAGGCGCCGCCGTAGCGCACGCCCTGCCCGACGATGATACAGGGGCGCTCGGCCGACAGCAGCATGTCGACTGCTTTGACGACGCCCTCCGGGTCGGCGCCGCAACGGCTGGAGATGTTGGCATTCCACGCCCGCGCATCCGGCGCTTCCTCGGCGGCCGCCTCCATGAACACGTCGAACGGCACGTCCAGTACCACCGGCCCCGGCCGCCCGGTGACCATGGTCTTCCATGCCTGGCGCACGGCCAGCGGCACCATTTCGCCGCGCGTCGGCTGGAACACCTTCTTGCAGATGGTGCGCACGGTCGAGGGGAAGTCGGCTTGGTAGTGCCGGTACATCTCCTGGAAGGCGCCGCGGTTGAATTGGCTGGTCGGCACATTGCCGGTCACCGCCATGAACGGCACCGAATCCAGGAAGGCATTGGCAAGCGAGATCGGCAGGTTGGCCGAACCCGGACCGCAGGAGGTGAATGTCGCCGTCGGCTTCCCCGATACCCGGTAATAGACGTCGGCCATAAAGCCGGCGACGCTCTCGTGGTGCACCGAGACAGTTTTGATGTCGGCCGAACGCTCATACAAAGCGTCGATGAACTGGATGTTGCCGTGCCCGCACAGGCCGAACACCTGCGGCACCTTTTCCTGGATCAGGTAGTCGACGATGACTTGCGCGCCGTTGAGCTTGTTGGTCGTCGACATCGGATCCGTCCCCGTTCTGCATACCGTCTCGCGAGCGGCGCGCGAAGCTATGTCTCATAATGCTGTACGTCAATTGATAATGTGGTATTGCGACATCGTGCGCATGCCGCGAGGAGAACGCCCATGGCCACGCCCCGTACTTGGTTCATCCGCAACATCGCCGCGGTGCCGTGGCGGCAGTTTCCCGATCACTTCGGCGGCGCGCTGTCTAAGCCCTTGGTGATGCCGGAAACCGCCGGCTCGCAGCATATCGACTATCGCATCTCGATGTACCAGCCGATGGCTTACGTCAAAGTGCACAGTCACAAGGTGCAGGAGCAGGTCTATCACGTGCTCGACGGCGAAGGCCTCATGCACATCGCCGGCGAGGACCATGTCGTGCGCAAGCACGATTTCATCTTCTTGCCGCCCGGTGTTGACCATTCGATCTCCAACACGGGCCTCACCGATCTCGTTTTCCTGGTCGTCACCTCGCCAGTCAGCGACGAGGAAGTGAAGTAGCCGCCCGCCGCATTCAACGACGATCGGGTTGCGCGCCCAATCAGGATCGAATGCGATCCGCTCGCGATTTGCACGACTTCCGTTCAGCGAAATAGTGGCGCGCCCGAAGAGATTCGAACTCCTGACCCCCAGATTCGTAGTCTGCGGCCGCTCGTTGATTTTGCTCAACATTTTTGCAAACCAAACTCATCCGCGGTCACCTAAATCAATGGCCTGGGGCAATTTTGCAAACCAACATCAGGCTTCCGCTATCCGATACCCAATCCCCGGCTCAGTCAGGATGATGCGCGGATCATCGGCGCGTTCTTCGACCTTCTGCCGCAACTGGCCAACATAGACACGCAGATACTGCGTGTCTTCCGTATGCGCCGGGCCCCAGACCGCTGTCAGAATCTGTTTGTGAGTGACTACGCGCCCAGCGTGTTTGGCCAAGAATGATAGCAATTCGAATTCTTTGGGCGTCAACTTAAGCTCCGCGCCCGCGCGCGTCGCGCGGTGGCGCACGGAATCGACTTCAAGATTGCCAACGCGCAGGAGCGGAATTTCCGCCTTTCGCTGCATACGATGACGCAACGCCGTACGCATACGCGCCAGCAGCTCGCCGACATTAAACGGTTTGTTCACATAGTCGTCGGCACCAAGGTCGAGCGACTCAATCTTTTCCGTCTCGCGCTCGCGAGCCGACAGCACGATGATCGGCACGTCCGACCATTCGCGCGCCCGCCGGATAACGTCTTTGCCATCGCCGTCGGGCAGCCCAAGGTCGAGCAGTACGATATCCGGTGAGTGAGCGGCAATGTGCTTGGTCGCCTCGGCCACGGTGCCGGCGCTGGTCATATCGTAGCTGTTGGCCTCCAGCGCCGGCTTGAGGAACCGCAGGATCGCCTCCTCGTCGTCCACCACCAAGACCTGGGTCTTCGCGCTCATGCCGGCACGTCCTCACGTGGAAATGTCAACACGATACGGGTACCACGCCCATCCGCATGCGGGCTCTCAGCGGAGATTTTTCCGCCATGCGCCTCCATGATGCCCCGTGCAATGGCGAGCCCCAGGCCAGTGCCCTGCCCGCCATCGCCCTGCGCCATATCGGCCTTGACGAACTTGTCGAATATTTGCGGCAGCGCTTGCGGTGGAATGCCTGGGCCGTCGTCGGCTACGCGGAGCGCAACCTCCTGCGGGCCGACCAGCGCATCCACCATGACCCTGGTCTCGGGCCGCGTATGGACGATGGCGTTGCCAATCACGTTGCCGATTGCTTGCTCGGCCAATGTGGCGTCCGCGCGCACCAACGGCAAGTCGTCAGGCAAAGCGAGATCAATGCGCTGGCGCGCGCCGCGCCGACGAGCCGCGTTTGTCACGCGATCGACGATTTCGCGCAGATCAATCCAGTCGCGCCGTAGTTCCAAAGCGCCGGCGTCGATGCGGGTAATGGCCAGAAGATTGCGCACCATCTCGTCGAGGGCTTCCGTCTCCTGTTTGATCTGGACGAGTAGGTCTTTTTTTGCCTCCGGCGCGAGCTTGTCGCCGTAGTCGATGAGGCTGGTCGCCGAGCCGAGGATCGACGACAGCGGCGTGCGGAAATCGTGCGAAATCGAGGCCAACAGCGTATTTCTCACCCGCTCGGTTTCCGTCGCAGTCTTGGCGCTCACCATATCGCGCGAGAGAGAGGCGCGTTCGAGCGCGGCCGCGGTTTGCTCAACTAACGTGTCGAGCAAGGCGCGTGCTTCCGAGTCGAGCGATGTTGTCTTCACCGCCTCACCGACGCCAATTACGCCCAATATCTTGTCGCCAATGCGCAAGGGCACGAAATACCAGGGAATGATCGGCAGTGTGGAAGTGCCGGTGCCCGCCGGCTCAACGTGTGAATAAGCCCACCGCGCTGCCGTCATGGCTGCGGCATCAAGCGCGTCTTCCGGCGGCCAGGCAGCAGTAAGTGCCAAATCATTGTCTTGCTCCAACAGCACCACCACCGCGCGGCCCAAGCTGGCGTGGATTTCGCTAGCGGCGCCCTCGGCGACGGCGTCGAGCGATGCCAGCCCCGACAGACGACGCGTGAATTCGTAAAGCCGCCGCATCGCTCGCATGCGGCTCGCCGAAATTGTGGCCTGCTCGCGCACGCGCCCGGCAAGCGCCGAAGTAATCACCGCCACGATCAGGAAGATGACCAGCGCCAGCAGTTCGTAAGGTTCGGCAATGGTGAAGGTGTAGAGCGGCGGGATGAAGAAAAAATTGTAAACTGCGAACGATAGGGCCGACGCATAGATCGCCGGCCAGATACCGAAGTTCACGGCGACCAACAGCACCGCCACCAGGAACAGCATCGATAGGTTCGGGATCGGCGTCAGCGCGGTCAGGCCCTCGCCGATCCCTAACGCCGCACCGATGGCGATGGTCGCATAAAGGAACGGCAGCGGCTGCACGGCGAAAGCGGCGCCGAGCCGGCCGCGAGTGGGCGATGGCGCTTCAGTCTGCCGCGTCACCAGATGGATGGCGATATCCTGCGTGCGGCGGACCAGTTCGTGCGGCAACGAGCGGCGCAGCAATTCGCTGAAGAAGCCGCCATGCGAACGGCCGATGACGATCTGGGTGACGTTCTCGAATTTGGCGAAGCGCAGCAGCTCCGCCGGCAGATCGCTGCCGGTCAACGTCTGAGTCTCGGCGCCGAGTGCCTCGGCGAGCTTCATGGCGTCGTCCAGCCGTTGCCGCGCAGCCTCGTCGAGATTGCTACCTGGCCGTTCGACAGTGACGGCGAGCCAAGGGGCATCCATTAAATCAGCCAGGCGTTTGGCGGTGCGCACCACAGTCGGTGAAATGGTGTCGGGACCGATGCAGGCGAGGATACGCTCGCCGGCCGCCCATGGCCCCTCGATCGCGTGCGCCTGCATGCGCTCGATCAGATCGGCGTCGATGCGCTCGGCTGCGCGGCGCAGGGCCAGCTCGCGTAGCGCAGTCAGATTTTGCGGCTTGAAAAAACTTTCGACGGCGCGGGCGGCGGTATCTTGGACGTAGACTTTGCCCTCGGCCAGACGCTTGAGCAGTTCGTCGGGCGGGAAATCGACCAGGATGATCTCGTCGGCCTTGTCGAACACCGTGTCGGGCACGGTTTCGCGCACGCGCACCTTGGTGATCTTCAGCACCACGTCGTTGAGGCTTTCCAGGTGCTGGATGTTCAGCGTGGTCCACACGTCGATGCCGGCGGTGAGAATTTCGTCGATGTCCTGCCAGCGCTTCGGGTGGCGGCTGCCGGGCACATTGGTGTGGGCGTATTCATCGACCAGCAGCAGGCTCGGCCGGCGTGCCAGCGCGGCGTCCAGATCGAACTCCTTCATCACCTGGTTGCGGTAGACGATGGGCTTGCGCGGGAGGCCTTCCAGGCCTTCGACCAAGCGCTCGGTCTCGCGGCGGCCGTGCGTCTCGATCAGCCCGGCGACCACGTCGCGCCCGCCCGCCTTCTCGGTTTGCGCGGCGGTGAGCATGGCAAAGGTCTTGCCGACGCCGGGGGCGGCGCCGAGAAATATCTTCAGGTGCCCCCGCCCCTCTTTCTTGGCGAGAGCAAGTAAGGCATCGGGCGAGGCTCTTTGCGCTTCGTCGCCAGGCATGCGGCTCCTCTAGCGCATCATACAGAAAAAAGCCGTCCCGGGCTTGCGCCGGGACGGCCAGTCTCGGGGATCGATTGCTGCGCTTACGACTTCAGCCCGTCGAGCGCGAGGTTGAGCTTGAGCACGTTGACCCGGGGCTCGCCCAACAGGCCGAAGCTGCGCCCCTCGACTTGGGCTTCGACCAGGGCGCGCACGCGTTCGACCGGCAAGCCACGGGCCTTCGCCACCCGCGGCACCTGGAATAGCGCGGCCTCAGGCGAAATGTCGGGGTCGAGACCGCTGCCCGAGGTGGTGACCAGATCGACCGGGATCGCGGCTCCCGGGTTCTCTTTCTTGAGCTTGGCCACATCGGCTTTGACGCGGTCGACCAGCGCCTTGCTGGTCGGGCCGAGGTTCGAACCCATGGAGTTTGCGGCATTGTAGGGCGCGTCAACGGTCTTGGTCGCGTCCTTCGGATCCGGCGCGTTGGTGGCCGACGGACGGCCGTGGAAATACTTGTCGTCGGCGAACACCTGCCCGATTAGAGCGGAGCCGATGACCTTGCCGTCTTTCTCGATCAGGCTGCCTTGCGCCTGGTACGGGAAGATGACGCCGGCGATCCCGGTCATGACCAGCGGGTATACCAAGCCGGTGATGACGGTCAGAGCGACGACCAGGACGATGGCCGGACGGATTTCTTTCAACATGACACCTTCTCCTCAAACCAAGTGCAAGGCGTTGACCAAGAGGTCGATCGCCTTGATGCCGATGAACGGCAGCACGATGCCGCCCAGGCCGTAGACCAGCAGATTGCGCTGCAGCAGCGCGCCGGCGCCGATGGGACGGTAGGCGACGCCTTTCAGCGCCAACGGAATCAGCGCGATGATGATCAGCGCGTTGAAGATGATCGCCGACAGGATCGCGCTCTGCGGCGTGGCCAACTGCATGATGTTGAGCACGCCGAGTTGCGGATAGAAGGTGAGGAAGATCGCCGGGATGATGGCAAAATACTTCGCCACGTCGTTGGCGATCGAGAACGTGGTCAGTGCACCGCGTGTCATCAACAGCTGCTTGCCGATCTCGACCACTTCGATCAGCTTGGTCGGATCGGAATCGAGATCGACCATGTTGCCGGCCTCGCGCGCGGCCTGGGTGCCGGTCTGCATGCAGACGCCGACGTCCGCTTGGGCAAGTGCCGGCGCGTCGTTAGTGCCGTCGCCGCACATGGCAATCAGCCGGCCGTGCGTCTGTTCGCCGCGGATGTAGCGCAGCTTGTCCTCGGGCGTGGCCTGGGCGATGAAGTCGTCGACGCCGGCTTCCGAGGCGATTGCCGCCGCCGTCACCGGATTGTCGCCGGTGATCATCACGGTCTTGATGCCCATGCGGCGCAGCGCGGCGAAGCGATCCTTCACGTCCGGCTTGATGACATCCTTGAGATGAATGACGCCGAGAATGCGGCCGTTCTCGACCAGCCCCAGCGGAGTACCGCCGGAGCGGGCGATCTTGTCCACCGCCGCGCGGAACGCGGGCGGCTCGGTAACATTCTGACCTGCCTGTTCGCGCGCGAACTTGAGCACGGAATCGACTGCGCCTTTGCGGATTTTTCGGGTTCCGACATCGACCCCCGACATCCGAGTCGTCGCCGAGAACGCGATGAATTTGGCGCCGGCCGGCGCTCCCTCGCGTTTCACGCTATATTTTTCCTGCATCAATGTGATGATCGAGCGGCCTTCCGCCGTCTCGTCGGCATCGCTGGCAAGCAGCGCAACCTCCGCGGCCTCGCGCTCGGTGACGCCTGGGACCGGAATGATCTCGGCCGCCATGCGGTCGCCGAAGGTGACAGTGCCGGTTTTGTCGAGCAGCAGCGTATCGACGTCGCCGGCAGCTTCCACCGCGCGGCCGGACATCGCCAGCACGTTGAAACGCACCAGGCGGTCCATGCCGGCAATGCCGATGGC
>Ga0335082_10000942_pt1 | contig 30574 bp, 28 predicted proteins | sample Lox_Sample_41_FD_206718 | JGI IMG/M metagenome (GOLD analysis project Ga0335082, IMG submission 206718) | Soil microbial communities from Loxahatchee National Wildlife Refuge, Florida, United States - Lox_Sample_4.1 | ecosystem: Environmental > Terrestrial > Soil > Wetlands | place: USA... | reverse complement strand
ACAGCTGATCGCTATTCGTTGCTTAAATGACTCTGACTTTCTTGTGCTGACAAAGAGAGGGTGTTAATAAGGACCCATTCTCTTTTCTCGGCTTCTTCTGCCTTCTTGGCCCAGCGGGGATCTTCCGGATAACTGTAATGAAAATAAGTCGGTGTTGATCGTTCCGAATAATCGAGAAATTCCTGATAGGCGGTGATGGCCGGGTTCGATTCGTGTCGGGACTCAAAGGCTCGTCCCCGCCAATAATCAATGTCAGAATTTCCCTGGAGGGACGGCATAAGATGCTTGGCATAATCCCATTCCGTGAGAGCTTTATCATATTTTCCGGAATCGAATTGCTCTCGCCCCCGAGCGTAGGCCGCCTCTGCCTTGTCTTGATATGTTGCTACAAGATGTCCTGGGATCGGCGAGAAGGGAATATTCAACACCCCGTCAATCACCCCCAAGGGAACTCCCACAACGATTAGAACTGGTAAATAAACAATGAGCCCGACTGTATAGGCAATCTTAGTTCCTTTGCCTTCTTTCTCCGATTCTAATTGGCTGCCTCTTATTGTCTGCAGGAAGCGAGCCAGGTCCTGTTCCGTTCTAATCTTTTTTCCGGAACCATCTCTCAGCGCCATTCCACTGAAAACCGAATCACGGCCACCACTCACTGTTCTCAGCCGGTAAGCCCGAATATCCGGATCATAAAAAATGTTTGTATAATAAATATCGATAAGGCTTGGCTCGGGTAGGCGCCGAACTTCCTGGACGTCTTTCAAACTAACGCACCCCGTTAATTGCGTGAAGACGATAATGCAGGCAACAGAAGATTGGAGTGAAGACCTAAGGAGATGCGCCATTAAAAGACGCCTCGCAGAAAAATAATTCAGCTACCTCGGAAACGCCTCGCGGACGCCGCCGTCGACGGGCAGGATCGCGCCGGTGGTTTTGGCGGAGCGGTCCGAGGCGAAAAACAGTACGGCCTCGGCGACGTCGCTCGGGAGGATCTTTAACTTTAAAAGATTCCGCCGGGAATAAAAATCCTCGAGTTTCTCGATCGGAATCCCATGAGCCTTCGCGCGCTCTTCCCGGATTTCTTTGGACCAGAGTCCGGACTCCTGAAACACGCCGTCGGGATTGACCATGTTCACGCGGATGCGATCCTCCGCGCCCTCGATCGCAAGGATGCGCGACAGCTGGGTCTGGGCCGCCTTGGAGGCCGAGTAGGCCCCGAAATCTTTTCCGGGCGCGAGGACGTTTTTGGTGGCGACGACGACGATATTCCCGCCGAGCCCTTGCGCCTTAAAAATCCGGATTGCCTCGCGGCACACAAGAAAATGGCCGGTGGCATTGACCGCGATCGAGCGATCCCAATCCGAGAGCGCCAGTCGGTCGACCGGCGAGGATTTCGCGATCCCGGCGTTTGAGACGAGGATGTCCAGTCCCCCGTAAGCCAGGACCGCGCTCTCAAAGGCCTTTCGAACGGAGGACTCGCTCGTTACATCCATCTTTACGGCGCTTGCATTCGCCTCGCCCATCTTCTGATTGATCGCCTCGGCCACGGTGCGGGTCTTCTCAAGATCGATATCGGTCAGTACGACCATCGCCCCTTCGACGGCCAGCCGCTCGGCGACCGCCTTCCCGATCCCTCCGGCCGCGCCGGTGACCAGCGCGACCCGTCGGGACAATTCCTTCTCGGGCGGGAGAAGCGTCAGCTTGAAATTTTCCATCGGCCAGTACTCGAAATCGCACAGCTCGCGAGGGGAAAGCGAGACGTACGATGAAATCGCGGCGCTGTCTTGAATCACCCCGAGCGTGTGGCGATAAATATCCCGCGTGATGCGGCTCGCCCGCCGGTCTTTTCCGGTCGTGAACATCCCGACGCCCGGAATCAGGACTACGCGCGGATTCGGGTCCAGCATCGTGACGCCCGGCGTTTTGTGCCGCTCGAAATAGCGGACATACTGCTCTCGATACCGGGCGAGCGATTTTGGAAGCGCCTCCGTGATCGTTTCCGGATCGGGCCGGCTTGAACCTTTCATCTCCAGAAACAGCGGCCAGGGTTTCGTGTGCATCAAATGGTCCGGCGTGAACGGTCCGATCTGGGACAGGGATTTGGCCTTGGGGTGATTGACGAATTGAAGGAGGGCCGGGTCGTCCTCGTAGAACAGGACCATCCGTTTCCCCCGGCCGATCTCGCCGCGAAGCGTCGGCGCGACCGCGGCGGCGACGGCATGGCGGGTCGCTTTTGAGACCGCGGGACGGACTTCTTTGGAAACGGCCGGTCGCGCGCGGGGCCTTCTTCGCCTTGCGATATACTGCTCGGCCCGTGTGATCATCCGGATCGTCTCCAGATAGGCCTCTTGGGCCGACTCCCCCCAGGTGATCAGCCCGTGCTTGTCCAAAATAATCGCGCGAAGCCCGGGATTCTTCGCGTACGCCTCGCCGGTGCGTTTTGAGAGAAGAAACCCGGGACGAAAATACGGGATGACGGCGACATTTTTTCCATAAACCTCTTCGATGATCTCGTCGCCGTTCGGCGTGTCGGTCAAGGCACAGATCGCGTCGGCATGGGTGTGGTAGATATGCGTCGGCGGGAGAAAGGCATGAAGCAGCGTCTCGATCGAGGGCTTCGGCGCGCCGGGTTCCAGAACGGACCTCGACTGATAGGCCACCATCTCGTCGTCGGTCATCGCCTCCCGCTTCATCAGCGGCAGCAGGTCGTCCAATCGCAGCGGGGTGAATTGTTTGGGGGTGATCGTCCTCATGTCCGAGCCGGAGCCCTTCATCCAGAGGATCCGGATCGGCCGGCCGGTGTGATCCGACCCTTTGATTTTGACGGACGAATTCCCCCCGCCCCAAACAACGAGGTGGGTGTCCATTCCGATCAGGCGGGAGGTGTGGACCAGGATATTCAGTCCTTCCAGCCCGCGCGCCTTTTTATCCGACCAGCGGCTTTTCATTTATCGATCAACCGATGCGATCATTTTTTTCAAAAACTGTCCCGTGTAAGACCCCTTATTCCGGGCCAGTTCTTCGGGCGTCCCGGTCGCAATCACCCGGCCTCCGAGATCTCCGCCCTCCGGTCCCAGATCGATCACCCAGTCGGAATTCTTGATCACGTCCAGGTTGTGCTCGATCACGACGACGCTGTTCCCGGCATCGACGAGTCGATTCAAGACGTCCAACAGTTTTTGGATGTCGGCGAAATGGAGGCCGGTGGTCGGCTCGTCCAGTATGTACAAGGTCTGCCCGGTCGCCCGCTTCGACAGCTCGCGGGAGAGCTTCACGCGTTGCGCCTCGCCTCCGGACAGCGTCGTGGCCGATTGACCCAGATGAATGTAACCCAGCCCGACGTCCTGCAGCGTTTCGAGTTTTTCCTGGATATGCGGAATCGCCGAGAAAAAGCCGGCGGCCTCGTCCACCGCCATGTCCAGGATGTCCGCGATCGTTTTCCCCTTGTAGGTGATCTCAAGCGTCTCGCGATTATAGCGTTTGCCCTTGCAGACCTCGCAGGTGACGTAGACGTCCGGAAGAAAATGCATCTCGATCTTGATCACGCCGTCCCCCTGGCAGGCCTCGCAACGGCCGCCCTTGACGTTGAAGCTGTAGCGCCCGGCCTTGTAGCCGCGCACCCGGGATTCGGGAAGCTGTGTGAACAGGTCGCGGACAAAGGTAAACAAACCGGTGTAGGTGGCCGGGTTGGACCGGGGCGTTCGGCCGATGGGCGACTGGTCGATGTTGATCACTTTGTCGAGATGCTCAAGCCCCTTGATCTGGTTGCAGGCCCCCGGGCGTTCCGTCGCACGGTATAAGCGCTGCGCAAGGTTTTTGTACAGCACCTCCAGGACCAGTGTGCTCTTGCCCGATCCCGACACCCCCGTGACGCAGGTGAGAAGACCCAACGGGATCGGGACATCGATGTTCTTCAGGTTATTTTCACGGGCCCCGATGATCTTTAAAAACCTCTCCGGAGACCGGTGCCGCTTGGGAAGGGAAATCACCAGATCCCGTCGAAGATATTTTCCCGTCAGTGACTTCTCGTGGGCCGTGATCGCTTCGGGCGTCCCTTCGGCCACGATCTCGCCGCCGTGGATCCCGGCCCCCGGTCCCATATCGATCACGTGGTCCGCCGAGAGGATCGTCTCTTCGTCATGCTCCACCACCAACACCGTGTTGCCCAGATCCCGCAGTCGGATCAGCGTATCCAGCAGCCGGCGATTGTCCCGCTGATGCAGCCCGATGCTGGGCTCGTCCAGGATATACAGCACCCCGGTCAGCGAAGAACCGATCTGCGTCGCAAGCCGGATCCGCTGTCCCTCGCCGCCGGACAGCGTGGCCGCGGCGCGGTCGAGCGTGAGGTAATCCAGACCGACGTTCATCAAAAATCCGAGTCGTTCCTTGATCTCCTTTAAGATACGATGGGCGATAAACGCCTCCCGCTCCGTCAGCTTCAGTCCGGCAAAGAAAACGTCCGCCTCTTTGATCGAGAAGCGGGACACCTCGGCGATCGACTTCTCTCCGATCGTCACGGCGAGACTTTCCGGCTTGAGCCGCTCGCCCTTGCAGACCTTGCAGGAATGGCTGCCCATGTACCGGGCGATCTCTTCGCGGATGTAGCTGGAATCCGTTTCGCGAAAACGCCGCTGGAGATTTCCGATCACGCCCTCGAACGGCCGGCGGTAGGCGTGACGGTGGCCGTCGCTGTCGTAATAGAAGGTAAGCTCCTCCGGCCCGGAGCCGTACAGCAGAACCCGCTGGTGCTCCGGGGTGAGATTCTTGAACGGCGTCCGGAGATCGAACCCGTAATGTTTCGCGACCGCTTCCAGCATCTGATAATAATAGACCGAGAACCGTTTTTCCCACGGCTTGATCGCCCCCTCGCGGAGGGAGCGGTTTTTGTCCGGGACGATCCGGTCGGGATCCAGGTCCATCGTCGTTCCGAGGCCGCCGCAGGCCGGGCAGGCACCGTGGGGATTGTTGAACGAGAAGACGCGGGGCGTCATTTCGGGAAGGCTGATCCCGCATTCGATGCAGGCCAGCTTTTCGCTGAACAGGACCTCCTCCCCGTCGCGATCCAGGAGGACGATCCCTTCGGTCGAGCCGGCCAATCCGGCCGGAAGCCGTAACGCCGTCTCGATCGAATCGGCCAGCCGTTTCTGGATCCCGTCCTTGACCACCAGCCGGTCGATCAAAACTTCGATCGTCTGCATCTTCTTTTTGTCCAGGGCGATCTCTTCCGACAGATCCCGAATCTGGCCGTTGATCCGGACGCGGGTGAAGCCGCCTTTTCGGAGCTGGAGCAGCTCCTTTCGATATTCCCCTTTTCGGCCGCGGACGAGCGGGGCGAAGATCTGGATCTTGGATCCGGCGGGCCAGGTCACCACGTGATCGACCATCTGCTGAACCGTCTGCGCGGCGATCACGCGGCTGCATCGGGGACAGTGGGGCCGGCCGACCCGCGCGAACAGGACGCGCAGGTAGTCGTAAATCTCGGTCACGGTTCCGACGGTCGAACGCGGATTATGGCTGGTCGTTTTTTGCTCGATCGAAATGGCGGGCGAAAGCCCGTCGATCGAGTCCAGATCCGGCTTGTCCATCTGCTCTAAAAACTGCCGCGCGTACGCCGAGAGAGACTCCACGTATCGGCGCTGGCCCTCGGCATAAATCGTGTCGAAGGCGAGCGAGGATTTCCCGGACCCGGACAGCCCGGTGATCACGACCAGTTTGTCGCGGGGGATCACCACGTCGATGTTTCTTAAATTATGCTCCCGCGCGCCGCGAATGACGATCTCTTTTTGTTGCATTCGGGTCCCTCAAACACCGGTTGGAATTTTGTAGTATACCATGTCCAGGTTTCCGCCGTCCACCATTGACAACGCCCTCCAATGGTGTTACCAATATCCCGATGCAGCCGGTTTCTACTTTACCCCCCGCGCCCCAGAAAGAACAGGCCGTGCAAAAGATGTTCACGGCGATCGCTCACCGGTACGACCTCAACAACACCCTGCTTTCGCTCGGCCTCCACCATGCCTGGAAGCGGGAGGCGGTCCGTTTGAGTGGGGCGGCCGAGGGCGACACCGTCCTCGATCTTTGCACCGGCACGGGGGATCTGGCCGTTTTGCTGGCCCGGCAGGTTGGGCCCAAAGGGCAGGTGATCGGACTGGACTTAAATGATCGGATGCTTGATTACGGTCGGAAGAAGATCGAACGGCTGAGGCCGAACGGAAATATCACGCTGCTGCAGGGAAACGCCGAATCCCTCCAGTTCTGCGACCGAACCTTCCAGGTCGTGACCGTGGCGTTTGGAATTCGCAACGTGGCCGATATCCCGGCGGCGTTGCGTGAAATGTTTCGCGTCTTAAAACCCGGCGGACGGGCCGTCTGCCTGGAATTCTCCCGTCCCACCAACGCACCGTTGCGAAAACTGTACGACCTCTACTCGTTCACGATCCTTCCCCGGATCGGGAAACTCGTCTCGCACGATCAAACCGGCGTCTACGACTATCTCCCGGCTTCAATAAGGGCCTTTCCGGATCAGGAACGGCTCAAGGCTTTGTTTTCGGAGACGGGTTTTTCCCCCGTATCCTATCGGAACCTCACCGGCGGAATCGTAGCGATTCATATCGGGGTCAAACCGGCCCTGTAGGGGCGCAGCATGCTACGCCCCTACATCTGTTTTTCAAACACCACCGCCACCTCAAGGCCGATCCCGAGCTCCACAAGCCACGCCAGAGCCTCCGGTGAGAGACTGAACCCTCCCTGGCCGTGATTGGATCGATATTCGCAAAACAGGTCGACCGATAACGCGGTCTTGATGTCTCGAAGGACATACCCTCGAGGAAGCAGCCTGGACTTCAGCCAGGCGAGATGGTCCTCCAGCGGTCGGTCCTTCGTCACCGGCGCCGTCATCTCCCAGAAATCGAGTTCCAGGCGTTCGGAGGTTCCTTCAGCCGGCTCCCCGCGTCGACGGACCCGCGTCGGTTCGAGACCGAGACGCATACCGATCACGTTCATCTCCTCGATCTTTCCGAAAATTCGCAAGGTGGCGGAGTAGCGTTCGTACTTTTCCTCGGTAGCCATGTTTCGATGCTCCCGTACTCATGTCATGATCCAGTCAACTCACAGGATATTCAATCGTCGGACGAAATGCCAGAATAAAATTGCAGGGAGGGTCCAATCGAGCCGGGTATCATTTTGTAGTCGGTTGCATAGCCCGTCGGCCTGTGTTATCGTGAATCCGCCATGACGGACGTTCGTTCCATCCTTTATGTTTTCCTGCCGTGCCGACCGGTCTACCCGCTCGGCGTGACCTATCTGGCCGACGCGGTCCATCAAAAACACCCGGATATCCGTCAGCAAATTCTCGACCTGTCGCTGATCCCGCCGGCGCACCGCCGCAAGACCCTTTTGGCGCAGCTCCGTCAACTGGATCCGGAGCTGGTCTGTTTTTCCTGGCGGGACATCCAAGTTTTCGCCCCCCATGAAGGCGACCCCTCCCTCAAATACGCCTTTAATTTCTATTATTCCACCAACCCGCTTAAGAAACTGACCGCCTCGATCAAGGGATTGGGATACCTCTGGACTTATTATCGGGGCATCCAGGAGATCCTGTCCTATTTCTGGATGGTCCACCGACAATTTCCGGGCAAAAGGATTCTTGTGGGCGGCGGAGCCTTCAGCGTCTTCGCCGATCAATTGATTCACCGGCTTCCGGAGGGCACGATCGGTCTTCTCGGCGAGGGCGAGGATGCGTTGTTGAAAGTGATCGAGGGAAAAGATCTGTCCGATGAACGATCGATAATGCGCAAAGGCCGCCAAGTCTACCGGGGTGTTAAAACCGCGATCACCTCCATTCAGGACATGACGATCGATCTTCCGTATCTGACCGCGATCTTTCCGCAACACGTCGCGTACAACAATGACTGCGTCGGTGTCCAGTCGAAACGCGGCTGTCCCTACGATTGCCAGTTTTGCGAATACCCGTACATCGAGGGAAAACGGGTCCGTTACCGAGCACCCGAGCGCGTGGTCCAGGACATCCTGCAGCACTACCGGCAATGGGGGACGCGAGCCTTTTGGTTCACCGACGCCCAGTTCATCACCGGGAGCGAGGCCCTGCCGCAATGCAACGAAATCCTGGACCGGATCATCGCCGAGAAGCTGGCGCTGACCTGGTCCGGTTACATTCGGACAAGCTTGATCACACCCGACCTGGCCCGTCGGATGATCCGATCGGGCGTGGGCGATCTGGAAGTGGCGATCACCTCCGGCTCCCAAGTCGTCTTAAATGAATTGCATATGGGGTTTCGCCTGGAGAATCTCTATGACGGCTGCCGTTACCTGAAAGAGGCGGGGTTCACAGGCAAATTGATTCTGAACTATTCGCTCAACTCCCCCGGGGATACCGAGACCACATTAATGGAAAGCGTGGCGTCGTACAAAAAAATCGCCGCCATTCTGGGCGAAGACCGCGTCTTCCCCATGCTTTTCTTCCTCGGCGTCCAGCCCCACACCGGATTCGAGCAACGCCTCATTCAGGAGGGATATCTCTCGGGCGGCTACAATCCGCTTTCGTTGAACCCGGTCGCGGTCAAAAAGATGCTTTACAATCCCCCGCCCTTGAGTCACCTGATCGCACGGGCCTGCCTGCGGGCCTGGGATAAAACGGCCTGGGATCAGGCCTCTCCAGCCGGCCGATCGGTCCATGAGCTGTATGCCGATGAATCTCTGTTCCGCGGGGTCGTTGAAAACGCGGGGCGGGATGTGCTGATCAACCTGGAGCAGGATTTATTGGCGCGGGGCGTCGGACGAAGCCGGGACCGGCCGTAGTGTGTTAATAAGATCCCCAGGGCCGATCGATTTGCAAGCGGGGACCCGAGGGGGAGATAGACGTCAGACTTCCGAGGGTGGATGGGTGGCTTTTGAAGCCCGGTACAGAAATTCCCGGTATTCCCGGACCAGATCTTTAACCGCCGTGATCACGGCCTTTTTGGATTTATGAAAAAGCCGCTGTTCGATTTGAACAAGCAAATCATTGAGGTCGGTTTGCAGCGACATGCCGACCATCATCTGCTTTAGCATCCCGATGATGAGCGGCGGACAGGGAATGAAATCGACCTCCACCACCTTTCCGGTCGGCACCTCCACATGGGCAATGACCTGAAACACCTCGACGGCCGAGAGCTCTTTGGGCAGTCGGGCCTGCCCCCCAAAAATGAACGTTCCCGCATTATGATTCATCGCCAATCCTTATTCCGTTAAGAGGATGCTGTCCCTCGGTTACATTATTCCAGTTTACTCCTCTGAATTCAGCTACCGCCACAAAAAAAAGACCCAGGCATCCGCCTCGGATTTATACCAGAATCCGGGGCAAGATAGCTGGGTCAGCTCACTTTCCACGATCAGGGTTAACCCGACCGCCAATGAACAGAACAGCTACGTATGAAATCAGGATCGTTTTATTGCATGGGACGAATCAACGCGAAAATACTACCAATCGGCATCGTCAATGTCAAGAGAGAATTGGCATTTTCCGTTTCAATCCGGACCTCCGATGGCTTTGAAGATCTTGATCTCCGTCTCGTTCTTGTTCGCTTGAAGGAAAATCAGCTTCGCCGGATAGTTCCTTCCCTGGAATTGCTGCTCTTCGGCGACGAAGATCAGGTTCGGCTGACGGAAAGGCATGCCCTCTTTGCTCTCACCCAACTCGCTCTCGTACCTCTCCTGGAAACCCTGAAAGGTCAACGGCTCTTTCTTGAGCTGCTTTTTAAAGAAATCGGATACCTTCGGCAGCGGATCTTCCGAGACAAAGATCCATTCTCCCCCGGCATTCGGCATAAATTCGGATCTGGGATAACGGGGGATTCCCATCTCATCGTCGGTGGGACCCCAGATCGAATTGATCCTTTGAATGGCCAAGACGCACAGACCCCGTACCCGCTCGTCGTCGGTCTGGCGCCACAACGCCCTCAGCGCCGGCTTCGCGGAAGGATCGGCTACATCACCCAATCCCCGAACGGCCGCCACTTGGATTTCGGGATGTTTGAGACTCTGAATAAGAGCCTCGACGGCTGACTTATCCGCGATTTTCACCAACGCATCGATCGCGTCCTGCTGCAGACCCTTATCGTCCAAAAGACCGGCTAAGACCGGTACCGCTCGCGGATCACGGAGGGCACCGACGGCCTTGACGGCCGACGAACGGACCTCGGAATTATGTTCTTCCTTTAAAAGCTCCACGAGCGCCGGCGTGGCCCGTCTGTCTTTCAAGGTTCCCAGCATAAAAATGGCTTCAGACTTCTTGGAGGCATCCGGCGATTTCAAGTCCTTCAGACAGCCCTCCAAACCGACACAGGGCGACTGCGCAAGGGCCAGGCCGGCCAGACTCACTACGCCGATGACGAAAAGAATCAGCGGCCGACGCGCAGAAATCTTGAGCTCCCGATTAGCATTCCGAATAACCGCAGGAGTAGCATTTCTGGCAGCCTTCCTCCCGGGCCATCTGGACACCGCATTTCGGACAGAGGTTTCCGGTGAGGCGAAAACTTCCACTTTTCCCGTGACCGTTGCCGTTGTTCGGCGACTTAAGCCAGTGCTCTTCCATCGCACGGGCGATGGCGTCCGCCAGTGAAGAGATGCGGGCCTCTCCGAACCCGACCGAATGCGCGCCCCCGATGCCGCGCAGCTGCTCCACCTCCTCTTGAACTTTTTCATAGCGCGAGAGATAAGAAGGCGTGCGCAGATAGAGCGAAATCGACCGCCCCAATGATTCGGCCATCGCCATGATATCGCTTCCGGCTTTACCGATCGTCATAAACACTTCGGCCGGTCCCTCTTCATCGTCATTCATCGTGATATGCACCGTCCCCAACGGGGTCTCCTTGCTCAAGGTGACGCCGACCCGCTTGTAAGGACGGGGTTTGACCTTTTTCACTTCGTCCCTGCCTGATGCAGCGGCGGAGCCTGCCTTGGACTTGGCCGCCGTCCCGACGTTCAAGACCTGTTCCTCCAGACAACCATCCCGGAAAACGGTGATTCCCAAACAACCGACTTGATACGCCAACTGGTACGCCTTTTTCACGTCATCGCGCGCCGCCGAGTTGGGCAGGTTGATCGTTTTGGAAACGGCGTTGTCCGTATACTCCTGAAACGCCCCCTGCATCCGGATATGCCATTCGGGCGAGATCTGGTGCGAGGCCTGGAATATGTCGCGCAGCTCCGAGTGGACCTCGTCGACGCCGTCGATGTTTCCCTGTTCGCTGATTCGGTCCATCAGGCCCGGACTGTAAAAACCCCGTTCCTTCGCGATGGCCTCGAAGACGGGGTCCACGAAGGTCAGCTTTCGTTCTCCGGAAACGTGACGGAAGGCCAGAGCGAAGACCGGCTCGATCCCCGATGAACAACCGGCGATGATGCTGATCGTCCCGGTCGGGGCGATGGTGGTCACGGTGGAATTCCGAAGCGGACGGCTGTTCCGGTAGATGCTGTCCGACCAATTGGGAAAGGGCCCCCGCACTTCGGCCAGGTTTTCGGACTCGTGATGACCGACCGAGTTGATAAAACCCATGATCTTCCGGCCCAGCGCCAACGCCTCCTCACTGTGATAAGGCATTCCTAAACGGAAAAGCAGATGGGCCCAACCCATCACCCCCAGACCGATGCGACGATTGGCTTTGACGGCGGCATCGATCTCCGGCAACGGATAGGGGTTGACCTCGATCACGTCGTCCAGAAACCGGACCGTCACCCGGACAGCTTGCTCCAACTCCTCCCAGTCGATCCCCCATTTTCCGGTTTTCTTGTTGACGAACGACAGGAGGTTCAAAGACCCCAGATTGCAGGCCTCGTTGGGGTAGAGCGGTTGCTCCCCGCACGGATTCGTCGCTTCGACCGGACCCATCTTGGGCACGGGGTTGGACGGTCCCTGATTCATGCGATCGATGAAGACAAGACCCGGATCGCCGGTGAGCCAAGCCGACTCCACGATCTCATCGAAAACCTCGCGGGCATTGAGCCGCCCGACGGCTTTTCCCGAATGGGGCGAGATCAGGTTATATTCTTTTCCCGTCGAGACCGCCTGCATGAACTCTTCGGTCACGGCCACGGAGATATTAAAATTCGTAATCTGCCGTTTGCGTTTGCAGAGCACAAACTCCATGACGTCGGGATGGTTGTAATTGAGAATGGCCATGTTGGCTCCCCGACGGGTGCCGCCCTGTTTGATGGAATTCGTGGCGGCGTCGAAAACTTTCAGAAAGCTGACCGGCCCGCTGGCCTCGCCCTGTGTGGTCGAGACCAAGGATCCTTTGGCCCGCAATCGAGAGAATGAAAAACCGGTCCCGCCTCCGGATTGGTGAATCACGGCCGCGTTCTTAATCGCATCGAAGATGCCCCGGATCGAGTCTTCGATCGGAAGGACATAGCAGGCCGAATACTGAAGCCCGTTTTCCTTTCCCGCGTTCATCAAGGTCGGGCTGTTCGGCATGAATTGCCCCCGAATCATCCGATCGTAAAATTGCGCGGCCACCCCTTCCACCTCCGCGGCAGACGCCCCCCAACGGCTTTCGGCCTTCGCAATGGCCATCGCGACCCGCTTGAACATCCCTTCGGCGGTTTCCAGAACCTGCCCGTTTTCCTTCCGAAGGTATCGCTCCTCCATGACTTTGATGGCATTGGGGGTCCATTGGCCCCGTCTCTCCCAGATGGTCTGCGGGTCAAGGGATTGACCATCCCGCAGACCGGTTCCTGGGAAGTGTTTGGAGAGTCGAGAGAAGCCCTGTGTTTTTGCATGATCGACGTTCTTTGCGATCTCCATAGAATCCTCCTTTATCCTTTGTTCTCCCACTCGACCTGATCCCTTGAGGTGATTTGGATCGCTTATCGGATTATTTCCGTGCCTCGCTCCGCTTCACGCCGGTCAATCCTTACCGGGATATTCATCCGAACCGACCCCGATTCAACCATCAACAGTCGGCCTCCGTCATCCATGAAGCCCCGAAGCTGTCCGTCCCGATCACGGATTTTGTTGTCGCCGGCCAGCCGGCCCAGCCATTCTCCCCCCCGTAAAAATACCTCCGTGCCCACCGCAAACGCCACCCAATAGCCGTCGGCATCAAAAATATGTCTGGGAGCCATTGAACCTCCTTGTCGGACAGGGAAGGAACCCCGCCGTTCCAAATTGGCCTAATAACGAAACATCCCGCTGAGCCCCATTTTTCAAAACCGGGCCGAGGATCGACAACAAGGTAATCGTCGCATGTTTTAAATCCAAACTGGATGTTTTGAGAACTGCAGAACCCACCCGAAATGCTTTTGCTACCTTAGGCACATTGTTGGTTCAACAACGTTGTAGAAAATGTGTCATGTGATATATCACTTGTCCAAATACATGTCAAGAAAAAAAACACCATATGAGGTGTCTAAACTCTCCAAAACCACCCATATATTGTGGATTGCCTGGGGGAAGATTGTGGATTCCAGGTGAATGAATTTAAACAACTCGGAACGGTATCGACGGTTCGTTGACAAAGCGACCAAGCGGGTGTTAGAGTAAGGCGATGTTGACCCATGATAAAAAGAAACTGGGCCTTCTTCTGTCGACGCCCCCACAGCATCCCAACCTTGAAACCGTCATGCGCCTGACCGAAACCGCCCTGGCCGCCAACTGTCAGGTTTATTTGTATCTGATTGATCAAGGCACCCTCGCCATGGATCACCCCCGATTGAATGCGTTGGCCGAGCAAGGACTGAAATTATTCGTTTGCGCTTACGGGGCGGAACACCATCATGTTTCGTTGAGCGGGAAGGCCACCCCGTGCGGCCTGGTGGTTCTATCCGATCTGGTCAAGGGCTGTGACCAATTTATTTCCTTTAACTGACCTCTTCCATGGCCGATACCATTCTGGTCCTGATTAAAAGTAACCCGCTCGAAAGCCATCGACCCGTCGAGGCCGTCCGAATCGCTCTGGGCTTGATCAGCGGCGAACATTCCGTAGCGGTCGTGCTTCTTAACCAAGCTCCCCTCCTGCTGTCCGACGACACCGAAGACCTGATCGACGGCGACATCCTCCAGAAATATCTCCCCACCCTCAAAGAGTTGGGCCAGACCTTCCTGGTCGAGGAAACCGCGTTCAAGACCCATCTGCCCAAGGGCTCGGACTATGCTATTCAGGCCGTATCATTTGACAAAATTGCCGATCGAGTTCAACAGGCCAATCGATTTTTCATCTTTTGATCGAGGGAGAGGAATGGCCCGTATTCTTCACGTGCTCAAAGACGCCAACCCTGCGGAAGCCTTGGCGGTCATTTCCAAAGAAGCGAACGGGTCCGTTCAAAACATGTCCGTCCTTCTCATTCAGGAGGCGGTTCGTTTGCAGCCGGACCTACCGGTCAAGATCTATGTTTTGGAAGAAGACGCTCAAAAGAGAGGGATTGAGGCCGGATTCGAATCGATTAATTACACAAAAATGCTCGATCTCATTCTATCGTCTCACTCCGTCGTCGTTTGGTAACCCGCTCTATTCGTGAGCCGCTTTATATTCTTCGTACCAGGCCATCTGAATCGCTTCCAATATTTTTTCATTGGAGGCTTTGGGGTCGTCCTTGAACTCGGATAATTCCGTCACCCACTGATGCAGATGGGTAAACCGGACCGTTAAAGGATCGATGTCCGGATAGCGGTCGATCAACCGCAAGGCGATCTCTTCCGCGTCCTGCCAATCTAACTCCATGACTGATCCTTTTAGCGTTAATGACCGGCTTCGCCCTCTTCCATGATTTCCGCGACGACGTCGCCTTTGACAACTGCCTGGCAGCCCAATCGTGACGACAGGGTCAGACCTTCGGCAATATCTAGCCGGTCCTCTTCGTCTTGCTGCATGGGAGAGAGATTCTCCAGGCCCTGCTTCACAACGACATGGCATGTGGTGCAGGCGCAGTTTCCGCCGCAGTTGTGGCCCATCTTAAGCCCGTGAGCCAATGCGATGTCCAGGAGAGACCCCGGTTTGCCGTCATGCTGCAGAGGGAACTGCGATTCTTCCACTTCCACCGTAAGATTCATCGGCAGGAAGGTCACCTTGAATTTCTTTTTGACGCCGTTCCCTTCCGTGGCGGCCTGGCTGTTCTTTAAACCGTCCCCGAGTTTTGTTTCCATAGAAAATCTTTCCCGTTCTTCAACCCCTTCAGGGCAGTTCCGATAGTTTTTTATCTTTCAAACCGCTCTGCAAGGTGGAATCCATTAAACGTTCCGCCAGATGAACCGTGCTCTTATCCAGTTGTTCGATCCGATCCCGGATGAGCCGGTGGTCGTTTCCCTCCATCGACCGCTGAAGTTCCTTGACCCGTTCCTGGATCTGGCGCCGCTCCTCCGGTTCGATCAGTGGCTCTCCTTTTCGTAGCGCCCGTTCCGTATGAGCCAGGATCGTCGCGGCCTCGTTCCGAGCCTCGATTAGCAACCGGGCTTCCATATCGCTTTTGGCAAACTTGAAGGACTGCTCGATCATTCGCGTCACGTCGTCATCGCTGAGACCGTAGGAGGGCTTCACTTCAACGGATTGCTCTCGGCCGCTGCGCAGATCCTTTGCCCCCACGTGAAGAATTCCATTCGCATCGATCGTAAAACCAACCTCGATCCGCGGCATGCCCGCCGGCAAGGGATCGAGATCTTTGAGCTGGAATCTCGCGAGGCTGCGATTATCCTTAACCAGTTCCCGCTCTCCCTGGTAGACGTGAATGTCCACGGAACGCTGACCGTCGACAAACGTCGTGAAAAGTTCCTTGGCGTTAGTCGGAATCGTACTGTTACGCGGGATCAGAACGCTCATGACTCCGCCCATGGTTTCGATCCCGAGCGATAAAGGCGTCACGTCGAGTAAGAGCATGTTCTGAATGCCGCCCGCCAGGATATCGGCTTGGACTGCGGCACCCAGAGCGACCACTTCATCGGGATTCAGTTCGGAGTGGGGCGCTTTTTGAAAAAATTCCTGAACCAAGCGACGCACCAACGGCATGCGCGTCGCGCCGCCGACTAAAACAACTTCATCGACATCTTTCAACGACAAATGTGCATCTTCCATAGCCTTTCCACATGGGCCGATGGTTAAATCGATCAGATCTCTGACCCGGGACTCGAACTCACCCCGTTTAAGTGAGCGGCGGTAAACAACCCCTTGTTTTAGCGGTACCACAACTTCGGTGACCTCATCGGTCGACAATGCCCGCTTGGCTTTCTCCACCCCCAGGCGAATTTGCTGAACGGCTTCTACATCCCTTTGGAGATCCTGTCCGAATTCAGCCCGGATTTCTTGCATGACCAGCTCCATGAGCCGTTGGTCAAGGTCATCCCCACCCAGATGTGTATTCCCATTGGTGGCCAGAACTTCAAAGATCCCTTCCTTGACCTTCAGGATGGAGATATCAAAGGTCCCGCCCCCTAAATCGTAAACCGCAATCACTCCCTGCTTTTTTTTCTGGAGACCGTAGGCCAAGCACGCCGCCGTGGGTTCGTTTACAATACGCAAGACTTCCAACCCGGCTATCCGGCCCGCATCCTTGGTCGCCTGTCGCTGACTATCATTGAAATAGGCCGGCACCGTGATGACGGCCTGCGTTACCGGACATCGCAGAAACTCTTCTGCCCTCTGTCTCGCTTCTTTTAGAATCAAGGCAGACAACTCGGGCGGTGTTAGCTGGTGCTGGCCCAGTTTGACTTGAATGACACCAGGTTGTTTCTCGCTCAGGGTTACAGGAAAATATTTTCGCTCCGTCTGAGCATCTTCCAGGCCTTTTCCCATCAAGCGCTTGACCGAATAAACCGTCGTCTCTGGATGGGTCAGCAAGCGCTCCTTGGCCCGTTCTCCAACGATCCAGCCTTCATCGTCCACCGAGATGACGGAAGGAATCAGCGCGCGGCCCTCGCGATCCGCAATGACTTTCGGCTCTTTACCGTCCATGTACGCGACGAGGCTATTGGTAGTGCCGAGATCGATTCCCACTATCTTTGACATCGGTGTTCACCTTTACGGATGGTGATCATGAAGCCCTTCGTCCAGGTCCTGCAGTACGGTTCTCAAATAAGCCCGGGCTGAAAGCAAATCCTTCATTCGCCTCAGCAACGACCTTTGACGGTCTTGTGGGCCATCAGCATGGAGCGGGCGTTGATCCTGAAATCGGTCCCATTCTTGAAACAGACCGAAGAGTTCTTTTTCCAGAATGTCTCTGCGGGCGGCGAGTCGAACTCGCTCCGCCATTAAGGTTTTCTTGAGTTCTACGCCTTTCTCTGTAGCTGTCTTTCGAAGTGGCTTAAATGCCTCGAGGGCTTCCTGAAGTTCAAGGATCTCTTCCAGCAGGTCGGGTGGGGCCTTCGCCGGAATATCTTTTACCGCTCCTTCCTCCAGATTAATGAGATACTCCACGCGAAGAATCGGATCCCGAAGGGTGCGATAGGCCGTATTCAGGATAGCCGAGTTCTGAAGACTGATCGCCTTTTCCTTGTCCGTTCTCCGTTGGAAGAGATCGGGATGAATTCTCCGGCTCAACTCATGAAACCGTCGTTCTAAGTCTTGAAGATCGATGGTTAGGTGACGGGGGAGACCCAACCGTTGAAAATAATCGACATCGGGGGGAGCCGGCTGAATCTTGATGCAGTGGTCGCAGAAATATTCCCCTCCCACTTCAGATTGACAATTCCAGCACAGGCTTCTTGCCAGCGAATCTTTTTCACCCGACACAGCTCTTTATCCCCGCCGATCCAACGGTTGTATGTTCGAGCATGGTTAGGCCGAGAAAGAGCTCCCACATCCGCAGCTTTTGGTGGCGTTCGGGTTGACGAATTTAAAACCCGTTCCTTCAAGGCCGTTCACAAAATCCAGCGTCGTTCCTTCCAGATAGAGCAGGCTCTTGGGATCGATAGCGACCTTGACGCCATGGACCTCGAAAATTTGGTCCTGTTCACGGGTTTCGGATTCGAAGTTCAGCGTGTAAGACATCCCCGAACATCCGCCCCCCTTCACTCCCATCCTCAGATTGACGTCGGTCAGATTCTGTGCTTGCATTAATCGTTTTACTTCGTTGGCTGCGCTCTCGGTAAGGGTAATCATTTTTTGTTTCCTCCTCGTTCTTGGTTAAATTGAACCGTTGTTGTCGGTTTTTTTGCGATAATCTGCAATGGCGGCTTTGATGGCGTCCTCCGCCAGCACGGAGCAATGAATCTTCACCGGTGGCAAAGACAGTTCCTGGACAATCTCAGTATTCTTAATTTTTTCGGCCTCGTCCAACGTCTTTCCTTTCATCCATTCGGTCGCGAGACTCGAACTGGCAATCGCGCTTCCGCAACCGAATGTCTTGAATTTTGCATCGACGATGCGGCCGGACTCTACTTTAATCTGAAGCTTCATCACATCTCCGCATTCAGGTGCGCCCACAATGCCGGTTCCCACCTCTTTTTCATCCTTCGGAAAACTTCCCATGTTCCGCGGGTTATTGTAATGCTCAATCACTTTATTGCTGTACGCCATTTTATTTACCTCCCTTTGCTAATCTTAATCTCTGGCCCACTGTACGGTTTTAAGATCGACGCCCTCTTTGGCCATTTCGTAAAGCGGAGACATCGCCCGAAGTTTTTGAATCGTCTCCGTCACCCGTTTGATGACATAATCCACTTCCTCTTCTGTATTAAACCGACCCAATCCGAACCGAATCGAGGAATGGGCAAGATCCGAACCGACACCCAACGCTCGAATCACATACGAGGGCTCTAAGGTGGCTGAGGTACAGGCGGATCCCGAGGAAACGGCAATCTCTTTTAATCCCATCAAGACCGATTCGCCTTCGACATAGGCAAAACTCAGGTTAAGATTGTTCGGAAGGCGTTTCGTAGGATGGCCATTAAGATACACTTCATCCAAATTTTTTAGTATCCCTTCCTTCAATCTTTCCCGAAGTTCACTCAGGCGTTTGGATTCCTCCGTCATCACCTGCATGCAGATCTCACAGGCCTTTCCAAATCCTACAATCAGCGGAACCGGCAACGTGCCCGAACGCATACCCCGCTCATGCCCTCCGCCGTCCATGATCGGAGCCAATCGCACCCGCGGGTTTTTGCGACGGACGTAGAGGGCACCTACTCCCTTCGGTCCATAGATCTTGTGGGCGGAAAACGACATCAAGTCGATCCCCATCGCATCGACATCCACCGGAATCTTACCGACGCCTTGCGTGGCATCGCAATGGAACAAGACACCCCTCGATTTTGCGATCCGACCGATCTCGGCGATCGGATTGACCGTTCCGATCTCATTATTGGCCATCATGATCGAGATCAGAATCGTTTTATCCGTGATCGCCTTGCTCACCTCATCGGGGTTTACAAACCCATCTTTATCAACGGGCAAATAGGTCACCTTCATGCCATGCTTTTCCAACCGCTTTGCCGTATCCAAGATCGCCCGGTGCTCTGTTACGGACGTTACAATATGATCGCCTTTTTCTCGATACATCTCCACCACACCCTTCAAAGCCAGGTTGTCCGATTCCGTTGCCCCCGAGGTGAAGATGATCTCCTTCGGATCCGTATGTATAAGCGTCGCGATCTGACGCCGTGCATCGTCCACCGCTTTTTCTGCTTCCCATCCGAAGGAATGATTACGGCTTGCGGCGTTCCCAAACTTTTCGGTAAAATAAGGCATCATCGCGTCCAGGACCCGTGGGTCCATGGGTGTCGTTGCATGATTGTCCATATAAATAGGTAGCTTCATATCCAACTCCTCTCCTGGCGGTTAATGCAACCGCGTAATTTCCTCAATCGTGATACTGTCTAACAATCGAGCAATGCTGTCCTGAATTCTCAGGATGGGTTTTCTCACACTGCATTTCGAAAGTTGCTGGCAATCGGTTTCTTCCCCCCGATAGCAATGCACTAACTCAATGGGACCCTCAATGGCATTGACCACTTGACCCACAGTAATATCTCGAGGAGGCCTTGCTAAAACATACCCCCCTTTTGGACCGTTCAAGCTTGTTATTAATCCGCCCTTAGCCATTTTTTGCAGTATCTTTGCAAGCAATTCAACCGGAATACGGTATTCTTCAGCGATTCTCTTCGTGTTGACGATTTTCTTGTCATCCTCGCAGAAGGCAATATGACTAATCGCCATCAGTCCATAATCTACTTTCTTACTTAATTTCAACATTGCCACACTCAAGATATTTTATGCACGACTGTTTTAATCTGCGACTCTTTTAGTCGGACATAATTTATCACACATTTTCTATTGCTGTCAAGCTAAAACTATATATATTTTGACCGGGGCTAATAAAATCGAATGGTGGGGTTTACAAAAAATACCGGCTCACGTCGACTTTATATTTCGTAGAATCAATAATTTTGAGAATGTTCAATCTAAAATGGCCCGTCTTTTCATTGAGTTCAGAGAGATCTATCACGTCTCCGTCAACTTCCATGCCGGACGGATCTGCAATTATCTTTACTTTTGGCCTATCCATTCGATCCGGAGAAGAACTGGTCTGGACCACGACACCCAGTTCATTGGTATCCAGAAGGACCAAAGTCCCAATCGGGAAAATGCCAATACTATTGACAAAAATTTTCATTAAAATTGGATCGAACGCTCGTCCACTTTTGTTTAACATAAATTTTAACGCCTTATCCGGGGAATAGGGAACACGGTTGTAAACTCTGGAAGAAGTGAGGGCATCATAACAATCAACAAGGCTGATGATTCTTCCCAGAAGACTGAGCTCCCACTTTGTATCCAATTTGGGGTAGCCGGACGAGTCATAATTTAAATGATGCTCGAAGATCCCGGTGACCATCCGAATGGTCATTTCGTTGATGCCCTTCAGCTTAATGACATATTTCACGCCAAGAATGGGGTGCCGACGCATTATCTGCCACTCTTCTTCCGTAAAATCCGTCGGCTTGTTCAAAATCTCGGGCGAAATGCTGGCCTTCCCCATGTCATGAAACAGGGCCGCAATTCCCAGTTCGGTCAAATCTTTTTTAGCGTATCCAAGACGCTGCCCCATAGTTAGCGATAAAATACAAACATTCACGGAATGGTGATGTGTATACTCGTCATGACTTCGGAGAGTCGTTAGTCCCAATAGGGTCGACTCTTCCTGCAACAACAAGTCCACCATGCTCTGAACCACTCGCTTGGCCCGTTTTACACTCACGGCTTGACCCAGTTTAATATTGTCCATCACTTCCGCAACGGCCGTCATCGTTCTGAAATAAGTGCTCTTGGCCATCTCTTTTGTATCTTGGAGAATGTCATCGAAACTTTCCTTTTTTTCCTCAAAGGGATCAACTTCGATGCCGGCAATCCCCATAGCTTTCATCCGTTGCATGACCTCTTCAAATGGCTCTCGGATATTGGGATCCATCTGGACGAGAATATAAGCGAACCGCTTCAATTCATCTACGGTAGAGGGCTTCTTGAATAAAATGCCACCGATCTGTAACTGCTTCAGTGCATCAATAAGAGAAGTAAAGCTAGTAAAACCGTCGATGTCCATCTTTAGCTTGAGTTCGTCCAAGAAAAGGTAATCCCCCTCCAATCGGAGATAGGCATCGTCGCTCCATTGCCAAATCCCTCGGAGAGTCCGGAATAAATTCTCGATGGGTGTTTCCATTGCCACATTCGTGGGTTCATGGATCTGTGCCGTTTTCATAAGGATATAGAACTGATTAACCAGTTCTTTGCCCCTTTTAGCCATTTCTTCATCAAGGCCCTTGGAGGATATAAGTTGCCGGCTGGATAACGGCTCTGCCTGCTTAGGATCATTAACCATGGGATTTTCCGATTTCGCTCAGGGCTTTTAGACAGGCCTCACGAATGACCTTGCTGGACAGGTTCTGCCCTTCTTGTAACGCGGCCACGGCATCTTCAGTACCAATGCGTTTCAATGTGATGACTGCGCAAAGTCCCAACTCCTCCTTGATGGCTTTCTTAAACCAAGCCGAGCCCCCTTGTCGGATAAGTTTTCGCATCTTGGGCACCATGGATGAGCCGCCTATTTTTCCTAATGCCTCAAAGATTTCTTTCTTTTCGTACAAATCCCGGATAACAAATTCCCGTTCCTCAATCATATTCTTTAAAGGCTCTAGGGCCCCTTGATAATTGTAGCTTGCCAAGCTGCGAATAGCCAGAATGCGAAGTGAACTTTCCGGATCGTTGAGAAATCCCACGAGCAGTTCCTGGGCTCGGTTATCCTTCATTCCATCGAGGGTATGAAGCAGTTCCTTACGTACTTTGACTTCGTTATGGTTAATTAATTTTCGGAAATTCTCAAGGACCTTATCTTGTCCGATCTTGCCCAAAATATAAACGACATTTCTGACCACGAACCATCGAGGATCGCTCAGTTTTTGGATGAGAGGTTCGATATCTTCTTTCCCTAGATGAATAAGCGCTTCACAAATGACACGGCGCATTTTCAACTGCGTCAATCGACCCAGAAGCTCAATCAAGGGGAGCAGGGCATTTTTATTGAGCAGCAACCAGAACTCGTAGACCTGGTCTGTTTCTTTTGCACCCCATTGATTAAGCACCGGCTCTAATGCGTGTATTCTCTGTGGATCCCCCGCTCGATCGATTCCCTGAATTAAACGAAGCCGCTGAGACTCCGGAAGGTTTCTTTGCGGTTCCATGAGTTCATGAAAAAGCTGTAGGATTTTCTTCGAGTGCCAGAAGTCTCCTCGGAGCATCAGGGTCTCCAAGACATTATCGAGAATCTCAACCATTTCGGCAAACGCTGCATCGTCTTTCTCGATCCGAAGAATGACCGCCAAGATTCCCACGAGCGTCGAAATCGGATTTGCATATTTTTCCACCTTCATTTGCTGTTTAATCGAGGCAACTTCTTCCTCTGACAAAACAAAAATCTGAGATGCTTGATCGGCCATTTTGGGTCCCAGATATTCTTGGAGCGTTGTTTGAACCGACGCGGCCATCGGCTTCATTTGGGACTTCTCCTTTTCAACCAGCTTCTCAAACGTCACCACTTCCTGCGGCCTAGTCGGCATGATAGTTTCCTGTATGAAATCGCTGGCCACTAAATAATTGATATGGGTAAAATGTCTCTCCCACAAAAGCGTCACCATATCGTCATCAGGGTTGCTGGGATCATATTCACGACCGATGATTTCCAATAAGCTCGTAATCTCGTCTTTATCAATCCCTTCAAGGAAAGTTAACTCTCGAACACCGTCGACAGAGAGCTTAAAAGCCAGGCTTTCCAGCCGATTCGTGTTTTCGTAAACGGATCGCCCCTTATAGTAAATGGCATACTGCTTGATTTTGAGTCGCAATGTCTCATATTCACGGAGATGGCCATCGAACCGGCTTTGAAGTTCTTGCAGGAATCTTTGGTAAATGGGATTATTGGGAAGATAGATTTTTAGGGTTTTGGCCGTTTTGGTGAGTTGGAGAAGAACATCTTTGACCGATTTGAGTTCTTCTTTATCAATCTCGACATCTGCGTCGACTTTAGAATCGGGATCTGAACTTTTGACCGGTTCTGGAAGTTTTGCATCCATTCTCTACAGCTCATGTTTGTGATTAATTATAGATGCTTACCGATGTATTGTCAAAAACGATCTAAAAGAATGCGTCTGCATAACACCTTGACAACCTGGCTGTTTAAGGTATGATGAAGCCCGCATTGAAAAGGCCTGAATGGTCGGATTTAAAAAATAAATGGGACCCCTTTCAATGGATTTCAAAGCCCAAGAACGCTTCCTAAAAAGCTCTCATCCCGGTTCGCTGGTCAAACGGCTATCCTGGAGTACGACAACACCGGTCGCAGCATATGAGCGGATCGCATCCGGTCCTTTCAGTTTTCTTTTGGAAAGTGTGAAAGGATCGAAAGCAACGGCTCGCTACTCATTTGTGGGAACGGAACCGTTTCTCATTTTGAGAACGAAAGGCCGACGGGTCGAGATCCACCGTCAAGGCTCTCACCAAGTCCTCCAGGGATTCCCTTTGACTTTTCTGAAAAACCTGCTCGATGAGTTTTCAATACCCAAAACGGAAGGACGGTCCACTTTCTCAGGAGGTGCTGTCGGCTTTTTCAGTTACGATATCGTCCGTTTTTTTGAAAAACTCCCACGGCTTGCCTTGGATGACCTGAATTGTCCAGACCTTTTGTTCATGTTTACAGACACCGTCATTGTCTTCGATCATGAACAAAAAACCATCCAGATCGTTTATACCCCCCCCAAAAGCCATGTTCTAGAGACGGACCGTAAGGCCCTCTTGGAGAAGGGCCTATCGAAGATTGCACGAATTGAGGAACAACTGGCAGGTTCGATTCAACGTCGTCTTCCCCAATATCAATATAATAATTCGACCATCGCGGCTCATCCAGATTCGAATTTGACAAAGGAACAATACATCAAGATGGTTCTACGTTGCAAGGAATACATCACTGCGGGTGATATTTATCAAGCAAATCTTTCACAGCGTTTTTCGGTTTCATTTGATCAGGACCCTTGGTTGCTGTATAAAGTCCTGCGCGAAATCAACCCTTCTCCCTTTGCCGGATTTCTCCAAATGGAAGATCTCTATCTGGTCAGTGCCTCGCCTGAGCGTCTCATCCGTTTGCAAGGAGGTGTTCTTGAAACCCGACCCATCGCAGGAACCCGACCCCGAGGAAAAAATCCCCCCGAAGACCAGGAAATGCGGATGGAACTTCTTTCCAGCGAAAAAGAACGTGCGGAACATCTCATGTTGGTCGATCTGGAACGGAATGACCTTGGCAAGGTCTGCCGTTTCGGAAGCGTTCAGGTCAATGAGTTCATGGTCACGGAACATTATTCTCATGTGATGCACATGGTTTCCAATATCCGTGGAGAACTTTCAATCGGCAAGCGTCCTCTCGACGTCATCCGAGCCGTCTTTCCGGGAGGAACTATTACCGGCGTCCCCAAGGTCCGCTGCATGGAGATCATCGAGGAATTGGAGCCGGTGGTTCGAGGTCCATACACGGGATCTTTCGGATATATCAGCTTCGCGGACGAACTGGATCTAAACTTGATTATACGGACGTTCGTAATTAAAAATGGCCGTGCTTATATCCAGGTCGGTGCCGGGATTGTGGCCGACTCGGAACCTGAACGCGAATATAAAGAAACACTATACAAAGCCGAGGCCCTGCTTCGTACTCTGAGCCTGTTACGTTAGCGGAAGATGCGCATTTATCTCAATAACGAGTTCGTCGATGAGCGGAAAGCCGTCGTTTCCGTATTCGACCATGGTTTTCTTTATGGGGACGGTGTATTTGAAACTCTGCGGGCTTACCATGGGAGTCTCTTTCGACTTAACGAACACCTGAAGCGCTTAGGAAAGTCGGCTCAAGGACTTGAAATCACCCTCCCCCACACCCTCCCCGTGCTACAACGACACCTGAAGGAAACGCTTGTGGTCAACCGTCTGAAAAATGCTTTGCTTCGAATCTGTATATCGCGCGGTTGTGGACCGATCGGTTTGGATCCGGCCCTTTGCCAAAAACCGACGATCGTCATTATCCCCCGCGTCTTTAACGGTTATAGTGAGCGTCAATACCATAACGGATTGAAAATAGCCATTGTGTCGGTGCGCAGGACCCCTCGGACGGTTTTGGATCCCCGCATCAAATCGGCCAACTTTCTAAACAACATCTTGGCCAAAATCCAGGCAAAGCGAGCCCGTGCAGATGAAGGGCTAATGCTCACCGCCAACGGTTATTTAACCGAAGGAAGCATTAGCAATTTTTTTATCGTGACGCGCGGCGGTCTTTATACCCCTACGGTTGACCTGGGCATTTTAGCGGGAATCACACGTGGACTCGTCATCGATTTGGCAAAACAGGCCGATATTCCTGTGAAGGAAACCCGTCTCAGGCCCTCGGATCTTTACAAAGCAGATGAGTGTTTTCTGACCAACACCTCAATGGAGATCATGCCCGTCGCGAAAGCGGATGGGTTCACGATCGGTGGTGGGAAGCCCGGTCCTGTCACCCGCTTCTTACACAAAGCTTACCAAAAACGAGTTCGAGTGGAGTGCAGGACTTAAAGGACCTTGGAATACAGCTAGACCTCGTCTGCGGAGGTGTTTATATAGATCGATTAACTGGGCTGGGCATGCGATTTTGAGAGTGCGGCCTAAGATGAAACCTTCTCAGGAATTTTCTCGATCTTGACCTTGGCGATTCGTCGATCCGCCATATCCACAACGGTAAACTTATACTTTCCATGTTGAATGATCTCGCCCCCGCGCGGAATGCTCTGAATCTGTGAAAGAAAGAATCCTCCCAGGGTTTCGTACTCGGACGACTCCGGCAGAGTCAGACCGTAATCATCGTGAAGGTCACGAATAGACATCGAGGCGTCCACAACCATGGACCCGTCTTTCAACCGCTCGACGGGACGTTCGCCGCGGTCCACCTCGTCCTGAATCTCTCCTACAATTTCTTCCACGAGATCCTCCAGCGTAACCAGGCCTTCAACGCTCCCATATTCGTTCACGACAACGGCCATCTGAATCCGACGACGCTGTAGTTCCTTTAATAGATGGCTCACTTTCATCGTCTCTGGAACAAAATATACGGGTCGGATGAGATTTTTCAAGTCGATCGGTTCTTTGCTGACCAGCTGGCTCATGAGGTCCTTATAATACAGGATCCCGACAATTTCATTAACCCCTCTTCGATAAACCGGGTAACGAGAGAATTTATGGGTTGATACAAATTTCAAAAGTTCGTCCGGAGGCGTATCGATCTGCAGGGCATGCATCTTCGGCCGAGGAATCATCACCTCCTTGACTGAAATATCCGTGAACTCAAACACGCTGTGGATCAAATCTTGCTCTGTCTGGTCGAAGATCCCTTTCTCACGCCCTTCACGGATCAAGATCTTTATTTCCTCTTCCGAGATAAAGGTTTTCTCGTGCGAAACTGATCCTTTAAAGAACCGCAGGAGGAAACCGCTGGAGAGCGTCAGGATCTTAATAAATCTTGATGTGAGCTTCGACATCCAAACGACTGGGAGGGCCACTCGCAGGGCAATTGGTTCCGAGTATTTTAGCGCGAGGGATTTTGGAACCAGCTCGCCCATGATGAGTGAGAGATAGGAAATCACGAGTACGACACTTCCCACTGCCAGAGCTTCACTAGCTTCCTGTACCGTTTCGTTTGGAATCTGCTGAATGAGGGGCTTGAGTGTCTCCACCGCGAAAACACCGCCCACAGCCGCAGCTAAGGAACTGACGACCGTCATACCAATCTGAATCGTAGCCAAGAACCTCGCGGTGTCTTCCTGAAGTTGATGGACAAAACCGGCTCGGCGATTGCCCTGTTCAAGTAGTTGCTTGATCCGGCTTCGACGGACCGCAATAATCGCGATCTCTGAACACGCAAAGAAACCGTTCATCAAGATCAGCAAGAAAATTGAAATTAATTCTATCCAGATATTTGGCAAATTATGGTCCTTTTAAGTTAACAAAAGCAGCAGCAACAATAACATAATATACATTAAATTTCAATGAGACTAATACAATATAAATCTTCAATTCTTATAATTTATTGATTTGTAATAAATATATTTGTAAACTAAAAAACACTTGACATCGTAACCTCAACACTGTATAAATTACTTAATCTTGATCGGAAAAGTAGGGATTATGCGTTTCTCAGCAAAAGGTGAATATGGCGTGTTGGCGGTATTCGAACTGGCACAACACCCAGAAGAAACGCCTTTACAGGCTAAAACAATCGCAAAAAAGCAGCATATCCCGCTTCGGTTTTTAGAGCAGGTTCTAAGCAGTCTTCGGAAAGCCGGCTTGGTTGAAAGTGTTCGGGGTGCACAGGGGGGATACATATTGAGCCGGACGCCCTCCGAGATTCGGATCAGCGACGTTCTGGAAGCGATCGAGGGTCCGATCAATCCGCACAACCGCGCTTCAGGAGACGGGGATCGATACCATCCGCTCGAAATCGAAACCGGCGAGGATATTCTTAAGCCGATCTGGGAAGAAGCCCGAACATCTGTGATGAAGGTTCTGGATTCCATTACGATCCAAAATCTTTGTGAAAGAAAAAAGGAAAAAGATCAGCAGAAGGTCTTGATGTACCATATATGATTCTTGTGAAGCGATGAACACTCAATCGGATCTGATCATTCTGATTTCCATCACCCTTTTCGCGGCGGTCGTCAATGGAGGACTGGGCCATGGTTTTTCTTCTATCACCGTCCCAGTGGCCCTTTTATTCTATACCAATCGAATATTGAACCCCGCCTTGGTCCTGGTAGAGATCTTTATCAACAGTTACATCTTACTGACCAACTGGAGAGGCGTGTCGAAAGTTTGGAAACGTGTCATTCCCATTCTGATAGGGATGGTTCCCGGCATCGTTCTCGGCAGTTACGTATTGTCGTACGTCCATCCCGGGTGGATCAAATTCACCACCTTCGCCGTTCTTCTTCCCCTCATTCTCCTGCAAGCCGCCGGTGTGCGTAAACCCATCAATTCCGAACGGGTTGTGGGTCTGCCTTTCGGCACAGGCGTCGGTTTTCTTTATTCTATCACGACCGTATCGGGCCCCCCCTTGGCACTCATGTTCAACAATCAGGGGTTTGTGAAAGAAGAATTTCGGGCGGCCTTGGGTCTGATTCGTGTGTCGGAAGCCCTGTTAACGGCGAGCACTTACTATCTTTTAGGGCTGTACAGTGTCCAAAGCGGTGCGATCTTTGTATCGATCGCGCCCAGTGTTCTGATCGGCGTCCCTCTGGGCGCCTATGTGATTCACCGGATCAATCCGGAAACCTTCCGGAGGCTTTGCATGAGCTTCGACGCCTGGGTGGTCGGATTCGGACTGTCCAGGGTTTTGATCGAACTTGATCTGGTGTCTAGCCCATCGGCTTATCTGCTCTGGTTATTTGTCATCGCCGCTGACTCGTATCTTCTCTATCAATTTTTTGCAAAAGGCAAACTGTACCAGTCGCAGAAGGTAAAAACCGTCTAAGATGCGGGTAATCGCATGAAAAGAGAGTTGTCTTCCACATCACAAGTAAGTATGGGGCATATCGTCAATCGGGAAACGGTGGAGACCGATGTTTTAATCCTCGGCGGTGGAACGGCAGGCTGCCTCGCCGCTACCGAGCTGCGCGAACGGTTTCCGCATCTTAAAGTGACGATCGTGGAAAAAGCCCACATCGACCGAAGCGGCTGTCTGGCCGGCGGGATGAATGCCATCAATGCTTATTTGAACCCGGGAGAGACGCCGGAGAGTTTTGTAAAGTATGTCCGATTTGATTCTTGCGGTCTGATCCGTGAAGACCTCGTGAAAAGTCAGTCCGAGTTATTCGAATATTGCGTCAAGAAGGTGGAACGCTGGGGGCTGCCGATTTTAAGCGACGAGAAGGGCAATTACGTTCCGAGAGGTCGTTGGAACATCAAGATCAACGGCGAATCCTTAAAACCGATCCTGGCCAAAGCGGTCCGAGATGCCGGCGTCCAGATTTTAAACTGGACGGTTGCAACCAATTTCCTGCGTCGGGATCAACGCGTCGTTGGTGCAACGGGGTTCAGCATTCGGAATGGAAAATTCTACATCGTAAAAGCAAAGGCCGTGATCGTGGCCACCGGTGGCGCCGCTGGACTTTACCGACCCAATAATACCCATGACGCTCAACATAAAACCTGGTATTCTCCCTACAATACCGGCGCCGGGTATGCCATGGGTATTCGCGCCGGAGCCGAGATGACCAGCTTTGAAATGCGGTACATCGCCTTGAGGACCAAGGATGCCATTGCACCGACCGGTACGATTGCCCTCGGAGTCAATGCTCCTCAAATCAATGGAAAAGGCGAGAAATTTATGGCGACGCGCTATGCTCATCTGGGCGGCGATAGCGCGCCAACTCCATACCGGGCTTATGGACCGATCATGGAATTAAAAGAAGGGCGGGGGCCGGTTTATCTCGATACCCGTCATATCAATTCCGAACAGGTCAAAAAACTGAAGGCTGCGTTCTTGGACATGTACCCCTCCCAGGTTCTCTACTGGCTTTCCAACGATATCGATCCGAGCAAAGAACCGGTTGAAGTTCAATTGACCGAACCGTACATCGTAGGCGGTCATTGCCAGGCCGGTTATTGGATTGATATCGACCGACAGACAACTTTGGAAGGTCTTTATGCCGCCGGGGACGTGGCCGGCGGCGCGCCGTATAAATTCGTGAGCGGCTGCTGGGCGGAAGGCGTCATCGCGGCCCGGGCGGCCGGAAAGTACGTGGATCAGGTTCAGCGCCTCGAACCCGAAAGCGAATGGATCGACCATGAACAGGAACGGGTATTTCATCCCCTGCATCAGCATGGTAGAACTTTTTCGGGTGTCCGGGCTGATGAGGTAGAGTCTCGGCTGCAAAAAATCATGGAGGAATACGCCGGTGGCGCATCTCGGTACTATGAAATGAACGAGGCACAATTATTAGTCGCCCGAAAGCACCTGACACAACTGCCCAGTCAACTGGATCTCATCGTAGCGGAAGATCTGCATGACCTGATGAAGGTCCACGAGATCCTGGACC
>Ga0335082_10000941_pt1 | contig 30582 bp, 28 predicted proteins | sample Lox_Sample_41_FD_206718 | JGI IMG/M metagenome (GOLD analysis project Ga0335082, IMG submission 206718) | Soil microbial communities from Loxahatchee National Wildlife Refuge, Florida, United States - Lox_Sample_4.1 | ecosystem: Environmental > Terrestrial > Soil > Wetlands | place: USA... | reverse complement strand
GGCTTCATCGTCACCAATTCGCATGTGGTGGAGGGGGCGACGGACATTCGCGTAACCATGAGTGACAGGAAAATTCTGCCGGCCAAGCTGATCGGCACCGATCCGCTGACCGACCTCGCCGTCCTCAAGATTGACGGCAGCAACTTCCCCAGCGTGCCCTGGGGAGACTCGACCGCGCTGCATCCCGGACAAACCGTCCTGGCCTTCGGCAATCCCTTCGGCTTCCGCTTCACCGTCACGCGCGGCATTGTCAGCGCGCTGAACCGTCCCAATCCTTCCGATGACCGGCGCAAGCCGGGCGCGTTCATCCAAACCGACGCCGCTATCAATCCGGGCAATTCCGGCGGACCGCTGGTCAATGCGCGCGGGGAAGTGGTCGGCATCAATACCTTTCTGATCTCGGGCTCCGGGCAGTTTGCCGGCATGGGCTTTGCGATTCCCACGCAGATTGTCCGTCCGACGGTTGAAACCCTGATCAAAGACGGCAAAGTCGAGCACGCTCGCATCGGCATCGCCATCAATGATGTGACGCCGGAGAACTCCAAGTTCTTCAACCTCACCGACGCCAGCGGCGCCCTGGTCAGCCAGGTGGACGAGAATTCTCCCGGCTCCAAGGCCGGCCTGAAGGTCGGCGACGTGATCACCGAATTCAATGGCGAAAAGATCAACGATGCCGGCCAGCTGCAGGTCGAAGTCGGACAGAAGCGGCCGGGTACCTTGGTGAAGCTGGGCCTGGTCCGTGATGGCAAGACGATGACCGTGCCTGTGACCCTCGAAGCCATGAACAGCCGCGACAAGTCCGGCACAGACATCGGCGAGAACAGCTCCGGCAAGATGCGCTGGGGCATCGGGCTGGGCGATCTCACGCCCGATGTGCGCGACCAACTCCAGGCGCCCAGCGATCTGCAGGGCGCTGTCGTCGAACAGGTGCAGCCGGGCAGCTCCGCCGATGACGCCGGGCTGCGCCGTGGCGACGTTATCCTGCAAGTGAATCGCAAAGATGTGAAAGATGCCTCCGGCGTGAAAGATGCGCTGAGCAGCGTCCCCAAAGGACAGGATGCGCTGCTGCTGGTGTGGTCGAACGGCGGCAGCACGTTCCGCGTGCTGCACGCGCCAGAGTCCGGAGTCGGTGGTGAGTAGCTAGTCGCTAGAAGCTGATGGGTGGCCCACGTCTCGCTGGTTTTGCGAGACGTGGGAGTGGTTCCGGGTTGTTCGGACAGGGTACTGGGAACACCCTGAGTGAAGGCCGCGGGGCAGGTGACCTCCTCACCTGCCCCGTGAAAGGAAACGGCCCGAGCCATTCCGGCTCGGGCCGCACAAATTCACCAGAACTACTTGCAGCTTTCGCTGACCATCTTCACGCTGCTGACGTTCAAGTCGGCGTGCTTCATGGCTTTCATTTCTTTTTTCTCGCTGGGCTGGCTGACTTTTTCCATCTCGGCGCTACGATGGGCCACCTTGCCGGTGATCGTCACTTTGTGGCCCACGTGCTCGGCCAACGAAACCCCGCTGTCGGGATACAGCTCCCAATGCATGCCCTTGTCGCTGACGAGGAAGAACCCGTCGGCCTCCTCACCTTTCGACAGGCACCCGGTGATGGTCTTTGTGCCTGAACTCTTGTCGCCCATTTGCGGCGCGGCGTACAACAGCGTAGCGGCCATGCCGACGAACAGAATAATCCCAAGAAACTTCTGCATCCTCATGAGAGTCCTCCTATTCGGCCAGTATAGGCCCGCGCCACTAGCGCGGGTAGTACACTACAGTATCCACCTGAGGACCGACTGCTGACTCCTGACTTTGTCATCCTGAGGCAGCGGAGTTGTCCGCCACGCGGACAACTCCCAGCGAAGAGCCTGCCCTGAGCGAGCGCAGCGAGTCGAAGGGACCTATGCATTTCCGGGTGCCCCGTTCTTGCGCGTTCGTTGCGCAAGGGACTGGTGGCCCAGGTTCCGCGAGCGGACACGCGAGCTAACCTGGGAGGAGAGGCCTGGGCCACCCGTCCATAGCACAAAAGTGGCTGGACATCGTTTCCCTGCAGGCGTATAAGGTTGCGTTCTACTCCCCCGTGCTGTCGGGCCCTGCTGTTTACTCTTGGGAAAATCTGATTTCGGCCGATTCGCGAAAGGCGCGATTCATGTACTCACTTTGCTGCCAGCAACTCAGGCAATCATCCCGTCCCGGAGGTGACTCATGAAGTCCATGGTCGGCCAGTCTTTCAGAATTCTGTTGTTACTGATGTTTGCAGGATCCTTTGCGTACGGCGATGCGTTTCTCACCGTCTGCAACAAGGGGAGTGAGCAGATCAATGTGGTCGTCGCGACCAGGGACTCGCTTTGGCCAGTGATTAACTCCTGGGATGTCAGCGGGTGGAAGATAATCGCTCCGGGACACTGCGAACGCGTATATAACGAAAACCTTGGCCTTCCCGCTTATATTGGCTTTGCATTTGTCGATTCGCAAGCTCATCTTACTTACGCCGGTCATATCTCCCAAGTTCCCGATTTTGGCTTGAATGGCTTTACGAGGGTGTTGACCAAGTCGGACAAGCGACTTTGCGTCCACAATCAAGGGATGTCCTACAAGGTCCGCAACGATCCGACTCCTGCAGTGGACTGCGCCTCCTTTCGCTCCGGCGGGAACGATCCTGGAGGGTACGTTCCGCTTGCATCAGCGCTCTATTTCGCTCCTAATGTTTCCGAATGCCATACCGTGGGTTTTAACAACGACGTCTCTTGCTATGGCGGGGATTACTACTTGAATGTCAAACCAACGGCCACCGACAGGGAGCTGCACGCATCGCTCGGAAGTGAGAGTGGCAGTGACCAGGCTCCTAGCGGGCCGACCCTCGGCGACCGCCTCATGGCTCAACTCGGCAAGGCTGCCGCCGAGGAGGGCAAGCGGCTCCAGGAAGAGCGGGCCGAGCAAGCGGTGCAGGAGAAAGCGCGGGCTGAGGCGAGCGTGAAACAAAATGTCTGCATCTCGGATGACCTGACGGCAGAGTGGAGAAATCCACCGGCGGGCGGCAAGATGGAAAGCCTCAAACGACTGCTCGTCCAATCTCTCCGCGAGCGTGCCAATACCCCAAGCTATGATCAAACGCGGTGGATCTTTGTCGATTCCCGTTACTATCCTGCTTGGGTCGCCGGCACGTCATTTCGCGATCTGGTATATACCGGACCGGGCGGCAATTGCGGTGTCGGGAAACATCGCGAAATACTCGCTCTTACTCCCTGAGCTACTTACCCAGATTAGCGCCCCAAAACGTGAGCATCACGGGAGTGGAAGTGCATGACGGGGCGCGAAGTTGGGCCACCCGCCATGGCACAAAAGTGGCTGGACATCGTTTCTTCGCAGGCGTATAAGGGTGCGTTCCACTCCCCTAGTGCTGTCGGGCACCTGCTGTAGACCCCTGGGAAAATTAAATTTCGGAGAACCCATGACGAGCATGTCGCAGATTATCGTCCGCGCTTGCACGGTCTTTGCTATTTTGTTGTTTTTGCGTCAAGACTCACTGACTCAGAATGCAGCTAGCGGCAAGGGTACTCAACAACAGGACATAACCGGACTGGTCAAGCAGGATCTCAGTTCCGTGGTCCTGGTAGAAGTACGGAATGTATCGGACAAGACTCTGAAGATTGGAAGCGGGTTTATTGTCAGCTCAGATGGGAGGATCATAACCAATTACCACGTAGTCAAAGGTGGTCATTCAGCCTACGTCAAGCTGAGCAACGGCGCTTTTTTTAAAGTTGACGGAACAATCGGGATTGACGAGGATGCAGACTTGGCAGTCCTCAAGGTAAATGGCAGCAACTTGCCAGTGTTGAACTTTGCCGACTCGGACAAGGTTGCCGTAGGAGAGACAGTTGTAGCGATCGGAAGCCCTTTGGGATTGGAGAATAGTGTCTCAAATGGAATTGTCAGCGGAATTCGTGAGGAGTCTGGGAAGAAGTGGATACAGACGACAGCAGCAGCATCACCGGGAAACAGCGGCGGGCCTCTGATCAACCTGTCGGGCGAAGTCGTCGGCGTCGTCACCCGGAAGCTGGCCGCTGGCGAAAACTTGAATTTTGCCGTCCCCGCGAATTCAATAAAAGGCTTGCTCGCTTTCGCAGGCTCAACAATCAAGCCTATTGATTCACGAGATGCTCGTAACTTCAGATTCATCATAGGCCAAAGCATTTACATAGCTGTTTCCAATCTTGAGCTTCAGAGGAAAGCGTCAGATCAATTTTCCGCAGACCATAGATTCAAAGTCGCACAGGGACTCGGCGGAGCTGACCTTGTATTCGTATGCATTCTCGACGGAGTAGACGAGTTTGCAATGGTAGTTCTTCCTGATGATTATTCTGAATACCGCACAGATCTCGACGGTCTCAGGGACCACGCAGTCTGGCAGGCTGGAGGCCAGTTGCACGGTTTTGGTTCTGAAGTCAAGAGGTTAGTAAGACAATTTGAACACGAAGTATTGGAGCCTTCCAATTCGAACTAGAGCAATAGATTTCTTGGATTATCATTTTTAGCGACCTTAGCATATTGGTCTTATGGTGAAGCACATCGAAACACGGCCTACCTCCCGACGGACTGCCATTTGTAATCCGATCACGTTGCGAGAGGGACCCCACATACGGCTCGTGTTCGTACCAACCGTGGTAGATAATCCGTCAGATCCAAACTCATGCATTAACGGTCATTTTGTGTATCAACGAAAGGCTCGGAATGACCGTTGGCTGCCTGTCCTCACAGAGTCGCTCTCGTCGATCACAGAAGGCGAGCAGTTTAAGCTCACTTTGCACGCGAGCGAACTCCGCGCTCTGCTTGAGGGGCTTGTTCCGCTTTATCGGCTACATAGGGGGCAAGGTATTCCAAGGCGCATGAAGACCTTCATCGAAGTTGACCGAGGGCTCGCGAACCTCATCACGGAGGGCGGAGCTGATCTGACCGCGCTTTTGCGCGATCATCCGGACGATGCGCCAAAGCTATTTGTCAGGCTAGTGAACTGGATATCGAGTACCTCGGACAAGGGCAAAGCTGCACAGCAGCTTGCTTCGGCAATTCCCGAACAAATGCCGACATTTACCGCCCTCCTTGGATTGGCTGCAGTTAAGAACGCGCTCGCATATTGGAAACGACACGCGAGCGAATCTGGTGAGGAATTTTGGCAACGGGCTCTTACTGAACATGCTTATGTTCTAAGCCAGGTTTTCGCTTATCCCGTCGTAGTTATAGGATCTAAGGCATACGTTGGTGGGAAATTCCTAAGTAGGGTGGGCGGAAAGGAGGCAGATTTTCTTCTCGCGGCTGAGTCGACGAACGCCGTAATTATCGTGGAGATCAAGACCCCGCAAACACCGTTGCTCGGCCCTGAATACAGGGGCGGAGTTTTTCCGCTCTCTCGCGACATCTCTTCTGCTGTCGCCCAGGTTTTGAGGTATCGCCAATTCTTGAGCCGGAGTCTCGACAACCTTACCGCAGAAGCTCCCTCACCTCGTCCGACGCTCGGCGACCCACGATGTGTTGTCATTGCGGGATCATCTGAGGAGTTGAGCAATCCATCAAGGAGAGAGAATTTCGAGCTACAGCGTGACCGCGTTCGCGGGGTGACCATCATAACGTTCGATGAGTTGTTCCTCAAGATCGAACGACTCGTATCGCTATTAGAAGGTTGGCCCTAAGCAATCAAAAGAGATCCGGTGCCTCAACCTAAGCCAGATCTTGGGCAGTGCCGAGATACTAATCGGGATATTAATGCCTAATCTCCTTTACGAAGGGAGCCAGTATCTCAGCAAGTTGTTTGAGCGCTTTGGCTGGAATGTTCGTTGTTTTTTCAGGTGTGTCAAATATTTTGTCAGTGGGCGATGTGAACACTCTGCCAATCGACTCAATAATGAAGTTAGTGTATTTATCCAGTTCGTTTGGGTTGTCTGCACGAACGAGCTTCTGTACTGAGAATTCGGGGAGAATTCGGGGACAGACGGAAGTGACCCTAATTTGTGCATGGGGTCGGGTGCCCATCAAGCCCGGTTTGGCTTGAGTGGGAACATGGACTAATCCGCTACTATGCTCCCACCAACTCCGAACTCCATCCCTTTCCGATGACTCGCGCCACAATCCGCTTGGCGCGTGAGGAACGCCTCCAAGCAGAGAACCGTTCCTCCAACCTTCTTGAAGTTCGCTTATTAGCGACGTATCCCGGGAAACCACTGCATAGTACAGGCGCACCAGTTTGTCGATCCGCTCCGACGCCAGGGTGACAATTTGGCGAAAAAACAAGGGAAGGTCCACAAACACCACAGCCCCGGCAATCAACCGGGGCTGAGAATTTGGTACTGGACGCCGCCTGCGAAGCATCTTCAGGATAACTCCCCCAGCAGCGTTGTCAAGTAACCTTCTGGCAGAAGTCGAGTAACCGCGGAGGGAGGGACTTGAACCCTAATGGCTGGTGGCCACTCTACGCTTCGCAGGCGGCGGCCAGTACCCACTGGCTACACCCTCCAAACACCGTCTGCTGAACCAGATTCTATGGGCCGGGGGAGCCATGCGCTGTGGGCGTGAAGAAATTATCTTTCGGCTAGTTCAGAATTGGGACGGAGTTGAACTGCTGATCCCTTGCCGACGTCGGAACTAGGCCTAATCGCTACTACGGCCCAACAACTCGGAGGTCTTTTTCCCGCTTCGGGAATCCTCCCTTCCCTCGCCCCCTATTCCCGATTCGGGAAACAGCTTGTCAAGACCCTTCACCTTAACTGTTTCTCCTATCACCCTCATTCTTTTGGAGAAAAATAGTTGCCAAAATTGTCCTAGTTCCCCGTCCAACTTGCTATTCTGAAAGTAGAGAGGTAAGAAGTCCGCTGCGGCGACGCAATCGCACGCCGCTTCCATCCCCAAAATTCAGGAGATTCGCGCGTGGGCCCAGCCCGCGCTTTTTTATGTCCCGGAAATCACCCACCGGTCGCGGCGCGGCCGACGCCAAGCCGCCCAAGACCTATCGCTGGCCTACCCGCAAACGCAGCGGCGAGGTCGCCGAAGCCGCCTTCCTCGCCAAAGCCGCCAGCCTTGGCTTCGGCGTCGCCAAACCCTGGGGCGACAGCGACCCCTTCGACTTCCTCCTGCACAGCGGGCCCCGCGTCTGGCGAGTGCAGGTCAAGTCCACGTATAAGAAGAACTCTTACAAGTTCGCCGTTCGCCTGGACAACCGTCGCGACCTCTACAGCAAGAACAATGTGGATTTTATCGTGGTGTACGTGGTGCCCGCAGACGCCTGGTATGTGATCCCGATAGAGGCCGTCGCCGGAAGAAAACATCTTTCCTTCAGCCCTCAGCCTGGCAGCAAGAGCGTTTTGGAGCGCTATCGCGAAGCCTGGTGCCTCATGGCCTGCAAACACCACGGCCGGCGAAAGCAGGAGATCATTCTGCCCTGTGCGTGCGCGGCTGGTGCGTCGCTGGACTGCCCGTTGCGGAGAGAGCCTGAGCAGTGACATCCTTCGCTCCGCCGGAAAAACCGCTCCGCTCAGGATGACGCCATTAAGCTTGGGGCATCGGGCATGACAATGGGGGGTATTAGAACGCCGCCCCTGACCCCAGCAGGCTGTAAAGAAGGATGACCAGCACCAGCCCGGTAAAGACCATGTACATGCGGTCGCCTTCTTCAGCGAAGCCGATGATGGCGAAAGCCACGCGCGCCACCGGGGTGGCGATCAACAGCAGCAGACCCAGCTGGATGAAGCCGCGTCCGTGCCCGGTGAAGGCGCTGTGCACGATGGCCCGCAGGCTGCGGTAGTCGGAAGGCTCGCCGCGGAAGATGCCGAAGCTGGCCGGTTCGTTCCAGTGGCGGAAGAGATAGATACTTGCACCCAACAGCACGACCGCGGCGGAAAGCGAGACGCCGGTGCGCAGCAGGTTGCCGACAATCACTTCAATTCTGTGGTCGGTCCAGTTTTGCTTGGCGGTCATCTCAGATGTGTCCCATCATTCCCTTGTAAATCATCTCTGCGCCCAGCACCACGATCACCAGGCTGAAGACCAGGCGCAGCACGCGGGTCTCAGCTTTGACCAGAATGCGCGCCCCCAGCAGAGAACCGGCGAGGACGCCCAGCATGACCGGCATGGCCAGGCCGGGATCGATGTAGCCGCGGCTGAGGTAGACGCCGGCGCTGGCCGCCGCGGTCACCCCGATCATGAAGTTGCTGGTGGTGGTCGAAACCTTGAAGGGCATCTTCATGGTCTGGTCCATGGCCAGGACTTTAACCGCGCCCGAGCCGATGCCCAGCAAGCCGGACAGCGCGCCGGCGCCAAACATCAGGCTGAACCCGGCGGGCACATGCTGCACGTTGTATTGCCGCATGCCGCCTTCTTCGGAGGGGAAGCTGCCGTTCAGGCGCAGCCGGGTAGCCAGGTTGTCCGGTGGAAGATTGCGTTGCTCGCGGGTACGCGGCTTGCGCGAGAGATAGGCAGAGTAGAGAAGCGTGACCCCGAAGACGATGGCCAGAAACTTGGTGGAGACGAATGCCGCCAGAAAAGCCCCGCCGAGCGCGCCCAAAGTTGTCGCGATCTCCAGGAACATGCCGATGCGAATGTTGGAGAAACCTTCTTTGACATACGCAGCGGCCGCGCCTGATGACGTGGCAATCACGGAAACCAGGGAGGCGCCGATTGCGTAGCGGATGTCCACCTTAAAGAAGATGGTCAGCAGCGGAACCAGCACCACGCCCCCGCCGAGTCCGGTAAGAGCACCCAGCAGACCAGCGAGGAAGGAACCCATCGCGACCAGGACGGTGAACTCGAGAATGTTCATGTAGAGGCGAAGTATGAGTGTGCCACATCTGGTCGGGGAAAGGACAGGCGGAGCAGAAGGCATTACCACAGACGGCACGGGGTGCGCGGCAGCTACGCCACCGGCAAGGTGAAGTAAAACACAGACCCGTGTCCCAGTTGGCTGGTCACACCGATAGCGCCGCCGTGGGCTTCGACGATCGCTTTGGCGATGGCCAGGCCCATGCCGGTACCTTGCACCTGGACCCGCTGGTTTCGTCCGCGGTAAAACTTGTCGAAGATCAAGGACTGCTCGAAGTCGTCGATGCCGGGGCCACGATCGGCAATGCTGGTCATCACTTTGCGATCGCGGACCTCGCCGGTGATGTGAATGGGGGCGCCCGCCTGAGAGTACTTTGCGGCATTCTCCAGCAGATGGGCGATGACCTCCGCGATGCGGTCCGGATCGATGTAAACTGCCGGCAGGTTGTGCGGCAGGTCCACGCTCACCGGGTGGGCGCTCAATGAGGCCTTGGAGCGATCCAGGGCCTCGCGGACGACATCCTCCATGGCGTGGGCCCCGCGGTGCAGTTCGACTTTGTTGGCATCGAGTTGGGCCATCTCTGCCGCCTCCCCCACCAGCCGGTTCAAGCGGTCGCTTTCTTCATTAATAACCGTGAGAAGCTCACCGCGCTGGGACGCGTCCAGCGCGGGATTGGAGAGCAGGGAAGTGACCGAGGCCTTGATGGCGGTGAGAGGAGTGCGGAACTCGTGGGTGACAGAGTCGAGGAGAACGGAGCGCAACTGGTCGCTCTCCCGGCTGGCCTCCGCCTTGGTCAGCTTTTCGACGGCGCCGGCGCGTTCCACGGCGATTGCAATCAGGCTGCTCAAGGCTTCCAGGGTCTCCCGCGAGAGTAGGGAACCCGAGACGCCGACACTGCCGACCACGCGCACGCCCATGCGCAGGGGCACGACCGCTACGCGTTCCTTGGAGTCGATCTTGGGTTCACCACGTGCCCAGACCAGTTTCAGGTCGTGGACGTCGAGGACATCGCGTACGGAATTGGACCGGTACACGTCGGGCCGATTGGGCAAGGAGACTGCAGCCGATTCGACATCGAAACACTCCACGATGAAACGCGGTATGGCATTCAGCAGCTCCACCACATTGTCGCTCGACAGGAGTTGCTGGCTGAACTTGTAGAGTCGTTCCGTCTCGCGGCGTTGTTCGATCGCATGTTCGGCTTCCCGGCGGGCGCGCTCCGCCAGTTCACTGGCGAGAACAGCGGTCACCAGAAAGGCGACCAGGGCGACCCAGTTTTGGGGGTCGGCGATGGTCAACGTGCCATAGGGCGGCAGAAAGAAATAGTTAAAACCAAGGGTGGAGGCCAGGGCCATAAACACCGCGGGCCGAAGTCCCCACTTGGCTGAAACTACCAGGATCGCGAGCAATAAGGTGAGTGCGACCGTAGTGGGGTTCACCTTCACCACCAGGTGATAGGCCACCACGATCAAGGCCACGACCACTGCGGCGGTCAGGTAGCGCACGGCCGGTGTCAGGAACAATCGCTTCACGCCGCCGATTGTAGCTGACATCGACAATTTTGGCTTTCTCGCAGACAATACCCCCAATGCCAAAAACTCCCGAGCAGTGGTTGGAAGAGGCTGCTCCCTCCAAGAAGGGCGGCATATTCAAGCTGTTCCTCGGTTATGCCCCCGGTGTGGGCAAGACCTACGGCATGTTGAGCGAAGCCATTCGCCGCCACAGCCGGGGCGAGGATGTGGTCATTGGGGTGATCGAGTCGCACGGGCGCAAGGCCACCGCCGATTTGGCTAGCCAGATGGAGGCGGTTCCGCGGAGGAAGCTGGAGTACAAGGGCACAACGTTCGAGGAGATGGACGTAGACGCGATCCTGGCGCGAAAGCCTCGCGTGGCGCTGGTTGATGAGCTTGCCCACACCAACGTCGATGGCAGTAAACATCACAAGCGCTACCAGGATGTGCTGGAACTGCTCGATGCCGGCATTGACGTGCTCTCCACCATGAACATTCAGCACTTGGAGAGTGTGACGCCCACCGTGCAGAACCTGACCGGCATCACCGTACGCGAAACCGTCCCGGACTGGGTGCTGAAGCGCGTCGATGAGGTCGTGATGGCGGACCTCACACCCGAAGCGTTGCAGAACCGGATGCGCCGCGGGGACATTTACCCGCTCGATCGGGTCGGCCGCGCGCTGGCGAATTTTTTCCGCCCTGGAAACCTGATTGCGCTGCGGGAAATGGCGCTGCGCCAGGTGGCCCAGCAGGTGGATCTCAGCCTGGAGTCCTACCGCGAGAAAGATGAATCCAGCAGCACCACTCCGGTACGGGAGAGAATTGCGGTCTGCATCAGCTCGAACCCTGCCGCCAAGTACCTGATCGCGCGAGGCGCGCGCATGGCCCAGGCCATGGGCGGCGAACTGCACGTGGTGTATGTGAACATGGGCCAGGACAGGCTGGCCAAGGACCAGGAGAGTCTGCAGGCCAACATCCAGTTTGCGGAGAATGTAGGCGCGCATATCGATGAGGTGAAGGGCCGTACTGTCGCCAAGGCCGTCGCAGATTTCGTGCGCGAGCATCACATCACGCAAGTGGTATTCGGACGCTCGGCCACAAGCGGCATGAAGCGTTATTTTTACCTTTCGGCGATTCACGGGTTCCTGCGCGACGCGCCGCCGGTCGACGTTCACATCGTTACCCAGGAACCTTCCTAACCCATTCCTATGTCCGAGCCCCGCCGCATTCTCGTGGTGGACGACGAGCCGCAGATCACGCGCGTGCTGCGGACCAGTCTCTCCAGCCATGGATATGACCTCCGCGTGGCCAACGACGGCGAGACGGCTTTGGAAATCATGAAAGACTGGAAGCCGGACCTGGTCATCACCGACCTCTCGATGCCAAACATGGATGGGCTGGAGCTTTGCCGGAAGTTGCGGTCTTCGACAAAGATTCCGATCATCGTGCTGTCCGTTCGGGGAGAAGAGCGGACTAAGGTGCAAGCGCTGGATGCCGGAGCGGACGACTACGTCACCAAGCCCTTCGGCATCGAAGAGCTGCTGGCCAGGGTGCGCGCCAACCTTCGCCGCGGGCCCGCAACTGACGCGGAGCAAACCACGATCGAAATCGGAGATTTCCGCATCGATCTGGCGGCCCACAAGGTCTTGGTCCGCCGCCACGAAGTCCACCTGACCCCCAAGGAATTCGATCTGCTGGTCTACCTGGCGCGTCATGCGGGAAAGGTGGTAACCCACCGCGCGCTGCTGGGCGCCATATGGGGCGGGCAGAGCACCGAGCAGGTAGAGTACCTGCGAGTGTTTGTCGGGCAACTCCGGAAGAAGCTGGAGCCGGAGGCCAATTCGCAACGCTACATCGTCACGGAGCCTTGGGTGGGCTACCGGTTTGAACCGGGGAAGTAAGGGCTCGATTTCACTCTGTCCGTAAAGCCCGCATCGGTTCGATGGAAGCGGCGCGCCGGGCCGGTACGACCGCGGCCACAAAGGCGGCAAAACTCAGCACCGCGGTGGTGATCAGCAGAATCATCGGATCGTATGGCTTGACTCCGAATAACTGAGATGCCATGGCTCTGCCGCCCAGGATAATTGCAGGGATTCCGATGGCCAGGCCGATTCCGACCTGCAGGAAGGCGCCGCGCAAAACCAGCTGCAGGACATGGAACGGATCAGCACCCAGCGCCATGCGAATTCCGATCTCACTGGTGCGGCGCTCCACCAGATACGCCGTGACACCATAGAGGCCCACCGAGGCCAACACCAAGGCCAGCAATCCGAACAGCGAAGTCAGTTTGGCGATCATGGCCTGCTGGCTGAAATAAACCTCGACTTGCTTTTCGAAGCTGGTGAAGTCAATCACCGCCAGGTCGGGATTCACTTGCGCCAAGGCCCGGCGCACCAGGGGTTCGAGTCCAGGCACATTCCCGGCGGTCCTCAGTTCGATTGCGTTCAGATAGTGCGAGCGGTCCTCAAACGTGATGTAGCGGGGGTCCTCATAATTCATGCCCTGCGCGGCAGGAAGAAAGAACATCGGAGGTACAGGCTTGGTCGGCTGGCGATAGTAAGTGTCCTCGGTTACGCCGACGATCTCAAAGTTGCCGGCATACTTCATCTCCAGGTCGCCGAAGTGATGCCCGATCGCGCTCTCGTCTTTGAAGAAATGCTTGGCAAAGGCCTGATTCACCACGGCCACGTGCTGGGTGGTGGCGGTGTCCTGCTCGGTGAGGGGTCGCCCCTGGATGATCTTGGTGCCGATGGCGTCGAAATACCCGTCGCTGACTCGCAGCCAGGAGGTTTGGTTCACGTCGCTGTCCGGTGGTGGCGGCGCCTGCCCCTCGATGTATACGGTTTCCCCCCAGTTGTTGCCTTCCATGGGGGTGTAGAGGGAGAAGCTGACTGCGCTAACACCAGGGATAGCGCCCAGATTCTCGCGCAACTGGCGATATAGAGCAGGGATTTGCCCCGGCTTGTAGCCGGCCATTTGAGGATCGATGTGTACGATGTGACGGTTCGCAGTTTCAAAACCGTAGTTCTTGCGCTGCATGTTCCGCAGGCTTTGCAGCAACAATCCGGCCGCGCAGAGAAGTATGAGGGACAACGCAGCCTGGGCGACGACGAGCCCCTTTTGTGTCCACGCGTGGCTGCTGCTGGTTGCACGGTTGGCGCCCCGCAGCGCGTCTGCCGGGTCGGCTTTGGCAGTCATCCAGGCCGGAACCACGCTGAAGAGAATGCCAGTGAGCAGCGATATCCCGAAGGTAAAGCCGAGCACCGGTAGTGACGGCGTCGCATGAATCGCAACCTCGTCGCTGGGTTGAAAGGCGAGGTGCAGAATCAATTGAGTCCCGGCGAATGCAAAGGCCACGCCGAGAATTCCACCCAGCACCGCGAGAACGGTGCCTTCGGTCAGCACCTGGGCGATCTGTTGCGATCTTTGGGCGCCCAACGCTGCACGGATCGAAGTCTGCTGCTTCCGGTTCGCTGCACGTACCAGCATGAGGTTGGCAACATTGGCGCAGGCGATCAAAAGCACGAATCCAGTGATGGCCATCAGCAGACGAAGCCCGTCCTGATATTCGTCGCGCATGGTTCGTACACCAGCGCCTCCGGGCGAAAGATGAAGCACCTGCTTGGAAACCAGGGGGACCTGTGGGGGGTCCAGTTTCGCCACCGGGCTCAGCAGCCACTGCTGCAACTCCACTTGCATGCGGGCTTCCAGATTCTTGAGATCCGTGCCGGGTTTGACCCGCCCAATGATGTTGAGCCAGTCCATCTGCGGGAATTCCAGAATGGTATTGGTGCCAGCCAGCAGAGTCTCGTCGGCCAGCGGAATCCAGAAGGCGGGCGTGATCTCCACGCGATCGCCAAAAAAACCGGGAGGAGCAATACCGACCACCGTGAAAGGTTGGCCATTCATCGTGAAACTACCGCCGACTACTGAAAGGTCGCTGCCGTACTTTTGCTGCCAGGTGCGATAGCTCATCACCGCAACCGGCGCCGCTCCCTTGCGGTCGTCTTGCGGCGTAATGACGCGGCCGATATAAGCACCCAGACCGAACATGGAGAAGTAGTTACCGGAGATGTACTCGCTGCGCTGGGACTCTGCCGGCTGATTGCTTCCGGTTCGGCGTACGCCAATCAGATCGCGCCCGGACTGAAATGCTGCCAGTTCGACAAAGCCTGGGGTGTTATCGCGGAAGGTTTTGTACTTGTCGTACGAAAAAAGCGACCAATTGTCCTGCAGGCCGCCGTTCACGCAGCAATTTTCGACGTCGCCCACACGCACGAGTTCCTCAGGTTTGGCAACCGGCAAGGATTTCAGCAGTACCGCGTGAACCAGGGTGAAAATCGCGGTGGTGGCGCCGATGCCCAGGGCCAGGGTCAATATCGCGGTGGCGGTGAAGCCGGGAGCGGCTGCAAACTGCCGAAGGGCGTAGCGGACGTCTTCCAGGAATTGCATAGGTTCCCCCTCGTCTATACGAGGCCCTGTCAATCTTAGTTCCGCCGGAGCTGGAGAAACTCGTGGATGAGGATGGCTCCCAGCTTCCCACTGCCCCGGCGGCGTTTCAGATTGGACGCTGGGGCAATGGATTCGTAAGCGGGTATGGGTCGCTGATTCCAAGGCGGTTACTTCGATGGCTACCCGCTTACGAACATTCTACGAAGTCTTTATTCAATCCTTATGCCGGGAGTTATCCAATAGGCAGAGTCGGGAGGGCGTTGAAAAATGATGTTTCTTGGGATTGTGAACATGCTCTTGTTACTGCTCGGATTTTTCCACGGGCTGCGCAAGAACGATGGCGCAATCCACCAGGCACCGGCGCCGAACCTGGCAGCGCAAACTGCCGACTCAGAGAAAGGCTAAGGTGTTATGGCGTCTTCGATTCAGAACGTAAGTGCAGAAGAGCTGGCAAAGGTGTTTCACCACTATCAAGAAGCATTGGCCAACGATTTTCACGGATGCGCAAGCCGCAAGGTCGACTACTCCTGGGAAGAGGCATCCCAGCAGGAACGCAAGCTGATGGTTGCCGCCGCTCGACTGACGCTTCTGGAACTGTCGCACGCTTCTAAGGACAGCCAGCCCGGTCGAGAGTACTTCGCCAAGCCCGGCGAAGCGGATTGGGGTTGCTGAACCTACGTGTTGTCGGCATAGGACCTTTACGAAATCCTTATATTTCGTTTAGCCCATTCTTACGCCGCGAGATGTCAACTCAGAAACGGAATTAATCCCTGACAAGTGTTCGGAGTGAAACTCTTCTTCGCATCGCTGTGCGCCGGCGCAACCCTGTTCATGCTGCGCGTTCTGCTGGCGCTGTTCCGCGAGATGAGGCATCCACGGCCGGTCGGGACAACCGTTTCTTTGATCCAATTCGGTCCACGGAAACAACGAGGAGAACTGATCCGCATGAATCCAGAAATTCTCAAAGCGAAGTCTGTGGTGACCAGGAATAAATACGGAATTCTCACAATCCTGGCGGTGCTGCTGCTGATTTCTCCTGTCATGCGTGCCCAGGACACAACTCAAACCTCGCCGGCGAGCTCTGCCGAAGTTCAGGAATTGCGCGCCCTGATTCGCCAACTGGAGGCCAAGGTTGACCGGCTGGAAAGCCAGCAGAAGGGAAACACCGCCCCCGATAAAGTAGCCGATGCTGCTGTGGGCACGCCGGTCGAGCCAGTTGCCCAAGCTGCCTTCTCTTCGAATGCAGCAAAGAATACTGAAGCCCCTGCCAAGAAGCAGAAAGTCGATCCCTTTTCTTTTGCCGATTTCACCTGGCTCAATGGCAACCCGCGCACGAAAACTCCGGCCTTCGACTCGAAGTTTTTTACACCTGAGATCCGCGCCGACGTGGACTATATCTACAGCTGGAACCACCCCAAGGACGATACCATTAGCGGGTCAAGTGAGGTATTTCGCTCGAATGAATTCCAGTTGACGCAGCTCGGCGTTGGGGGTGACTTTCACTACGACAACGTTCAGGCCAGGCTGATGACGCAGTTTGGCATGTATTCGCAAACCACACCGCGCAACGATGCCAGCCCATCCCGCGGCCAATGGAATCTGGACAACGCTTATCGCTATGTCTCCGAAGCCTATGGCGGCTACCATTTCAACGCGCTGGATGGCATCAATGTCCAGGCCGGCATCTTCATGTCTTACGTGGGCCTGTTCAGCTACTACAACTTTGATAACTGGGCGTACCAGCCGTCGTATGTTTCTTCGAACACGCCATGGTTCTTCAACGGCATGCGCGTGCAGATCTTCCCCACCGAGCATCTTAAGATTGAGCCGTGGTTTGTTAACGGATGGCAGGCCTACGGGCGCTTTAACAATCGGCCGGGAGTGGGAGGGCAAATCCTATGGCGGCCGACCGCTTGGCTCTCCATCCTCGGCAATCAATATGCGCTGGGAGCAGATGCGTTGGGGCAGCCAGGCCGCATTCGCTACCACACTGACGACAGCGTCCAGGTCAAGTACTACGACAACCCGCACACTTTCATCAGCAAGGCCGCCTTTTCGCTGACCGGGGATTTGGGATGTGAGCACGGTGGCGGTGTGAGTTGCACCGGCAACTCGGCCAAGGGACCGAAGCAGAGCTTCATCGGGTTTATGGCCTACAATCGGCTGTGGTTTCACAAGGACGTGTACGGCCTGACTATCGGCGGCGGAAAGATCAATAACCCTGGCCGCTACCTGGTGCTGCTGCCACCGATCAACGGCGCGACCGCAACTTCGGGGACGCCGTATTTTACCGAGAATCCGGGAGACCCCTACAAGGCATGGGACATTTCCGGAACGTTCGATTACATGCCAAGCCAGTACGTAACTTTCCGTTGGGAGATGAACCATCGGTCGGCGAACGTACCGTACTTTTCGGGACCGGGCGGCGTCACGCCTCCGGGCGGCAACACCGGGGCGCCGGGTTCGCTGGTTCCGGGATGGACGCCGGACCTGGTCAAGGATGAGAACCGTTTCAACATCGCGTTGCTGGTGAAGTTTTAGTTCGTACTGTTTGTCATTCCGAGGAGCGTAGCGAAGAGGAATCTGCATGTGTTGTTAACTGCAGATCCCTCGCTTCGTTCGGGATGACAACGAGGAGGGTAAGAGTGCAAGACATTCTTTGGATCGTAGTCACTATCGCATTCTTCGTCGCATCGATCGGCTATGTCCGTTTCTGCGATCGGGTGAAGTAAGGGAGATTGAACATGGGCCTGGAAACTTTAATCATGCTCGTTATCAGCGTGCTCACCACGGTTTATCTGGTGTACGCACTGCTGCGTCCGGAGAAATTCTGATATATGACAGCCAACGGATGGTTTCAAATCCTGTTTTACCTGCTGCTGATCTTCCTGGTCACGAAGCCATTGGGAATTTTCATGGCCCGGGTGTTCAGCCGCGAGAAGACATTTATGGATCCAGTGTTGCGTCCGATTGAGCGCCTGCTTTATCGCGTGACCGGCGTGGACGAGAACCACGAAATGCGCTGGACCGAGTACGCCGTCGCCATGCTGTTATTCAGCGTGGTTTCGATGATCGTGCTCTATCTAATGCAACGCCTGCAAGGATATCTGCCATTCAACCCGCAAAAGTTCGGCGCGGTAAGCCCGGCGCACGTGGCGTTCAATACAGCGGCGTCATTCACTACCAATACAAATTGGCAGGCCTATAGTGGTGAATCCACGATGAGCTACCTGACCCAGATGGCGGGTCTGGCTTATCACAACTTCGTCTCTGCGGCGACCGGCATTGCCCTGGCGATTGCATTTATTCGCGGCATCGCACGCCGTCAGATGCAGACCATCGGCAACTTCTGGGTCGACCTGGTACGCAGCTGCCTGTGGGTGCTGCTGCCGTTCTCGATTATTGGCGCCTTGGTGCTGGTCTCTCAAGGCGTGGTGCAGAACCTGAAGCCGTATGACACGGTGAAGCTGGTCGAGCCGATGCAGGTGCAGACCACCGACGCCAGCGGCAAGACAGTCACGAGCGCGGTTACGGAGCAGACCATCGCGCAAGGCCCAGTCGCGTCGCAAGAAATCATTAAGGAATGGGGAACCAACGGTGGTGGCTTTTTCAATGCCAACAGCTCGCATCCGTACGAGAATCCGACTCCTTTCTCCAACTTGTTCGAGATGTTCGCAATCTTCGCGATCGGCGCGGGCCTCACGTATACATTGGGTCGCATGACCGGTTCGCCACGGCATGGCTGGGCGGTGTGGGCGGCCATGGCCACCCTCTTTCTTGCAGGTGTAACCACCGCGTACTGGGCGGAGAGCCACGGCAATCCGCTGATGGCCGGCACCAACCAACAGGCGACGGCCACACAGACGGGCGGCAACATGGAAGGGAAGGAAGTGCGCTTTGGAATCGCGAACTCCGCTTTGTTTGCCACGGTCACGACCGATGCCAGTTGCGGCGCCATCAACGGCTGGCACGATTCCTACACTCCACTCGGCGGCATGGTTCCGCTGGTGAACATAATGCTGAGTGAAGTCATCTTCGGCGGTGTGGGTGCCGGCATGTACGGCATGTTGGTCTACATCGTCTTGGCGGTATTTATTGCCGGGCTGATGGTAGGCCGCACGCCGGAGTATTTGGGCAAGAAAGTCGAAGCCTACGACGTGAAGATGGCCATGCTGGTGGTGCTGGTCTTTCCTCTTGTGATCCTGGCATTCACGGCGATCTCGAGCGTGAATGGGTTTGGCACGTCGAGCATCTCAAACCCCGGTCCGCATGGGCTGAGCCAAATGCTGTATGCCTTCACCTCCGGCGCCGGCAACAACGGCTCGGCCTTCGGCGGCCTGACCGCCAACACCCCGTGGTATGACACGACCATCGGCCTCACCATGCTGGCAGGGCGGTTCCTGATGATTATTCCGATGTTAGCAATCGCCGGCAACCTGGCACAGAAAAAGTATGTGCCGCCGTCGCTGGGCACTTTCCCGGTCACCACTCCGCTATTCACCGTGCTTCTGATCGGCGTAATTCTGATCGTGGGTGCGCTGACATTTTTCCCAGCGCTCAGCCTGGGTCCGATTCTGGAGCATCTGCTCTTGGCCGCGGGGAAGACTTTTTAAGGAACTGCTATGGCAACGACAATGGAAATGAAACCAGTTTCATCGCCCAAGATGGTGGACGTCGGACATTCGCCAAAGAAATCCAGAAAGAAAGCGGTTTGGGAGTGGAAGATTGTGCGCCGCGCGATCTGGGACGCGATCCTCAAGCTGAATCCGCGCAAGATGATGGGCAATCCCGTCATGTTCGTGGTGGAGATCGGCAGTGTGATCACCACGGCGCTGCTTTTCAAGCACGGTGGGGCGTTCAAGTTCAATCTGCAGATCACACTGTGGCTCTGGTTCACGGTGCTGTTTGCGAACTTTGCCGAGGCCATGGCAGAAGGCCGGGGCAAGGCCCAGGCAGACACGTTGCGCAAAGCGCGGGCAGAGACCATAGCCAACCGTCTTCTGGCAAATGGACAGACGGAGCAGGTGCCTAGTTCGAAGCTGTGTGCCGGCGACTTCGTCATGGTGTCGGCCAGCGAGTTCATCCCGAGCGACGGGGAAATCATCGAAGGCGTGGCTTCGGTGGATGAATCGGCGATCACAGGGGAATCTGCTCCTGTCATCCGCGAAGCCGGCGGCGACCGCTCGGCGGTTACGGGCGGAACCCGGGTGTTGTCGGATTGGCTCAAGATCAAAATCACGACCAATCCGGGAGAGACCTTCCTTGACCGCATGATCGCTTTGGTCGAGGGGGCGGAGCGGCAGAAGACGCCGAACGAAATCGCGCTGAACATTCTGCTTGCGGGATTGACCATTATTTTCCTGCTCGCAGTTGTGACACTGCAACCCTTCGCGATCTATTCGGGATCACCGCAGACAGTGTTTGTTCTTGTGTCGTTGCTGGTCTGCCTGATTCCGACGACGATCGGTGGACTGCTCTCGGCGATTGGGATCGCGGGCATGGACCGACTGGTGCAGCACAACGTGCTGGCCATGTCGGGGCGCGCGGTCGAAGCGGCGGGTGACGTAAACACGTTGCTGCTCGACAAGACCGGTACGATTACCTTGGGTAACCGGCAAGCCGCGGAGTTTGTGCCAGCCCCGGGCATCACGGCGGCCCAGATGGCGGATGCGGCGCAGCTTTCTTCCCTGGCAGACGAGACGCCGGAAGGCCGCTCCATTGTCGTGCTGGCCAAAGAACGCTACGGCCTGCGCGGCAGGGAATTGGCGGCGCACGAAGCCCAGTTCATCCCCTTCAGCGCGCAAACCCGCATGTCGGGAGTCAATTTGGATGGGCGGGAGATTCGCAAAGGTGCGGTGGATGCCATCACAAAATACCTCGGCGAGCACGGCACGACTATGCCCAAAGAGGTTACTTCTGCGGTGGAGACCATCGCCCGCTCGGGCGGCACGCCGCTCGTCGTTGCCGAGAATCGGCGCGCGCTCGGCGTGATTCACCTGAAAGACATCGTCAAAGGCGGGATGAGAGAGCGCTTCGATCAGCTTCGGGCCATGGGCATCAAGACGGTGATGATCACTGGTGACAATCCGCTCACCGCGGCTGCCATTGCCCGTGAGGCTGGGGTCGATGACTTCCTGGCGGAAGCAACACCCAAAGACAAGATGGACCTGATCCGCAACGAGCAGAAGCAAGGCAAGCTCGTCGCGATGACGGGGGATGGCACGAACGACGCGCCGGCTTTGGCTCAGGCAGATGTCGGGGTGGCCATGAACACCGGAACCCAGGCGGCGAAGGAAGCCGGGAACATGGTGGACCTGGATTCCAATCCCACCAAGCTGATTGAAGTCGTGGAAATCGGCAAGCAGTTGCTGATGACGCGCGGGGCGTTGACCACGTTTTCGATTTCCAACGATGTGGCCAAATACTTTGCCATCATTCCTGCCATGTTCGCCGGAACTTTTCCGGTGCTGAACACGCTAAACATCATGCATCTGCAGACGGCACAGTCGGCGGTGCTGTCGGCGGTTATATTCAACGCGCTGATCATCATTGCGCTGATTCCGCTGGCGCTGCGGGGCGTGCGGTACCGGCCCATGGGGGCGGCGGCGCTGTTGCGGCGGAACCTGTGGATTTACGGTTTCGGCGGGATTATCGTGCCCTTCATTGGAATCAAGCTGATTGACATGGTGATTACGCGCGCGGGAATGGCGTGATGGTGTGAAAAAGCAGGTCCCTCGACTGCGCATCCGCTTCGCAAGCGAATCGGAATGCTCCGCTCGGGATGACAAAGCATAGAAGGTTGATATGAAAAAGAATCTGATGATCGCTGTACTCATGACGATAGCCACAACGATTCTGCTGGGACTCATCTACCCGTTAGTCGTTACCGGGCTGGCGCAAGTGTTCTTCAAAGACAAGGCCAACGGCCAGCTGATCGTGCGCGACGGCCAGGTGATTGGTTCGCGGATCATCGGACAGTTTTTCACTGGTGCTGCCTACTTCCACTCGCGGCCATCCGCCGCGGGGAACGGATATGACCCGACCAACACCAATGGCTCGCAGATGGGGCCGACGAATCAGAAATTGATCGACCGTGTGAAGGGAGACGTCACAACGAATCAGGCCGATCATCCCGGCCAGGCGGTGCCAATTGATCTGGTGACCGCGTCCGGCTCAGGGCTTGATCCCCACATCACGCCGGCATCAGCGGCCTTTCAGCTCGAGCGTGTCGCGAAAGAGCGGGGAACCACAGCCGAGCAACTGCGGCAGCTTGTCAACAAACACACAGAGGGCAGGCAATTTGGGTTTTTGGGTGAGCCACGGGTTAACGTGCTGGAACTCAACCTCGAACTCGATCAGCGGTTTCCGATGAAGCGGCAGGCGGAAGTTCGGTAGAGGCGACGGCGGCCAACGTACACGGGCTCTAGTCGCACCTGAGGACATCCTTCGGCTTAGGCCAGGACACGCTCTGCCTCTACGTGGGCATTATCCAGTGTTAAACTCCCTTCGTGGCTCCCATTACCTATCTGGAGTGCACTAAGTGCGGCTCGCATCTGACTGCCGATGAGCCGCGAACGGTCTGCCCGAAGGACGGCGGGGTTCTCTATGTCCGCTATGATCTGGGCGCTTTGAGGACGAACTTCCCGGCATCGTCCCTTTTCGGGCGCACGCCCAACATGTGGCGGTACGCCGAAGTCATGCCCGAGGCAGAACCGGTCACGCTCGGCGAGGGCTTTACGCCGATGCTTCCCAGCCGCGAGTATCCCAGCGTCTATATAAAGGATGAAGGGATGAATCCCACGGGGTCATTCAAAGCGCGAGGCATGTCGGCTGCGGTCACCATGGCGAAGGAGTACGGTCTGAAAAAGCTGGCCGCTCCCTCTGCGGGGAACGCGGGTAGCGCGCTGGCCGCGTATGCGGCAGCCGCAGGAGTGGAAGCGCACATCTTCATGCCACAGGATGTGCCTTTGGCCAATCGCGTGGAGTGCGAAAGCTACGGCGCCCACGTGACGCTGGTCGAAGGGTTGATCAGCGACTGTGCGCGCATGGTGGGTGAGAAGAAAGAAAAAGAGGGTTGGTTCGATGTCTCTACGTTAAAGGAGCCGTTCCGCATCGAAGGCAAGAAGACGATGGGTTACGAAGTCGCCGAGCAACTCGGTTGGCGCATGCCCCAAGGCATCATCTATCCCACGGGAGGTGGCGTCGGGCTGATTGGGATGTGGAAGGCCTTCGATGAAATGCAGCAGCTAGGCTGGATTGGGTCGGAGCGGCCGCAGATGGTGGTGGTGCAGGCCGCGGGCTGTGCGCCGATTCCGAAGGCATGGGACGAGGGCAAGGCGGCGTCGGAGTTCTGGGCCAATGCCTCCACAAAGGCGGCCGGATTGCGCGTACCCAAGGCGTATGGGGATTATTTGATTCTCGACATCCTGAAGCAAAGCGGTGGGGTCGCGCTGTCGGTCACCGACGGCGAAATCCTTGAAGCAGTGCGCCACTGGGCGCGGGTGGAAGGAGTTTTCGCGGCACCAGAAGGGGCTGCGGCGCTGGCCGCGTACCGAAAACTTCTTGCCAGTGGATTCTTTGCCGCGAAAGACACCGTGGTGTTGTTCAATACCGGCTCCGGTCTTAAATACCTGGACGTGATTGGAGAGGAGAAGCCGGAGAAGAAAAAAGCTTCGCCCTCGGCCCAGCCGGCATCTCGTCACATTGGTGGAATTATCGGGCCGTACTAAGGAAGCACTCAGCATTCAGCATTCAGCACTCAGCATTCAGCCAATCAGGTTCATGACCGAGCGGCTTTACTATCACGATTCGTCTCTCTACGAGTTTGATGCCAGCGTTGTTGAAATCGTGGACGGGGCGCGGCCTGCCGTCGTCCTCGATCGCACTGCGTTCTATCCCACCAGTGGCGGGCAGGTTTTTGATACCGGATGGATGGTTCCCGGCGACGCGAGCGAAAAACTGCGCGTCGCCGAAGTTGCAGAACAGGAAGATGGAACAGTCCTGCATTTCCTTGCGGGGCCGCCGCGGCTGCAGCCGGGCAGTCGAATTCATGGCCTGATCGATGTCGACCGGCGCCGCGACCACATGCAGCAACACTCGGGACAACACGTGCTTTCTGCGGCGTTCGTGCGCCTGTACAACATGCCGACCGTGTCCTTTCATATGGGAGCAGAAGCCTGTTCCATTGATCTTGACAGCAAGAATCTCACTGGGGAGCAAGTTCAGGCTGCAGAGGCTTTGGCCAACGATGTGATCACGCAGGACCGAACCGTGCGAATTCGATTTGTGAGCCAAGACGAGGCGCAAGGGCTGGGATTGCGCAAGCTGCCGCCGGTCGAGCGGGACAAGCTGCGGCTGATCGACATTGGCGACTTTGACCTGACCGCTTGCGGAGGCACGCACGTCACGGCCACCGGTCAGATCGGCAGCATCCTGTTGCGCAAGACTGAGAAGGTCCGCCAGGGATGGCGCGTGGAGTTTGTATGTGGCAAGCGCGCGGTGGGGACTGCCCGGCGCGACTACAGCACACTCACCGAGGCGGCAGGCTTGTTCTCCAGCCACATCTGGGAGGTGCCGGAACAGATTCGCCGATCGCAGGAGGAAGCCCGGGTATCCCGCAAGGGCGGAGAGCAGTTGCTGGGGGAAGTGGCGGAGCTCCACGCGAGCCGGATTCTGGCAGAGACTGTAGAAACCGCCGGGCACAAGGTAGTAATTCGAATCTTCCCGGATCGTGATCTAGCTTTTATCAAGCTGCTGGCGCAAAGACTTACCCGGCAGGCAACCAACGTGGTTGCATTGCTCGGGAGCGGAGGCAGTCAACCGGCACTGGTATTTGGACAATCCCCAGGCCAGCCGTTCGATATGGGAGCCTTGATGAAAGCTGCGCTGGCACAGCTTGGCGGGCGCGGCGGAGGCAGCAAGGACATGGCGCAGGGTGGACCGGTTCAGACTGGCGGCATAGAAGCCGAGCTGAATCGGTTAGCCGCCGGTCTGGATACAGGCCAACGTCAAAAGCAATAACCGCAGAGAACGCAGCGAAGAGCCCGCAGAGTTCGCCGAAGAAGGCTTCTGCACGTCTGAAATCCTCGCCTTCGTGCTACATTGCTCTCAGCAATCCCTATGGAACAGCGCCTCATCCTGATCAATCTGCTGATCAAGCTCGGCGTAGCCGCTGCCGTGTCGAGCGCGCTGGTGCGTTCGGTTGAGTTCAAGTCGCTGCTGTTCCGGGAAGAGCGCTCGCTGCGGCAGAGAATTTACCTGATTCTTTGGATCGGCATTCCCATGACGCTGGGGGTGTGGATCCGCTTTGTGACGCCCAGCTTTCTGGCGGGCGACCTGTCGTTTGAAACGACCATTCTCTTAGGGATGATCGGGGGCCGGTTCACCGGCATGGTGGGAGGCTCACTGATCGCACTGCCGGCGCTGCTGCATGGCGAGTGGGCTACGCTGCCTTTCAACCTGCTCTGTGGCTTCATCGCCGGGCAACTCCGGATTCTGGCGGGTAACCAGGAAGAGATCTGGTCGTTTTCCCCGTTCATTGATCTCAGCATCTACCGCTGGATTCGCCGCAACCTTCCCGCCCCACGGCGCTTCGACTGGCAGATTATGTTCTTTGTCACCATCGTGGGGCTGCGCTTTGTGCAAACCGAGCTCCTGCGCTGGTTTCCCTCTGCCAGCTTTGCGCTCGAGAGTCCCAGGCTTTGGGTGGAAGCGCTAATCTACGCTACCTCGATCACGGTGATTGGCACGGAGTTGAAGATCTGGAACGGAGTGCGCATCCAGATCAAACTGGAGGAGCAGGAGCGCCTGTTGCTCAATGCCCGGATGGAGGCGCTGCAGAACCAGATCAATCCCCACTTTCTTTTCAATACGCTGAACTCGGTCTCATCGCTGGTGCGTTTCGATCCTGACACCGCGCGGGAGTTGATTATCAAGCTGGCTACGATCCTGCGCCGGCTGCTGAACAGCAGCGATGCCTTCGTTCCTCTGCGAGAAGAACTGGAATTTGTGGACAACTACCTCGACATCGAGGTGGTACGCTTCGGGCGCGACAAGCTGCGCGTGGTCAAGGATCTCGACCCGGGTTCGCTGGACGCCATCGTTCCCAGTATGCTGCTGCAACCACTGGTGGAGAACTCCATCAAACACGGTCTGGCTTCCAAGATCGAGGGCGGGAGCATCTTTCTGCGCAGCCGGCTCACGGATTCACAACTGATCATCGAGGTCGAGGACGACGGAGTGGGAATGGCCTCGGCACATCTGCTGGAAAAACCTACCGGATTCGGTGGAACCGGAATTGGCCTGGCCAACGTGGCGGAGCGGCTGAAAGTGCTCTACGGAGACACCGCACGCATGACCATCGACAGCCACGAGGGAAAAGGGACGCTGATTCGTTTGCGCCTGCCGGCCCTGCACGGAGAAGCATCGATTTCCGCCATGCTTCAAGAGGAACGTTCGAGTATGCGGCGATAGAACTCTTCGTACTGGGGAATGATCTTCGAGCTGCAGAAGTTTGATTGCGCCACCTTCCGGCATGCCTTTCCCATCTCGCGCAACCGGTTCTCATCGGTCAAGAGGTCAATAGCAAACTTGGCCATGGCTTCGACATCTCCGACATCGGCAAGGTAACCACTCCTACCATGCTCGATCAGCTCCGGGATACCGCCCACGCGAGTCGCAATCGGAACCACCTCGCACGCCATGGCCTCGAGGGCGGCCAGCCCGAACGACTCTAATTCGCTGGGCAAAAGCATAATGTCGGACAATGCCAGCTTCTCGGTGACCTGGTCCTGCTTGCCCAGGAACAGCACATCGTCGTGAATGCCTTTTTGTACTGCCAGCCACTCCGCGCGAGAGCGGTCCGGGCCGTCCCCGATCATCAGCAGCTTGGCGGGAAGTTTCTGCCGAACCCGGTAAAACACCTCGATCACGTCGGTGACCCGCTTGACCGGCCGGAAGTTGGAGAGATGCACCAGGATGCGCTCGTCCTCGCGCGCAAATTCTTTGCGCAGCTCGGGGGATGCGCCGGAGCGACAATAGACGTCGCAGTTTACGAAGTTGTAAATGACCTGGATGTTGTTCTTGACGTCAAACTCGCGCAGCGTGCGCTCGCGGAGATATTTGGAAATGGCCGTGACCCCATCGCTCTGTTCAATGGAAAAACGCGTGATCGGTAAATATGAGCGATCGAGTCCCACCAGGGTGATGTCGGTCCCATGGAGCGTGGTTACAAAGGGCAGACGCTGTCCGCGGGGCTTGGCGGCGAGCATCTGCCGGGCCAGCAGAGCACTCACAGAATGCGGGATGGCGTAGTGCACGTGCAGCAGATCCAGAGCATATAGTTCCGAAACCTCAGCCATGCGCGTGGCCAGGGCCAGGTCGTAGGGTGGAAAGTCGAACAGTGGATAACGCGATACGTCCACTTCGTGGTAGTGGATATTGGGATTCAATTCGGTGAGGCGAATGGGCTGTGCGTAAGAAATGAAGTGGATTTCATGCCCGCGGTGGGCCAATTCGAGGCCCAGTTCGGTGGCGACCACCCCGCTGCCGCCGTAGGTCGGATAACACGTGATGCCGATTTTCATGCAGGCCATGCCGCGCAGGGGAGCGACGGTCTCCTGATTCGATGGTTCGAGCCGTACTGGGATTCAGATTTTACCGCAGAGTTAGGACTCTGAGCCGCTGGCGCCTTTGGCGGCGTCGCGGTTGGCCAGGCCGTCGTCCAGCTTGTCGAGGTGCTGTTGCAACTGTTCCTGGACGGTGTTGTCCAGGGCGGTGAACTCGATGCCCATGCCTACGCCGGGATCGCTGGTGCGCACCACGCCGCTGGTATGGATCTTTTGTTCATCCATCCAGAAAGTGATGTAGACCTTGGTCCCGAGAGGGAGGGGAAGCAGGGTCTCAACATAACAGCCGCGGCCGCCAATGTCCGTCGCGCTGGTATGAAGGTGGGAGCGGCGAGAGTCCTCGAAGCTGATTTCGATGGGAAACAAAACCTTGTGACGGGTGAACCGACGCTTGTTCCCGCTGACCGAGGCTTCCTGCTTCTCCCATGCTGCCAGGTCCTGCCAGGGGCTGCGCTGATTGGGCAATAGCTGCACGCCAACGTCGATTTTCCGTGCGTGTCCGCCGTCGATCACCCACACTACTTTGAAGCGGGCCTTGCGGTCGCCGTGCTGGATCCCGATGACGTCTCCTGCCTTCAAAAGGTGATTGACGCCTGAAAGCTGTGCGCCGTCGCTGCTGATGTTGCCGGCGTTCGCGTTCTGGAAGAAGGGACGTCCGTCCGCATCCATGCCCCAGACGCGTACCAGAATCTGGGCATCGACACGGGTTTCCGGTCTTTTATCCATAACGAAGGCGGTACCTGCCGAGTAATGTAAGAGACTGCTCCATCTTAAACAAAGAAGCGTGACCTTCGGAGGTTACCTTCGTAAGGGGTAGGAGTCCGAAGGGCGGTGTACGGGTGGGGAAAACTCCCACGTTAGCTCGCGTGTCCGCTCGCGGAACGTGGGGCAAAGCCTTCGCCAAAAACGCGAAAGGCCGGGCCACCCTAGACGAAGTGAAGATTGCCGTACGACAAGAGCTGAATGTTGTTGCGCTGCAACAACTCACGAGTTGCAGGCGAGGTCAGAATGCGCAACTCTGCCTCGCGCGACTCTCGCAGCCGGGTATGAACCCGCCCCAGGTCGGCGTCGTTGTAGCCGGGGTGGGTGACGAGTTCCCAAGTGCCTTCCGGCAGGGTCTCCAGGACGGTATGCAATAGCCGATCATCGAGAGCGCCCGTGGCAACCACCCCGAGGCTGCCGTCGGTGGTGATCATTTCCGCATCGGCGACGGTTTTGCGGAACCTGCGCGCCAGAGTTTCGAGTGCCCGCAGCTGGGTGTAGCGTTTCCACAGAGCGGGACGGCTGGCGACCAGGCGGAATGCCATTTGCCCAAAGGGATTGCGGATGGCTCGCACGCGGCACGCCTGGGCTGCTTTCAAAACCGGACGCAGCACGGCAGGGAAGAGGTGGGTGTGTTTGTGCGTGTCAATGTGTGAGACCTGGATACCGGCGGACTGCAGCCTGCGAATTTGCGCGGTGGCTTCGGCTTCGATTTCCTTTTCCTTGAGACGGCCGCCGAGGGCGCGTAGGGCGAAGCTGCTGATGTCGCGAAGAAACTGCGTGCTTCCCTGGCGCGCGATCAGACTGGGGACGTTGCCCGCGGGGAGCAGCGGCTCGCCATCTACCAACATGAGATGGCAGCCAACATCGAGATTTGGATGAGGGCGGCTGTGTTCGACGGCGTCGTCGAAGGCAGCAGAGTTGGCCATGAGCGTGGTCGAGGTCACGATACCCTGGGTATGTGCCTCAATGATGGCGCGATTCACACCGGCAGTCAGGCCGAAGTCATCCGCGTTGACGATCAATCGCCGCACGCGAAAGGATAGCACTTGGCACTTAGCAATTAGCGTGTGGCGGTCAGGTTCGCGCTGGGATCGGCAAAGGCCGAGAGGGCTAAATGCCAAGGGCTAACTGCCAAGTGCTAAACTAATTCTGCCTCATGGTTCTGATCGAAAAGGGGTGGTTAGCTCAGCTGGTTAGAGCGCCTGCCTTACAAGCAGGAGGTCGCAGGTTCGAGTCCTGCACTGCCCACCAACAAACCCTGTCAAGGTCAAAGCCAACAATTGGTTTACGAGTCGATTTGGCGGGCACGTTTTGCATTGCCGCGAGCGGCGCGTCTTATCCTGGCCACATGAACCAGGGCAGCTCCCAGTGAATCATTGCGCAGGCCCATTCCGCCCGAGGTTAGGCAAGGTTGGCCTGCGCCGGCTTTGCAATAGGGGCACTCCAGGCTCGTGGGTGCGACGGGCAGCCTCACGGTCGTTGACAGGCGATTCAAGTCTCCCCTCACTCTGAATGATTTCCGGCGTTTGGATCGCGCGGGGCACCCTTGCCAAGTTGGTCCTGGTCAAGCGTGGCAATGAGTTGCTTGACCAGTTCGATCATTCGTTTGGGATCCCGCTCCTGTTGAACCTTTAGGGCCAAATCCCGCCAACTGTCGCCGGGAGAGCTGACTGGGTTTGGCCGGGCAGTACCTTCCGCCTGACTCCCGACTGCGTTGTGATCTGGAAATTCCGTCGCAATTTGCTTGACTGCCTCGACTGGGATCTGCTGAAAAAATGTTTTCGACGGTTTCACGGGACATCCGCCTCCCACATCTCCTCAAACCATACCAGTCCAAGAGCGATACGGGCTATATTGTTTGCACCGCCTTTTCGGCCGCTTTTAGCGGCGTAGGTCGCTCATTCACTGGGAGTTGTGGAGCGTATGTCGACACGCTGTGGTAGCAGAGCCATACGAAATGTTAGCGAATCAATTTTCTATTTGCACGGTATTATAGTTGTGCGATACGATAACGTTACGTTAGTTTAGCGACTAGGAGCTGCCAAGGGAGGCCGCTCATGAGTCCGCGAAGCAACAAGCTTCCGATGAACTTCAAGACCATGCCGCAGGTGGACGTGCCGCAAGGCCGGAGCGGAAAACACAAGCAGGTGGTGGACCAAATTCTTTCTGACCTTGATCAGTTACCGGCGGGCGTGGCGATCAAAGTGCCATTGGCGGAGCTGGAGGAAAGCAAGGAGAATGTGCGATCGGCATTGAATCGCGCCATTCACAAAGGCAGCCGCGACGTTGCCACCGCCAGCGATACCGACTTCTTGTACGTGTGGAATAAGGGCAAGTAACGCGTTCTAGGTTGTGTAGCGAGCAGTCGTCTAGCTTCTTGCGGATGCGTTTTCGGGTTCGGATGACGAGCGATACCGGGTCTCGCCGCGCATTTGTC